>OLRX01002635.1_pt1 | contig 11112 bp, 8 predicted proteins | sample 1672991 | NCBI WGS metagenome assembly OLRX01 (sample SAMEA3136744, study PRJEB25190) | human gut metagenome | biome: human gut; feature: human-associated habitat; material: faeces | place: Austria | collected 2013
CGTGGGCCGTGTCACACAGAATGCAGGAGATAACATCCGCGTGGGTATGGGCGTAGGCCTGATTTTCCCAGTGGTGCTGCTGGTGATGGTTTTTCTGCTGAAAAAGGTGAAAGTAGAGGAAAAATAACTGATATTTGAAAATCTACAGAGGGTTTAGAACGTGTTTGAAAAAGGCTTTCTGCAAAAAATTTCCATAAAGCAGGGAGTACAGATGGTGGGAATGATTTTCAAACACGCTCTGAAATATAATAGGAAGGCTGAGGTATTATTTAAAACGGGTTGGCGTAAATTAAAGATAAGTATATTTTGAGTATGCATACGCTGCAAAATGGAGGAAATATGCCAGATCAGAAGCTGGATAATCTTTTGAACCTTGCGCTGGATGCCACAGAAGAGGAAAGAGAGAAATCCCGAAATCTGAATGTGGGGTATGAGAAGCAGACACGAAAGTGGGAAATTATTGTGAAGTATAGTGAAATGGGTGATTCTGTTGAGGCGTTGCTTGGGGGACCCGAAATCTCCGTGGTCCCTCTCCTTGGCAGGTATGCCATTGTGACGCTTCCTGAAAGTATGCTGGAAGAATATTCCCGACGTCCCCAGATAGAATTTATAGAAAAGCCCACCCGTCTGTATTTTGAAGATCTTTTTTCGAAAGAGGCAAGCTGTATTACCCAGGTACAGCGCGATGAACCGGGGAATCTGCAGCTGACAGGGCGCGGCGTGTTGATCGGAATTGTGGATTCCGGGGTGGATTACAGGCATCCCGCATTTCTTACAGCAGATGGAAAGTCCAGGATTCTGCGTTTGTGGGATCAGAGCATTCCCGGTAATCCCCCGGAGGGCTATGCAACAGGAACTGAATATACCAATGAGGAAATCAATGAGGCGTTGTCCCTCTCTGTGCAGGAGGGGCGGCGCCTTGTTCCGTCTGAAGATGGAAGCGGTCATGGAACCGCTGTGCTTGGAGTGGCAGCTGGCAGCGATTTTTCCCGTGGGGCAGTGAACCGGGGTGTGGCATATGAAAGTGACCTTCTGGTTGTGAAAATGGGTATTCCAAGACAGGACTCTTTTCCAAGAACTACAGAGCTGATGCAAGGTGTAGATTATCTGGTTCGGCAGGCCATACGGCTTGGAAGACCAATCGCGCTCAATTTAAGCTTTGGAAATAATTATGGCTCACACAGAGGCGATTCTCTGCTGGAAACTTACCTGGACAATGTGTCCGGCATGGGGAAAAATGTGATCTGTGTAGGAATGGGCAACAATGGAAATGATGCTCTGCATACCGGAGGAAAGCTTTCGCCAGGTGAAATCCAGGAAATTGAACTTGGGGTTGGTGCCTTTGAGCCTACCTTAAATGTGCAGCTTTGGAAAAATTACGAAGATGAGATGGAAATCTATCTGGAAAATCCAGCCGGGGAGCGTGTTGGCCCCCTTTTTGAAACACTGGGCGCCCAGCGTTGGCAGGCGGGAAATACGGAACTTCTGATTTATTATGGAAAACCGGCACCGTATCATGTGACGCAGGAGATTTATGTGGATTTTCTGCCGCAGGATGAGACCCCCCCCTATGTAGACAGCGGTGTGTGGAAAATAATCTTAGCAGCAAGAAATATAAAAAACGGGGAATATTTCCTGTGGCTTCCAGGTGGCAAAACGCTAAACCCAGGCACAGCCTTCTATCTTCCACGTCCTCAGGGAACCCTTACAATCCCTGCCACTGCCAGACGCGTGATCAGCGTCGGCGCCTACGACGCCCGTCAAAACACCTATGCTGATTTCTCTGGCCGCGGCTGTCGTGCCCTCCCCTATCCAAAACCCGACCTTGTCGCTCCCGGTGTTGATATCTATGCTCCCCGCTCTGGTGGAGGCTATGCATCCTTCACTGGCACTTCCTTTTCCACGCCTTTCGTTACCGGTGCAGCCGCCCTCCTTATGGAATGGGGAATCACCCGCCGAAAAGATCCCTACCTCTATGGCGAAAAACTAAAAGCCTATCTCCGTCGTGGTGCAAAAGCCTTGCAAGGATCGGAAAAGTTGCCAAATGACTTAATCGGGTGGGGACGGCTCTGTTTGGAAAGTAGCCTGCCAGAATAGGATAATTAATGTACAAGATGTAGCAATTTAAAGTGTCCCAATCTGAACATTTTAAAAAGCAGGTCGGATTATTGACTTTTACACCAAGTGTTTCCGAATGGATTAATAAAACGAATGCCATAAAAACTACCGTTTATGTAAAAAAAAGAACCGTTTATGTAAAAAAAGAACCGTTTATGTAAAATACAGCAGAATCTGCTGAAATCTGATAAAATACTCCTGCAAATAACAAAGGGAGGAAATGATTATGACAGGATTTTTAGTAAACTTACTGAGCCCGGTTTTCAGCAGTCTCGGTGTAAGTCAGGCTGACCTTACATCCTATATTGAGAAGCTGATCGGCTATGTTATCGCAATCCTTGCTTTACTTGTTGTGATGATCGTAGTAATGGTTGTGGCTCATAAAGCCCAAAAGGGATTCCGTCATGTGATCCGCTGGCAGGCTGCCATTGCATTTATTGCAATTGTTGCAGTGCTTGTAAATGTAATCTGCTACGGACCGATGTACAACAACGTATCAAGTGTTTTAAACGCAAAGAAAGTAGTACTTGCACAAGAGACTACAGACCAGAGCCGTGCAACCATTCAGAAGGTTGCTGAAGAAGGAATGGTGTTACTGAAAAACGATGGTATTTTACCTCTTTCCTCAGATACAAAGAAACTAAATGTATTCGGCTGGGATTCTACAAACCCGCTGTTTGGCGGAACCGGATCAGGATCTTCTGATTCCTCCACAGCAATCGGTATCCTGCAGTCCTTAAAGGATGCCGGATATGAGACAAACGAGTCTCTTACCAAGATGTATACTGACTACAGAGCTGACCGTCCTACAATTGCCATGGCGCAGCAGGACTGGACACTGCCTGAGCCGACTAAGGAGTATTACACAGACAGCCTGATGGACGAAGCAAAAGAGTATTCTGACACAGCTGTAGTTGTAATTGGACGTTCCGGTGGAGAGGGTGCAGACCTTCCAACCGACATGAAATCTGTAATTGATGGAAGCTATGCAAAGAAAGCAGAAGAAGTATCTGTTTCCCCAGACAATTACGGATATGTAAAAGGAAGCTACACAAACAATGGAGACTATGATGACTTCGACGAGGGAGAAAGCTATCTTGAGCTTTCCAATACAGAGGAAGATATGCTGGATACAGTATGCTCCCAGTTTGACAATGTTATTGTAGTTGTAAACGCAAATAATGCAATGGAACTGGACTGGGTAGACAAATATGAGCAGATCGGTGCGGTTATCTTTGCTCCTGGAGCAGGTGCAACTGGCTTCGAAGCACTGGGCGAGATCATCAATGGTTCTGTAAACCCATCTGGAAAAACAGTAGATACCTTTGTAAAGGATCTGACAGAGACTCCATACTACAACAATATGGGTCTGAATGCTTATACAAACGTAGAAGATCTGAAAGAGCAGATCGCAGCAAATGATCCGGCTTACGAAGGAAGCATGGGATTTGTAAACTATGCAGAGGGAATTTATGTAGGATATAAATTCTATGAAACAGCAGCTGAAGAGGGTCTTATCAAGTATGAGGATATGGTACAGTATCCATTTGGATATGGACTCAGCTACACAACCTTTGACAAACAGATTGAGAATTTCAAGGATAACGGAGATACCGTCACCTTTGATGTAACGGTAGAGAACACAGGCTCTGTTGCTGGAAAAGATGTTGTGGAAATTTATTACACAGCACCTTACACAAACGGTGGAATCGAGAAAGCAGCAGCAAACTTGATCGCTTTCGAGAAAACAGATTCTATTGAGCCAGGAGAATCCCAGACAAAATCCTTTACCATCAACAAAGAAGATATGGCTTCCTATGATTCTGAAGGTATTAAGATCTCCGGAGGCGGTTATATCTTAGAGGCTGGCGAATACACAATTTCTCTTCGTTCAGACTCTCATACAGTTCTTGGTGAAGAGAAGTTCACCGTTGATGAAGATATTGATTACAGCAAAGATGGTCGTTCTTCCGACAAAACTGTTGCAACAAACCAGTTTGAGGATTATGCGAGAGGCGACTTTGAGCAGCTTTCCCGTGAGGACGGTTTTGCAAATTATGACAAAGCATGCGGTGTGCCGGAAGAGGATGCTTATGTAATGAGCGACGAGACAAGAGCAGCCGTAGAAGAGAATGTATTTGGCATTTATGATGGAACCAAATATAACAATGATTCTGATGAAATGCCGGAAATGGGAGCAGACAACGGACTTCAGCTTGCTGACCTTACCGGAAAAGATTATGACGATGCAGACTGGGATAAGCTGTTAGACCAGCTTAGCTTCGAAGATATGACTACTCTGATCAATGTTGGTGGATGGCAGACCGCAGAAATCAAATCAGTAGGTAAAATTGCCACATCTGACTGTGATGGACCTGCAGGATTAAACAACTTCATCACAAAGGCATATGGAACTGCTTATCCATCTGAAGTTCTTATGGCTCAGACCTGGAACAAAGAACTTGCAAATGAAATCGGCGTTTCTATGGGACAGGAATATGTAGATGCTGACAACTACGGATGGTACGGACCCGCTATGAACATCCACCGTACAGCGTTTGCAGGACGTAACTTCGAGTATTATTCAGAAGACAGTCTGTTGTCCGGATACATGGCAGCAAATGAAATGAATGGAGCAGCCACAAAGGGTGTTTATCCATACATGAAGCATTTTGCATTAAATGATCAGGAAACAAACAGATGCTCCTTCCTTCTCACATTTGCTTCTGAGCAGACCATCCGTGAAGGATATCTGAAAGCATTTGAGCTTGCAACAAAGGGCTTTGAAGGAAAAGCAATGGCAGTTATGTCCTCCTTCAACTGGATCGGTACAGTACCAAGCTGTGCAAACAACGAGCTTTTGAACAACGTGCTCCGTGGAGAATGGGGATTCGTTGGAATGGTAGAAACCGATTATGACGGTTCCTATGGTTACATGATCACCGATCATTGTATCAGAAACGGAAATGATCTGATGCTTGGATTTAACAGTGCAGAGTCCAACAAACTGACAGATGAGAGCGCAACAGCAGTTCTTGCAATGCGTCAGGCTTGCAAAAATATCCTTTATACAGTAGCAAACAGCGGATATTATGCAGATGGAAATCCGGCAAGCGGAATGACCAATATGACAAAACTGTTTGTAATGATTGACGTGATTCTTGCAGTTGTTCTTATTGTAGTTGATACAATTGTAATTGTACGTTGGAGAAAAAAGAAAAAACAGGCTGTAAACGAATAATTAAACAGTAATCTGGAGACATAAGTCCCCCTTTTAAATCTGGAAAAAGCAGAGCAAGGAATCTGTAAAAGTTTCAGAGAAAAAAGGGGGATTTTTTTATGTGATTTTTGTCTTGCAGAGTGAGGGAAAATTATTTATTATGAAAGGAGTTGTAATAACAGGAAAAAAGGAGGACTGGTATGATCAGCATTGCGATTGTAGAAGATGAAGAACTGTATGCAAAGCAGCTTCAGCAGTTTCTGCATCAATATGAAAAAGAGAACAAAGAGATGTTTGACATTACAGTCTATTCAGATGGCGATCAGATTGTAAATAAATATAAATCCCAGTATGATATTATCCTGATGGATGTGGAAATGAAATTCATGGACGGAATGTCTGCAGCTGAAGAAATCCGCAAAATTGACACAGAGGTTGTGATCATTTTCATTACGAATATGGCACAATATGCGATCAGGGGATATGCAGTGGATGCGTTGGATTATGTACTGAAGCCGGTGTCCTATTTCGCATTTTCCCAGAGGCTTAACCGTGCTATCAGCCGGATGAAAAAACGGAAAACGAAGATCATCATGGTGAATATGAAAGGCGGCATGGTCAGGATTAATGTTGCAAATATTTATTATATTGAAAGTCAGGGACATACTCTGATACTCCATACCATACTGGGAAACTATGAAACAACAGGGAAAATGAAGGAGATGGAGGAAAAGCTTTCGGAGATGAATTTCTGCCGTGGAAATAAGGGATATCTGATCAACCTCCAGCATGTGGACCGGATCCAGGATGGATGTGCTTTGGTGAAGGGAGAAAATCTGACATTGAGCCGTGCACGAAGAAAGGTCTTCATGGAAGCCCTGACCAGATATTGGGGAGAGGTGATAAAATGACAGAATATTATCTGCCGGATATTCCGAGAATTTATACGGCACTTGCAGAGTGGATGGCTTGTCTGATTTTTATTTTGCCTTTCAAAAAAAGATTTTCACCGGCTGTAACAGGCTGTCTTGTGGCAGGTGCATTTGGAATACAGAGCGTATTTCTGATTTCTACCGGTGGGGTAAGACTGATTTTTTGGATCCCCTGTATGATATTTGCGGTTTTTCTGATGGTTGCTTTTGTTTTTTGCTGCTGTGAGATCAGGCTGACAGATGCGGCATATTTTGGAATGATTGCTTTTGTAGCAGCTGAATTTATGGCTTCTGCCGGGTGGCAGATCCTGTGTTATACAGGGAAAGAAGCATGGATGTCCTGGTGGCAGCAGGGAATGGCAATTCTTCTGATCTATGGTGTGATTGCAGTGATATTGTACAAAATTCTTCATATTCATATGCCAAAGGATGGACAGATGGAAATCACCAGAAGGGAATATTTTTCCGGACTCCTGATCAGTATTGCCGTATTTGCTGTCAGCAATATGAGTTATGTGAATGTGAACACGCCATTTACAGGCAGATATTCTTTTGAAATAGGGAATATCCGTACTATAGTAGATGTTGCAGGAATTGCAATTCTATATGCACATTTGATACAGTGCTGTGAGCTCCGGGTGAGAAAAGAACTGGAGGCGGTGCAGAATGTGCTTCAGAATCAGTATGCGCAATACAAGCAGTCAAAAGAAAGCATTGAGCTGATCAATTATAAGTATCATGACCTGAAGCATCAGATTGCTGTGCTAAGAAGTGAAGCTGATCCTGGAAAAAGGGAAGCATTTCTGGATAAAATGGAAGCAGATATAAAGAAATATGAAAACCAGAACAAAACAGGAAATAAAGTGCTGGATACTGTGCTGACTACCAAGAGCCTTTATTGCGCAAAGCATAACATAACCTTTACCTGCGTTGCAGATGGAACCCTGCTGGATTTTATGGATGTTATGGATATCTGCAGTATTTTTGGAAATGCATTGGATAATGCCATTGAATGCGAATTGAAGATTCCAGATAAAGAAAAAAGGCTGATACACGTCAGTGTTTCAAAACAGAAAAACTTTCTGCTTCTCCGGTTTGAAAATTATTATGATACCGAACTGAATTACCAGGGCGGAGCGTTTATCACAACGAAGCGGGACAAAGAATTCCACGGTTATGGACTGAAAAGCATTCGCTATACGGTAAATAAATATGATGGCGCTGTTTCCATTGATACAAAGGAGAATTGGTTTGACCTGAAGATACTGATACCGGCCAGCGAAAACGCACAAAAACAGATTGATAAAATCGTATAATATATACAAAAAATGTATTGTAATTTTCTAAAAAAAGTAGTAAAACTTTAGTTAGATAAAGAGAAATGCATTGAACAGGACAAATTACAAAAGATAACCGGAACACAGAGAGCCGCAGACTGGTGAGAGGCGGCAGAAGGTATTTTGTGGTATCACCTGGGAGCATCCCGCTGAAAAAATAATAACTAATTTCAGTAAGCTGGGACGTAGTCTTCACGTTACAGAAGAGACTGTTTACAGAGACAGTAACAAGAGATCATATTTAGTAATAGATATGGTAATACAAAGTGGTACCACGGAACATTCCGCCTTTGTTATCCGAACGGATAACAAAGGCGTTTTTTATATAAACCATACCAAAAGAAAAGGGGAAAGATTATGAGTGGAATTTTAATGATGGTAATAGCCATAGTAGTGCTTGGTGGAGCATATCTTCTGTATGGTCGTTATCTCCAGAACAAATGGGGAATTGACCCAAAAGCAAAAACACCGGCATATGAAATGGAAGATGGAGTGGATTATGTACCGGCAGATACCAATGTAGTATTTGGTCATCAGTTTGCATCAATCGCAGGTGCGGGTCCGATCAACGGACCGATTCAGGCTGCAATTTTTGGATGGCTTCCGGTAATGCTCTGGATTCTGATCGGTGGTGTCTTTTTCGGAGCCGTACAGGATTTTGCTTCCATGTATGCATCTGTAAAGAACAAAGGACGTACAATCGGATATATTATTGAAGAATATATTGGTAAATTAGGAAAGAAATTATTTCTTCTGTTTTGCTGGCTGTTCTGTATCCTGGTCGTTGCAGCATTTGCAGATGTTGTAGCAGGAACCTTTAATGGATTTGCGACAAACGATGCAGGAGTCGTTACAAAAGTAGCCGCAAACGGCGCGGTTGCAACTACTTCCATGTTATTCATATTAGAAGCAGTTGTACTTGGATTTTTCCTTAAATATACAAAGTTTAATAAATGGATCAATACAGCTGTTGCAATCGTATTATTAGTAGCAGCAATTGCACTGGGACTGAATTTCCCAATGTACGTAAGCCTTGGAACATGGCATATCATTATATTTGCATATATTCTGGTTGCCAGTGTTGCTCCGGTATGGGCTTTGCTTCAGCCGCGTGATTACCTGAACAGTTATCTGCTGATATTTATGATTGTCGGCGCTGTTATTGGTGTATTTGTAGCAAATCCATCCTGTAATCTTAAAGCATTTACAAGCTTTAATGTAGACGGACAGTATATGTTCCCGATCTTATTTGTAACAATCGCCTGTGGTGCAGTTTCCGGTTTCCATTCTCTGGTATCTTCCGGTACGGCATCCAAACAGATCAAAAATGAAAAGAATATGCTGCCGGTTTCCTTCGGCGCAATGCTTATGGAAAGTATGCTTGCGATCATCGCACTGATTGCAGTTGCATCTTTTGCAGATGGTGAAGCTGCTGCACAGGGACTGACTACTCAGCCGCAGATCTTTGCAGGAGCAATCGCAAACTTCCTTTCAGTAGTTGGTCTGCCACATTCATTGGTATTTACACTGATCAACCTTGCTGTATCCGCATTCGCACTGACATCCCTTGACTCTGTGGCCAGAGTAGGACGACTTTCCTTCCAGGAGTTTTTCCTTGATTCTGATACAGATGAGGAAAATATGAGTCCGTTCCTGAAAGTAGTAACGAATAAATATTTTGCAACCGTCATCACACTGGTACTTGCCTATATGCTTACCAAAGTCGGATATGCTGAGATTTGGCCACTGTTTGGTTCTGCAAACCAGCTGTTATCCGTACTTGCACTTGTTGCGTGTGCTGTATTCTTAAAGAAGACCAAACGTCAGGGCTGCATGCTCTGGATCCCGATGGTATTCATGATGGCAGTTACCTTTACAGCACTTGGAATGACGATCACAAAACTTTCAAAAGCACTGCTCTCAACAGGCCTTGATCTTGGAAATACATTACAGCTTGTATTCGCAGTATTACTTCTGATCCTTGGTGTGCTGGTAGCAATTCAGGGCGTTAAGAAACTTCTTGAAAAACAGGAAGCATAATATAAAAATAAACAAAGAGCAGCATACCGATGTAAAATGCGGGTGTGCTGCTCTTTTACTGTGAACTGAAGTTTATGAATTATAAATCAACAGCAGTATGAGGATTTACCACTCCTCTGTAGACTGCCCAGCCAAGCACCAGAACAGGGAGAAAAACGGATGCGGTAGAAGATTTTTTGAATGTTTGCTGACATAGTTCCATATATGTGATTTTTTCTTAGTTCTGGCAGACTAATTGATTTTGTTGCAAAAAAGAAAAGCAATTGGCATAAAATAGAATAGACAGATATCTGAAAAGAGAGTATTTATGCCGGATCAGAAACTTGATAATCTTTTAAACCTTGCAATGGATGCTACGCCACAGGAGCGGGCGAAGTCGGAAAATCTGAATGTCGGATATGATTCTACGACCAGGCTGTGGGATGTGATCGTAAAATACAGTGAACCGGAAAGAGGACTTGGTGGTGATGGAATTCAGGTAGTTCCGCTGCTTGGCGGTTATGCTGTGGTTACTTTACCGGAAACGGAGCTTGATGCATACTCTGACAGAGAGCAGGTGGAATTTATAGAAAAGCCGAAAAGACTTTATTTTGAGACTTTTGAAGGGAGAGAGGCGAGCTGTATCCTGCCAGTACAGGCTGAGTTAAATGGGCTGACCGGTGAGGGGATTCTGGTCGGTATTGTTGATTCCGGAGTGGACTATTTTCATCCGGATTTCCGGAACGAGGACGGCAGCAGTCGGATTCTGCGATTATGGGATCAGAGTGTGAATGGAAATCCACCAGAAAGTTATGTGACAGGAACAGAATATACAAAAGAAGAAATAGATAAGGCGCTTGCACTTGAAGAAACTGAGGGCAGGCGCCTTGTTCCGTCCAGGGATTTCAGTGGACATGGTACTGCAGTTCTTGGAATTGCAGCGGGAAATGGGAGAGCATCAGGTGGAGTGAACTGTGGTGTTGCGTATGAAAGTGAACTTCTGGTTGTAAAGATGGGAAATGCACGAGAAAATTCTTTTCCAAGGACAACGGAACTGATGGAAGGGATCGATTATCTTGTCCGACAGGCAGTGCAGATGGGGAAGCCGATTGCTATCAATATCAGTTTTGGAAATAACTATGGTTCCCATGAACCTTATAATTAAGGGAAAACATAAGAAAACACTGATATTTCCTGTGTTTTCAGGCAATTCAGTGTTTTACTCGGATTCATGTTTGGTTGTTGTTTGAGTCTTATAATACTCGGTCAGGATCATGTTAATCTGCTGGGAACGTGTACGATAGTTCGCTTTTGCATCCTTATCAATCTCAGCAACCAGTTCTTTGGACAAAGTAGTATAGACCTGAATATTGTTGGAACTGATAGCCATGTGGCACCTCCGATTCAATTTAATAGAATTATTCTATCATACTTCTTCGGGAGGGGCAATGTGAACTGAAAATTGAAGAATTATTGTTACTGTAAA
>OLRX01002636.1_pt1 | contig 11110 bp, 16 predicted proteins | sample 1672991 | NCBI WGS metagenome assembly OLRX01 (sample SAMEA3136744, study PRJEB25190) | human gut metagenome | biome: human gut; feature: human-associated habitat; material: faeces | place: Austria | collected 2013
AGCGGCTGGCGGGCGTACGCCGAGCAGCAGCAGATATGGGATGATTCCATCCGGGATAGCGGCTTGGATTTTACGCAAAAATATGTGGCCCTGCCCGGCCATAGCGAGCACCAAACCGGTCTTGCCATAGATCTTGGGCAAAAACAGGCGCACATTGATTTTATTCGCCCCGCCTTTCCATATAGTGGCATTTGCCAGATCTTTCGCGACAAAGCAGCAGACTATGGGTTTGTAGAGCGCTATCCGGCCGGAAAAGAACACCTCACCGGCATTGCCCATGAACCCTGGCATTTTCGTTATGTTGGGGTTCCACATGCCAAAATCATGGTGCAAAATCATCTGGTCCTTGAAGAATATCTTTCGTTTATCAAACAGTATCGTTATGGACAATCCGCTTACCCTATCCTTTGGGGTGGGCAGGAGGTGCTGGTTTCGTATCTGCCGGCCAGTAAAGGCGCTTATACCTGCCTAGAAGTCGATAGCACGATTCCATACAGCATCTCCGGCAACAATACGGATGGATTTATCTTAACAGAATGGAGACATACCCATGCAAACAAGACAAAACTACGGGGGGCTTGATGTATTTCGCCTGGTAGCCGCTTTTCTCGTAATTGCCATCCATACGTCGCCTCTTACCTGTTTTGGCGCTAATGCGGATTTCTTTTTAACCCGCGTTCTAGCCAGGGTCGCTGTTCCATTCTTTTTCATGGTAACCGGGCAGTTTATCGTTTCGCGCTTTTTTCAAGGTACAAACGGCCGGGCCTCCCTCATTAAATCTTTGACAAAGCTTTCTCTGCTTTATCTCGCGGCCATTGTGCTGTATGTGCCCATCGGTTTGTATGGCGGCCATTACAAGGCACTTTCCTTGGGCAGTGCTTTGCGTCTGTTATTTTTTGATGGCACCTTTTACCATCTTTGGTATTTTCCCGCCTGTTTGCTCGGACTCTGTCTTGTCTATCTCATGAGCCGAAAGCTAAGCCTTCGCAATTCCCTTGCCATAGCCCTCTTCCTCTATTTAATCGGCCTCATGGGAGACAGCTACTACGGTTTGGCTCAGTCTATCCCTGTGCTGGATGCTTTCTATCAGGGTGGTTTTCAGGTGTTTTCCTATACACGCAACGGCCTGTTCTTTGCGCCTGTCTTTCTTATCTTGGGCGCATGGCTTTCTCAAAGAAAAACCCTGGATCGGTCCAAAGCCATTTTTGGCCTTTGTCTCTCGTTCGCTGGCATGGTAAGCGAGGCCTTTATCCTTCGCCATCTGGGCTGGCCGCGGCATGATAGCATGTATCTTTTCCTGCTGCCCACGATGCTCTTTCTTTATCATCTAATGCTGTCCTGGCAGCGTCCACCCTGCCAAAGAGCCCGCACCGCCGCCACTTGGGTCTATATCCTGCATCCGGCTGTCATCGTACTTATCAGAGCGGCAGCAAAAGCACTGCATTTGGTTCCCTGGCTGGTAGACCAAAGCCTGGCTCATTTTTTTGTCGTTTCCGCTGTTTCCTTTGGCGCTGCGTATGCTCTTGCATTGGTTCTGCCGCAACCCAAGCGCCATTTTCCAAAGGCGCGGGCCTGGATCGAGCTGGACAGCCAGGCCTTAGCCCACAACATCGCCTTTTTGCAAAGCCGTCTGCCCCGTTCCTGCAAGCTGATGCCCGCAGTGAAAGCCAACGCCTATGGACATGGGGCCGTACCCGTCTGTAAAGAGCTATATCGTTTGGGCGTGCGTCATTTCTGCGTCGCCAGCCTTGGCGAGGGGATAGAGCTTCGCAAAAATGGAATTGCTGGGGAAATTTTGATTCTTGGATATACGCATCCTTCGCAAGCTTTTCTTTTGCGGCGCTATCGGCTTTCCCAAACCGTAGTAGACTGCCAATACGCAAAGGCCCTATCCACTTATGGAAAGAAGCTTCATGTTCATATCGGCATAGATACCGGCATGCATCGCTTGGGAGAACGCAGCGAAAACATCGACCAAATCGCATCGCTCTTTGCCCAAAAGCATTTAAAAATTGACGGTATCTTTACACATCTATCCGCCGACGAATCTCTTTCCCCCCGCAATAAAGCTTTCACAAAGGTACAGTCCATGGCTTTCCAAGCCGTACTCAGCGAATTGAAACAGCGTGGCCTGCCCCGCCCGCGCACCCATCTTCTGGCAAGCTATGGTGTGTTGAACTATCCGGAGCTGGGGGGAGATTATGCGCGTATCGGCATTGCTTTATATGGAGTATTGAGCACGCAGGCGGATACTGACGCTTGGGCACATCAGTTGCGGCCGGTTTTATCGCTCAAGGCACGCGTCGCCACGGTAAAGCCGCTGTATACACAGGAAGCTGTCGGCTATGGTCTTTCCTGTACGGCGGATCATCCCATGAAAATCGCTACCCTCTCCATCGGGTATGCGGATGGGCTGCCGCGCGGCCTATCCGACGGCCGCGGGTATGTACTGCTTCGCGGACAAAAGGCACCGATTCTTGGAAAAATATGCATGGACCAAACCATCATAGACGTAACGGATATTCCCGACGTCAGTGCAGGAGATACGGCCGTGCTCATCGGCACATCCGGCACGCTTACCCTCTCTGCGGGCGATCTGGCTGAAAGCGCGGGCACCATTTCCAACGAAATACTCAGCCGCCTGGGTACAAGGCTAGACCGAATCCTGTGCCGCTGAAATGCTCTACAAGGCTGTGTGCATCACTTTGTGCACAGCCTTGTGATTTTCCACAGCTATGATTTATACGGTTTTCCTTATTGAAATGGGCCGCTAAATGTGGTGTACTAAATAGGAGGTGCTTTTTTGGAACTTCGGGTATTAAGCTACTTTCTAACCATTGCCAGAGAGGAAAACATTACCAAAGCTGCTGCTTTGCTCCATGTTACGCAGCCTACTCTTTCCCGCCAAATGATGCAGCTTGAGGCAGAGCTTGGGGTCAAACTGTTTACCAGAAACAGCCATAACATCACTTTGACCGAGCAAGGTCTGCTTTTGAAACGGCGCGCACAAGAGCTTGTCTCTTTGGCAGAAAAAACCAAGCAAGAGCTAAAACAGGAAGCTGAGCTAAGCGGCGAAATCGCCATCGGCAGCGGAGAGTACCAAAACAGCCGTTTGCTAGCAGAAATCTTGGCCGCTTTCCAGGCTCGGCATCCCGCCATCCAATACGAAATATACAGCGGCAATTCCGACAATATCAAAGAACGCATCGAAAGAGGGCTTTTGGATCTCGGGTTTCTGTTAGAGCCCGTGGACGTCGGTAAATATGAATTTATCCGCAGCCCTATCGCCGAGGAATGGGGGGTTTTGGTTTCGGAGCACTCCGATCTGGCGGAAAAAAAGCAGGTAACGCCCAGCGATTTGGCCGATAGACCGCTGCTTTTTACGCGCCGTGATCTCATCAAGCAGGAGCTTTTGCATTGGTTTGGCAAGGATGCCGATCAGCTGCATATCGTTGCCAGCGGGAATCTTCCGTATAATCTGGCCGCCATGGGGCGCCAAGGCGTCGGTGTCTTTCTAAACTTACGGCTTGACTGCCACTATGAAGGGCTGCGGTATATCCCGCTACTTCCCAAGCTGGAAAGCCATACGGTGCTGGCCTGGAAGAAAAATCAGATGATGTCGCCTGCCCTGCGCGCCTTTGTGGATTTTTCCAAGGCATACATAAACCGTATTTCTTCCGATGAAAAATAAGCATTGGCTTTGCATCCAATCACAAATTATACTTTAGATGTCCGAAGATCGGGCATCTATTTTTTTGCAAGAGTCTTTTTGCATTCCACGCGAACCTACTGTTCCGGCTGGGTTGCATCGTTTAAGGAGCATTCACATGACAAGACAAGAAATTTCAGAGCGCTATTGTGTCTCCGCCAAGGTTTTGGATGCCTATGAACGATGCCTGGCAGACAACAAGGATGGCCAAAAGCACAGTGCTCGTCACCATTATACCGAACGGGACCTAGAACAAATCAGCCTACTTTTAACGCTGCACGATCTGGGCTTTTCCTCTCAGGAGGCCCAAGAATACATGCGTCTATGTCGGTGTAGATGTGAAACTTCTGGACAGCGTCTAGCAATGCTGGAAAAAAGGCGGGCTGATTTTCTTGAGGAGATCCATCGAAAAGAAAAACAGTTGGATCGTTTGGATTATCTGCGTTATCAGCTGATGCTCTCTCAAAACAATACGGATTCAAATAGCGCAGTATGTGAATATAACAATTAAAATTAAGTTTTTATGGAGGGATACAGGATGAAAATACAACAAAAAGAACAATTCGATTCATACAATGTGTTTGGCTTGGGATCTCCCAACGATGCTTATGCACAGTACTTCATCGGGCAGTCCTATCTCAATCCGTTGACAGAACCTAAGGACAGCTCCGTTTTTCTTGCCAATGTGACGTTTGAGCCGGGCTGCCGCAATCATTGGCATATCCACCGCGCCAAAAGTGGCGGAGGGCAGCTCCTCATCTGTACAGCCGGAGAAGGTTGGTATCAGGAATACGGAAAGCAAGCCGTCAGCCTTTGTCCGGGCATGGTGATCTCCATCCCCGCCAATGTAAAGCATTGGCATGGTGCCAAGGCTGATTCCTGGTTCAGCCACATCGCTGTGGAAGTTCCAGGGGAGCAAACAGAAAACCAATGGCTGGAGCCTGTCGCAGACGAGCATTATTTTAGCTTAACATAAGGAGGATATATTTATGTCTAAAAAACTTGTTGCTTATTTTTCTGCAAGCGGCGTTACAAAGAAGGTAGCCGAGCAGCTATCCCAAGTAGCTGGTGCTGATCTGTTTGAAATCAGACCCGCTGTTCCCTATACCGATGCAGATTTAAACTGGACGGATACGCATAGCCGCAGCTCCGTGGAAATGAACGATCCGCATTCTCGTCCTAAAATTGCCGAAATGCTGAGCACGATGGCCGATTATGATGTTATTTTCTTGGGCTTCCCCATTTGGTGGTACACAGCGCCCACCATCATCCATACCTTTTTGGAAAGCTATGATTTTTCGAACAAAACCATCGTTCACTTCGCCACTTCTGGCGGCAGTGGGTTCGGCAAAACCGTAGAAGCCTTGAAACCTTGTTGCGACAAAACAACCAAATGGCTGCCCGGGCAGATGTTAAATCATGCCTCGGCACAGGCTTTGGCAGACTTTGCCGCCAAAGTATGAATGGATAGGAGGGATTTTTTTGTCATATTTGGGTGAAAACATAAAAAACTGGGCTTTGGCCTGATGCGCTTGCCTCAACAAAACGATATCATCGACATAGAGCAGACTAAACAAATGGTCGATCTTTTTATAAAAGCGGGCTTTACCTATTTTGATACCGCCTGGGCCTACGCGGGCAGTGAAGACGCGATCCGCCAAGCGTTGGTAGAGCGATATCCCCGGCAAAGCTATCAGCTTGCCACCAAAAATGCAGCCTGGATCAACTGTAAAACAAAGGAAGAGGCCATCGATCAGTTTGAAACATCTCTTAAACGTACCGGCGCAGGCTATTTTGATTTTTATTTATTGCACAACCTCGGCGAAGGCCGTACACGATTTTTTGACGACTTTGACATGTGGGCCTGGATTCAACAAAAAAAGCAAGAAGGGCTGATTCGGCATATCGGCTTCTCTTTCCACTCTACGCCTGAAGAGCTGGAAGAAATATTGCTGGCTCATCCGGAAATGGAGTTTGTTCAGCTGCAAATCAACTATGCGGACTGGGAAAACCCTGCAGTTCAATCTAAAAAATGCTACGAGATAGCACGAAAATATAAAAAACCTGTTATCATCATGGAGCCCGTAAAAGGCGGCATGCTGGCAACGCCACCCGCATCCGTTTTACAGGTGTTGAACCAAGCTGAACCAGACTCTTCGGCGGCTTCTTGGGCCATCCGTTTTGCTGCCAGTTTAGACGGCATCATCACCGTTTTATCTGGTATGAGCAGCGTAGCTCAGATGCAGGATAATATATCCTTTATGAAGGGCTTTCATGGGTTGACGCCGGCTCAGCAAGCCACGCTATCCAAAGCACAAGAGGAGCTTGCAAAAATTCCGCTGATCCCCTGTACAACGTGCAACTATTGCGCTAAGGTATGTCCTCAAAACATCGGCATCTCTGGTTCGTTTACCGCAATGAATTATCTAACGCTTTATGGTGACAAAGCCGCCGCTGCTCATCAGGAAAATTGGTTGGTTGGCGGCCATGGCAAAAAGCAAGCTGATCAATGCATTCAATGCGGAAAATGCGAGGCTGTTTGTCCACAGCATATCAAGATCCGAGATAATTTGGCTCTTGTAAAGCAAGCACTTTTATAAGCAAGCATTTGCTTATATCCCCTTCCAAAAAGCCATTCTGCATAGGATGGCTTTTTTCTTTTGAATCAGCGTCGATGCCATTTTTGAAATCATCTGATTTTCAAGACATAAAAAAGTCTCCTCCGCAAAAAGCCCATGTAAGAAGTAAGATATGATGATAGATAACGTAAAAAAACCGCTGATTTCTCAGCAGTCTCATGTCATAGGCCGCCGGTATTGATATTGTCTTTCAGTCAGCAAAAATATCGCGTCCCGCCATGGCGATTTTCGCGATATTGGGTGAAATGTCACGCTGCCTATCATTGACAATATATAATTTTATAGCAGCCTGCAAAAGCTGGTACAAGCTGATGCGTGGCGGGCGCATTTATAAACGAACAGTGAAGGCACAGCATACTTTTAGGCGGTTAAGGAGGAATCGTGGATCGGATAACTGCTTTTTATAAAAAATCGGAACGAGCATAACTCGTTCCGATATGGTGCGAGAGACGGGACTTGAACCGATAAAGGCTGATTTTTAAAAAATCCCATTACTACGGCATTTTCAAGGAATGTGCCTTTCTTGCTAGGATTTTTGTGATTTTTATCTTTCGTTTTTCCCATTTTATTTTCGTTTTTTGCAACGTTTTTTGTCCAGTGATGTCATGAATGATGTCATAAAGCTAAACCAATCTTACAGATTCCCTCCAACTATCACGCTCTTTTGGCCCTCTTAGCCGACAGGGACAATCGCTAAATCACACCCAAGTGCTGCGGCAATCTTTAAGAGAGTATCAAGTTGTGGAACTACTTTCTTACTTTCTAGTCTAGCTATTACAGGCTGGGTAAGCTTTGCTGCTTTGGCCAGATCCCTTTGCGTAAGGCCCTTAGCCTTTCTTCGTTCTATAAGCTCGTCGATAATGGCAATGCAATTATCTGGCAACCGCTACACCCCCTATAGATTCGCCATGTTCGTACAGATATTCAGGGGCAATATCAATATCGCCATCATTCCAAACAGTTACACCATAGTCTATATAAACAGAATCAAAAACGGCTTTATCCTTTAACGGCAAAAAGGCTGGGGAATCCAGTTCCTTTGCAAAATCAAATATTTTGATTTCCCCATTGCTGAATCTTAGCCATAGCTTATAGTTTTCAAGAGGACGTACGCCGCTTACCTTTAACGGCTGCTTTTGTTCTCCTGCATATACGATTCCATTTTTTATATACATGTGTGATCCCTCCTATCATCTCAAAGGCTCTATCTTGCCAAACGGGATATTTCTTACTGCATTATTCCAAGCAGCATATAATTCATCTTCATGGATGGCCGCCCATGCCTGTACAAGCTTTAACTGTTTTACTGGCAGACTTCCGGCAAGCAATTCTCCATCTACCCCCACAGAAGCTTCATATTCAGCATAATACACATGAAAATGAGGTTTATGGTGCTGGTCGCTGTCGCTGTAAATCATTTTGATGATGATGTTAAAAAATCTACATAACTCAGGCATTTTTCTATCCCCTTTCTTGCTGGTTTATTATATCATATTTGCTATCAAATGTCAATAAACAGTTGATTGTACCTTGAAAATATTTTGCCTTATTCTTCGCCATTTTATATCAACATCCATTCGGATTCCTAGGGCTTTCGCAAACAAAAAAGGCCGGATTGCTCCGGCCTTATCATTTTCCCACCAGCCATTGTGTCAGCGCTTGGCAATCCATTTTTCCGCTGGCCAAAGAAAGTCCTAGCTCTATGATCTCTTCATCCGTTATTTCTATCGCCATTCCGTTGATCTCACAGCACACCAACAAAACCAGCATGCCTGTTCTTTTATTGCCGTCCACAAACGGGTGATTTTGAATCAAACCATAACAAAGGCGCGCAATTTGGGCCTTTATGCTTGGATATAGCGCATTTCCTCCAAAGGTTTGAAACGGCGCCGCCAGCGCAGCGTCCAAGGCCCCCTCATCCCGCAGGCCTGCGCTGCCTCCTGTTTGCCGGATCGCCATTCCGTGCAACGCTATAATCTGCGATTTGGAAAGCATTTTCATTTTGCCAGCTCCTCAAACGCCTTTTTATGCTTTGCCAAAAACACCGCAGCTGCTTTTTCTACCTCGATATCCTCCGCCTCTTGGTTTTGAATCTGGCTATACTCTAAAATTACATAACGTGGAGCATTGTTTTTCAAAATGACCGCCGCACCCTTTTCATCCACCATTCTTGCTACTTTAGAGAAATTTTGGTTTGCTTCCGTCATGGAAACCAGGTTGTTAATATCCACTTGCATTTTGCTCACTCCTTTTGTATAGTATATGCAAAATATAGGATATATTCAACCTAAACAAAAAAGGCAGGATTGCTCCGGCCTTTTCATATACTTTATCTATCTTTTTCTTTGTCTTGTTACACTATGGTCAGGATCATACCATATTATATCAAAAACTTCTTTATCTCTGATTCCTATCAATTTCTTTGGCCCTTCTAAGTGCAATGAATAAATGCTATCCTCAAGAATCCCCAACTCCACTAATCTCTTCTGGAATTCTTGTTCCACACCTGTTGCTACATCTACAAAATGGCTCATATTCCCATATGTCTTTGCGCCGCTGCTTCTTTCAATTTCGCTCCAAGTCATAGATTCATAGCGTTTCATTTTCTCAACTGCTATGCTCCAAAATTCACTGTGCTTACTTGGAGATAATCTCCCTTCTCCATCATACCTTTGAAATCGCCAAACAGGACACCTGGAAGCCCCTCCTGTTACCTTTGAATTATCGCTCACAGCCTTCTTCGCTTTATCAATATTTTTTGATTTAGGTCTTTTTGCTTTACTCATATCCTTTACAAAGACGCATAATACATCTGCATGCTTGATTTAGAAATTGTGTTTGTGCATTTTTCTCCCGGCCCACAATTCCCCCTGGCTTCTTTCCAGGGATCCTCTTCATGCGTCAATTCTCTCAGCCAATAAGGCTCCTTATCGCCGTAATGCTCTAAGACAGCATCCATCGTCTCTCTCTGACTTTGAGTAAATCCATCTATGTCTCCCTCTATATCCTCTTCACGCACTCTGTACATTCCACTGTGTTTTCTAAACAGCTCCGGACATACAGGGCCATTGGCCCATGCCTGGAAATCTTCTTCAAACAAAGGTTCATCGTCCCAAACCAGAGACCATGCCTGGCAGTAATAAACAAGTTTCTGCAACTTCCATGTCGTAACAGTACCAATCTCATGGAGAATATATTTTGCTACGTCAAACACACTCGCCATAGTTTTTCGCCTCCTCCATTTCACTTTTATTGTAATCAAACAAGAACCCAAGCGCAATACCATGTGTACCAATTCCACTCCTTTCGTATATTTTATGTTTCTGGAAAAATCATATGTAAACAAATATACGAACATTTGTTCTTATTTTATCATGTTTTGTGTGTTTGTGCGCACTAAATTTCATAAATAAAAAAAGGCCGGATTGCTCCGGCCTTTTTCCTTTATTCTGTTTTCAGCTCCGGCAGGCCCGCGACGCTTGTCAGCAGGCTCAATACCCCGGACAGCACGGATGCGCTTACCACCATCACCCAGTCTACCTCGGAGATGACCACGCTCGTGCCGATCATCGCCACTGCTGTTTGGGCCACCGTCTTAATCGCGCGGATGCCCGCTGCTTTGATCCATTGTTTCATTTGTTTTCTCCCTTCTTTATGCGATCCTTTTTTGAGGATCGTACCACTGTGCTAAAAATGCCTTGATCTGTTCATAACTCATCCCTACGCCGATCAGCCCACTGACCAGCGTTTCCAGGTGCTCTACTTCCCTTAGCTGCTCTACCGTTAAATGGTCTCGCAGCGATTCTCTTTCCTTGATCCCGTAGCTCTGTTTCAGCTCCGCAAACGACTGTCCGAACAGCGTTTTGTAGATCAGCTTGGTGTAGTTCGGATACGCGAACCGTTTATGCGCGCTTTCTGCCATCCGCATTTTGATGGTGTCCGTCAGCATATGCCGGATCACAACGCCCTTGGCCCGTTCGATTTCCCATTGCTTTTTTTCCTCATAAATGCGTTTCAGCATCATTTCCATCGCGTTGAATGCGCGGATATATTTCAGTTTCCAGGCCAGCGCTTTTTCCCCGGTAAATCCCATCACCAGCAGAGAAAATCCGTCCCGTGTCAGCAGGTACTCTTTGCGCATCTCTCCTTTTGCATCCCTATACATCGCAGGGATAAAGTAACCAGCTGAATTTTCAGCTGGTTCCATCTGTCCGCGCAAATGCTCAATGTTCTGCAAGATATTCTTGTGTTCCTTTTCAAAGTCCTGTGCCACTTCCCGGCTGCTCACCGTCAATACGTCCTGCTTGTTCCACTGTCTCACTTCTACCAGCATAAATTCATTCTCTCCTCTTGATTTATTTGTAAAAAAAGAACGCCCTCTTGGCGTTACAGTCCTATCTTTGCGGCAATCAGGCCCAGTACCAACAGCGTCGCCCAATCCACCAGCTTGCTGACCACCTGTTCCCAGCGCTTGCGCGGCTTGTCCTCGATCTTGCTCAGCCTTGCGTCTATGTTTTCCAGCCGTACCGTGATGCTCTCTATCGAGCTTGTTTGGTGATCCGCTACCTTTTGCAGGGCCTCGATCTCCTTCCCGTGCTCTGTTACCCGGCCCTTTAGCGTGGCCCTCTCATCCTTGGTGTTCCCGTGCCGCTCGTTGCAAAACTCTTTGGTTACATATTCCATGCCGTTCACCAGCGCGCCTTATGACCGCGCACATCCACATGCGTAAAGGCGCTGTATTTCCCTACGCCGCCCCGATTTC
>OLRX01002641.1_pt1 | contig 11099 bp, 8 predicted proteins | sample 1672991 | NCBI WGS metagenome assembly OLRX01 (sample SAMEA3136744, study PRJEB25190) | human gut metagenome | biome: human gut; feature: human-associated habitat; material: faeces | place: Austria | collected 2013
GTGATAAGCCTCTGGATGTAGATGAACTGCTCCATACGCTGGGAATCTATGAGCACCAGAGAAAGCTTCCAAACCAGCTTTCCGGCGGTCAGCAGCAGAGGACTGCTATCGGCCGTGCCATTGTAAAGAATCCGGACATTCTTCTCTGCGACGAGCCTACAGGTGCACTGGATTACAACACATCCAAGGAAATTCTGCGTCTGATCGAGCAGGTCAACCAGAAGTACGGAAATACCATCATCATGGTTACCCACAACGATGCCATTAAGAATATGGCAGACCGCGTAGTGAAGCTTCGTGACGGTCAGATCCGCAAAAACTATCTCAATGAGTCCAAAGTCGCAGCTGACGATCTGGACTGGTAAGGCGGTGCGCTATGAAGAATCCATTGTGGAAACGTCTTCCAAGAGAACTGAAAAGTGATTTTGGAAAATATATTGTTATTTTTCTGTTTCTGACATTGACCATTGGTTTTGTGTCCGGATTTCTGGTGGCTGATGACAGTATGCTGGCAGCCTATGATGAGGGTTTCGAAAAATATAATATTGAACATGGCAATTTTACCTTTTCTTCGAAAGCCAGCGAAAACGATTTGAAGAAAATTGAAAAAAATGGAAAAGTACGAATCTGCGAAAACTTTTACCGTGATGAACCAGTAGATTCGGATCTGGATGGAAACGAAGAGGGAACCATGCGCATCTATCAGGATCGTACGGATATGAATCTTGTGTGCCTGATGTCAGGGGCAATGCCAGCTGCGAAAAATGAGATCGCTATCGACCGAATGTATGCAGACAATAACCAGCTGGAGGTTGGCGATAAGATAGAAATTGCAGGAGAAGAGCTGGTTGTTACCGGATATGTGGCATTACCCGACTACAGTTGTTTATTTTCTGATAACAGCGATATGATGTTTGATGCGGTAAAATTCGGCGTAGGTATTATGACAGAAGAAGGGGCAGATGTTTTTGGAACCACACATCTGGAGTACCGTTATTCCTGGCAGTATGAGACTGCACCAAAGGATGATATTGAAGCGAAAAACATGTCAGAGGATTTTCTGGAGGTTCTGGTCAAATATGGAAATGTGACCGGTTTTATCCCGGCCTATTCCAATCAGGCCATTACTTTTACCGGTGAGGATATGGGCGGTGATAAGGCTATGATGGAGGTACTGCTGTATATTCTGATCGTGATTATTGCTTTTGTGTTTGCAGTTACAACAAATAATACCATTACAAAAGAAGCTTCTGTGATCGGGACTCTGCGTGCTTCCGGATATTCCAGAAGAGAACTTCTGGTCCACTATATTTCCATGCCGGTGATCGTAACTGTGGTTGCTTCTGTTCTTGGAAACGTGTTGGGCTACACCTCCTTTAAAGATCTTTGTGCAGGTATGTATTATGGCAGTTACAACCTGCCTACCTATGAAACTCGCTGGAACGCAGATGCATTTATACTGACCACAGTAGTTCCGGTAGTGATCATGCTGGGAATCAATTTGATTTTGATTTCAAGGAAACTACGTCTTTCTCCTTTGAAATTCCTGCGTCATGATCTGTCTTCCTCCAAACGGAAAAAAGCTGTGCGCCTTCCGGATTTTAAGTTTTTCAACCGCTTCCGGCTGCGTATTATCCTGCAGAATAAGTCCAGTTATCTGACTTTGTTTATTGGAATCTTTTTTGCAAATGTACTGCTGCTTTTTGGAATGATGATGAAGCCGCTTCTGGATCATTATCAGGAAGAAATTTTGAAGAATATGATTGCGCCGTACCAGTATGTGCTGAATGTACCAGAGGAGCCAGATGAAGATGAGAAATATACGGTTATGGGAATGCTGCAGAAATTTCTTATTCCATCTTTGAAAACAAATGAGAAGTCAGCAGAAAAATTCTGCCTGAATTCCATGAAAAATGTATTGCCGGATCAGGAGGGAGAGACCATAACGGTCTATGGCATTTCTGAGGACAGTGCATATGTAAAGGCAGAGCTTCCAGAAGACGGAGTCTTGATTTCCGATGGTTATGCAGAGAAATATAAGGTAAAGACCGGAGATACCATTGTTCTGAAGGAAGCTTACGGAAGTGAGACCTATGAATTTTTCGTGCAGGGAATCTACGATTATCCGGCATCTTTGACAGTATTTATGCCGATTTCTTCCTACAGGAAAAACTTCGGGGAAAAGGAAGATTATTTTAACGGTTATTTTTCCAGGGAAAAGATCACAGATCTGGATGAGGATCTGATCGCAACAACAATTACGGAGGACGATCTGACAAAGGTCAGCCGTCAGTTGGATGTGTCTATGGGAGAAATGTTCCAGCTGATCAATATATTTGCAGTTGTGCTGTTTGCCCTCTTGATCTATCTGCTTACCAAGCTGATCATTGAGAAAAATGCCAATGCCATTTCTATGGTAAAGATTCTGGGGTATGAGAACCGGGAGATCAACAGCCTGTATCTTACATCCACTACGTGGGTGGTGATCTTGTCCATTTTACTCAGCCTGCTGCTGTCTACCTGGACGATATATGGAATTTACGGATATCTGATGTCATCCTTCTCAGGCTGGCTGACCTTATATCTGAAACCAGCGGTTTATCCGGAGATGTTTGCGATGGGAATGGGAGCGTATGTGCTGGTAGCCTTGTTGCAATTTAGAAGGATCAAGAAGATTCCAATGGATGTGGCGCTGAAGAATGTGGAGTAAGAGAATTATAAGAAAATAGAATATTGGAGGATATTGGGGCAGACTTCTATTTCTTCGGGAGTTTGCCCTGATTTATGCTGAGCATTTTATTTTCGGCAATACGTTTTGAGGGTTCGGGTTAATAGTAGCAGCCAGGTTGGAACGGTGTTTTGTTTATTGAGAGATTTATTCATATTTTCATGTTGTGATTTGACGAAGTTTCGTATATACTTTCCCTTGTAGCCCAAAGTGGATATTTTGTATCCGAGCGGGACTTGCTGCGTATAATAATGAGAGCAGGTGCCCACACATTTTTTCAGAAGAGGAGATACGAACATGGATTACGCAAAAGAATCCTTAAAGATGCACTATGAGTTAAAAGGTAAAATTGAAGTTGTTTCAAGAGCAAAGGTTGATTCCAAGGATGCTTTAAGCCTTGCTTACACCCCTGGTGTTGCACAGCCTTGCCTTGAGATTCAGAAAGATATTAATAAAAGTTATGAATTGACTAGACGTTGGAATACGGTTGCTGTAGTAACTGACGGTACCGCTGTTCTTGGACTTGGAGATATCGGTCCAGAGGCTGGTATGCCGGTTATGGAGGGCAAATGCGTTCTGTTCAAAGAGTTTGGTGATGTGGATGCTATTCCGCTTTGTGTACGAAGTAAGGATGTAGATGAGATCGTGCAGACCGTTCGCCTTCTGGCTGGAAGCTTCGGCGGTGTAAACCTGGAGGATATTTCCGCACCGAGATGCTTCGAGATTGAGAAGAAGCTGAAAGAGTGCTGTGATATTCCGATTTTCCATGACGACCAGCATGGTACTGCAGTTATTACACTTGCAGGTGTGATCAATGCGCTGAAGGTTGTTGGCAAGAAAATCGAAGACATTAAGATCGTTACTTCCGGAGCGGGAGCAGCTGGAATTGCGATTATCAAACTTCTTATTTCCATGGGTCTTAAGAATGTTATTATGACAGATCGTAAAGGTGCAATTTACGAAGGCCGTGAGGGTCTGAACCCAATCAAGGAAGAGATGGCGAAGATCACAAACGCCAATCATGAGAAAGGCTCCTTGAGTGAAGTGATCAAAGGTGCTGACGTATTTATCGGTGTTTCCGCACCTGGAACCCTTACTCCGGATATGGTTCGCACTATGGCGAAAGATCCGATCATCTTTGCCTGCGCAAACCCGACTCCAGAGATTTTCCCGGATGAAGCGAAGGCAGCAGGAGCAGCAGTAGTATCCACAGGTCGTTCCGACTACCCGAACCAGGTGAACAATGTTCTCTGCTTCCCGGGAATCTTCCGCGGTGCCCTTGATGTCCGTGCATCCGACATCAACGATGAAATGAAGATTGCCGCAGCTTACGCCATTGCAGGCCTGGTAAGCGACGAAGAACTCTGCGCTGACTATATTCTGCCGGCTGCATTCGACTCAAGAGTGAAAGACGCGGTTGCGAAGGCTACTGCTGAAGCTGCCATTAAGAGCGGAGTAGCCAGGATCTGATTAATCGCTTTCATTGGTTAAAAAGTTCTTCAAAGAGGGACACATTGCCCAAATACTGTGTACTGGCTGGGACTTCAACATACTAAATAGTAAGTTCATTTCGTGAAGTTACCTAAGTCCTTTATAAATAATTTTATTCGCTTCTCCAGAATAAAGTTTCAAGTGATGCCCGATGCGAATCGCTTTTGAATCCGTTCCATGTCCGATCAAAGGCGTTTTTGCAACGGGTGTCTTTTTTTCTGCAAATTCGAGGACTAGCTGCGCCATATCTGGTTGACAGTTGTCTGTCTCCATTTTGCTGAAAGTTCCAAGAAGAATCCCATTTACTTTCTTAAAAACACCCATCTGACTGAGCTGGCTCAAATAGGTTACCATCTGCGGCAGTTTTCCTCCAAAGGATTCCAGAAGCAGGATTTTCTCCCGCATATCCGGCCAGTAAGGCGTGCCAGCCAGCTTCAAAAGGCACCGTATATTTCCTCCTACTACAATTCCCTCCATATGAGTCCCCCTCACAAATTCATAAGGAAAATCATAAAGAGAAGTGGCCCCCGCCAAGGTAGTACTAAGAAAGTCCGTTATCTGGGACTGGCTGTGATCGTAGGTGAGATTTCGTATCTGGTACAGGACAGATGATTTCCCTGTTCGGGCATAAATGGCATTTATAATTGTTGTCAGATCACTATATCCCCAAAAATGCTTTTTTTCGTAAGCAATGGTCTGAAAATCCAGATAGGATAAAATCTCGTTGGCCATATCCCCGCCAGATACGTCAAAAATATCCGTGACAAAATCATCCTCATAAAATTTCATAAGAGCCCCGGCACGTTCCCTGGCAGTTCCAGCCTGTCCGTTTTCATCTCCATAAAGATAAGGGCTAAGATCTACTTCTAGTCCGGATTTTTCCAGAATCTGCACCAACATTTTTATTGTTTCGGCCTGTTCTGGCCTAAGTCCGTTGGAACAACAGACAATCCCGATTTTGCTTCCCTGTTTCATAAAAAGTAATCCTTTCTTTTCAATAAAGTGCATGTGATTTTTTTATACATGTAACTTTTTCACAGATTTTACTATCTAAAACAATGTATGAAGAATAAAAATACGCTCATTCAACACTTTTTATCTTCTTTTACATTATAAACAATAATTCCTCATAAATCCACCATTCATCCTGGAGCGTGTTTGAAAAAGCATTCCCGCAGTTGATGTTCACTGGTAACGTTGCACAATCTGTACGCCCCACTTTGCGGTATATTTCGCAGAAGTTTTTTTTACACACTCTGGAATCTCGAAACATTTTCAAAAAGCACTGGTCAAAATTTACGAAATTGCAGTGAAAAAAATGAGAAAAAAGTGCAAATAAATTATTGACAGCTTATATAAATTAGAATATACTAATCAACGTAAGCGAAACATAATAATAAATAGGTGTTTCTAAAGCACAAAAAAGGAAGGATGATATGATGCCGTTATCAATGGTAAACGAAGGAGAGCCGCAGGTGATTAAAAAAGTCGGCGGTAAAGAAGAAACCCGTAAATTCCTTGAAAATCTTGGGTTTGTACAGGGAGCTACAGTAACCGTTGTAAGTGAGATCAGCGGTAATATGATCGTGAATGTGAAAGATTCCAGAGTTGCCATTGGCAAGGATATGGCGAATCGGATCATGGTCTGAAATCCAGAAAAAAGGAGCAAGTATTATGAAAACATTACGGCAAGTTGGCGTAGGTCAGACTGTCACAGTGAAGAGACTGCACGGTGAAGGACCAGTAAAGAGACGTATCATGGATATGGGAATCACCAAAGGGGTACAGATCTATGTACGTAAAGTTGCACCGCTTGGAGATCCTATTGAGGTAACCGTGAGAGATTATGAACTGTCTCTGAGAAAAGTCGATGCAGAAATGATAGAGGTAGAATAAGTACTGTACAGGATATAGTACTTTGCTGTGTGTACATAAGGGAAAAGTTACTGGTCACATATTTTTGAAAAACATTTTACAAATGTTGTCATATGAACAGTGGTAAAATCAGCACAGCATGAAATTGCATGTTCTGGAATAGAATGGGCAATTTTTTTTACCTTGTTGGTTAGCGAAACCTAATATAAGGTTGAAAAGCTAACAAACGAAAGCTGATTAAAACAATAGGCAGCACAGGGCAACTAAAATCAGCAGAAGCTGTATATAATAAGCCCGGAAAAAAGAAAATCTGGAAAGAAAGAGGAGGCATGAAAATGTCGATTAAGATTGCACTTGCAGGTAACCCTAACTGCGGCAAGACCACATTATTCAATGCACTGACCGGCTCTAACCAGTTCGTTGGTAACTGGCCTGGTGTAACAGTAGAGAAAAAAGAAGGTAAACTGAAAGGTCATAAGGATGTAACCATCATGGACCTTCCTGGTATTTATTCCCTTTCCCCATACACACTTGAGGAAGTGGTTGCCAGAAATTACCTGATCAATGAAATGCCAGATGCGATCATCAACATCGTAGATGGTACAAACCTTGAGCGTAACCTGTATCTGTCCACACAGATCATGGAGCTTGGAATCCCGGTAGTTATGGCTATCAACATGATGGATCTGGTTCAGAAATCCGGAAACAAGATCCACATTGACAAATTAAGCAAAAAGCTTGGCTGCGAAGTAGTTGAGATTTCCGCTCTGAAAGGAACCGGAATCATGAAAGCTGCTGAGAAAGCAATCAGCGCAGCACAGAGCAAAAAGAAAACAATTCCGGTTCACGAATTTGCACAGGATGTTGAGGATGCGATCAAATCTGTTGAGAATAAGCTGACAGGAACTGTTGCAGAGGCTCAGAAACGTTTCTTTGCAATCAAGCTTATCGAGAAAGATGACAAGATCGTAGAGCAGATGAAGAGTGTTCCGGATGTGTCTTACGAAGTAAAGGCTCTGGAAGATAAATTCGATGATGATACAGAGAGTATTATCACAAACGAGCGTTATGTATATATCTCTTCCATTATTGGACAGTGCTATACAAAATCCTCTACAGGAAAGAAACTTACAACCTCCGATAAGATCGACAGAATCGTAACCAACAGATGGCTGGCGCTTCCGATCTTCGCAGTTGTAATGTGGGTTGTTTATTATGTGTCTGTAACCACTGTTGGAACTATTGTAACAGATTGGACAAATGATGTACTCTTCGGTGAGATTATTCCTCCGGCAGTTGAGTCTGCTCTGGAAGCTGTAAATTGCGCTGCATGGCTGCAGGGACTGATTCTTGACGGTATTGTTGCCGGTGTTGGCGCTGTACTTGGTTTCGTACCGCAGATGCTGGTTCTGTTCCTGTTCCTTGCATTCCTTGAGTCCTGCGGTTACATGGCTCGTGTTGCATTCATCATGGACAGAATCTTCCGTAAATTCGGTCTTTCCGGAAAATCCTTTATTCCAATGCTGATCGGTTCCGGATGTGGTGTTCCTGGAGTTATGGCTTCCCGTACAATCGAGAACGACCGTGACCGTAAAATGACAATCATGACTACAACATTTGTTCCTTGTGGTGCGAAGCTCCCGATCATTGCAATGATCGCAGGTGCATTCTTTAACAACAGCGGATGGGTTGCTACAAGCTCTTACTTTGTTGGCATCGCAGCAATCATCTGCTCCGGTATCATCCTTAAGAAAACAAAAATGTTCGCTGGCGAGCCGGCACCATTCGTTATGGAGCTTCCGGCATATCACTGGCCAACAGTTGGCAATATTCTGAGAAGCATGTGGGAGAGAGGCTGGTCCTTCATCAAGAAAGCCGGTACCATCATTCTTCTTTCCACCATCGTTCTCTGGTTCCTTATGGGATTCGGCTGGGAAGGCGGTTCCTTTGGAATGGTAGAAGAGCTGAACAACAGTATTCTTGCCAAGATCGGTTCTGCAATCGCCTGGATTTTTGCTCCTCTTGGATGGACAAAAGCAGGAGAAGGCTGGAAGATGGCAGTTGCTGCCGTAACAGGTCTTATTGCAAAAGAGAACGTTGTTGCTACATTTGGTATGCTCTTCGGATTTGCTGAGGTTGCAGAGGATGGAGCTGAGATCTGGGGAAATCTTGCACAGGTAATGACTCCTATTGCAGCATACGGATTCTTGGTATTCAACCTTCTTTGTGCTCCTTGTTTCGCAGCTATGGGTGCTATTAAGAGAGAGATGAACAATGCAAAATGGTTCTGGTTTGCAATCGGCTATCAGTGCGGTCTTGCTTATGTAGTTTCCCTTTGCATTTATCAGATTGGTACACTGCTTACAGGCGGCGGATTTGGAATCGGAACAGTTGTTGCATTCGTTCTGGTTGCAGCATTCCTGTACCTGCTGTTCAGACCATATAAAGAGAGCAACAGCTTAAAAGTTAATACAAAGAGTATTGCTTAAGCAAAGTTGTTAAAAATAATTCAGCCTGTATCCCTTAAAAGATACAGGCTGGAATTTTTATATAAGGGGAAATCACCATATCTTTTCACTTTGGAAAAAGATGCTCTGCAGCAGTGAAGGCGTGAACCGTTATGGTTTCTCCTTATATAGAAATTCCAGCCCTGATATAAAATCATACAGAAATCAAAAAGGATGGCGATGAAAATGATGAAAAACGCAGTTGAAGAAAAAGCATATGAAAATCAGGAAGCATATCAGCGGACACAAATGCAGAAAGATATGATCCTTGAACGATTACGCGAACAAGGCTGCAGGATCACCAGACAGCGCCAGCTGATACTGGATATTATTCTGGAGGAGGAGTGTTCCTGCTGTAAGGAGATTTATTACAAGGTGCAGGAGAAAGACCGAAATATTGGACCTGCCACAATTTACCGTATGGTAAATATGCTGGAAAAAATCGGCGCCATCAGCCGAAAGAACATGTACCGGATTTCCAGCTGTGCAGCATGCTGCCAGGAAAATGGCTGCACGGTAAGACTTAGCGATGCTACTGTCTGTAAGTTGCCTTCTGAAGTCTGGAAACAGGTTGTAAGAGAAGGATTGAAAAATATGGGCTATATTGGAGATCAGGATATTGAGAGTATTGAGATGACCATGTCAAAGTGCGGTGCTTGAAAACTGGCATGATAGTATGAAGGCATATAAAAATAGCAGTTATCTAGGGGAGAGAGTTAGAGCCTGTTTGAAAAAGCATTCCCGCAATCTGCACGCTCCACTTTGCGGTATATTTCACTCAAATTGTGACGTACATCTTGCAGAAAGTTTTTTCAAACACGCCCTAAAACAGGGAGATAATGAGAATATTTCTCGATAAGCAAAATAGCACTGGGAATTTCAGAAAAACTGATATATAATACCAAAATATTGAAAAACAATTAACAACAATAACGTTTCACTATAAGGAGGAATTTAATCATGGCAAGTTTTAAATGGGACAAGACAGGACTTTTTGCAGCAGGTGTTTTATTCGGAACTGCAGGTATCAAGTTTCTTTCCAGTAAAGATGCGAAAAAAGTTTACACAGAGTGCACAGCAGCTGTTTTAAGAGCAAAGGACTGTGTAATGAAGACGGTTACAACTGTTCAGGAAAATGCAGGTGATATCTATGCAGATGCACAGCAGATCAATGAGGACAGAAAAGCAGCTGAGGAGCCGTTTGAGGATGAGGCAGCTGAGAGCGAGACTGAGTTTAAAGAAACTGAAGAAGCTGAGACAGAGGAAACTGCTGAGTAAGATGGCAGTGAAATACATTGCAAACATATTGGGGACTGCCGTTTTTGCGACAGTCCTCTTAATCGTTGCTGTTCGTTCGAAAAGTTCTGCCGGATATTTTGGGTGAACAAATTTTACTGAAAACGCGAAGAGTGTAGCGCGAAGTGATTGTGGTGAACGTAATGAACAGCAACTTTTGCTTTGAAGAAAAAGTAGGTGAACAAGTTGAAATTTACAATTAAACATGAGAAAAAAGGACGTATCAGAGTCCATCTTTTTCAAAAATATATGAATTTTACCCAGGCAGATACCCTTCAGTATTACTTGGAAAATCTGGATGGAGTAAAGAAGGCCCAGGTCTTTAACCGTACCAGTGATGCCCTTATCTATTACACCGGAGAACGGAATGAACTGTTAAAGGCAATTCAGGCATTTGGTTACAGCCGTGTCAGCGTACCGGCCCAGGTGCTGGAGAATTCCGGAAGAGAATTAAATGAGACTTATAAGGAGAAGCTGGTAAATAAAGTTATTTTCCATTACGGACGCAAGCTGCTTTTGCCATATCCATTGTCTGCAATCTATACCACTGCAATGTCTGTGAAATACATCTGGCTGGGGGTTAAGACACTCTGGAAGCGTAAGATCGAGGTTCCGGTTCTGGATGCAACTGCAATCGGTGTTTCTATTTTCCGCGGCGACTTCTCCACAGCCGGTTCTGTTATGTTCCTGCTTGGAATCGGAGAATTGCTTGAGGAGTGGACCCACAAGAAATCAGTGGATGATCTGGCACGTACCATGTCTCTGAACACTGGTAAGGTATGGCTTCGCAGTGAAGGAACAGAGGTGCTGGTGGACGCAGACAAGATTCAGGCTGGTGACCTGGTTGTGGTACATATGGGAAACGTGATCCCATTTGACGGTTTGATCGCAGAGGGCGAGGCTATGGTAAACCAGGCTTCCCTAACTGGTGAATCTGTTCCTGTAAGAAAAGTGGAAGGAAATTCCGTATACGCAGGTACGGTTGTGGAAGAGGGCGAGGCTGTCATTACTGTAAAAGCAGTTGGTGGTTCCAGCCGTTATGAGAAAATCGCAGCCATGATCGAGGATACTGAGAAACTGAAATCCGGTCTTGAGAGCAAGGCCGAGCACCTGGCGGACAGACTGGTTCCATATACACTTGGCGGTACAGCTCTTACCTATCTGCTTACCAGAAATGTAACCAAGGCAGTTTCCGTACTGAT
>OLRX01002647.1_pt1 | contig 11067 bp, 12 predicted proteins | sample 1672991 | NCBI WGS metagenome assembly OLRX01 (sample SAMEA3136744, study PRJEB25190) | human gut metagenome | biome: human gut; feature: human-associated habitat; material: faeces | place: Austria | collected 2013
CCCGCCAGTTTTCCGGCCACCGCCTCCAGCTGCTGGGCAAGGTCATCGCCGCCAACCTCGTAAGTGCGCTCCAGCATGGCCGACACAGAATCCCTGTGCTGTTCCTCCAGCTTCCACAGCCAGGGGGTGCGGGAATGTTCGCGGGTCCCGGTGTCCGTGATGTCGAACACATAGCGCAAACGGGGTTTATCACCGGAATCGTCCACCAGGGCGATACCCTTGGAGCCACGGCGCACATAGCGGCCCATTTTTTCATTCCATAAATCATACTCCGCACAGGCGGTAGCGTCGGGGCGCTGGGCATAGATCAGCAGCTGTTCATGGAATGGATACTTGTAAAGGCGGGCAGCAGTGGTCAGAAATCCCGCCCATTCCTGCCAGCTGCCAGTGAGCTGGGTCGCCACATGGTCGGCCATCTGCCGGTAAAATTCTGTTTTGGATGGCATGGTGTTTTGTCCTCCTTTCAGTTTTGGGTAAAAGAAAAGCAGGAAACCTTGAAAGATTTCCTGCTGCTTATACGTTTATTACCTATTTTTTTGCCAGAATACAGATATGATGTTTTTGGTTTTTGTGATCGATGGTGATTTCTGAAAATCCTGCTTCAGTTAGAAAAAATTCTAACTGCTCTACAGTATAAATTTTCATGTTGTCAATGATTTTCAACCACTTATCATCCGCTTTATTTGTACCATCGGATTCATTCACAATTAAAAACCTGCCACCTTTTTTGAGGATTCGGTACACCTGTTTAAAACTCTCAAGAGGTCCCGGCCAGAAATATACAGTTTCAAATGCTGTAGCCAAATCAAAAGTGTCTGCGTTAAAAGGAAGCTGCAAAACATTTGCATGAGTAACCTGCAATCTTCCGTTTTTAATCGCTTGCTGATTGAACTGTTTTGTTTTTTGGACAGAAATCTCAGAGTAATCTAAAGCATGCACCGTTGCAGCCGGAAATCGCTTTAATAATTCTGCTGCATTTCGCCCACCTCCACACCCCAGATCTATGATTTTAGATGGGTGCAATTTTGTAATATGCTCCATCCCCCAATCCGAAACAGCAGCGTGGCCTTTATTCATACTTTTCACCATAAGTTCGCCCAGCAAGCCTTCTGGTTTTCTTGTGCTATTAAATAATTTTTTTACAATTCCCATTTCCCATTTCCAACCCGTTCTTGATATATTTATATCTTTTTCCTGTATTCAATTCCTAAAATAAACAACCCAGTGATAAATATGATTGAAAAACAACCGATGGGAACAGCAATACCATGTTCAAGCATGGTACAAATCAATCTGCCCGGTGGTGTTATCCAACTCGTTACGGGATTTAAGATACAAGCCGCCAGCAGAATAACAATGCCAATCGTTCCACTCAAAGTTAAAAAACCGCCAATTAGTGTTTTTTTCATAGCATCTACCTCTTTTTATATCCGAAGATATTACCGGTTAGCATTAACTAACTATAAATATACCACAACAGGCAGCAATTATCAAGTATTTGCTTATTCATCAAAATCCGGGTACAGTTCCAGCTGGGCAAACTCGGCGTCGCTCATAGCCTGGAGCTTCATCAGGGCGCTGTCGGTCAGTTCCCTCAGTTCCGTTTCCTCCGGCGAAAGTTCGCCGCGCATCTCGGTCAGAGCCTCCATCAGCCCGGTGCGGCTGCCGGTGTTGTAAATGCACATCAGGTTCATTTCTTCAAAAGTAAAGTTTCCCATATCAAATCTCCCTTTCTGCGCTCTTTTTAGGCGCTGTCTTTTTGTGTTCCGTCCGGGGCTGGCTTTTCAGCTGCTCCATGACGGACTTTTTCTTGTCCCGTTCCTCCCGGTGGACAGCTTCCGCTAAATCCATGAGAGAGATTGGCTGGCCGCTGCGGGCCTGCTGTTCCAGCTGCGCCACGGTCGGCTCTTTTGGGCCGTTGTTGATGATGCCGTCGATCATGCCGTAGTCATCCTCCAGCATCATTTCCGCATTTTTCAGCGGATTGTCCGGCAGGAATCCGGGAATCTCGGTGAAACCAACGCTGTCGCAGTAATGACAGGATACCTTACCGTCCTGCTTGATGGCAACGATGTCGCTGACGCTCAGGGACGGGCTGTGAAAATCCACAGGCTTTTTCAGGTTGAACTGTTCATACAGCGTTTCCAGCTGCTCCATAGTGCTGCCGGAACCGTTCAGCGGGGCGGTGTAGATCAGGTCATAATTACTTCGGTCCACGGCCAGATTGTGCGATTGCAGCCAGTCCAGATTCATAAACCGTACATTCTGCGGATCGTCCCGGCTCACCTGATAAATGGCAAAGCAGCAGCCCTCATGGGCAAGAAATGCCTGCTCCCGTTCCAGCTGCCGTTCCTGCCGTTCCAGCACCTTTTCATGGAACTGGGGGCTTTTCTCCCATTCCTCGTGTTCCACACCGAAAAGTCCGCCATGCTCCATGATTTCTTCGGTGTCAAACACCATGCTCTCCGTGTTATCTTCATGGAGGACATAGACGGTCAGACCGGCAGCGTCCAGTTCCAGCGCCCGTTCTCTGGTGACAGGCAGCATCCCATCGTAAAAGTAGCCGTATTCCTGCATATCCGAAACAGATACTTCGCTGTCGGGCATGGGGTACTCATCCAAAGACTGTTCCTGAGCATCCGGCAGCTGGGTGGCGGTTGCTTCTGCGGTCTGCTGGTTGCCCTGTTCCGGCTCCTGTTTGGCGGTCAGGTCAATGCCGCGCTCCTTACAGATTTCCTTGTAGTGGCATTCGATGTTGTTAATCAGCTCACAGGAAGTCTTATTGATGGTCTCCAGGCTGGCTCGCAGCTCCTTCAGCTCCTTGTCCTTGCTCCAGGTGGCGATATACCCGAAACTGTTTTCCCCGGTCTGGATGCCAAAATACTGGCAGACTGCATAGGAAATGCTTTCTGCTTCGACTTCTTCTGTGCGACGGTCCTTTTTCTGTTCCTGCAAAAACTGCGAGAGGGTAAGCATACCGCCGTTAAAATTCAGTCCGGTCTCATCTGTAAAATACAGCCTGCCTTCTTCTGAAAACTCTAACGGAGCAGTCAAAATAACAGAACCAGCGTGGTTCACCACCACTCTTTCCTCAACACAAATCGGGGAACCGGGGTCCTCATCCGAACCACGCAGGTCATAGCAATAAACGCCTTCGGGCAGATCATCACGGGAAATACGCCCGTTGGAAAACAGGGCGGGTTTCTCAAATAACTCTACTTCCTGATATTGTTCGTCATTGTCAATCTGAATTTTTTTCTGATTATGGAGCTTGCTGTGTGCAATTTCATGGACAGTGGCAGAAACGGTCTGCACCTCGCTCATGCCTTCCCGGATGGCGATGCGCTGCTGGTCGGGGGAAAAATAGCCGTCCGTGTTGGCGACCATCGGCTCAAACTCGATGGGAACCGGGGCAGAGCGCCGCAGGGCTTCCAGAAAGGCTTCATAGTGCGGCACAGTCCCCGAAAGGCTGGAGGACAGCTCTGGCAGGGGCTTGCCATCGGTCTGGCTCACATCAAACACCTTAACCGGGCGAAACATGGGGATTTCAATTTCTTTTTCCTCCATGACCGCCTTACCGTCTGCATCCAGAATGGGGGCATGGGTGTCCGGGTCGCGCTTCATTTCCTCGATTTTCTTTTTGTAGGGCGTGGGGGCGATGATGGTGATGCCATGCTCGCCCTTTTTCACATGGCGCGCAAACTGGTTTTTCCACTTGTTGAATCCAGCCACCAGCGTAGCTTCCGACTTCTGCATATAGATGAGCATGGTGTTGTTCACCGAATAACGGTGAAACTTGGACATGACGGACAGATAGCGCATATACTTTTCGCTCTCGAACAGCTCCTTGATACCCTGTTCGATACCCGCTGTGATTTCCTGCAACCGTTCCCGGTTGGTGGGCTTATCAGCCATGATGTTCACTCTCCTCTCTAAATTGGCGATTGTTGATTGATGTTCAGCGATCCATAGCTTTTGTTCCTCCGGGCTGTCCTCCAGAAAAGAATCCAGCAGATAGCCGATATAATCCTTTTGCTGCACCGCCTCTAAAAAACGGGGGTGCATGGGTTCCTCCGGTGTTTTGGGTGTGTAGCCCGCTTCCCACTTGCGGAGAAGATGGAAGTAGTCCGCCAGAACCCGAAAGGCATGGTCCCGGTTCTCCTGAAACTTCTGCGCCTCGGTTTTCTGGCGAACATAGTTCCTCCGGGGAGGAGCCTGACTGTCATAGATAAGGCCAAAATCCTGCGCCAGCTTCTCGGCGGCTTCCTTGGGGGACAGGTTGTAGAGCCGGGCGGTCAGGTCTATCACATCGCCGGTGGCTCCGCAGCCGAAACAGTAGAAATATTCTTCGTTCAGCTTCATGCTGGGATTTTTGTCATCGTGGAAGGGACAGCAGGCCATGCCGCCCCTTTTGACCTCAATCCCATATCGTTCTGCGGCTTCCCGGACGGTGACAGACTGCTTGACCGTCTCAAATACATTTGCGCCCATCGTCAATCAGCTTTCGGTTTGGGGATGGGCGGCCTGTACCCGGCAGCCTTGGCCCGTTCACTGGCAGCCTTGCGGCGCTCGGCGCTGTATGGCTCCCGGACGGACACACAGCGTTTGGGGACTGTAAAATTGTGCTTATCCTTTTTGCAGACCTGTTCCGGGTGCTTTTTGGAAAGGCGGGTCAGCTTCTCCATCAGTTTTCGGTCATGGGTATAAACTTCGGCGGTGTCCTCGGCCTGATTGTAGAGGAGAATGGTTTCCTGTTCATAAAGGGAGAGCTTCATTTTGCACCGCCTTTCTGCCGGTCAAATTCCAGCTTGAAGTTGGCGTACCGCCCATCGTCCTCCAGAACCACCGTGGCATCATAGGTCTTGCCGGTCTTTTCGGAATAGCAACCGGTGATCCTTGCGCGGCCATCCTTGAGCAGCGCCGTCACCAGTGCCTTGGTAGGCTGCTTTTTCTTGGCTGCCCACCATTTGTTGTTTTTCCAGATGGCAAATTTGCAGGATTCTGTCTGGCAGAAAAATCCTTTTTGCAGTTCCGCCACATCGCCGCCGCAGCGGGGGCATTTGCCCACCACTTCGCGGGACGGCGTGAACAGGTACTCAGTCCCCTTGATGACCTGATAGGTCTCCACCAACTCCCGGAGCATGGCGCAGATCCCGCCCATGAAGTCCTCCGGGGACAGCTCGCCGCGCTCGATCTCGCTTAAACGGTGTTCCCATTCAGCGGTCAGCAGGGGCGATTGCAGCTGTTCCGGCAGCACGGTGATCAGGGACACCGCATCTTTAGAGGGCATGAGCTGCACAGCTTTCTTACTCTTTTTGCGCTCCAAAAAGCCGGTGGACACCAGCTTTTCCAGAATACCGGCGCGGGTGGCCGGGGTTCCTAAACCCTGACGCTCCGCATCCTCCGGCATATCGTCTTTCCCGGCAGTTTCCATCGCGGAAAGCAGCGTATCCTCGGTGAAGTGTTTGGGCGGGCTGGTTTTGCCCTCCTTGACGGCAGCGACGGACAGGGCAAGCGTCTGACCTTCGGTTAATTCAGGCAGAGCCTTGTCCTCAGCTTCCGGCTCCGCATTTTTCAGCGCAGCGCGGTAGGCAGCGTCCAGCGCCCGCCAGCCGGGGCGTTTCACCGTTTTGCCCTTGGTGGTAAACTCCGCACCGGCACACTCCACGGTGACAGCAGTTTCTGAGTAAGTATGCGGTTCCGCCACCGCGCACAACAGGCGTTGTGCTACCAGCTCCAGCACCGCCTTTTCGCCCACCGGCAGGCCGGACAGGTCAGCGTTTTGGAGATTGCGGGTAGGGATCACTGCATGGTGGTCGGTCACTTTTTTGTCGTTGATGACCGCACCGGCATCACAGGAAATGGCGATCCCTTTGCGAAACGGCATGGCATTGGCAACCAGATTGACCAGCACAGACAGGCTTTCAGCCATATCGCTCGTCAGATAGCGGCTGTCCGTGCGGGGATAGGTGCAGAGCTTCTTTTCGTACAGATTTTGGAGGTAGTCCAGGGTTTGCTGGGCCGTATATCCCAACAATCGGTTGGCATCCCGTTGGAGGGTAGTCAGGTCATAGAGGGAGGGCGGCTTTTCCGATTTGTCGCGGCATTCCACCTTTTTGACCGTCACATCCGCACTCTGGCAGGCGGCTTTCAGCTGCTCGGCAGCAGCCTTGTCCGCCATGCTTTCCCCGGAAACGGAAAAACCGGGCAACTCCAGGACTACCGTGTAAAACGGAACCGGCTTGAAGGTGTCGATCTCGGCTTCCCGTTGGACGATGAGCGCCAGCGTTGGGGACATGACGCGCCCGATGTTGAGGGTACGGTGGTACAGCACGGAAAACAGTCTTGTGGCGTTGATCCCCACCAGCCAGTCTGCCTTGGCGCGGCAGAGAGCAGCTTGGCGCAGACCGTCATAATCGGCACCGGGGCGCAGGTTTGCAAAGCCCTCCCGAATAGCGGAATCCTCCATCGAGGAAATCCAGAGCCGCTTCATGGGTTTGCTGCATCCCGCCAGCTCATAGACGCTGCGGAAAATCAGTTCGCCCTCGCGTCCGGCATCGCAGGCGTTTACCACCTCGGTCACATCCTGGGCGTTCATCAGCTGTTTCAGCACAGCAAACTGTTTCTTCTTGTCTTTACCCACCACCATCTGCCAGTGTTCCGGCAGGATGGGCAGATCGTCATAGCGCCACTTGGCGTAGTCCGGGTTATATACATCGGCATCCGCCAGCCCAGCCAGATGCCCCACGCACCAGCTGACACGCCAGCCGTTTCCCTCCAAATAGCCGTCCTTGCGGACAGTCGCGCCGATCACGGCGGCCAGACTTTGGGCAACGGACGGCTTTTCAGCGATTACCAGTTTATATCCCATCATCTTCATCCTCCCATTCTTCCCGCACAGGCGTGTGCAGTTTTTTCTCAATGCTGTTTTCCTCATCCAGCAGCAGGTCATAGCCGAACCGGTAGTCATAGCGGTACAGCTTTCCCAGCAAATCGTTGATAAGGATACGGCAGGCCAGAATGACACGGGTTTTGTCCACCTGCAACAATCGGTAGCGTTGATAATTGCTGTAATATTCCTCATGGCGGCGGGTACGGCGGACGGTTTCCTCAAACAAAATATCCACCGGGTCCTGACATCCATCCTCTTTTTCTCCCTCCATGCAGTTCAGAAGTTCCATCACCATAGGGAAGCTCCGTTCATCCATGGGGGCTTCTTCTGCCAGAAAGCCTACCAGTGCGGATAAGAGCAGGCGGGCGGCTGTCTGTTCCCGGTCTGTCAAAACTGCCATTGTCTGCGCAGCATCCGGCAGGAGCGTTTCTTCCACAAAATCCGCTGCGTCGCCTGAATAAAGCTGACGAATGGAATCTATGGACAGGGGAACCGCTGCGGTATCCAGGGAGAAATCAAAAGGTTCCTCCCGTATGGGCTTTTTCCGAAATTTGCTCCACACAGTTGAGAGAATGTCGCTGCCAAAATACACGGCGATCACCAGCAGGTCAAAAATCGCAAGCAGCTTAATAAATGTAATCAGAATACTCATTTTTTTCGTTTCCTTTCTTTGAGCCATCGTTCCATCTCACGATGGCAGACTCCCACGCAGGGCTGCCCATAATTCCCACAGCCATAGCAGGGGTGGCTTTTGGGTAAAGAGAGAGGACGGGAAGTGTCCTTCCCGCCCTCCGGCCTGCGTGTCATCATGCGTTCATAGGGGCTGTCGGTGAACCGGGTCATGGGGTGTCATCCTCACTTTCTTCACCGCCGCCCCTGTCAGCGTCCAGCTCGCCCGATTCCTCGTCCTCCAGTTCAGTTTCTTCCTCATCCGGCAGTTCCTCGCCGTCCTCATAGTCATAATCGTCTGGATTGCTGTTGTTTTTATGGTTGGCTTTACCCTTAATAAATTTGAAGTAGGCAAAGGCAGCGCCGCCCATCACAGCCAGCACCAGCAGCAGGACAGCTGGATTTAACCCTGCGGGTTCTTTTTTCTCCGGCTCCGTGGGTTCCTTTGGCGGTTCCGGCTTCTTGCCGATACAGCCGGTCATGTCCGTACTGCACACCTCGCATTTGGTGTTGACTGCACCGGCTTCACATTTTTCCGTGCAGTTGCAGACAGCGGGCGGTTTCTCGGCGGATTGCCCGTCCTCCATCAGCGCCATCAGGTCAGCTTCATCCACCTGATTTAAGAAATGGACGGCGGTTTCCTTGTCCTCGTTGGCCCGGTCAATGAGGATGTAAAAGTAGTTGCCCGCCTTGGTGGTGACGGTGATGAGCTGTTTGTTGCCGCCGAAATCATCCACCAGAGCAGCGTTGCCCTCCGGGGTCAGGGCAGGACTGTCCTCGGTTTCTTCCACCACATTGGTATCGTTGGTGGCATCCTCTGCCGGGGGCTGCTCCGACCCTTGAGCAAAAGCGGTGACAGAAAAACCGCCCATCAGCACCAGTGCGGCGCAGAGGGCGGAAAGGGTCTTAAAAATTCTCTTATTCTTCATGGGCGGTGTCCTCCTGTTCGTCACGGACAGCCATACCGGGGCGCGTGCCGCCTGACAGCATGGCGCTTAACTGCTCCGGGGTCATACGCAGGGCGCGCACCATCTGGACGATCTCCAGATTTTCCGCTTCGGTTTTCTGCGCTTCCAGCGTTTTCAGCTTTTCCTGATACTCTGCGATTTTCTCACGGGTTTTCGTAATTTCCCGGTCAATGCGTTCAATTTTCGTAGCCATAATCAATCACTCCTTATCAAAAGATTTGTCACCAGTTCATCAGACCGTAGCCCTTGATGCACTCGTAGTTCACATCGTAGCTTCTGATTTTGCAGGCATCGCCGCTGTTTCCCTCTACGGTATAGACCCGGCTGCCGTCTGTGCCGATGACGATGCCCACATGGTCGGCGCTGCCGTCCAGGTCCCAATCGAAGAAGATGGCGTCGCCGGGGGCCAGATTGTCATAGCCGCGCGCGCCCCATTGTCCATGAGATTGGAACCAGGGAACCCCTTGGGACTGGCAGCCTGCAAAGCGCGGTTCAGACAGACCCATCTGGCCGTAGCACCAGGACACGAAGCAGGCGCACCATTCCACGCGGGAATTGAAACCGTACCAGCTCCAGTAGGGCTGACCACCCACATTTCCCACCTGACGTTTGGCCAGTTCCACCAGCTCCGGGTTGCCGGGGCGTGTGCCGTTTACAAACTCCACACCGTCCAAACTCTCGGAATCACTGGTATTTGTGGAGCCGCCGCCGAAGATCAGCGGCTTGTTGCCCAGCGTCTGCCGGTACACCTGATACATTTCCAGCTGGTCAGGGGTCAAAAGCTCTGTGGCAAGAGAGGAAATGGGGCGGCTCTCCAGCTTGACATGAAGAATCCGGTATTCATATTCGTGTTCGTCCCCATCTTCATCTGTATAGGTACGAATTTGGACTTCCTCGGTCAGTGTCAAGGTGTATTGGGCTGAAAACACTCGCTCCAGCTCCGCCTGTGCGCTCTGCCGGGTATAGCCCTGCAACACAGCAGACAGATAAGCCGCCAGCTCATGGGGGTCATGCCCGATCATATCCAGGTCATAACGGTATTCGTCATATCCCGGATGGCTGCTTTCGATGTTGTCGATCTCGGCTTGCAGCACCGCTTCTCTGGCGGCGTAATCGGCCTCCACCGCAACAAGTTCCGGGTCATCCGACGGATAGGTAGAGCCGGAAATGGCAGAACCAATGCTCTGCGCCATCATGGAGCAGGAGGACATGGTGTTGAGCAACAGGCAGATGAGAAGAAAAATCGCACCTACAAGCAAAAAGCCTTTTTTATGGCGCATAATAAATGCTCCGGCCTGCTGTGCCTTTTCCTTGACCGTCTTGGCGGCCTTGCCGGTCTTTTTTGCGGTGTTGGCGGTGTTTCCGGCGCGCTTGGCGGCGGCGTATTCCTTTTTGATGGCCTGTTTCTGCTGCCAGCGTGAAAACGGATTGCTGGTAAGCTGGGGATTTTCCCGCAGGGACTTTTGATACAGGGCATTTACATTGGCCTTTTCCAGCTTTTGCTCCGCCTGTGCCGCCTTGCGGTAAGGTTTCAGCTTGTGACTGCGGTAGCCTTCCCGGAACAGCCGCGCACCGGTTTCGACAGCTTCCTCGGACTTGTGGGCGCTCTCCACGCCCACATTGTCCTGTTCTGTTTTACGGATTTCCTTGTGGAGTTTCCCCAGCGCCGCATCTCCCGGAGCATCCCGGACCGCATGGGACAGCTTGGAGGGCGGTTTTTTCTTGTCCTCCAGCACCAGTTTGGTGGTCACTTTGCCGGTCCCCAGGTCCACCGTTTTTTGCCGCACCTGCTTTTTTCGGATTTTCGCCTGCGCCCTGTCTGCTTTGGCGGCGGCCCGGTCAGCCTTGCGGATGGGCTTTTCCAGCGCCGGGTCAGCGCGTTCCTCGTCTGTAAAGTGCAGGCGCGGTTCCTTACGCATACCAGCCACCCGCCATCAGGTCATTCAGCAGCACACAGGTTTCCGCATATACCGGAATCTGAATGGTTTCTGCCGGAAAGACCGTTGTGGACAGGAAAAGCGCCATCAGGGTTCCTCTTGCCATGTCCCGATCCTGAATCGGGCTGCCAATAAACAGCTTGGGAACATCCGGTATGCCCTCTGTCCAGATATGGTGAATCCGGGTAAATCCGGCATAGCCCTTGGGCGTGAGATTTTTTGCTGCCTTTTCCTGCTCATAGCAGTAATGGACGGCAGCGCGAAGCAGTTCTACCATCTGCTCACAGCCGCTGACAGCGGCCAGAAGCAGACCTGCGCCTTTTTCAATTTCTTTCTTTGTCATGCTGTTCATCCTCCTTTTTTAAGTCCAACGGTTTCGTGGTCATAATGCGGTACAGTTCCGTATTCTTGGGGAAATGGTCCACAAACGGCAGGATGGTGGAGCCGTAGAACAAAAGTCCCTCGCCCTCGCCGGAGTGGGTCACATAGGAAAGCTGGTGCGGGGAAATGCCCAGCTGCTTGGCGAGAATCTGCCGGTCCCCGCCCGCCTGGTTGAGCATATACACGAAGTCGGAGTTTTCAAAGATGTTCTCCACCTCGC
>OLRX01002649.1_pt1 | contig 11065 bp, 10 predicted proteins | sample 1672991 | NCBI WGS metagenome assembly OLRX01 (sample SAMEA3136744, study PRJEB25190) | human gut metagenome | biome: human gut; feature: human-associated habitat; material: faeces | place: Austria | collected 2013
TATATATTATGAAAAACGGGACAAAGTGTGACTGTAAAGCCACAAGACATAAAAAAAGATGCCCTGAAAGGTGCGCCCAGATAAGAAACCATAAATTCTGAAATGCTGAAAGCTACGGCTACTGCGTCAGTTCCCCTTGACAGCCTAAGTCAAAGGATGCCTGCGGGAAACTTTCTTGTACCCGCAGTCTTTCAGCTATTTCATTTTCTTCATGTTTTCTTATTGGGACACACCTAATAGAGCATCTCTTTTTCTCGTGTTTATGCGCCGCACATTTCTGGCTCATCTTCCTCCACAATCTTTGTTGCCAGAGGGCGATATTTGCCGCTTTCCCAACGGTGATTCTGGCTGTGAATCCAAAGCATTGCAAGAACAATACCCAGCACGCCCAGAACCAGAGAAGGCAAAACAGGAGAAATATTCGGAATCAGCTTCGGCACACCAAAATACCCCAGCACAATGCCTACGATAAAGCCGATAAAGGGCAGTCCATACATCACGATTACTGCATTAAAAAATGCGTTTTCCTGCAGCTCCAGCTCCACCCAATCGCCTTCCTCTGCATCGCAGAGATTTTTTGCTTCGATATCCATTTCCGTTTTCATCATGCCGGAAAAGCAAGCTCTGCATTCCCCGCAGGCTTCTTTTCTCTGAATTTTTACCATTGCCAGATCGCCTTTTACTTCATGTACGATACCTCTCATACGCGTAACCACCTTTCTATCTCTTTCCCTGCATCCCGCTTTTGCTGAAGGCAGGGCACAGTATATGTTCAAAACTCATTTTATTACTTTTCTAACCTTATCGCATTATACAACAAAATCCTCATAAAAAAAAGTGGTTTTTCGCGGAATTATTGACAAATGTCAGATTTTTTTCTGCGATAGCACCAAAGCACAAAATTTTTGCAAAGCGCACCCAAGGGAACCGCAAACAGCAGCCCCCAGAAGCCGAACATCCGCCCAAAAGCCGCCAGAGAAAGCAGAACCAGAACGGGATGCAGCTCCAATTTCTGCCCGACTGCCTTCGGCACAATGAAAATGCTGTCCACCTGCTGTAAGAGAAGAATCAGCACAGACGCATAAACCGCCTTCATGGGCACGCCGCTGAAAAGTCCTGCAAGCACCGCCAGGAAAAACGCCATCACCGCCCCAAAATACGGAATCAGATTAGAAAAGCCGGAAACCAGACCAATCAGAATTCCATGCGGCAGACCGACAATCGTAAACGCCGCCGAAAACAACACCGCCATAACAGACGCATCCAGAAGCTGCCCACTGAGGTAGCCCGCAAAAACCGTATACACCTCATGAAAAAGATTTTTTGCGTGTTTCGTGATTTTTTCTCCCAGAAGAACCCTGCTCAATTCGCCCGCAATCCCACGAATTTTTTCCTTCTCCATCAGGAGATAAAACGCTACCCCCGCCCCAAGCAGAACGTCTAACAGGCTGCCGCCGATATTCGGAATCACATCCGCCAGCCATAGCATCCTCTCCTGCATCCAATGCGTCGCCTGCTCTATCCACCGAGAAAAAATCCACTCCGCATTCCGGAGAATCCCCATTTCCGCCAGCTTCAAATTCAGAAGCACAAGCATGTCTCCTGCCTGTCGAATATAGTCACCAATCTGCTCCGTCAGGGCAGACAGATTCGTTTGTCCGATTTTTCTTGCCAGAAAACCGCCTATCAGAAAGAGAATCAGCCCGATGGAAAGATATGTCAGCGTTGCGCCTGCCTTGCGGTTTCGGATGCGGCTGCGGTGATATAATGTACACCGCTTTTCATAAAACCTCTGCCAGAATGCAGTCAGCGGTTCAAGCAGCAGTGTAAAGAAAAACGCCCAGAAAACGGGCGCAAAAACGGCGAGGAATGTCCCCGCCGTCTGTAATATGACATTTTTCGCCACAGAGAGCCGCAACAGCAGTGCAATCATCCCCACCAGAAGCAAAACGGTAAGAATGACGTGAAAACCGATTTCCATGTATTTTCTATTCCACGGAAGCCGCATACGCCGCCCTCTTTCGCACGAATTTTTTTGATTTTCTTATTTCAGCCTTGCCAGAACCAGCTTCAGATATTCCCAGATACGGATGGTAGAGGAAATACTAAGTCTTTCATCGGGTGTATGCACATCGTACATATTAGGTCCCAGAGAAATCAGATCCAGACCGGGGATTTTTTTCGCAAACAGCCCACATTCCAGACCTGCATGGATGGCAACCACCTTGGGTTCCTCGCCGAATTTTTCCACCCAGACCTCCTTGAAGATGCGCAGCATCTCAGAATTGGGGTTATACTGCCAGCCGGGGTAATCATGCACGCCGACCACCTTTGCACCGCAAAGACTGCCCAGAACCTCAATCTTTTTGCAGATAGCATCCTTTCTGCTTTCCATAGAGCCGCGCACTGCATTATCAATGAAAATATGATCCTCATTTGTTTTCAGAATCCCGATATTACTGGAGGTTTCCACCAATCCATCCATATTGGTATCCATTGTCTGTACACCATAGGGCAGAAGCCGCAGCAATGCAATTACATAATCTCTCGTTTCTGTCGTCAGCACCTCGGCTGCTTCCGGCATCTGCTCCGCTGTCATCAGTATATCGCTTTCGCGGTCTTTATATTCCTCTCGGAACATAGCTTCTGCTTCCTCAATCACAGCCGCTACGGTCTGCACCTGTTCCGGCGCAACTACAACAACCGCCTCTGCTTCCCGACAGATGGCATTATCCATATTGCCGCCATTTGCGCTTACCAGTGCAAAATCTACTCTTTCACGCAGCTCAAAAAGAAATCTGCCCAGAAGCACATTCGCACTTGCCCGCTGCAAATGAATATCCGAACCGGAATGACCGCCCTTCAAGCCGCGAATATGAACGGAAAGGGTTGTGCCTGCCTGCTTTTTCTCTTTTTCAATCGGCAGATACACACGCATCCGTCTGCCGCCGCAGCAGCTTACCATCAGATGCCCTTCCTCCTCGGTATCCATATTTAAAAAGCGTTTGCCTTCCAAATCAAATGCATCAAAATCTGTTGCACCGCCCATACCGATTTCTTCCTCGACGGTAAAGATACATTCCAGTGGCGGATGTGCGATATCCTCCGCATCCAGAAGTGCCAACATATACGCCGCCGCAATGCCATTATCCGCACCAAGGGTTGTCCCTCTCGCCTTGATATCGTCCCCGTCAATATAAATTTTGAGGGGCTCTGTCAGAAAATCATGCTCTGTATCCTCGTTTTTATCACAGACCATATCAATATGCCCCTGCATAATCAATACAGGAGAGCTTTCATAGCCTGCTGTACCGCCCTTTTTAATCAGAACATTCATTTTATTATCCTGACGGCAGTAAAGCCCTCTTTCCTTTGCAAAAGAAACAATATAATCACTCAGAGCTTTTTCGTGAAAGCTTCCATGGGGGATATCGCAGATTTTTTCAAAATAATTAAAAACTTTATCGCAACCCAGATGGCTTAAAACATTCATTTTTCTTTTCCTCCTAAAATTGTCATTCCTATCTATGATATGCCTCAAAAATCCTTCTGTCAATCACGTTTTCGACAAAAAATATCCATAAAAACGGATTTTCTTTTTTCTGCGGCTTCTTCCTGATTTTCGCCAATTTTCATGGCAGGATGTTCCTAACATAAACCGCCGCCTGCCGCACATACTAACCTTGCAACACCAAGCAATACAAAACACAAAAATCAGCAAACAACAAGGAGGTTATAAACATGAGCAACAACAATACAAACAGCAACAAAATCAACGTGCCAGAAGCAAGGGCGGCAATGGAGCAGTTCAAATTTGAAGTAGCAAACGAAATCGGCGTACCCCTGAAAAAGGGCTACAACGGCGACCTGACATCTGCACAGAATGGCTATGTAGGCGGCTATATGGTAAAAAAGATGATTGAAAAGCAGGAACAGATGATGGCTGAAAAAAATCAGGGCTGATTTCTTCTGAAATGACTTGATTTTGAAAGCCTGACACAAAAAGCCCCTTTGCGGATATTCTCTGCAAAAGGGCTTTTTTTCATACATAAAATTCTATCGGCTTTTTATCTGCAAGGGCAAACTGTTTTCTCTCTGACCACTGTTCCTTCTCTCTCATTCATGCTGGAGCGCACCACTAAGGGGATTTCAAATTTTTTTGCCAGTTCTACGCAACGGCTGTGCAGCACCTGCGCGCCATTTAACGCCATGTGCAGCATATCATCATAGGAGATTTCGTCCAGCTTTTTTGCTGTCGGTACCTTTCTGGGATCAGCGGTATACACACCATCGACATCTGTATAAATTTCACAGGCATCTGCCTGCAATGCCGCCGCCAGGGCAACTGCCGTTGTATCAGAACCGCCTCTGCCAAGTGTGGTATAATCATCATTTTCATCGATGCCCTGAAAGCCTGTCACGATAACAATTTTTTTCTGCGCCAGCTCCTCCCGAATCCGTTCTGTTTCGATATGGGTAATTTTTGCATCCCCATGCACAGAAGTGGTGTGGATTTTCGCCTGAAACGCATTGAGAGAAACCGCAGGCACACCAAGGCCTTCCAATGCCATCGCCATCAATGCAACGGACATCTGCTCACCAATCGTAAAGAGCATATCCATTTCTCTCTCAGAGGGGGTTTCGTTGATTTCCTTCGCCTTGTCAATCAGCCGGTCTGTCACATCGCCCATAGCAGAAAGCACAACAACCACATCGTTGCCCTTTTCATATTCCTTTTTGCATCTTTTTGCCACATGCAAAATACGCTCTCTGTTTGCTACGGAGGTGCCGCCGAATTTTTTTACGATTAACATAGCCGATTCCCCTTTCTATCAACCTCTGTTTCTTTACTATTATTTTACGAAGCACAACTTGCAAATAAAATACATTTTATGCTATGATTATTGCAAAAAGTGCTACCAGAGGAGAAATAATATGGAAACGAATTATGAAAAACGGGGCTATCTTTTGGATGATTTCCGTTTATTTCATTTGAAGGATAAAAACGGAACAAATATCGACTATCATTATCACGAATTTTGCAAGCTGCTGCTCCTGCGCAGCGGCTATGGCGGCTATACCGTAGACGGACAGCGGTATGATTTAAAAACAGGCGATGCGGTTTTAATCGGCAGTCAATGTGTCCATCGTCCGGAATTTGAGCCGGGAGTGCTGTATGAGCGTATCATTATCTATATCTCGCCGCAGTTCTTGCAGCAGCAATCTACGCCCGATTGTCAGCTGGAGGAAATCTTCAATGGCAAAAAAGGCGCAGTTCTGCATTTGGAAAATCCCGAAGCCATCTGGACACTGGCAGATAGCTTAGAGCAAGAATTGGAGGGCAACGCCTACGGCAGAGTCATTCTCAGCAATGGCCTTCTTCTGCGCCTTCTGATTGCACTTGCGCGCCGGATGCAGAACCCCGATGCTGCCTTTGCAAAGCCCATCGTGCCGACCAACAGCCGTATTCTGGATATCCTGCACTATATAGATGCACACCTGACCGAGGACATTCCGATTGAACGTCTGGCAGAGGAATTTTTCATCAGCAAATATCACATGATGCGCCTTTTTCGGCAGGAAACAGGCTATTCTATCCATGGCTATTTACAGGAACGTCGTCTGCTTCACGCCAGAGAGCTGATTCGGCAGGGCATTTCCGCTACGGAAAGCTGCTTCCTTTCGGGCTTCGGCAGCTATTCTTCCTTCACGCGCGCATACGCCAAACGCTTCGGCACCACCCCGACAGGCAGAAAGGGTGCCCCCGCAGAGGAAACCTACGAATGATAACAAAAACCGCCGCCTACTTTCCTCGGAAAATAGGTAGCGGTTTTCTTTGTGTCGATTTTTAATTATTTCAGATTGAAGAATGCATCAACGCCCAGATATTCTGCTGCATCATCCAGTTCCTCTTCAATTCTAAGCAGCTGGTTATATTTTGCCACACGGTCTGTTCTTGCAGGTGCGCCTGTTTTAATCTGCCCTGCATTCACAGCAACCACGATATCCGCAATCGTTGCATCCTCTGTTTCGCCACTTCTGTGAGAAACAACTGCTGTCATCTTGTTTCTGTTTGCCAGCTGGATTGCATTGAAGGTTTCTGTCAATGTACCAATCTGGTTTACCTTAATCAGAATGGAGTTGCCTGCCTTCAGATCAATGCCCTTCTGCAGTCTTTCTGTATTTGTAACGAACAGGTCATCGCCAACCAGCTGAATCTGATCGCCCAGTTCCTTTGTCAGAAGCTGCCAGCCTGCCCAGTCCTCCTCAGCCAGACCATCCTCCAGAGAAACCAGAGGATATTTCGCAACCAGAGCCTTCCAGAAATCAACCATTTCTTCGGAGGTTCTTACGATTTCCTTGCCAAGCATCTTGCTTTCGCCGGGGAAGTGATATTTGCCGTCCTTTTCATCATACAGCTCTGTTGCAGCAGCATCCAGTGCAATCTTGATGTCCTCACCCCATTTATAGCCTGCGGCTACAACTGCTTCCTGAATCAAGTCAATCACAGCGTCTGCTGTCGGCAGGTCGGGTGCGAAGCCGCCTTCGGCACCAACTGCTGTGGAAAGACCCTTATCCTTCAGCACCTTTTTCAGCTTATGATAAATTTCTGCGCACATTCTCAGTGCTTCCTTGAAGGAGGATGCACCAACAGGCATAATCATGAATTCCTGTACGTCTACGGTATTATCTGCGTGCTTACCGCCGTTCATAATATTCATCATGGGAACGGGCATTGTCTTTGCATTGAAGCCGCCCAGATACTGATACAGAGGCAAATCCAGTGCTTCTGCCGCTGCCTTTGCAACTGCCATGGAAACGCCCAGAATTGCGTTTGCGCCCAGCTTGCCCTTATTGGGTGTGCCGTCCAGTGCAATCATCGCCTTATCGATTGCAACCTGATCCAGTGCATTCATACCAATGATAGCATCTGCAATGATATCGTTTACGTTATCTACAGCATCCTGCACGCCAACGCCGTTGTATCTGTCGCCGCCGTCACGCAGCTCCACTGCTTCAAATGCACCTGTAGATGCGCCGCTGGGAACAGCCGCACGGCCCAGAATGCAGTCATCCAGAATAACCTCTACCTCAACTGTAGGGTTGCCTCTGGAGTCCAGAATTTCTCTTGCGTATACATCTGTAATTTCGTAATAACCTTTCATTTCGTTTATCCTCCTTAATTTTTGACAAATGCTGTTGTCCAAAATTTACTTACCAGAATTTTATTTGCCTGTCAAAAGGCTAGTGCCTGTCATTTCCGCAGGCTTCGGCAATCCCATCATTTCCAATAAGGTCGGCGCAATATCCGCCAGCTTGCCGCCCTCGCGCAATCCCACGCCGTCGGTATAATTCACCAGAATGAAGGGAACGGGGTTTGTGGTATGTGCTGTAAAGGGCTGTCCGGTTTCATAATCAATCATCTGGTCACTGTTGCCATGGTCGGCGCAGATAAACATCTGCCCATTCACCGCAAGCAGTGCATCCACCACTCTGCCTACACAGGCATCCACCGTTTCCACCGCCTTAATTGCGGCAGAAAGCACGCCTGTATGCCCTACCATATCAGAGTTTGCATAGTTTACAATAATTAAATCATATTCTCCGGAGCGAATCGCCTTTACCAGACCATCGGTTACGGCAACTGCGCTCATTTCCGGCTGCAAATCATAGGTTGCAACCTTGGGAGAGGGTACCAGCCAACGATCCTCATTGGGATTGGGTTCCTCCACGCCGCCGTTGAAGAAAAATGTAACGTGTGCATATTTTTCTGTTTCCGCCGTTCTGAGCTGCTTCAGCCCCAGAGAGGAAATATATTCCCCTAATGTATTTTTCAGCTTCTGCGGCTTGAATGCAACCTCCTTATTGGGAATCGTCACATCATATTCCGTAAAGCAGATATATTTCAAATCCTGCGGCACACTTTCTCTTTGGAATCCGTCAAAATCGGGATCACAGAGAGAGCGTGTGATTTCTCTCGCCCTGTCCGGACGGAAGTTATAGAAAATCACTGCATCATGGTCACTGATTTTCGCTGTTGCCATGCCGTCCTCTTTTACAATTACCGTAGGCAGAACAAATTCATCCGTCTTGCCTGCTTCATAGGAATCCCTGATTGCCTGCACCGCATCGGTCGCAGTGGTTCCTCTGCCAAGCACCATGGCGTTATATGCCTCCTGCACACGCTCCCAGCGTTTATCTCTGTCCATGGCATAATATCTGCCCATTACGGTTGCAATTTTGCCTACGCCGATTTCGCGCATTTTTTCCTCCAGCTGTGCGGCATATTCCGTACCGGAGGTCGGAGGGGTATCTCTGCCGTCCAGAAAAACATGCACATAAACCTTCTCCAAATCGTTTCTTTTTGCCAGCTGCAGCAAAGCGTACAGGTGGGTATTGTGGCTATGCACACCGCCGTCGGAAAGTAAACCATACAGATGCAGTGCGGAATTGTTTTTCTTACAATGCTCCACCGCCTCCAGCAGTGTGGGATTTTCAAAGAAATCGCCGTCCTCAATCGCCTTTGTGATGCGTGTCAGCTCCTGATAAACGACACGCCCTGCGCCCATATTCAGATGCCCAACCTCGGAATTGCCCATCTGCCCTGCCGGCAGACCAACGTCCAGACCGCTGGCATAGCCCTCGACGAAGGGATATTTCTGCATCAGTCCGTCCAGAACAGGGGTCTTTGCCAGCTTTACGGCATTGCCCTCTGCTTTATCATTCAGACCGAAGCCATCCAAAATCATCAAAACTGTTGTTTTTTTCTCCATTTTTTCCTCCATTCTTCGAGGAATCCTCTCCCCGAACCCCAAGGGATATGATGGTGAGCCTGCTTGCATAGGAAATGCTTTAATAGTGTACGATAGAAACAAATTCCTCTTTCAGGCTTGCGCCGCCGACCAGACCGCCGTCAATATCCTCCATTGCGAACAGCTCTGCCGCATTTTTGCTGTTGACACTGCCGCCGTACTGGATACGAATTTCGTCCGCAACTTCCTTGCCGTACAGCTCTGCCAGAACGGTACGAATTGCATGGCAGACCTCCTGTGCCTGTGCAGAGGTTGCGGTTTTGCCCGTGCCGATTGCCCAGATAGGCTCATAGGCAACAATAACCTTCTTTGCATCCTCGGCAGAAACGCCTGCCAAAGCGCACTTTATCTGGATGCGTACCCATTCAATCGTAATGCCTGCTTCTCTCTGCTCCAAGGTTTCGCCGCAGCAAAGAATCGGCACAATACCTGTTTCCAGAGCTTTTTTCACCTTCTGATTGACCATTTCATCTGTTTCGCCGAAATACTGTCTGCGCTCGGAATGTCCCAGAATGACATAGCCAACGCCCATTTCCTTCAGCATTTGCGCAGAAACCTCGCCGGTATATGCGCCGCTTTTCGCAAAGTGCATATTTTCCGCACCAACGCCGATGCCTGTGCCCTTCAACTCCTCCAGAATGGGATATAAATCCACAAAAGGCACACAGAATACAACCTCAACCGCATCGGAAACGACCTTTTCCTTCATCAGCTTACAGAACTCTGCCGCTTCCTTCGGTGTTTTATTCATTTTCCAGTTGCCTGCAACGATTTTTTTCCTCATGTCTCGTTTCCTTCTCCTTCCGCAGCAAATGTATTTTCTGCAGTTAATTCAATCTTCCGCACCACGTCCTCACCGCTCATGCCGGATTCAATCGTGATACGCGGAATTGCATCTCTTTTGGTCTTTCTTGTAATCACGCTGTTTTCCACGGTAAACTGCAGCACATAGCCATCCTCATCCAGAAGCTGCTGTGCCGCCTCTGTATAACGCCCATTGGGGTAAGCCATTGCCTTCACATGCTTTGTGCCGAGGTTTTCGGTCAGCGTTTCCTCGCTTCTGCGCATGGAATCAAGGAACGCCTCTTCCTCCCCTGCCACAACAGGCTGATGGTCTGCCGTATGGCTGTAAACCTTCATATAGCCCGATTTTTCCATCGTTGCCGCCTGATTCCATGTGAATTTCTGGATACCAATCCGATTCGTCACATAATCCGTCACTGCAAACACAGACGCAGGCACACGATATTTTTTGAACAGCGGATATGCCAGATCATAATTGCTGAAATAGCCGTCATCCATGGTAATACAGAGATATTTCTTTCCCAAACCAAGTCCAAGACCTTCCGCATGGGTATCCCTTTCCGTCGCCGTAAGCAGGCTGTCCAGTTCCTCTAAGGAAATGATTTTATAGCCCTGCGATTGGAAATAGTGCAGATGATCCTCCAATTCCTTTGTGGTTGTCACAACGCCGTTGCCAACTCCCATATTGCGAATTGCAAAATGGTGGTACATCAGGACGGGGATATATTCCCCCTCCAGCGACTCTGCATCCTCCGCCGCATCAACAACCTTTCCGTAAGATAGCTGTTCTGCTGCATCCTCCTGCGGAGGCTCTGCTGTCTCCTGCTCCAAAACCTCCGTCATTTCCTGCTCCGAAAGCTCCTCTGCATACGCCGCAGAAGCCGAAACAAGCGAAAGCACTGCCGCAAGCACAGCCGCGATTGCTTTTCTTCTCTTCATTTTCCTTACACTTTCTTACTTCTTACAAATTCTTATTTATCATCCACCGCAACAACGCCGGGCAGCTCCTTGCCCTCCAAAAATTCCAGAGATGCACCGCCACCTGTGGAAATATGTGTCATTTTATCGCCATAGCCCAGCTGATTAACTGCCGCCGCAGAATCACCGCCGCCGATGATTGTGGTTGCATCGATAGAGGCCATTGCTTCTGCAACTGCCTTTGTGCCCTTTGCAAAATTTTCAAATTCAAATACGCCCATAGGCCCGTTCCATACAACGGTTTTTGCGCCCTTGATGGCATCCGCAAACTGCTTTCTGGTTTCCTCACCGATATCCAGACCCATCCATCCATCAGGAATTTCTCCTGTCGGTACGGTTTTATATTCTGTGTCATTCTTAAATTCCTTTGCAATCACCGTATCCACGGGAGTTAAGAATTTCACGCCCTTTTCCTCTGCCTTTTTCATCATTTCCAGTGCATAGGGAATCTTATCCTCATCCAGCAGGGA
>OLRX01002653.1_pt1 | contig 11056 bp, 8 predicted proteins | sample 1672991 | NCBI WGS metagenome assembly OLRX01 (sample SAMEA3136744, study PRJEB25190) | human gut metagenome | biome: human gut; feature: human-associated habitat; material: faeces | place: Austria | collected 2013
TCGGCGCCTGCTTGTCCAGCACGGCGATGGCGGCAAGCGTGGGCACGGCGTCGCGCACGGAGAGGATCTGCGCCTCGTAGTCGGTGTTATGGGAGAAGGTGGGGGAGATGAAGGCGCGCGTGCCGACGAGGTTCATGGCGTACTCCAGATCCACGTCGTTGTAGTTGCGCGGCACCGGGTGCACCACGCCGCCGACCTTCAGTACGGCCACATAGGCGATGCAGAACTCGGCCCAGGTGGGAAATTGCAGCGTGACCACATCTCCGGGGCCCACGCCCTTCGCGATGAGCCACGCGGCGATTCGCCCGGACTTGTCGTCAACCTCCCCGTAGGTGAGGCGGCTACCCGTGTCGTCGCAGACGTACTCGCGGTCGGGATGCGCAACGGCTGCGCGCTGCCAGATGTCGGCGATGGTGTCTGGTGTCCAATACCCCTCGGCGTACCAGCGCCCTTTCAGCTCATCGTTGATTTTCAGGTCGTCGATCATGTCAGCCCCTTCTGCTCCCTGATCGGCCGCTATCAGTCCCCAGGCGGCCTAACCTTATGGCTACCATCATACAAATGATGGCGCCGAAATTGCCATAGTAACGAATAGGGCATTCATAGGAATGCCCTATTGATATCGCATCAGCTTATCATCGAGGCCCTAGGCCATGCGGCAGGCGAGCTCGTCGGTGAGCACGTTGCGGCGCACCTTGCCCATGAGGGTCTTGGGAATCTCGTCGATGATCTCGATGCGCTCGGGCCACAGGCGCTTGGCCACGTGGCGCTCTTTCAGGTAGGCGATGAGCTCGTCCTGGGTGGGAGGCGCTGCGGGATCGGCGGGCACGACGAAGGTGCAGATGCGCTCGCCGAGCCGATCGTCGGGCATGCCGATGGTGGCCGACTCGCCCACGCCCGGGCAGCCCACCAGGTTGTCGTCGATCTCGCGGGCCGACAGGTTCTCGCCGCCGCGGATGATGATCTCCTTGCGCCGCCCGTTGATGCGGATACGGCCGTCCTCGTCCATGTAGCCCAAATCGCCCGAGAACCACCAGCCGTCGTCGGTGAGCGCGCGGTCGGTGCGCTCCGGCTCGTTCAGGTAGCCGACGAACTGGTGCGGGCCGCGGGAGATGTGCTCTCCCTGGACGCCCGGGGCGACATCTTTTCCCTGCTCGTCGATGTAGCGCACCTCGATGCCGGGGAAGGGGATGCCGGACCAGTCGCCGTTCCACTCCACGCACTTGCTCGGCGGCACGAAGACGTGCGGGCAGCTCTCCGTAGAGCCGAAGATCTCGCAGAGCAGGATGCCGTGGTTGTGGGCGCGCTCGATGAGCGCCCCGGGCACCGGCGCGCCGCCGCAGGAGTGCAGCACGTAGGTGGGCAGCGATTCGTCAGGGTGGGCATCCAGGTACTTCACGATGTCGTAGATGAACGGGGTGGAGCACATGGACCAGGTGGCGCCCTCGGCGTTGATGAGGTCGACGGCGTCCTTCACGGCGAAGTCCTGCATGAGCACGGAGCGGCCGCCGAGCAGCATCGGCGCGATGAGGCCGTGGAAGAAGCCGACGGCGTGGTTCAGGGGCGCGGGCATCCACATGACGTCGTCGGAGGTGCGCTCGAGGCCCTCGACGAAGACGCGCTCGGAGAACAGGATGTTGTTGTGGGTGAGCATGACCTCCTTGGGCTTGCCCGTGGTGCCGGAGGTGGAGAGCAGGCACGCCACCTGGTCGGATTCGACGGGCACCTTCTCGGCCAAGGGCTCGGTGGTCTTGACGATCTCGGCCACGGTGGGCAGATCCGAGTGCTTGGGGGCCTTCTTGTCGACGAGCGCGATGACCTTGAGCGTGGGGATGTCGCCGGCGATATCGAGGATCTGCTGCTCGTAATCGACGCCGTGGAAGGAGGTGGGCCCGATGTAGGCGCGGCTCTCCACCAGGTTCATGGCGTAGGTGAGGTCGGCCCCGTTGAAGTTGCGGGCGAGCGACTGGATGACGGCGCCGGCCTTGAAGCAGGCCACGTACGCGATGGTGAACTCGGCCCAGTTGGGAAACTGCAGGGTGACCACATCGCCCGGCTCGATGCCCGCATCCACGAGCCACGCCGCCAGGCGGGCCGCCGCGTCGTCCACCTCGCCGTAGGTCATGCGACAGCCCTGGTCGTCGGCGACGTACTCTTCGCCGGCGTGCGCCCGCGCCTGGCGCTCCCAGACGTCACGGATGGTTTCGCGCGTCCAGTACCCCTTCTCGTAATACTCTTTCTTCTTCTCCTCGTTGATCTTGAGATCGGTGATCATAGGCCTTCCTTTCTAAAGAACCTAAAACCCTTTTGCCACGGAAGCGCCCGGCCGCCCGCTGGCGGCACCCCGGTAATCGAGTGCTTCCGTCGATACCCAGAAGAAATTCATGCTTTCAGCATACAAAGGTATTTCTCGGACAGGAAGCCAGAATTGAGAAAAGATAATCGGAATAATTGATGATTCAATAGGTCTAAGCGATGCGAAATTGATTGCAGACCAACAATGTTGAGAAATTGGGTAATAAAAGAAACAATATTTAAATTTTGTCCGTGGAAAACTGCCATTCCATCCTTAAGAATCAGAAGCAAGTCAGGCGGAACAAAATTCCAATGGGCTAAAAAGTAAAACTTGAGTAATTAAGTGCGAAAGGGGTTCATCCATGAGTGTCTACCAGGAGGCCTACCATCTGCCCGAGTTCACCTACGACTACGAGAAGCTGAAGATCGAGCAGCGCGGCTCGGTCTACATCTGCTCCTTCAACGACGCGGACAACCTGAACGCCATGTCCTACGCCCAGATGGCCGAGTTCAACGACTTCCTCATCAAGGTGCGCATGGACAAGGACTGCCGCGTCATCGTGCTGACCGGCGAGGGCCGCTCCTTCTGCGCCGGCTTCAACCTGAACGACCTGGCGCTCGATCCGCCCGAGGACATGGGCCGCATCCAGCGCGACTTCTACATCATGCAGCGCATGTGCTCCGACCAGATCATCAACATGCGCCGCTGCGAGCAGCCCATCATCGGCGCCCTGAAGGGCTTTGCCGTGGGCGGTGGCCTGTCCATCTCCTGCGCCTGCGACATGCGCGTGCTCGGCGAGTCCTACAAGATGAACGCCGGCTACCTGTCCATCGGCTACACCGGCACCGACATGGGCGGCTCCTTCTTCCTCCCGAAGATCGTCGGCTATGCCCGCGCCTGCGAGATCCTCATGAACCCGGCCCGCTTCGACGCCCAGAAGCTTTACGAGTGGGGCTTCGCCAACCGCGTGGTGGCCGACGACGACGTGCTGGAGACCGCCGTGGCCATGGCCGAGGAGATGTGCCGCGAGACCGCGCCCTTCGGTCTGCGCCTCACCAAGGAGGCCCTGCAGTGCTCGCTGGACGGCACCAGCTTCGAGAACTGCATCAAGATGGAGAACCGCAACCAGGTGCTGGCCTCCAACACTAACGACGGCATCATGGGCACGCTGAAGATGAATCCGAAGAACCGCGCCGACGTGAAGGAAAACCCGGAGAAGTACGCCTTCCACAATATGTAAGAGAGGGTCGGCAAAACCGAACCTGCTATCTGGAGCCCCGCAGCCCACAAGGCCGGGGCTCCCTTTTCTCTTTCTAGGTAGAAAATCGCCGCGGGGGAGCCGCGCGGTGCCTTGATTCGCTCAGACAGTCCTCGCTTGGTGAAACAGGACATTTAGTCCTGTTTCAGTCGCTGCGGAACTCGCTCGGTCAAGGCACCCCGCGTCTCCTCTCGAATCGAACGTTGTTGAGACGAGGAGGACGCTATGAAAGTGCTGGGAATCAATGGGAGCCATCGGGCCGGGAAGGGGACGGCGGCGCTTCTGCAGGCGGCCCTCGACGGGGCGGCCGAGCAGGCATCGGCGCTGGAGGTGCCGGTAAGCTGCGAGCTGGTGGAGCTCTCGAAGCTCGATATCGGGTTCTGCGTCGGCTGCAACCGCTGCCTCGCCCAGACGAGCTGCACGCTCGAAGACGACATGAACGATCTCTACGAGAAGCTACGGGACGCCGACGTGGTTCTGCTCGCCTCGCCGGACTACTTCGGCACGGTGAGCGCCCGGATGAAGAACTTCATGGACCGCACGCGCCCCTTCCATATGGTGGAGAACGTGCTGACCGGCAAGGTGGGCGGCGCCATGTCCACGGCCGGGCTCAACAACTGCGGGGGAGAGGGAACGCTCGCTGCTCTGGACAGCTGGTTCGCCACTCAGGGAATGCTCTCCGTGCACCCGCGCACCGCGGGCGCGCCCTTGTCCGGCGGCGTGGTGGCCACGGGCTTCGCGGGGCTCGACGAGACCGGGCAGCCCCGCTGGCGCTCGGTGAAGGCCGACGAGATCGGGTTCGCCCTGGCCCGGCAGCTGGGGCGCGAGGCCGCGTGCCTGGCCGTGCGGCTGGCATAGCATTCCTTCACTCGGCGAGAGCTGACAAAACGGTGGTCAAATTGACGGAATGACGACAGGGTTTCAAACTTCTTACATCGCTCGCGCATAGAGATTGCAGCACCTTGTTGACTTGCTGTTGCTCCCGCACGGCGCGCTAAAGTCTACTTGTCCGGTAATCGTTCGAGCCACTTGGACGATCCAGCAACTCGGAAGGATGGTTCTTCAAGCGACTCCCGGTTCCTTTTCGGTAGTGCGTTAGAAGGAGGCTTATCATGACGCGCGCGTCTGACTTTGTTCCGCTCAATGGCATCTCTCGTCGAACCTTCTGCAAAGGGGCGGCCGTGCTCGGCATTTGGGGAGGACTCGCCAGCTTCGGCCTGGCCGGCTGCGCCCCCCGCACCCGCGCCGAGCGGCTCGCGAGCTCCGCTCCCTGGAAGGCGGGCACCTACACGGCAGAGGTGACGGGCCGCAACGCCCCCTACGCCATGACGGTCACGTTCACCGACGACGCCATCGGCTGCACCAATATCAAGCCCTGCGCCCAGGGCGAGGGCGCCGAGCGCGACGTGCTGTGCAAGAACATCTTCGCCCAGCCCGACGGCACCTACTGGATCGTCGTGAACACCCTGCGATACCCCGATCCCGACGAGCCGGACGCCAACGGCGCCACCATCAACAACATGCTGGCTCTGGGCCACATCGTCGCTGGCGATACCGTGGAGGCCCTGGCCGGCGAGATGGGCGTGGACGCCGCGAACCTGCAGGCTTCCATCGACGCCTACAACGCCGTGGTGGAAGGCGGCACCGACGAGTTCGGCTTCGTGGCCGACAACACCGCCGATGCGGCCATGACCGAGGGCCCCTGGTACGCCTGCCGCAAGGTGCCCACCGTGCACCACACCATGGGCGGCATCCGCGTGAATGTGGAATCCGAGGCCTGCAACGCCGACGGCGAGCCGATTCCCGGCTTGTACGCCGCAGGCGAGTGCACTGGCGGCATCCACGGCGAGAACCGCCTGGGCGGCAACGCCATCGCCGACTGCATGACCTTCGGCCGCAACGCCGGCACCAACGCCGCAAAGTACGCCCTGGCCTAGTCGCGCTATAACAGCCTCCTTCCCCCGAGCGGGAATAGAAAGAAGGAGCCCCTCGCGATGAGGGGCTCCTTCTCGAGATAGGAAGCGTGTTTGGCGGGGGAGGGCCTACCAGTTGCAGGGGGCCTCGCCCTTCTCCTGGCGCTCGGACTTGAAGATCACATCCGGCACCTCCTCGCCGTGGTAGCACTTCACGGCGCCCTTCTCCTCCAGCTCGGCGATCTGCTCGGGCGTGTAGCCGTAGTGCTCCAGGTACTCGGCGGTGTGGTAGCCGATGGGCTTGGAGAGGATGATCGGCGGGTCGCCGTAGCCGCCGAAGCGGATGGGCGTGGTGGGCAGCGCATGCTCGCCGAAGGCGTTGTACTTCACCTTGCGGATGGCGTCGTTGACGTAGGCCTCGTCGTCCTTCAGGATGTCGGTGAAGCGGAAGACCTTCTGACTCGGCACGTCCCATTCGGCCAGGATCTTCAGCCACTCCTCCAGATCCTTCTTCGAGAAGCCCTCGTCCAGGATGGTGATGAGCTCCGGCTGCAGGTGGTTCGCCTTCACGTTCTCGATGGTCGCGTAGCGCGGATCGTCCACCAAATCGTCGCGGCCGATGATTTTCATCATGTCGTTGTAATAGCGGTTGTGCTGCGGCTGGCAGATGTAGAGCCACTTATCGTCGGCGGTCTTGTAGGTGTTGTTGAAGGGGTTGGGCACGTCGGTGCGGGACTTCGGGTAGTCGGCGCCGAACTGCTGGGCGCAAAGGCCGATGGAGCCGCCCCAGATGGCGGAGTGGTACAGGTTCACGACCACCTTGTCGCCTTGGCCGGTGCGCAGCTTGTTCACGAGCGCGCCGAGAAGGCCCGCGGCCATCATGATGGCGGTGTTGTAGTCACCGAAGGCCTGCGGGGGGATGGCGGGGGAGGTGTCCTTCTCGGGGAAGGTACCGGCCACGCCGCCGCGGGCGGCCCAGCACACGGCATCGTAGCCGGGGGCATGGGCGAACTCGCCGAACTCGCCGTAGCCGCGCATCTGGCCCCAGATCAGCCCCGGGAACTCCTCGTGCAAAGTCTCGTAGTCGAGTCCGAGCTTCTTCAGGGCGGCGGTGCGCATGTTGTTCATGAAGATGTCGGCCTCGCCGATCATCTTCTTCGCGATGGCCAGGCCCTCGGGATCCTTCAGGTTGAGCGACACCCAGTTCTTGTTGGTGTTGTTCAAATCGATGGTGGGATCTTCCGTATCGGTCAGCTCGCAGCCGAAGCCGGGGCCCTGGGTGCGCTGGGTATCGCCGGCGAAGGACTCGATCTTGATGACCTCGGCGCCCATCTCGGACAGGACGCGGACGGTGGCCGGGGCGGCCACGTAGGTGCACATCTCGACGACCTTGATGCCGGCGAGCGGGCCGTAACCGTTGAGCTTCTCGGTGACTGTCATCGGAGCATCTCTCCTTTCATGCAAGTGGTTGGTCGGGCGGTTCGTTTGTTTGCACCCCTATCATCGCAGGGGAAAGAACCCCTATCTACGGACAAAATAGAATATGTGTGTAAAACAGACTCGAAATTGAGTAGAAAATACCACTAGATGGAAAAGTTATCCCTATGCAAACAGGACAACAAAGGTATTCTGTTTCAACAAATCAAAGGAGTGGTGTGCTAGGGTCATCGTGTAGAATGCACACTATAGTAAAGAGAAGGGAGCCATAAGGTGGACTTCACGCTGACCGACGGGCAGAAGAAGCTCGTCAGCGCCTTTCGCACGTTCGGGGCCGACACCTTCACGCCGGAGCGCGTGGCCAAGTGGTGCCGCGACCAGGGCCTGCCCGATACGGTGATGAAGGAGTTCGTCGATCTGTACTACGAGACCGCCGAGCCGGACATCGCGCCCGATCTGGCCCACAGCCTGCTCTCGCAGGTGCTCATCGTGGAGGAGCTCTCCCGCTGCGCCGGCACGACGCTGCCGTTCCAGAACGACTTGTTCAACCTGCAGATCATGAGCGGGTTCGCCGGGGCCGCCGAGGCCGCCTCCATCGCCGAGGACTATCGCGCCGACGGCCGCCTCATGTTCGCCCTGGCCATCTCCGAGCCCGACGGCGGATCCGACACCATGGCCATGAAGACCTCGTGCCAGACCGTGGACGGCCGACTGCTTCTGAACGGGCGCAAGTCCTATGTGAACAACGGCGAGTACGCCCCCTATATATTGGTGGCCGCCATCGACAAGGACGCGGGGGATACGGGCCGCTACCCGTCGCTGTCCTTCTGGCTCGTGCCCCGCAGCGTGCCCGGCATCAACGCCGTGCCCATCAGCAAGATCGGTCAGTCCATGCTGCCCTTCGCGCTCATCTCCTTCGACGATGTGGAGCTGTCGCCGGAGTGGCGCCTCGATGCGAGTGAGGGAGGGTTCCAGCAGCTGTTTCATCTGCTGGAATACGGACGTGTGCTTTTGTGCGCCTCCAGTTTGGGCATGGCCCAGGCGGCCATGGACGACGCGGTGGCCCACGCGCGCTCGCGCAAGGCCTTCGGCGTGCAGGTGGGGCGCTTCCAGCAGATAGAGACCCTTCTCACCGATATGGAAGTGCGCCTGCGCAACATGCGCTCCATGGTGTACCGGGCGGCGTGGTCCATCGACGCCGCCGACGAGACCGAGCGGCTCGACGTGGCCCTCATGAAGCGCTACGTGCCGGAGGCCTCGGTGCAGGTGGCCTCGGACGCCATGCAGATTCTGGGGGGTCTTGGCTATACCGAGGGCTCGCGCGTGAGCCGCATCTGGGAGGACTGCCGAGGCAACCAGATCGCCGAGGGAACGGATCAGGTGATGGTCTACATCGCCGCGCCCTTGATCATGGAGCACTACCGATCTTTCTAGAAGGGCTGCGAGCATTCTTATTAAGAGAACGATCACAAGAAACTGGGGGAAATATTCTCCCAGTTTCTTCTATTTGTGAAACCTATCAATCATAAATCCTTTCGATATTAGGACAAATTAACTAAATCTGTCCTATTTTTGCAAAGAATATGGGACAAAGCATCCCTTTTTGACCATCCTCAAGGGAATCGTTCTACGGTACAAATACGATAGCGGCGAAAGATCGCCGTCCACGGCTCACGCCAACAGGGGTTCGACGTTTGCGCAAGAGTAGAAAAAATCGATAGAGGAGGTTTACCTTGAGTGAGACCGCTACCAAAGAGAAGCTGACCGTGCGTCACCTTCTCGTCGTTCTGACGGGCATCATGATCACGTTCGGATGCTCGGCTCTATGCTTCTCCACCTGGGGCCTGTTCCAGCCGGTCGTGGCTGAGGGCCTGGGCGTTGAGGTCACCGCGTTCGCCATGTACGTCACCGTTATGTACCTGACCATGACCATCGCCTCGCCGTTTGCGGGCAAGCTGCTGCAGACCATGGACATCCGCATCCTTTTGTCCGCCTCCGCCGCCCTCGTGGGCTGCGCCTTTTTGCTGATGAGCTTCTCGAACACCATCGTGCTGTTCTACGTGGCCGCCGTCATGCTGGGCCTGGGCGAGATCACCATCCTGTGGCTGGCCATCCCCACGCTCATCAACCGCTGGTTCGTGGAGCGCGCCGGCTTCTTCATCGGGTTGTGCATGGCCTTCACCGGCATCGGCGGCGCCATCTGGTCCGCCGTGTTCACCGCGCTGACCGCCTCGGGCGTCGACTTCCACACGATTTACCTCATCTGGGGCGTCATCGCGCTCGTCACGAGCCTGCCCTTCACGCTGTTCTGCGTGCGCAACTCGCCCGAGGACTGCGGGCTGGCCCCCTACGGCGCCTCCATGCAGAAGGCGGCCTCGGGCGCTGAGGTGGCCGCCAAGCCCTCCGGCCTGTCCGCCGGCTTCGTCATGAAGACCCCGATGTTCTACGCCATCTGTATCTTCGCCGGCCTCATCAACATCGCCATCCTCATCGCCATGCAGTTCCCCACCTACACCAAGTCGCTCACCGACGTGGCCTTCGATGTGGCCGTCGTTGGCGGCGTCATGACCTCGGTCATGATGGTGGGCCAGGCCATCTTCAAGGTGGTCCTGGGAGCGGCGGCCGACAAGAACGCCAAGGGCGCCCTCATCTTCGCCTTCGCCGCTGGCGTGGCGGGCATCCTGCTGTGCTGGTTCGGCACCTTCTCCGAGTACGTGATGTACGTGGGCGCCTTCATCTTCGGTGGCTGCTACGCCACCGCCGTGGTGCTCGTGCCGGTCATCTGCCGCCAGTCCTTCGGCACCCGCGAGTACTCGGTCATCTACTCCCGCGTCTCCACGGTGTTCAATCTCATCGCCGCCTTCGCCGCTATGATTTGGGCGTGGCTCGGCTCGTCGTTCGGCTTCACCGTCGAGTTCGTCGTGGCGCTGGCCATGCTTGTGGTCATCCTGCTGCTCGGCCTGTACATCTTCAAGGCCGCCGCCGGCTACAAGAAGGACTGGACGACCGAGTAGTCCGATCCCTTGAACCGCTGGCGGCCTTAAACGGGAAAGCGGGGAGTGGAGACTCCCCGCTTTTCGCACTTATAGGAAATCTTTATGAGCCAAGATGAGTTTGATAAACTACGATCAAGGTAGAATCGCGCAATCTGAGAACGGGCCGACCAGCCTTACCGTTGCCTTAGGGGGAACCATGAACCTCTCTCAGCTGAACTACTTCAAGAAGCTCGCCGAGGTGCTTCACTACACGCGAGCGGCGCAGGAGCTGTTCATCACCCAGCCGACCCTCTCCGGGGCCATCTCGTCTCTGGAGAAGGAGCTGGGCGCTCCCTTGTTCGAGCGTAACGGGCGCTCGGTGCTCCTCACGCCCTACGGCGAGGTGTTCTACGAGCACGTGTGCCTGGCCCTGCGCGCCATCGACGACGGCGTGGCGGCCGTGAGCGCGCGCTCCTCGGCCTCCTTCGGCACCGTGAACCTCGGCACTACCTTCACCACCCAGGACCACTACCTGCCGAGCCTCATCCGCGACTTCGAGGAGGCCTTCGACAAGCGGGTCATCGTGAAGGTGTCCCAGGGATTCACCAACTACCTCACCGAGCAGCTGCATCGGGGCACGCTGGATGTGGCCTTCTGCGGCAAGCGCGACAACGAGCCCGATATCGCGTATTTCCCGGTGAAGCACTGCGAACTGGCCCTCTACGTGCGCGACGACCATCCGCTGGCGTCTGCCGACACGATCACCTTCGCCGAGCTGAACGAGGTGGATCTGCACACCTACCGCCGGGGCACCCCCATCGGCGAGCGCGTGGCGAAGATGCTCGAGGAGGCCGACGTGCGCGGCGTGTCCCTGGGCTACGACGACGATGTGTCCATGGGGTCGCTTCTCTCCTACAACGGCGGCAACGCCGGAGCGCTTATGCTGGACTCGCTGGGCGCCCAGCTGTTCAGCAACCTGCACCAGGTGCGCGTCGAGGGCATCCCGGAGCACTTCTACACGGTGTATATGGCCTACCACAAGAAGCACGTGCACTCCCGGGCCGTGGCCGACTTCATCGACTTCGTGAAGGCCTATCCGGGCAACGACCTCATCGGCCAGGTGCTGCCGGCAGCGCCGGCCGAGTAGGGGCGCCGGGCCCGATCGGCCGAGACGGAC
>OLRX01002657.1_pt1 | contig 11037 bp, 7 predicted proteins | sample 1672991 | NCBI WGS metagenome assembly OLRX01 (sample SAMEA3136744, study PRJEB25190) | human gut metagenome | biome: human gut; feature: human-associated habitat; material: faeces | place: Austria | collected 2013
GCCGAAGGAGAAGGAGGTGAGTCCCACCGCCGACAGCACGACCGATATGCCGTCCAGCTTGATCTTCTCCGGCTCGGCGATGTTGCGGATGAGCGCGACGCCCAGAAACGCCAGCACCACGATGAGGGCCGCCGGCGGCAAAAAGATGCTGCGCCAGCCGAGGGTGGTGACCATAAGCCCGCTCACCACCGGCGCGAAGGCCGGCCCGAAGGTGATCATGCAGCCGCCGATGGAGAGGTAGGTGCCCATGCGGGTGCGCGGGGCCACAGCGAGCACCGTGCTCATCATCACGGGGATGAAGATGCCGGTGCCCACGGCCTGCACCAGGCGCGCGGCCAGAAAGAGCGGCCAGGTGGGGGCGAGCATGGCGGCGACAAGCCCGAGGGTCAGAAAGCCGGCGGCGGTCAGGAACAGCGTGCGAAGGCGCAGCCGCTTGGTGAGAAAGGCCGATACCGTTACCACGATGGCCGTGACGATCATGTAGCCCGTTACGAGCCACTGGGCCGTGTTGGCATCCACGGCAAACTCGCCCATGATGCTGATGAGCGCCACATTGATGGTGTTCTCGTTGAAGGCGGCCACAAAAGCGCTGCCGTAGAGCACGGCCAGCATGGCCAGGTTGTTCCGATTGTCCACGAATACCTCTTTCGCGTTGCGCCGTCGCGCGGCCGCTCGCGAAAGACGGAGAAAAGGAGCAGTCGCGCAACCGGACTTACGTTGCTTCACTGCTCGTTGCATCGAAGATTCTAACGGGCTAGGGCTTTGGTTGGGCAAACGGAAGCTAGCCAGCGGGGGGAATCGAGGGGAGGAGCGGTAAGTCGCTTGAAGGAGGCAAAAAGGAGATGAAGGTGTTTGAAACCGGAAGAGCCCGACGACCCTTGGGAGGGAACGGTCGTCGGGCCTCTCGATACGCTTGCGCCGAGCGCCGCGTCTACGAAAAGAGTTAAATCTGTCTTTTGCCGGTTATGCCAGCTCGAGAGCGGCGAGATAGGCCCAAGTCAAGCTACGACCGGACGCAACTCCCACATAGAGCTCCGGGTAGTTGTTGCAGAAAAAGCCGCCAGAGGTGTCGCCTATCGCATAAAGCCCTTCGATGGGTTCGTAGTCCGCCTGATTGAGTACTTGCAGGTTCGAATTGATTCTCAGTCCGTCCATGGTGGTAAGGAGCGATCCTCCGAGGGGAACGCCATAGAAAGGCGGCGTTTTCAGAGCGATAAGGTCGCGTGCGGGTTTACCGAAGTCCTCGTCGACTCCCTTTTCGGCGAGTTCGTTGTAGCGATCGACGGTGGCGACAAGCGTGTCGGAGGGAATGCCGAGTTTCTCGGCCAGTTCTTCTAGCGTGTCGGCTTTCTGAATAGTGTCGGCATACATCTCGAGAGTTGCGTCCATGGCTGCCTTGCCGCCGCCTTCGCCCGTTGCGGGCGAGGCATTGCTCGGCACGATGCGAGAGCAGCCGAGAGTGTGGAAGGCCTCGGCGTTTTCGTAGTAGTTGGCATCCCAGAGCACGCAGCAAATGTGCTCGGGGGAGGCTACCCAGGCAGAATGGAGGGTGAAGTCGTAGGGAGCTGCCTCGTTGCAGAAGCGCTTGCCGTTATAGGTAACACGAAGGAAGGGCTGACTGCCGAAGTTCATGAAGAACCCTGAGCCTTCGTAAGGATAGCCGCCCTTAATGCCCGGGTTTCCGATGGCCCGATCGAACACCATGGCCGAAGCGACAGCGTCCTTGAAGCCGCCCGCCCAGATGCCCGCTTTGATGGCGTCTCCAGTGTCACCCGCTTGACTTGTGTCGAGTACCACCGTTTCCTGACCCACGGGATTGAGCTTTTGCAGGAGCTCGGGATCGTTGGCGTAGCCGCCGCAGGCGAGCACGACCCCTTTCTTTGCATTTACTTGTATGTAGCCATTGTCCTCGCTGCCCACAATGGCGCCAACGACCTTATCATTGTCTTTGAGGAGCTTGACGAGTGGTGTGTCGAACCGGAATGTGACGCCATAGTCTTCAGCCTTTTGTTGCAAATAGGGGAGATAGTTTTCGTCGTCGGGAACGATGAACTTGGTATGCACATTGGGGCAGTCGTAATAACCGTGACGCCCTTCCCCCAGATCGGTTTCTGCGACGTGGGTGATGCCGAATTCCGCTAGCTCGTCGGCGAAAAAGTCAATGGCCTCACCGGAGCGATCGGCCCAGAGCTTGAGCAGTTGCTCGTCGCAGCGATTTGAAGCATAGCGCGCTAGCTCGTTGACCGCAGTCATTTTGTCGCATTTTGCATCGGCGGCCTTCTGGGCCGTCGTGTCGATGGCGCCGATGTACGTGCGCCCAGTGCCGATGGTGGGATTTTTCTCAACAACAAGGGTGTTCGACACCCCTTTGGCTCCGAGGACGGCGGCGCATGCCACCCCAGAGTGCCCGGCGCCGCATACGAGTACATCTACGTCGAGCGTTTCGGACACGTCGGGCGTTTCTGGTTCGGTGCCATACCAAGATTCTTCGTTCGCTGTTCCCGAGGGGGATGATGTCTTTTCCTGCTTCTCCGTGCTGGCGCCTTCGGTGCTGCCGAGCGAGGTTTGAGGCGTGCAGCCCCATAGAGCGTTTCCGGCCAAGGCTCCTCCCAGAAGAGCGCCAGCGCCGAGAAATGTTCGACGATCCATAGCATTTGTCTCCATGATTCCTCCTTCGATGACGTCGGACTTGGCAATTGCGGTTGCAAGCCATTTGCCCGAAGAAGATCGTAGAGGTGCGAGAGCGGTGGGAAAATCGCTGCCGATAGGTGATTCGCCTATAATCACCACTCAGTGGTGATAGCGAAAAAGTCCCGTAAGGAAGATTATTGTCTTGAAGGAGGGCTGATTGATGGCAGTGCGCGTGTATAAGGGAGGCGAGTATCGCCGCTGGGATCTTTTGGGCCTCTCTTGCTTTTGTGGGTGGGTGTACGCATCCTTTTTCACTAAGGCCATTTCTCTGAAAGGGCCTGCTGGAACCATGGTGCTCGACGGCTTTTGGCTGGCATCTCTCTTCTCCGTGACGGTAGGGTTGGGGCTTGGCGTTGCGATGCCGCGGATCACCATTCGCTTGGCGGAAAATCAAGCTGGTCGAACCGGGGCGGCCGTCTTCATGGTCATAGGCACGCTCATGATGTCTCTCTCCACTTTGATTGATATGTCCCCGTTTAAGGCGCTGGGGCTTGTAGGCGCTGTCCTATCGGGGCTTGGAGCGGCGGTGCTCTATTTTGCCTGGGGTCGTGCTTACGCTTTGGCCGGAGGCGAAGCAACGGAATGGGCCATCCCTTTCTCTCTGTGCTTGGCAATGGCCATCGCGCTTGTCGTGAGCGGGATGAACGCATGGGTCTCTTCGGCGGTGGTGGTGTTGCTGCCTGCAATTTCGACGGGGCTACTCGCGCTTTCGTTTCGGCGCGCCCTGAAAGCGCCTCGAGTTCCCCAGAAGGGGCGTCCCGCGAGGCAGGAGAGCGGTAGCTCGGTAGCGCTCGTGCTGAGAAGCTGTCTCGTGCTCTCCGTAGCATGGTTTGTCTTCACGCTGTTCCGCGGGATGGTGGGGGAGTCGGCCTCTTTGGAAATGGGGCCTTACCTGATGGCCCTCCTCTTCGGCACTCTCGGCGCTCTCGTTATTTCACGACTGTTCATCGATCACGCGCGTTCGATGTCTATGTGGGCTGCTTGGAAGCTCGTTGTGCCCTTGACATGCTTTAGCCTGCTGCTGTACCTGGTCCTCCCCGATTTCTTAGCGCCTTTTTCTTACTCTCTCGCTTTTGCGGGCCTTATATATTTCGATATTTGCGTGTGGGTCTCGTCGGTGGAAGAGGCGGTAGGCGACGAAGGGTCATGGGTGCGCAAAATAGGCTTTCCCCGTTTCGCGACGCAGCTTGGTGGGACCATTGGCGCCTTGGTGGCTCCTCTTGCTGCTCCAGCAGAATCATCGATACTGATTCCCGCTCTCATGGCCCTTCTGTCTTTGACGATACCCCTTTGCAATGCGGGGCGAGTCGGATCTTTCGGAGATGCTTGCGAGGAGGAAGTTGAGCGCCAGCTCACCCACGAAGAGCGCTGCTTGTTGGTGAGCGAACGCTATGGCTTGTCCGAGCGCGAGACCGAGGTGCTGGAACTTGTCGGCAAAGGTAGAGATCTTCCCTACATTCGCGACCACTTGTTCATCTCTCGCAATACGGTCAACACCCATATCAAACATATTTACGCGAAGACAGGTGTTCACTCAAAGCAGGAGTTGCTCACGCTTCTCGAGCGGCGGTAGTGGCGGCCTGCGGTTCCGGAGCATCGCGGCAGTTCGCCGAAGGATTGTGAAAGCGTGATGACTTCGGCATCGAAATTATTCCCAGAGGGCTAGAATGGGCCTATGGCTACTGCTATCGACACATCCAAGGAAACACACGCCGACGTCGCCGCCGCCGAGGTGCTGCGGCGGTTCGTTGGCTACTACAAGCCCTACAAGGCGCTCTTCTTCGCCGATCTCGTGGCCGCCTGCATTTTGGCTGGGGTTGACCTGGCCTTTCCGCAGCTGCTGAACTTCTTCACCCGCGAGTTCTTCACCGAGTCGCCCTCGGTCATCTTGGGTAGCCTCGGGCTCATCGCGCTGCTCTTCATCGCGCTGTACGCCGCGCGCACGGGCTGCCAGTGGTTCATCACCTACTGGGGCCACGTCATGGGCGCGCGCATGGAGGCCGACATGCGCCGCGATTTGTTCGAGCAGTACCAGCGCCTCTCCTTTGGCTACTACGACCGCCACAACACCGCCGTCATGATGTCGAAGATCACCACCGATCTGTTCGACATATCGGAGCTCGCGCACCACGGGCCGGAGAACCTGTTCATCTGCACGCTCAAGATCGTCGGCTCCTTCGTGCTGCTGTTCATGATCAACGGGCCGCTCACCGCCATTATGCTCGTCGTCACCATCGTCATGGCAGCGCTGTCCTTCGCGCTGAACTATTGGCGCCGCCGCATATTCCGCGAGAACCGCGAGCGCATGGCCGGCATCAACGCCGCGGTGCAGGATTCCCTCGGCGGTATCCGCGTCGTGAAATCCTTCGGCGGCGAGGACGCCGAGCGCGAGAAGTTCCGCGCGGCCAACGAGGCGTTCCTCGACACGAAGAACCGCTCCTACAAGTTCATGGGCGCCTTCCACGGGCTGAACTCGCTGTTCACGGGGCTTCTGTACACCATCGTCGTGGTGGGCGGCGGTTACTTCGTGGCCGCCGGAACGCTCGCCGTGACCGATTTGGCCATCTACGCCCTGTACGTGGGCATCTTCATGGCACCGGTAGAGCAGCTCATCAACTTCACCGAGACTCTGCAGAAGGGCTACGCGGGCTTCCGCCGCTTCATCGAGGTGTTGGCCGAGCGGCCCGACGTGGCCACCAAGTCCGGTGCGCCCACCTTGGCCGAGGCCTGCGGCGGCGAGGTGTGCGGCGCTGTGGATTACCGCGACGTGACGTTCTCTTACGATGGCACCCACCCGGTGCTCGACGGGCTCACGCTTTCCATCCCCGCCGGCACCTCGGTGGCGCTCGTGGGGCCCTCGGGCGGCGGCAAGACCACCACCTGCTCGCTTCTGCCCCGATTCTATGATGTGGCCGCGGGCGCGGTGACCATCGACGGCGTGGACGTGCGCGACGTACAGTTGGTAAGCCTGCGCGAGGCCATCGGCATCGTGCAACAGGACGTGTACTTGTTCGGTGGCACGGTGGGGGAGAACATCGCCTACGGCCGCCCCGGCGCCACCCAGGCCGAAATCGAGGAAGCGGCGCGCAAGGCCAACATCCACGAGTTCATCTGCTCGCTGCCCGACGGCTACGACACGCTCGTGGGCGAGCGCGGCGCGCGGCTGTCCGGCGGTCAGAAGCAGCGCATCTCCATCGCGCGCGTGTTCCTGCGCGACCCGCGCATCCTCATTTTGGACGAGGCCACGAGCGCGCTTGACAACGAGAGCGAGCACGCCATCCAGGCGTCGCTGGCGGAGCTCTCCCGCGGGCGCACCACCATCACCATCGCGCACCGCCTGTCCACCATTCGCAACGCGAGCCTCATCGCCGTGGTGGAGGACGGCCGCGTGCTTGAGCAGGGAACCCACGACGAGCTGCTGGCCCGCGACGGCGTCTACGCCCGCTACTACCGTATGCAGTTCGGCGATTAGAACGGGAGCCGAGATTCGCTCGAGGACGCGTTCGCCTTTCTAGAAAACAAAATCATCGGTTTCGTGCAGGAAAAAGTGCGATCGTGCGAGTTCTGAGGGATCAAATACTCGCACGATCGCACTTTACTCTGCATGAAGAAGATCTTCGGGGGTTTTCAACTCGCACAATCGCACTTTTTTCTGCACGAAGGGGGTATGAGACGGTTTTGCGGGATGCTAGCTTCTTGAGGGCGGAAGATGCCGAAGCTCGGTTGGCTTGTCGCAGACACGGAAGGGGCGACCGTCGCGTGCTCGGCTTGGATCGAAGGTGAAAACGTCGCTCTTTTTAGTCGCGGTTATCCTGCAATAGTTATAATGATTCCCAGTGAAATGACGACGGTTGGATTCCGCGGCCGCGGCATTGCTGCAGCGCGGTGGTGTGGTGGCGTGGAAGGGAAGGACCGATCCTGTGAGAGAAATGATTCCGTTAGAAGAGGCCCGTGCGCTCGTGTGCGGGGCTGTGGAGAAGTTGCCCGTGGAAACGGTGGAGCTGCTGGACGCTGTCGGGCGTGTGGTGGCGGCCGACCAGACAAGCGACATCGACGTGTCGCCCTTCGCGCACTCGGCCATGGACGGCTTCGCCCTGCGCGCCGCCGAGATCGCCGATGCCGCCGAGGAGAGCCCCGCGATGCTGCGGGTCATCGCCGAAATCGGCGCCGGCGACGTGTTCGAGGAAACCATCGGGGAAGGCGAGTGCGTGCGCATCATGACCGGCGCCTGCCTGCCTGCCGACGCCGATGCCGTGGTGAAGTACGAGATCGTGGGCGTGGTGGAAGGCGACGGCAAACCCGGCTCGGTGGTGTCGTTCTCGGCCCCGACGAAAGTGGGCTCCAACATTCGCGCCGCCGGCGAGGAAGCCCATGCGGGGGACGTGGTCGTGGAGGCGGGCGATGTGCTCACTGCCGCCGGCGTCGGCTTTCTGGCCGGTTGCGGCGTGCTGGAGGTGCCCGTCTGCCGCCGACCGCGCGTGGCCGTCATTGCCACGGGCAGCGAGCTCGTGCCGCCCTCCGAGGTGCCCGGCCCCGGTAAGATCCGCAACTCCAACAGCTACGCCATGGCCGCCTGCGCCCGGGAGGCCGGCGCCGAGGCCCATATGCTCCCCATCGTCCAGGACACCTTCGAGGCCCTGCGCGACGCCGTGGCGCAAGCGGCCCGCGAGTACGACTTCGTCGTCACCACGGGCGGCGCCGCCAACGGCGACTTCGACCTCATCAAGCCGGTGGTGGCCGAGCTCGGCGAGCTTCTGATGACCACGGTGAACATGCGTCCCGGCAAGGCCCAGACCTTCGGCATCGTGGAGGGCACGCCCGTCTTCGGCCTGCCCGGCAACCCGGCGGCCGCCTACGTGGGCTTCCAAATGCTCATCCGCCCGGCGCTGCGCACCATGCAGGGCTACCGCCTCATGGATCATCCCGTCGTGAAGGCGCGCCTCACTGCCGACGAGAAGAACCGCGACCCGCGCCGCATCTACCTGCGGGCGAACCTGACGCGCACCGCCGAGGGCTATGAGGTGACGCCGGCCAAGAACCAGAGCTCGGGATTGTTCGGCCCCATCCAGAAGACCAACTGCCTGGCCGTCATGCCCGAGGGCACCGAGCCTCAACCTGCGGGCTCCATCGTCGATTGCCTGCTGCTCGATATTCCGGAAGAAGTCGTTCTCTAGGAGAAGCCATGACCATCAAATTCGCCATCATCACGTGCTCCGATACCCGCACTTTGGAAACTGACGAGGCGGGGCAGAAGCTGGAGCAGCTCATTGCCGAGCGGGGCTGGGAGTGCGTCCGCCGCGTTGTGGAAATGGACGAGCGCCCGTTCATCGCCGGCGCGCTCATCGACGCCTGCGACAACACCGACGCCGACATCGTGCTCACCTGCGGCGGCTCGGGTCTCTCGCTGCGCGACGTGACCCCCGAGGCCACCCGCGACGTGGCCGACCGCGAGGTGCCGGGCATCGCCGAGGCCATGCGCGCCCACAGTGTCGCCATCACGCCCTTCGCCATGCTCTCGCGCGCCATCTGCGCCCAGCGCGGGCACACGCTCATCATCAACCTGCCCGGCTCCACTAAGGCGGCCACCGAGAACTGGGAAGGTATCGTGGAGGCGCTTCCCCATGCCGTGAAGATGATGGCCGGCGAGGGCCATAGCACGCAGAAGGATCTCTCGGAGAAACTCGCCGCCGCCGCGGCCCGGGGCGAGCTCGGGTAAGGCAGCGGGCGCGCAAGGGCCTTTGGCTTCGAAGTCGCGATGGAGGGTTGGCTGCGGATGTGCTTGCCGTATGGCTTTCCGGGACTGGGTTCTCGCGGTCGGAAGTCTTTGTCCCGTGCCAAAAGAGCGCGTTCCCGTGCGTCGGGTCTGCGCTATACTTCATGAGGAACGTGTTCTAGATGCGGCCGCGCTCGATAGGGCGCGGCTGTTTGAGGTGGTAGCACTATGACTGATCTTCCCAACGGGTTCACGGGGTTTTCGCACCGAGATCCGAACTTCGTGTCCGCGGGCGACGCCCTGCGCGGCTCGCGGTACGACGACACGCCGTTCGCGGCGCGCAAGCAGGCCCAGGCCCGCAATCTGGCCGAGGCTTGGTCGCCGGCCCGCGCCGAGCGCGTCGGCGCGGGCGTTGCTGCAGAGGGCGGCTCCGATGCAGTCGCTCGCGGGGCCGGAGTGCGCCCCCTGTCCCAGCTGTCCTCGGCGGCCAGCGATGTGCTGCGCTTCGCTGAGCAGGGCACGGCGGCTGCCGGCGCTCCGCGCTTCGATCCGGACAAGCTCGCCCGCATTCCCGAGGTGGATCGGCGCTGGGCCTGGGTGGAGATCGACCTGAACGCCATCCGTCACAACGCCTCGGCCGTGAAGCAGCGCCTGAATCCGGGTACCCGGCTCATGGCCGTGGTGAAGGCCGACGGCTACGGCCACGGCGCCGTGCAGTGCGCCAAAACGGCGCTGAACTCCGGGGCCGAGTACTTGGGCGTGGCCACGGTGGACGAGGCCATCGCCCTGCGCGAGGCCTACGTGAACGCCCCTATCCTCATTCTGGGCGAGCCCCCGGCTATGGCCATCCCGCTGCTTCTGGCCTACAAGATCATGCCGGCGGTCTACACCGCCGAGTTCGCCATCCGCTACGCCGAGGCCGCCGACGCCTTCGGGGTGTCCGCGCCCTTCCATATGAAGGTGAACACGGGCATGAACCGCATCGGCGTGCGCCACGACCAGGTGGTGGAGTTCCTGTCGCAGGTGAGCTTCCACCGCGCGCTCGACCTGGTGGGCACGTTCACCCACTTCGCCACGGCCGATGCGCCCGAGACGCTGGACTTTCACATACAGACGAAGCGCTTCCTCGAGGCTATCCAGGGCATGCGCGTGGCCGGCGTCGACCCCGGCATCATCCATGCCGCCAACTCGGCTGCGGCCATCCGCTATCCCGACGTGCACTTCGATATGGTGCGCCCCGGCATCGCGTTGTACGGCCTGCACCCGTGCCCGGAAACGCGCACGATGATCGACCTCAAGCCCGTCATGAGCGTGCACGCGCGCGTGACCGATGCGCGGCTCGTTCCCATGAGCGAGGGCGTGAGCTACGGCATGAACTACCGAAGCCCCGGCAGCGTGAAGATATGCACCGTGCCCGTGGGCTACGCCGACGGCCTGCGCCGGGGGCTCTCGGGCCGCACGGACTTCATCGTGTCCGGCCAGCGGTTCCGCCAGGTGGGCAACATCTGCATGGACCAGTGCATGTTCGAGGTGGACATGCGCATCTACGGCACGCGCCGCCGCGTGGACCCGCAGATCGGCGACGAGGTGGTGCTGGTAGGACGCCAGGGAGACTCGGTGATCACGCTCGACGACATGGCGAACACGCTGGGCACGATCCACTACGAGCTGTCCATCGGGTTCGCGCAGCGCATGCCCAGAGTGTACGTGTAGGCTCTCGCAAAGAGCAGGGAGAAGGGGGATTCGCATGCCCAAGCCGCATATTCCGCTGGAGGATATCCGCGCGCAGGTGGAGGCCTGCCGCAAATGCCCGCTGGCCGACGGCCGCACGCAGACGGTGTTCGGGGTGGGGAACCCCTCGGCGCGCGTGCTGATCGTGGGCGAGGCGCCGGGCAAGAACGAGGACTTGCAGGGCGAGCCCTTCGTGGGCAAGGCTGGCCAATATCTGAACGAGCTCTTGGCTATCGCGGGGCTGGCGCGCGAGGACGTGTTCATCGCGAACGTGCTGAAGTGCCGCCCGCCCGGAAACCGCGACCCGCGTCCCGAGGAGATCGAGCTGTGCACGCCGTACCTGCGCGAGCAGACGCGCACCATCGATCCCGAGTTCCTGGTGACGCTGGGGAACTTCTCCACGAAGTTCATCCTGAAGACGGAGATCGGCATCACGCGCCTGCACGGCACGCTGCAGCGCGCGGGCAAGTTCAAGGTGTTCCCCATCTTCCACCCCGCCGCCGCCATCTACGACGGCTCGAAGCGCGAGGCCCTGGAGAACGACTTCGCCACGCTCGGCGAGCTGCTGCGCGCGAGCGACGCGGAGAAGGCGGCGGCGCCTGCCGAGCAGGTCGACAGCTCCGCGACTCCTGCGCAGCCCGCCTCTGTTGCCGCCGAGCCGCCGGCGGACGAGGCCTCTGCCGCCTCGCAGCCCGCGGTGGAGCAGCCGCATCTGCTCTAGGAAACACCGACATCTGCGTCACCTGCCCTGCGCTTCCGTACCCCGCTAACGAAAGTTTTCTTTCGTTAGCGGGGTATTTTCGCGTCGTAACGAAAGAAATCGGCTGGTTTCTTTCGTTAGCGGGGCGTGACAAAGGGACGGGGATAATGTCACGCTCTGCGACTGGCAACGACGCCGAAAC
>OLRX01002672.1_pt1 | contig 11011 bp, 9 predicted proteins | sample 1672991 | NCBI WGS metagenome assembly OLRX01 (sample SAMEA3136744, study PRJEB25190) | human gut metagenome | biome: human gut; feature: human-associated habitat; material: faeces | place: Austria | collected 2013
TGTTTATTGTAGAAAATGGATTTGGAGCATATGATACGTTAGAAGCGGATGGAAGCATTCACGATTCATACCGTGTGGAATATCTGCAGCACCACATTTCAGAAATGAAAAAGGCAGTAGAGGAAGATGGTGTAGATTTGATGGGTTATACACCATGGGGATGTATCGACCTTGTCAGTGCAGGAAGCGGTGAGATGGATAAGCGATATGGATTCATTTATGTGGATAAACATAATGATGGAACAGGAGACTTGTCCAGACGAAAGAAAGATTCTTTTGAGTGGTATAAAGAAGTTATTTCAACCAACGGTGAAAATATTAATTAGTTGACAGGATGACTGTTAAAAAAGAAGAGTGTCTATATCAAGGAACGATAAAAGGCTCTGATATAGACACTTTGAGGCTGGCAAAATCCTCAAGCAGCAAAGAAAACTGCGAAACAGAGCGTATGAAAATAGATCATACGCTCTGTTTTTTTGCAATATTTTATTATCTTGCGAATTTATCATTGTAACGAATATGCATATCTTTCCAATCCATGAACAATACGTAAAATACCTTTCCGTATTGTGGGCTCTCTACAATTCTTCCATGATCAAGCACAGAAAAATAAGTTCCGTCAGCTTTTCGAAGATGGAAGTGAATATAGTCATTTTCATTACCACTGTCAATCTGTTCCCAGATACTTGCTTCTATCTGTTGCTGTTCATCTTCCCGAATCAAGTTGCGAAAACTTTTCTTAGTAAGTCTGAATAGTTCATCTATATCTTTATACCCAGACATATGAAGAAATTCATCATTTGCAAAAAATAGTTCATCATCTTCTTTGTCAGCTCTGTATATGATAAATGCACCTGGAAGATGTTTCGAGATATCCTTGAATGCGAATCCAAGCTGTGTGCGGGCACCTGAGCGAAGCCCTTCCTTGTAGGCCATACATCCATTTTTACCATGAAGCTTTATCTCATAAAGAGCTACATCTGCGCAGCGCATGAGCTGTGAACGATTGGATGCAAATGTTGGATATTCTGCATATCCTAGAGAAATATAAAATGCATGTTCCTTACCATGGCATGAGAATGATTTAGGAAGTTTGGTGAATTGCTGCAACTGTACATCTGCTTCTGCAAAGGTACAATTTGGTAAAAGAATGCAGAATTCGTCACCACCGTTTCTTCCAAGTAATGCATCGGATGGAAAAAAAGCCTTCATGCTGTCTGCAAGATTCTTTAGTGCCATGTCTCCGTAACTATGACCATAGATATCATTGATAAACTTGAAATTATCGATATCAAGGAGTGCAGCTACAAAATGTGCATTTGGATTTTTTTGAATCATTTTTTCTGAAAATTCATCAAATCCATAGCGGTTATAAATTTTTGTAAGAGAATCTGTGCGTGCCAGTATCTGAAACTTTTTCTTATGTTCATCTGCTACTAACCATACTCTGGTAAGAACTGACAGAAGAAGGCTTATTGTAAGAAACAATCCACCGATGATTATCAGTAGTGTGTTATTTCTCCATCCACTTTTAGGAGTTACTTCCAATTTCCAGTTTTCATCGCCTATTGCAAATCTATAAGAAACCGGAGGACCTGTTTGACCATCTGATTGATACACCACTTTATAAGTATCACTCCATGGAGTATCAGTTTTTTAAATTTTATATTCGTATCCAAAATTTGAAAGTGCCCTGATTGAATCTGAAAAAATATCCGGAACACGCAGGATAACAATAGTAAATCCCCAGAAATACTCTTGTCCGGTTTTATCTTTCAGGTATATTGGATTGCGGACTGCAATTCCATATCCTCCCTGTTTTAATTCGAAAGGGCCCTGCGTAATGATTGTATGGTTGTCTCTTGCATAGCAGGAAATTTTTCCACGGTCTTTATCATGGATCAGATCAATTTTACCTGCCTTATTTCCTTTAGCCGGATAAATATCTGTGACAACACCATTTGGGGCGAGCTGCACGCTTTCAATAGAATCAGACATAAGATTTTCAGCGATCGTGTCAAACTGATGAATCTCACCATTTTCACTGATCAAGATCTGCTCCAGGGCATCGGTAATCCCAATTCCAGCTGTAAGTTCATTCTTTATGTGTTCACCATAGGTGGCTACGTTTAATTGTGCTGTTATGTGTCTCTGTTCTTTTTCGTGGGTGTCTGTTTTGTATACAATTAAAATAACAAGGCATATGCCCAGTAAAAAAATGATAAGAGGCACAAGCGTTTTCTTTTTCACTTGGTTCACCTCGTTTTATACATGGGAATTTTTACAATAAAGCATTATAACACAGAAGTTGAAAAACAGAATAAGTTTTCCCCAAAAAAGGCAATGTGTTTTTCCTTGTATGCAAAGAAATAAGGATGTAAAATAAAATTAGTTTTCAAATAAATTTTAGTTTTCGGCATTATTGCTTCCACCGGTGATTAGCCTGTATTATATTTGTATTCGTGCATTACATAAAAAGACAGTAAAAAAGCCATAAACACCGTCCCCAGTGCTGCGATATTATGTTAAAATGAAGTAAACAAGAAAACTGGAAAAACAAGAAGTTGTTCAAAAGACATACGGGATGAGAGGGATTGGTTATGGATGATTTTAAAATTTTATATCGACACGGAATCAGTAGATGATACAGGATTTGAAAACTTCTTTGATGATAACAGTAGTATAATCGGAACAGGAAAGCATGAGTTTTTCAGGAATCTGCATCAACATCATAAGTAATGCGGTCAAGTATACAGATGCAGGTTATGAATGGGTTCGATACGACATTAACCATCCGGAAGATGAAGGATGATAAAAAAGCGATGATCACGTTGCCAAGCCTGTTGATATGAACATCCTTGCGCCAACGATGATGAAATATTTATAAAAGTGGGGAGTAAAAAAATGAACAAAGAAAAAAAACAGGTTGTCACACAGGACAATCTAAAAGAAATTGCCGTCATGACGATAGCAGTGGGGATCATCGCCGCGGCCGTGTATTTCTTTCTGATTCCGAGCCAGACCTCGATCAGCAGCGTATCTGCGCTGGCGATCATTATTGCGCATTATGTACCGTTACATGTATCAACGGTTACGATGATACTGAATGTGGTCTTACTGCTGATCGGATTTATAACCTGTGGGAAAGAATTTGGGGCGAAGACGGTATATACAAGTATTTTGCTGCCACTGTATCTGGCAGTATTTGAACAAGTATTTCCTGATTTTGAATCGCTGACAAACAGTACGGAACTGGATGTGTTATGTTATATTCTGGTTGTAAGCTTCGGACTCAGCATCTTATTTAATATGAATGCGTCGTCCGGCGGACTGGATATCGTGGCAAAGATCATGAATAAATATCTTCATGTCGAACTGGGAAAAGCGATGTCCATCTCAGGAATGTGTGTGGCACTTTCTTCCGCATTGATCTATGATAAAAAAGCGGTCGTACTGAGTGTGCTTGGTACATACTTTAACGGTATTGTGCTGGATCATTTTATCTTTGGACAGAATGTAAAGAGACGTGTCTGTATCATTACAAAATATGAAGAAGAGGTGCGCCGGTTCATTCTGCATGAGCTGCACAGCGGGGCAACGTTCTACGAGGCAGTAGGTGCTTACAATATGCAGAAATACAGAGAGATCATTACAATCGTAGATAAGAACGAATATCAGAAACTGATGAATTATGTCAGTAAAAAAGATCCGGATGCATTCGTAACCGTATACACGGTATCCGATATGCGCTACCGGCCGAAAGTTAAATCATTTTAACGGAGGAAAACATATGAAGACAAAAGCTAAAATAATCATTGCGGCAGTTCTTGCCATTGCGATCAGCATCGGTTCGATAGCCATATATAAGCATATTACCGGTTCGAAAGAAGAGAGCATACCGCTTGAGACGACGCTGGAAGATGCAGCGGAGCTGACGACACAGAAGATGATCATCTCGGATGTATTCAGGAGCACAAAGGGAGAGATCCCGCTGATCAACAAGAACAGATTTCTTGTACAATACAAGACGACAGTGACTGCGGGACTGGATGTACAGAAAGCTGTCATAAAGGAGACAGACGACAAGATCCAGATATCTATTCCGCACTGCACGGTCAATGAGGATTCTATTAAGATCAAATCCAGTGATCTGAAGATATATGATACGAATTTTGCGATTATGAGTATCGATAAAGAGGCAGTTATGGAACTTGTCGCAGAGGCTGAGAAGAAAGCAAAGGAAAAAGCCGGATCGGATGAATACGGATTTCTTGAAAATGCAGACAAGAACGCCAAGAAAGTGATCAAGGGCATGTTCGAAAATGTATCGAATGGAAAAGAAGTGATCGTGTCTTTCCAGAATTAGACCGGAAATGACGGATATGTTGTGTAAAAGAATGTAGAGATTATGTGAAGAATGTCGAAAACCATTAATTTCTGCAAAAGAATGTGCTACAATAAAGAAATCTTATATAGACAGGAGATAAAAAATGACAATACAGGAATGCTATGAAGCGATTGGAGGAAACTATGAAGATGTCTTAAGACGCCTTCCCAGTGAAGCACTGATCCGGAAATTCACATTAAAGTTCCTTGAAGATCAGAGTTATCCACTGTTAAAGCAGTCTTTGGGGGATAACAATTACGAAGAAGCTTTTCGTGGTGCACACACACTGAAAGGGGTATGTCAGAATCTTTCCTTTGACCGTCTGTATGAAGTGAGCAGTGAGCTTACAGAACTTTTGAGAGACCGGACCGGAGAGAAGCCGGGGATACCGGAAGCAATGGAAAAAGTAACAAAAGAATATGAGACAACAATTGAAGAAATTAAGAAGCTGTAGGAGTAATCTCCTACAGCTTCTTTTTTAACATTTCCGGATTGGATGCATAAGCAAGTGCCGTGTCAGCAGTAATGCGTCCGTTTTTATAAAGTGAAAGAAGACTGGAATCCATAGAGACCAGATCATTTCCCGCAGAGGAATAGATGAGACCGTCGATCTGTGGGATCTTGTTATGGACTTTAGTCATGATTTATCAATTGTCTGATTTCTTTAACAAATGATATTTCCGCTTTTCCTCATACATTTTTTCATCCATATGCATCAGGAACACTTCGGCATCATCTTCAGATCCAAATTCTGCATATCCCATGGAAACACTTAGAGTGAATGGTTCTATCCCGGATTCATTGAAACGGGATAGGTTATTATGAATCTCTTTCATTGTGGCCAGGACACTTTCTTCCTCAACACCTGACAGTAATACAATAAACTCATCTCCCGCATAGCGGATTGCCATACCGGCAGCTGGTATAGATCTAAAAAGTATATTTCCCAATGTACAGATAGCCTTATCTCCCATACTATGACCAAAATTATCATTAATATATTTAAAGGCGTTTACATCCATCATGATTCCATATAAAGATTTACATTTCGTAAATTTCCTTTCAGAAAGTACTGCATTAAGATATCTCCGATTATATAATCCGGAAAGTTCATCCATATATAAATTCTCGGCATATGTCTGCATCTGCACAAATATCAATGCGATCGCAACTAACACCCATGACGATGTGATTCCGTAAAAAAGGAACTGGATAAGCACGCCTGCAAAACAGGGACCGACGAAATATATCACGGGAAAGAAATTCACATTAACTCCCTGTTTTTTGGAATGATACACCAGATAGATGCTGTAAGCAAAATATAATATAAGTGAGATATATCCTACCAGTGAACCGGCCGTTCGCTGATATACATTCTCCTTAGATATTTTAAACATAATCCCTGTTCCGGGCAGATTACATAAAACCATAATTACTTCTACGATCCAAGGCAACATTACAACTCTTACTTTTTTGAATATTCTCTTATAATTCCGGTAAATGCGTAATTCTACATACAGACACCAAAGCAGACCTATGCTGACGGTACCTATAAAACATATGCTGTTGGAGATATAATTGATCTGTCTACAGCCGGTAAATTGATTCCCATCTACCAGAAAAGCAATTGTCTCAGACAATGCCCCCGCTAAGTTCACTATTGCCATTCCGTCATATAGTTTGTCTTCCTCATGGAGACTTTCTCTGTTTTTCCGTCTGCAAAGCAAAAGAAACCACATCATTAGCACAGTCAAGCCGTTTGCTATCAATATTTCTTCTATAACTATTATTTCTATCACCTTCCTATCACCATGTTTTTTTATTATATCTCCGTGTTTCCTTCAAAACAATACATATCCTGGATTATTCATACCTTTTACGTGAAAGCTGGTAAAAATCACTTAGTGAGTTACACGAAGACTGCTTCATTTTTTTCTGAACATTAAGGCAGGGAAAAGGGGGCGGCCGTTCTTTTTTGTTGAGTTAACCGGGGAAAAGGATTATAATAGAGAACGCGTGGAATAAGACGCGCAGAAAGAAAAAGAAAGAGATGCGTATCCAGAGATTCGCGGGAGATCGGAACGGTGAAAGTGTCCGATATTGAAGGAAAGATTGAGTGGTATATGGGAAGACCATAACGAAACGACAGAGGAGAATAGAAATTATGCGGGGGAAAAAACAGATAGCAGCCGTAGTTCTTGCGGTGATATTTGCGGTGACAGCAGGGATGCCGCACAGTACGGTATATGCAGAGCCGGACAGCACCGGGAATGCGCAGGCAGCAGACGCAGCGGCAGATGATACCCAGAAAGAAGAGAAAAAAGAAGACATGACTCCGGAAGAGCTGGAGAAGAAGGCAGAAGAAGATGCTTATAAGATGGAGATCCAGTCGAACAGCTGGAAGAACTGGCCGCAAGGACCGGGAACATACGGAGAAGCAGCGATCGTGATGGATGCAGGAACCGGAAGTATCTTATATGCGAAGAATATTGACGGGCATGAATATCCTGCCAGCATCACAAAAGTTCTGACCAGCCTTATCGCATTAAAATATGGCAGCCTGTCAGACCAGGTAACATTTTCGAATGACTGTATATCTTTTATGCAGCCGGGAGATTCTTCCGCAGGATTAAAAGAAGGAAATGTGATCTCGTTGGAACAGGCGTTGTATGCGACACTGCTTGCCTCGGCAAATGAAGCAGCCTATGCGGTTGCGGAAAATGTCGGGAAGAATGCCGGGCACGATTACAACTGGTTCATACAGCAGATGAACGAGGAATGCAAAAGTCTCGGCGGGGAGAACTCGAACTTTGTCAATGCGAACGGGCTTCATGATGACAATCATTATACCTGTGCGCGTGACATGGCTTTGATCGGCAGGGAGATCTGGCGTTATCCGGAATTCTTAAAGATCTGTCAGGAGCAGAGTTATACGATCCCGGCATCCGATACGACGGAAGAACACATATTTCCGCAGCATCATAAGATGCTTATAAAAGAAAATAAAAATTATTACCAGTATGCGGTCGCAGGAAAGACGGGATATACATCCAATGCCTTATCCACACTGATCACCATGGCTGATAACGGCAATATGAAACTGGTATGTGTCGTACTCAGGACGCATGGAGCGAATATATATCCGGATACAAAGAATCTGTTCGAATATGTATTTAATAATTTCCAGAAGATTCCGGTGGCAGATGAGAAGAAACCGACAGAAGTAAAAGAATTCATAACGGCATCGGATGAAAGTGAGGACGCCGGATCCGCACAGACGGGCGGGAATGAGTACCAGCCGCTGGAAGATGGCTATGTGATCCTGCCGAAGGATGTCTCATACAAAGATACAGACTATGAGATTACAGACGTAGATGAAAAGACCGGAAAAGGAACGATCCAATATACTTATGACGGACATCCGGTAGGAAGTGCGACAGCAAAGTTCACGGAAGAATACCTGCAGAAAATAAGTACAGGGAAAGAACGTGTGGATAATAAGAAGGAGAATGTGGATAACTCCGGGACAACGAAGAACTCCGGTGGAAAATTAAGCGCAAAGAGCATCTGGACGAATTTCGTGCAGAAAGCAAAAGCAGCATGGGCGTTCGGCCAGAAGAAATATGCCGGGAAATCGGCTTCGGAACAATATATGATCGCCGGAGGATGTGTGGCACTGGTGATCCTGATCGTCAGCCTGATCGTTGTATTGATACGCCGGAGAAGATAAAAGTAGAAGATAAAAGACAGAGGATACATGAAAAATAAGGTAAAACCCCTTGACGGATTTTAGGATTGTTGCATATAATAAAGGATGTGAAAAACGCTGACGAAGACAGTAGGATATAACAGAACGCAGCAGCGAGCCGGGGATGGTGGAAGTCCGGTGCAAGTAAGATATATCTGAATATCACTTCTGAGTTGCAGATTTTGAAAGGTTTCGGTAAGTGACCGAGTAAAAACTGACGGTATTCCTCCGTTACAGGGAAGACATATGATGGTATGTTAGGTGGTTTATAAACGTAAGTACAGCTTTCGTCCTATACAGGGCGGAAGCTTTTTTATTCTATGTTTTAATTTTATGGAGGTAAATATGTATAAGAAAGTTTCTACGGATCTTAATTTTGTAGACAGAGAAAAACAGACAGAGAAATTCTGGGAAGACAATGACATCTTCAGAAAAAGTATGCGTGACCGTGAAGGCAACGAGATCTATATGTTCTATGATGGCCCTCCGACAGCCAACGGAAAACCGCACATCGGACACGTTCTGACACGTGTTATCAAGGATATGATCCCGAGATACCGTACAATGAAGGGATACGAAGTTCCAAGAAAGGCCGGATGGGACACACACGGACTTCCGGTAGAGCTGGAAGTTGAGAAGCTTCTCGGACTGGACGGAAAAGACCAGATCGAAAAATACGGTATGGAACCATTCATCAAGAAATGTAAAGAAAGCGTATGGAAATACAAAGGTATGTGGGAAGACTTCTCTAATACCGTAGGTTTCTGGGCTGATATGGATGATCCATATGTAACATATGATAATAACTTTATCGAGTCTGAGTGGTGGGCACTCAAGAGAATCTGGGACAAGAAGCTCCTGTATAAAGGATTCAAGATCGTGCCATACTGTCCTCGCTGCGGAACTCCGCTTTCTGCACAGGAAGTAGCACAGGGCTATAAAGATGTAAAAGAACGTTCAGCGATCGTTCGTTTCAAAGTAGTAGGAGAGGATGCATATTTCCTCGCATGGACAACAACACCATGGACACTTCCGTCTAACATCGCACTCTGTGTGAACCCGGAAGAAGACTATGCGAAAGTAAAAGCTGCTGACGGCTATACTTATTACATGGCTGTTGCACTTCTCGATACCGTACTTGGCAGACTTGCCGATGAAGAAAACGGAACAAAGGCTTACGAGATCCTTGAGACATACAAAGGAAAAGATCTCGAATACAAAGAGTATGAGCCATTATACCAGTGTGCTTACGACTGCGCTTCCAAGCAGAACAAGAAAGCATTCTTCGTTACATGTGATACCTATGTAACACTGACAGACGGTACCGGTGTGGTTCATATCGCTCCTGCGTTTGGTGAAGACGATGCCAAGGTAGGACGTAGATATGATATGCCGTTCGTTCAGCTGGTAGACGAAAAAGGCAACATGGGAGAGACGACTCCGTTTGCCGGATTATTTGTTAAGAAGGCTGATCCGGAAGTATTAAAAGACCTCGACGGACGCGGACTTCTCTACGATGCACCGAAGTTCGAGCACAGCTATCCACACTGCTGGAGATGTGATACACCACTTATTTACTACGCTCGTGAATCATGGTTCATCAAGATGACAGAAGTAAAAGATGACCTGATCGCCAACAACAATACAATCAACTGGATTCCGGAAAGCATCGGTAAAGGACGTTTCGGCGACTGGCTTGAGAACGTTCAGGACTGGGGTATCAGCCGTAACCGTTACTGGGGAACTCCACTGAATATCTGGGAGTGTGAATGCGGACACCAGCATTCGATCGGAAGTATCGAAGAGCTGAAAGAAATGTCCGACAACTGCCCGGATGAGATCGAACTTCACCGCCCATACATCGACGAAGTAACGATCAAGTGCCTATGCTGCGGAAAGCAGATGCACAGAGTACCGGAAGTTATCGACTGCTGGTTCGACAGTGGATCTATGCCATTTGCACAGCATCACTATCCATTTGAGAATAAAGAGCTATTTGAAAAGCAGTTCCCTGCAGACTTCATCTCCGAGGCTGTTGACCAGACACGTGGATGGTTCTACTCACTGCTTGCGATCTCTACACTGATCTTCAACAAAGCACCATACAAGAACGTTATCGTACTTGGACACGTGCAGGATGAGAATGGTCAGAAGATGAGTAAGTCCAAAGGAAATGCAGTTGATCCGTTCGACGCACTGGAGAAATACGGAGCAGATGCGATCCGCTGGTACTTCTATGTCAACAGTGCACCATGGCTTCCGAACCGTTTCCACGGAAAAGCCGTTGTAGAAGGTCAGAGAAAGTTCATGGGAACATTGTGGAACACCTATGCGTTCTTCGTACTGTATGCGAATATCGATGATTTCGATGCAACAAAATACACACTGGAATACGACAAGCTGTCCGTTATGGATAAATGGCTTCTGTCTAAGCTCAATTCCGCAATCAAGGCAGTAGACTATGACCTGTCCAACTACAAGATCCCGGAGGCTGCAAAGGCACTTCAGAGCTTCGTAGACGATATGAGTAACTGGTATGTAAGACGAAGCCGTGAACGTTTCTGGGCTAAGGGAATGGAACAGGATAAGATCAATGCTTACATGACTCTGTACACAGCACTGGTTGAGATCTGTAAGACGGCAGCGCCGATGATCCCGTTCATGACAGAAGAGATCTATCAGAACCTGGTAAGAAGCGTGGACGAGAGCGCTCCGGAAAGTATCCATCTGTGTGACTTCCCGGTTGTAAATGAAGCACATATCGATACAGAACTGGAAGCTAATATGGACAATGTTCTGAAGCTGGTTGTTATGGGACGTGCATGCAGAAATACTGCAAATATCAAGAACCGTCAGCCGATCGGACAGATGTATGT
>OLRX01002675.1_pt1 | contig 11000 bp, 8 predicted proteins | sample 1672991 | NCBI WGS metagenome assembly OLRX01 (sample SAMEA3136744, study PRJEB25190) | human gut metagenome | biome: human gut; feature: human-associated habitat; material: faeces | place: Austria | collected 2013
TGCCGGAGCGGTGCTTAAGCCGCAAGGCGGGAATTGTGCGGTGTTGCCTTAAATTAGTGTCAGTATAACACTCTGCGGGGCAGAAATACAAGTCAAATTTGTTAAAAGTTACACAAAATCCAAAAACGCGAACTCACTGCCTTACATCTTGTGGTCAGCAAACAGCGGGTCATCCTGCCACAGTACGGTGTGCCCGGCGGCGCGGGTGGCGTTCAGGTCAATGATGCGCTGGTTGCCGGAGCCGCGGAACCGCAGCGAAATATCGTGCTGCGCGGGGATGAATTCGCCGTCCACCAGCACATCAATCAGGCTCAGCATCTCGTCCGTCACTTCGCAGCGGGCGTGGCTGGGCTGCAAAAGTTCGGTTTCGTATACATTGCCGGTGTAGCACCAGATGGTTTTGTGGGGGTACAACACCCGTACTTCGTGCAGGAACGGCACCAGCGCACGCTGGTTTTCCGGCTCAAAGGGTTCGCCGCCCAAAAGGGAAAGCCCATCAATATAATCCGGGGCAAGGCTGCCCAAAATTTCATTGCGCACGGCTTTATCAAAGGGCAGGCCATAACCAAAATCCCAGGCAACGGCGTTAAAACATTCCGGGCAGTGGCGGCGGCAGCCGGAAACAAACAGACTGGTACGCACGCCCGTGCCGTTGGCAATATCACAGTATTTTATGGTTGCGTAGTTCACGCGGGGAGCCTCCTTATAACATGCAACACTATATCTTGTATGGTGCTGCGGCAAATCATCACAATAGGCAGGTGCCTTGCACCAGTATACCAGCCGTGCCGGGCAAAAGCAAGCGGCCAGGGAACAATAAAATCACATATCATCGCAGTTTTGAAAAAAGTGCCTATTTTACCCAAAAAGCCAGCGCTTTTTTCGGCGTTTTGTTTTGCAATCTTTTTGAACGTCTCATCGCGCTATATGGCATATATGGGCGCTATTAGCAAATTATATACAATATATTGTGGTACATTGGCTTGACTTTGCCGGGTCGATGCGGTAAGATAAATACGCTCGCCAAAATCATGGAGCGGTTTTGGTGTGGGGTATCAACCCGGCAGCTTTTATTGAGGTAAGGAGATAACAGTTCATGAAGATCATCAAGCGCAACGGCAGCGAGGCCGTTTTCGATATATCCAAAATTATTGCAGCGGTGACCAAAGCCAACAACGTTGTTGCCTCCAACCAGCGCTTGACCAAGGAACAGATCACGGCCATTGCCGACGATGTGGCGCAGGAATGCCAGAGCCGCAACCACGCCATGAACGTGGAGGAGATCCAGGATCTGGTGGAAGACGCCATCATGCAGACCAAAGCGTATGAGGTGGCCCGCAAATATATCACCTACCGCTATGTGCAGAGCCTGCGCCGTACCCATAACACCACCGACGACCGCATTCTGTCCCTCATCGAGTGCAACAATGAGGAAGTCAAGCAGGAAAACGCCAATAAAAACCCGACCGTCAACAGCGTTCAGCGCGATTATATGGCCGGCGAGGTCAGCAAGGACCTGACCATGCGTATGCTGCTACCTGCCGAGATTGTAAAGGCACATGAGGATGGCATCATTCATTTCCATGATGCTGACTATTACGCCCAACATATGCACAACTGCGACCTGGTCAACCTGGACGACATGCTGCAGAACGGCACGGTTATTTCTGGTACCCTCATCGAAAAACCGCATTCTTTCTCCACGGCCTGCAACATTGCCACCCAGATCATTGCGCAGGTGGCATCCAACCAGTACGGCGGTCAGAGCATCAGCCTGACCCACCTGGCACCGTTTGTGGATATCAGCCGCAAAAAGATCCGCCGCGATACCGAAGCGGAGATGAAGGAACTGGGCATTGATCCCGGTGAAGAAAAGCTCTCCCAGATCGTTGAAGCCCGTCTGCGCGAGGAAATCAAGCGCGGTGTGCAGACCATCCAGTACCAGGTCGTTACCCTGATGACCACCAACGGCCAAGCACCGTTCATCACGGTATTCATGTACCTGAACGAAGCGGGCGAAAACCAGCGCCTGAAATCTGACCTTGCCATTATCGTGGAAGAAATGCTCCGCCAGCGCTACCAGGGTGTTAAGAATGAAAAGGGCGTCTGGATCACCCCCGCATTCCCCAAGCTGATCTATGTGCTGGAAGACGATAATATCCGCGAAGGCACCCCCTATTTCTACCTGACCAAGCTGGCCGCCAAATGCACCGCAAAGCGCATGGTGCCGGACTATATCAGCGAAAAGAAGATGAAGGAATACAAGCTGTCTAAGGGTGAGACCGAGGGCAACGGCGATGTATTTACCTGCATGGGCTGCCGCAGCTTTTTGACCCCCGACCGTTCCGGCACTGGCTGGAACAACGTGGCCAACGCCAAGAACTATGTGCCGGGCAAGCCGAAGTACTATGGCCGCTTCAATCAGGGTGTTGTTACCATCAACCTGCCGGATGTGGCCCTGTCCTCCGGCGGTGAGCCGGATAAATTCTGGAAAATTTTTGATGAGCGCCTGGAACTGTGCCACCGCGCCTTGCAGTACCGCCATAACCGCCTTAAGGGTACCCTGTCCGATGCGGCACCCATTCTGTGGCAGTACGGCGCTCTGGCCCGCCTGAAAAAGGGCGAGCCCATTGATAAGCTGCTGTACGGCGGCTACTCCACCATCAGCCTGGGCTATGCGGGCCTGTATGAATGCTGCAAATATATGACCGGCAAGAGCCATACCGATCCCGCCGCAAAGCCCTTTGCCCTGAGTGTGATGCAGCACATGAACGATAAGTGCAACGAGTGGAAAAACGCTGAAAATATTGATTACTCGCTGTACGGCACCCCGCTGGAATCCACCACCTATAAGTTTGCCAAGTGCCTGCAAAAGCGGTTTGGCATTGTGCCGGGCATTACGGACCGCAACTATATCACCAACAGCTACCATGTGCATGTGACCGAGCAGATCGATGCGTTCACCAAGCTGAAGTTTGAAAGCGAGTTCCAGCGCCTGTCTCCGGGCGGCGCCATCAGCTATGTGGAAGTGCCCAATATGCAGGATAACTTGGAAGCTGTCATCAAAGTGATGCAGTTCATCTATGATAACATCATGTACGCAGAGCTGAACACCAAGAGCGACTACTGCCAGGTGTGCGGCTATGACGGCGAGATCAAGATCGTGGAGGACGACGGCAAGTTGGTGTGGGAGTGCCCGCACTGCCATAACCGCGACCAGAGCAAGCTAAACGTTGCCCGCCGCACCTGCGGCTACATCGGTACCCAGTTCTGGAACCAGGGCCGCACCGCCGAAATCAAGGACCGCGTGCTGCATCTGTAAAACGTATAAAGATAATAGAATAAACAAAATGAGGCGTATCCACGATATATGGATACGCCTCATTTTGTTGCTAAGATAGCTAATAAAATAAAGCGAATATAGAAAAGAAAAATCTATACCGTAAAGCAACCGCCCGGTACAAATCCTGTACCGGGCGGCTGCTTTATGATGAAATAGCAGAGAATGGCAGAAAGTTACAGCTGGTCGATGGTGGGGTAGCTGTCAATGGCACCGTAGCGCTGCACACTGTAACCGCAGAACCGGTTGGAAAAATCCAGCCACTGGTTCAGCTGGTCCGCCTGCAGAGCGGGCAGGGCGGCGCGGTCCACCCCGTTTTTGTGCAGCTGCCACAAGAACGAGCCGATGAACCCGTCCCCGGCGCCGGTGGTATCTACGGCCTTTACCGGCTTGCTGGCGGAAAAGCCGTGGGCGGTGCGGGTGTAAGCGTGGGCACCGGCGCTGCCGCAGGTGTAGAGCACCAGCTGTACATGGCCCACAAACAGGCTGGGCAGGGCGGCTTCAATATCACTGGTGCCGGTCAGAAATTCCAGCTCTTCGTCCGAGATTTTGACCACATCGGCCAGCGGCAGGAACTCCAGCACCGTGCGGCGCAAAGCATCACGGTCCGGCCACAGCGGAAAGCGCAGGTTGGGGTCAAAGTCAATGATAGTCCCGGCGCTGCGGGCTGCGGCAATGGCAGTTTTGTGGGCTTCCCGCATGGGGCTTTCCACCAGGGCAACGCTGCAAAAATGCAGGGCATAGGCGTTGGCAAACAGGCTGGTATCCACCTGCTCCGGGGCGTACAGCAAATCGGCTGAGGGCTTGCGGTAAAAACTGAACGTCCGGTTGCCGTCCGCTTCCAGCGAAACAAAGGCCAGGGCGGTGTTGGCTTTGTCCGTCAAACAGATGTGGCTGGTATCAATGCCGCAGGCAGCCAGTTCATCAATGATCTTGTGGCCGAACGGGTCATCTCCCAGCTGGGTCAGCAGGGCAGAATCCCCACCCAGGCGGGCATAAGCACCGCACACGTTGGCGGGCGCACCGCCCACACGGGGGCTGAAAGAGGGAACCTTGGCAAAGGAACAGCCGGTTTTGGACGGAATCATATCGATCAGCGCTTCGCCGATCGCATACAAGGTATCATGTGCCATGGAATGTCCTCCGTTAAATCGAAAGGGAATACAGGGTGCTGCCTGCGCCGCAAAGCTGCACGGCAACCTTGCCCGCTGCCGGGTAATACCGGGTGGAAAGCACTGCGGCACCGTCGTTCAGGAATATTTCCAGCGAGGAAGCATCCCCCACAACACGCAGGCTGCGGCAGGTGGCATCCAGCACAGCCTTGCGCTCGGTGCGCCCGGCGGCAATCGCTGCATCGGTAAAGCGCAGGGTACAGGTGCGGTCCGCTTCGGTGTAAGTCAGGGTCAGGCCGTTGGCAATGGTCAGGACAAAATCCCCGGCGGGGGAGGCGGTCAGGTCAAAGCAGGGGTCCGTTTCAACCGTTTCGCCGTCTGCCGGCTGGCGGGCTTCGCCGCGCAGGGCGTTCAGCTCGGCGGCGGGGGCTTGCAGCAGGCAGCCATTGCCGTCCTGGGTCAACACGCGGGGCAGGGTCAGGCAGTGTTGCCAGCCATACTCCACGGTGGGGTTGGTGTAATCGGCATCCGGCATGCCCATCCAGCCAAACTGGATGCGGCGGCCATCCGCAGCGGCAAAGCTTTGGGGCGCGTAATAGTCAAAGCCATCGTCCAGGGCGTGGAATTCGCTCAATGTGCAATCGGTGCGCCAGTCACCCTGCAGGGCAAAGTAACCGCAGCCGTACACGTTCTGGCAGGCAATGCCCTGGGGCGATACCGCCAAAAACCACTGGCCGTCCAGCTCAAACAGGTCGGGGCATTCCCACATGTAGCCAAAGGCTTTGGGGGTAGTGATGGTGTTGATGTGGTTCCAGTGCAGCTTGTCGGCGCTTTCAAACACCAGCACTTCGCCATGGTCGTCCAGTGTTCGGGCACCCAGCACCATATAGTAGTGCCCATCCAGTGCAAACACTTTGGGATCGCGCACATGGCAGGTCAGCCCGGCGGGATAATCCTGGTTGTACATCAGGCAGCGTTTGTTGTCCAGATGGATGGCATCGCGGCTGGTGGCAAGGCAGACATTGTGCCCGCGCCCCTGCTTGATGTAGTCATATTCGCCGGGGTGCTTGACATTGCCGGTATAGTACAGGTACAGCGTGCCATCCTCCACCAGAGCGGAGCCGGAATAAACGCCATGGCAGTCAAACGGTTCGTCCGGGTACAGCATTACGGGCAGGCGTTCCCAGTGGAACAAATCGCGGCTGCGCACGTGCCCCCAGTGCTTGACCCCTCCCGTGGGGTCAAACGGGCCGTACTGATAAAACACATGGTATTCATCGCCAATCTGGCACAGCCCGTTGGGGTCGTTCAGCCAGCCAACCGGGGGCTGAACATGCAGCTTCTGCCGGTGGGGATCCGCCGCCGCGCGGGCGGCCCCGGCGGCTTCCACCATGGGGACAAGACGCTTCAAATCACGCTGCAAGGCATTCATAACAGGTAGCTCCTTATTGATTGAGAGGGGAAAACATCAGGCTTTGGCTTCCTCGGCTTCGGGGGTCCAGATCACCCAGGTCACAGCGAAGGAAACGCCGAAGGAAATTGCCATCATGATGAGGTACTGCAGCGGCATGTGCAGATGCAGCAGGATGCCGAAGATGCCGGTCACGCCGGTGCCGGTGGCACCCAGGCCGGTCACACTGGCATACAAAGCGCCGCAGGCGCCGCCGACCAGGCCGCCGATAAAGGGCTTAAAGTAGCGCAGGTTGACGCCGAAGATGGCAGGCTCGGTAATGCCCATGCAGGCAGAAAGGGCGGAGGGCAGGGCCATAGACTTAACTTTGGCGTTCTTGCTCTTGAGGGCAACGGCAAAAGCGGCACCGCCCTGGGCAACGTTGGCGGCACTGGCCAGGGGCAGCCAGTAGGTGAAGCCAAACTTGGCTAGCTGGCCAAGGTCGATCAGGGTGTACATATGGTGGATACCGGCCACAACGGTGACGGCGTACAAACCGCCCATGATGAAGGAACCGATGCCGAACGGCAGCTGAATTAAAGCCTGAACGCCGTTGATGATGCCGTCCTCCAGCGTGGTGAAGATTGGGCCGATGACAGCGAGGGTGAGATAACCGGTAACGAAAACGGAGACCAGCGGGGTAACAAACAGGTCGATCATGGCGGGCACAACTTTGTGCAGCCGCTTTTCAATCTGGCACATCAGCCACACGGCAATGATAACGGGGATAACGTGGCCCTGGTAGCCGACCAGCGGAATTTTGTACAGCCCGCCAAACACCGACTGATAGGTCTGCACGCCCTCAGAAGCAACGGTCCAGGCGTTCTGCAGGTTGGGGTGAATCATGATCATGCCGATGACAGCACCCAGGAACTGGTTGCCACCAAACACCTTTGCGGCGGAGAAGGCGATCAGGATAGGCAGGAAGGTGTACGCCGTGTTGGAGAACAGCTGGGCAAACACATAGATGGAACCGCTGGTATCAATGTTCAGGAAGCCGTTGTTGACCATAAAGTTCAGCGCTTCCATAATGCCCATCAAAAAGCCGGAAGCCACGATGGCCGGGATGATGGGAACAAAGATATCGCCCAGCGTCTTGATGCCCCGCTGGTACCACGGCGCTTTGGAAGCGGCAGCCTGTTTGACTTCCTCCTTACTGGCACCGGTGATTCCGGCCAGGGCGGTGAACTCGTTATACACCTTGTTCACAATGCCGGTGCCGAAGATGATCTGCAGCTGGCCCTGGGCTTCAAATACGCCCTTGGCGCCCTCAGCATTTTCAAGCTCTTTTTTGTTCACCTTGGAATTATCCGCAATCACCAGGCGCAGGCGGGTTGCGCAGTGTGCGGCCGATACAATGTTGGAAGCACCGCCGATGTTGTCCAGTACCTGCTGGGCTGCTTTCTTGTAATCCATGTTGCACGCTCCTTCTTTTATCTGTTGGCCCGGTAGGAGGTTCCGGGGCCTGTTTCATTTGACAGCTTTATTATATACGAAGGTGAGTGCTTTTTCTATTGACCAAACGACCCAACTTGCAAAGATTCTGTTATCGATTTCACACAGTTTCACACCGTTCTTTGGTAAAATGCACAAAAAACAGGGGGGTGCATGGAAAGGGTGCACAAAACAAAAACTTCCACGCAGTGATGCAGGGAAGTGTGGCGCAAAGGATGCCTGTTATAGCGACCAGACATTTTCATCTGAGTTGTCATCCCCGGTGGAGGCCCGGCATTTTAACTCATAATCCAGCTTGATCATCTGCGGCTCGGCATGGGGGTCCGCCAGCATGTCCAGCAGCAGGCGGGCGGCTTTGTCCCCGGCGGTGCGGTAATGCAGATGGGCGCTGGTCAGCGGCACATAGGCAACGCGGCCAATGCGGTTGTCGCCCACAGCGGCAATCATGATGTCCTCCGGCACCCGCAGACTGTGGCTGCGGCAGTATTGCAGCGCACCCAGGGCGATGGAGTCGGTCGCGCAGAACAGGCAGTCCAGCCCCGGCGCACGGCCAAACAGCTGCTCCGCCTGGTGGTAGCCGGATTCCATGTTGAACTTGGCAATGCTCATTCGCTGCGGCTGGGGCACGAGACCTGCATCCCGCAGCGCACTGTCAAAGCCTTCGCGCCGGGCAAGGCCGACGGCTTTGTCCAGCAAGGTCACGCCCAGGTAGCCCGGCTTGCGCCGCCCCTTTTGCAGCATGTGGGCGGTGGCTGCCTGCGCCGCGCCGAAATCATCGTGGAACACGCAGCTGAACCCGGGATACTGCTGCCCCACGATTACCACCGGCACATGCAGGCTTTGCAGCACCGCGTGGTGTTCCGGGGTAAACATGGTGGCAATCAGGATAATGCCGTCCACCGTATCATGCCGCAGGGTATCCAGCGCGCGCACTTCGCGGGTGTTGTCGTTGGCGGTGTTGATCAGCAGCAGCTGGTAGTTCTGGTCGTCCAGTACCCGGCTGATGCCCTCCACCATGCGGGCGCAGCTTTCGCTGCTCAGCCGCGGCATGATCACCCCGATCTGCCGCGTGCGGCGGGTGCGCAGCATCTGGGCCTGCATACTGGGGCGGTAGCCGGTGGCTTCCACCGCAGCGGCAATCTGGGCGCGCTTTTCGGCGCTTAAGTACCCGCCGTTAAAATAGCGGCTGACCGCTGCCTTGGATACCCCGGCATATTGGGCAAACGCGGTAATGTTCATGGGCCGCACTCCTGTCCGGCTGCCGGCGGGGGAAACTTGCCGGCGCACTTTTTTATCAGTATAATGCAGAAACTGGCAGGGTGCAACGGGAAAGAGCGGAGAAAAGAAAAATAAGAATGAATGGCATGAGGCAAAGAGTAAAATAGACAAAAAACGGGGATTGAATTTGTGCTTTTGACGGAGAAAAAAGAATGAAAGCTGAATACAAAAAAGCACACAGCTAAAAAGATTTACCAGAATGAATTTGGTGTAAAAGTTATCTTCCGCGCTGGCACAGGATGAAAAGGTATGCTATAATATAATATTAGTTACACGATGAAAAAGTAAGATGCCCCTGATGCCAGTGCGGATGTGCGCGGGGCAATGATATGTGTTTAGTGAGGAAAAAGAATGGGACTGCTGCAAAAAATTCAGGCAAAAACCGAGGAAGCCCGCGCGAAGGAAAAGATCCGCCCGCTGCTGGAAAGCCGCATGATGCGGGACATCCTGCTGGAGATCGGCCAGCGCGGCAACGAAGCGCTGGACCCGCAGTCCGTTCCATTGGCTATGCGCCGCCGCGCCACCCAACTTGCCAGCGAAAGCGGCCTGAGCGGCCTGAAGCAGTGCGCTGTGGATGAACTGCATCTGGACGAAGCGGGAATCACGCTGGTCTGCAAGGGGGAGCACACGGCATTTTTGTACGCAGACTATAACTATGAAAACATTGAGGATACCGACTGTCTGCCCGCTGTGGCCGAATACCTGGTGCAGCACATGCGCGGCTATTATAACATTACCCGCAGCTTTTACAGTATGCCCAAAGCCAATGGCCATGTGGAGGAAAAGACTCGTGAGGTGACCGTGGTGCGCCACCACGAGGATACCCCCTTTGCCCCCGGCCCGGTGCAGAAACAGCATTTGTTCTGATGCACATGAGATATCCCCCAGTATACAGGAATTATGCCGCCCCGCATCTTGACGCGGGACGGCATTTTTGCTATACTAATTTAGTATCCGGCAGGAACCCAGAACATGGAGCATTCCCCAAGAGGTCGTAAGAGGGAGCACTCGAAATCGCGTCTTGCGGGAAGCTCCTTGCAACAAAAATAAATAAGCAGATGTACTCAAGAGGTCGTAAGAGGGAGCACTCGAAATCCAAGTGGATGCTTCGCCGGATGTCTCCATATCACACGAGGGAACGTCAATTTTGATGTTCAGACAGGCTTCAAAGCCTGTCTGAACGATGCGTTTTCTAACAATATTCTAACAGCAACTGTTCCAAGTTTCAAGGCCGATTTACGATATACGAATCGTAAATTTGCCATGAAAATATACTTGGAGATGTATCGAAGCGGTCGTAACGAGAACGACTCGAAATCAAGCAGGCATTTTGGAAGTTGCCACTGATTTTCTAACGACTCATCGTCAAAAATCCACTGTTTTCTACAATTAAATATTTGCTGTTCTCTCCTACTTTTCTCTCCTTTTTCCGGAGAAGATTTTGGGGGATTACTATAGGGAGCATTACCCAAGAGGTCGAAGGGGTCGCACTCGAAATGCGATAGGGCGTTTGTAGCGCCGCCAGAGTTCAAATCTCTGATGCTCCGCCAATCAACGGTACAACGTGCTTTTTTTGAACACTTTGTACCGTTTTTTTATGCAAAAAACGGAATTTTTGAGTTTGACAATTTCATAACAGGAGAGAAAACGCCTTGTTTTGGAGAGAAATCACACTTTTTTAAGTGTCATTTTCCGGATTTGAACCCATTCCAAGCCCGTTCAGCATCGCTTCTGCCGAAGAAACCTTGGAAGCGTAGTCCAAATGCGAATAAATATTCGCGGTGGTAGAGAAATCGCTGTGTCCCAGCCACTCCTGAATCATCTTCATCGGGACACCGTTTGCCAAAAGCAAACTGGCGCAAGAGTGCCCTTACGGTATAATTACGACAAACCGGAAAAGCCCCGTAGAATCAAGGGTTTTGAGGTTTTCAGTCTGGTTTTTTCATCCTTTTCCAAACCGAAAAATCATACTGAAATAAGTCGAATTATAGGAGGTGTTTCATTAACGACAAATGAATAGCAGAAAGGAACTCAAAGCCTTTTGATTTCAAACACAGTAGAATATTGGATTTATGCGAAGCCGTCACTTGTTTCAAGTGGCGGCTTTTGTCATTTCCAGGACTGCTGTGCAGGCACATGACAACACCAATCAGAAACGAGGTGATTGTTATGAACACGCAAATCATCGCCATCGCCAACCAGAAAGGCGGCGTCGGCAAGACAACGACCTGTGAAAACCTGGGTGTTGGATTGGCGCAGGCCGGGAAGAAAGTGCTGCTGATTGACGGGGACCCACAAGGCAGCCTGACTATCAGCCTGGGCCACCCCCAGCCGGACAAGCTGCCCTTTACCCTGTCCGACGCGA
>OLRX01002678.1_pt1 | contig 10996 bp, 8 predicted proteins | sample 1672991 | NCBI WGS metagenome assembly OLRX01 (sample SAMEA3136744, study PRJEB25190) | human gut metagenome | biome: human gut; feature: human-associated habitat; material: faeces | place: Austria | collected 2013
GGCCCTCTTCATATCCCGGCACCGCATCCGCCGCGCCGGGCCGGGACACCGCCAGGGCGCTAGCCGCCGCGGCCAGGGACAGTGCCTCTTCCAGTGTGCCGCCCTCCAGCGCCCGGCGCAGGAAGTAGCCGGTGAAGGTGTCTCCCGCCGCAGTGGTGTCCACCACCGCCGTTTTCCGGGCTGGGCCCCAGGCCCGCCAGCCCCCTCGCGCTGCAGCAGCGCCCTGTTCTCCCAAGGTCAGCACCACAGTGGTCTCCGGGTACCGCGCCGCCAGCGTGTCCAGAATCGCCTCCGGCGCCTCCGTTCCCGCCAGAAAGGCGCCCTCCACCTCGTTCACCAACAGCCAGGACAGCGCCTCCAGCGGCAGGCCCACCAGCTTCTCATTGGCGGGAGCCGCATTCATGGCCGTCCGCATCCCCCGGCAGGCCGCCTGGTGGATGATTTCCTCCACGCAGCTGGTCTCATTCTGCAGCAGCACCGTGTCCCCGGCTGAGAACTGATCCAGCACCGCCGTCACAAAGTCCGGGGTCAGGCGGCCGTTGGCCCCGTCGTGGAGCAGGATGCTGTTCTGGCCGGTGCTGTCCACCTGGATGATGGCGTGGCCGGTGCTGCCTGCGGACTCCTCCACAAACCGGGTGTGGACGCCTGCCCGGTCCAGCGTCTCCTTCAGAAAATGCCCCTCCGGCCCGATGAGGCCCGCGTGCCAGGTCTCCACCCCGGCCCGAGCCAGAGCCACGGACTGGTTCAGCCCCTTGCCGCCGCACTGGATCTGCAGGGACTGGGCGCTCATGGTCTCTCCGGGCTGGACGAAGTGGTCCACCCGGTAGACGTAGTCGATATTCAGGGACCCGAAGTTGACAACGCGCATGTCCTTCTCCTCCCTCATGCCATAAAGGTGGTGAGCAGCTCTTCCAGGGCCCGGCGGCTGTCCACATCCACGCAGATGGAGACGCCGGGAGCCTCGATGGGATGCTCCCGCAGATCCGCCACCACCATGCCCCGGCAGAAGCTGCCGCCGCACTCCACCCGGGCGGGGATGGTCCGCACCGTCACCACACTGGGATCCACCGCCGCCAGCATGGCCAGCGGGTCGTGGACCGGGCAGTGGTCCAGACAGTTGTTTTGGAGTCGGTTGAACCGGAAGTAGAAGGGCAGTGCCTGCTTCAGATAGTCCACAATGGGCCGGTTCTCCGGCGCGGCGTACTTGTCCAGGATCGCCACATGGTCCGTGGTCAGCCGCACCTTCTGAGTCACATCCAGCCCCACCATGGTCAGGTCAAAGCCCGCCTGGAACACCCGGTCCGCCGCCTCCGGGTCCCCTGCGATGTTGGCCTCCGCTACCGGGGACACGTTTCCCGGCGCGTGGAACGTGCCGCCCATGAACACCACCCGTTTCAACAGCCGGGGCAGATCCGGCTCTATCTCCAGAGCCTTTGCCAGATTCGTCATTCGGGCCAGCGTCACCAAGGTCAGCTCGCCGGGGTGCTCCCGGGCCATTCGGGCGATGAACGCCCAGGCCGGTTCCTCCAGCGGCTGCTGGGACGAAGGCGGCAGCTCCACCCCGCCGATGCCGTTGGGCCCGTGGATGTGGGGATCCGGCCCCTTCCAGTTCCCCGCCAGCGGCTCCGTGGCTCCAACCGCCACCGGCACCTCATAAGGCACACCGGCCAGTCGGATCAGCCGCAGACTGTTTTCCGCCGCCTGCCGGGCTGTGGTGTTGCCGAAGCCGGTGGTGACGCCCATCACCCGGACGTCCGGCCGCTTCAGGGCAAACAGAATGGCGATGGAATCATCAATGCCGGTGTCGGCGTCGATCAGGATCTGCTTCAGCATATTCCTTCCTCCCTGTTTATGTAGTCTCTCCGCCGTCTTTGGCGGCGGCAATCCGGACCCCCAGACCGTTGACCTCCACACTCTCGTCCGCCGGGACCAGCAGGTAGCGCCGTCCGTCGATGATCCGGGCCTCCACCAGATAGCTCCGCTCCGGGTCCACCTGGATAGTGGCGTCGGCGGTCTTGACCGCGAAGTGCTTGGCGTCGATCAGGTTGGCCGGGGTCAGCGCCCCCTCGCCAAAGGACTGGCCGCAGGCGGTTTGGAACGCCTCCACCCGCTCCTCCGGCACGCCGCAGTTCCGCAGCACGCCGCTCACCTCGCCTGCGGTGACAGCCAGCGGCTCCGGGTCCCGGCTCTCCTTGTGTTCCTGGATCCGCTGGCGCAGGTAGTCGTGGACAGACTGCACCACCTCCATGCTGCACGCCCCCTCCAGAGTGCCGCACAGGGCGGACTGAAAGGTCTCCCGCTGCTCGGCGGCGGACATGGGCGGCTCTGTGCGGAACACTGCGTCAATGAACTCCTGATGGAGCTCGTCCGGCTTCCGGCTGTAAAACAGGGCGTTGTAAAGGTTGGCCGTCCGGTCATCAAAGGCCGGGAACAAAAAGCCAAGCTCCGGCTGGCCCACGATCTGCTTCTCCATAGAGATGTGGAACTCGTTCTCCCCATGGAAGTATCCCAGCTCCGGCGTCCCATCCTTCACCGGGCAGACGCAGCAGACGAAGTAGCGGAACACCTCTTCGCAGGCATCCCGGTCCACCTCGCCGTCCTTGCCCCGGTGGGGCACATCATAGGCGTCGGCCCCCAGCAGGATCAGATAGTTGTTCTCCCCCATGTCCAGGGAGCCGATGACCTGCTGGTAAAAGGCATCCCGGGCCTCCGCGTCCTTCAGCTCGGACGTCCGCAGGGCGGAGAGCAGGCGGTGCTCCTCGCTGTCCGCCACCTGCTGGGTGGAAAACACGATGTCAATCAGGTTCCGGCCCAGGGTGCCGGACAGGGCCTTTTTCAGCAGGCCCAGGTATTTTTCCGCCTCCTCCTGGGGCATGAGGCCTAGGGACTGGTCGATATAGGCGATGATCTCGCGGCTGCTGTTCACATAGCAGCCGTAAACACGGCTGATGGCGCTCTTCTCCGGCCGGAACCGGCGGCGCAGCTCACCCAGCTCTCTTTGGTTCATGGGGGACACCTCGCTCGTTCAAATTGATCCCAGCGGGACCGCAGTCCTGCCGGGTCTCTATCTTAGCACATCTCCGCCGTCTTGTCACGCCGAAAGGGGCGGACAGGAAAAACGGCGGGAACCGCAGTCCCCGCCGTTTCACGTTTCAAATGCGCTCCAAAGGATGTCCGCTTACTGGGCAGCCATCTTCCGGGCCCTGGCCTCAGCCTTGTTCCGGAACACGTCGATGGTGACCGCCAGAATGATGACGGCGCCGATGACGATGTACTGAATGTCGTTGGAGGCGCCCATCAGGTTCAGGCCGTTGCGGATGACCGCCATCAGCAGGGCGCCGATCAGGGTGCCCCAGATGGTGCCCTTGCCGCCGGTGAAGGAGGCGCCACCGATGATGCAGGCCGCGATGGCATCAGTATCATAGGTGGAGCCGGCATTGCCGTTGGCAGAAGCCAGACGACCCACGGACACCACGCCCGCCATGCCGGCCATGAAGCCGGACAGGGAGTAGACGAAGGTCAGCACGTTCTTGGAGGGGATACCGGAGAGGCGCGCCGCCTCGGGGTTGCCGCCCACGCAGTAGATCTGGCGGCCCAGGGCGGACCGGGTCAGGAACACGTGGAAGATGCCGAACACGATCAGCACCAGGATGAAGCTGAAGGGGATGCCGGGGAAGGTCTCGGTCTTGAAAAGGGAGCCGCCGCCGATCCACATCAGGTTGTCCACGCCGGTGTTGGTAAAGGCAATGGATTTCGACCCTGTAATCACCAGGGCCAGGCCCCACAGCACGTTCTTCATGCCCAAGGTGGACACGAAGGGATGGGGCAGGTCCAAACGGGTCAGCAGAATGCCGTTGACAAAGCCGGCAAACGTGCTCACCGCCAGGCCGGCGATGATCAGCAGCGGCATGCTGGTGATGCCGAAGTTCTGGACCAGCACGCCGATGGTGCAGGTGCACAGCACGCAGTTGGAACCCACGGACAGGTCGATGCCGGCGGTAATCAGGGCGCACAGCATGCCGGAGGCGATCAGGCAGTTGATGGAAGCCTGCTTGAAGATGTTCATGATATTGCTGATCCGCGGGAACTTATCGGGCATCATCACGCAGAAAATGAGAACCAGCAGCGCCAGCGCCATCAGGGTGCCGAGCTTTTGCAAAAGCTCTTTTCCGGAATTCTTCTTTTTCATATCAGTCTAATTCTCCTCCCCAGGCCGCTTTCATGATATCCTCAGAGTTGAAGTGCGGGGTATCACGGTCGATATTGGCCATGACCCGGCCGCCCCGCATGACCACCACATGGTCACTCATGGCCAGGATCTCCGGAAGCTCGGAGGAGACCATGATCACACACTTTCCGGCCTTGACCAGGTCATTCATGACATGGTAGACCTCGATCTTGGCGCCCACGTCGATGCCGCGGGTGGGCTCGTCGAAAATGAAGATGTCCGCGTCGGTGTTGACCCACTTGCCGATAACCACCTTCTGCTGGTTGCCGCCGGAGAGCTGGGCCGTCACCTCGTCCAGGGACGGAGTCTTGATCCGCAGGGACTCCACATTGTCCTGGCCGGACTTCTCAATCTTCCCCTTGTTCAGGAAGGGGCCGTTGGAGAAGCCCTTCATATTGGCCAGAATGAGGTTGGTCCGCACGTCCAGGGACAGCACCAGACCCTGGCCCTTGCGGTCCTCGGTCAGGAAGGCAATCTTCTTCTTGATGGCGTCCTTGGGCGTCCGGATATGTACCTTCTCCCCCTTGACGTAGATCTCGCCGCTGTCCAACCTGTCGGCGCCGAAGATGGCCCGCATGGTCTCCGTCCGCCCGGCGCCCACCAGGCCAGCAAAGCCGGTGATCTGGCCGCCGTAGGCCTTGAAGCTCACGTCATGGAGGACGCCGGCCTCGTTGAGGTTCCTGGCCTCCAGCCACACGTCGCCCTTGACGCCGAACTCTTTGGGATACAGGTTGTCCAGCGTCCGGCCCACCATGGCGTTGATCAGGGAGTCCTCCGTCATGTCACCGATGTCCTGGGTGACGATATGTTCGCCGTCCCGCATGACGGTGACCCGGTCGCAGAGCTCGAACAGCTCTTCCAATTTATGAGAGACGAACAGGATGGCCACGCCCTTGGCCTTCAGGCCCCGGACCGTCTCCATCAGCTGGTTGATCTCCTCCTTGCCCAGGGAGGAAGTCGGCTCGTCCATGATAATCAGCTTGGCGTCCAGCGACACAGCCTTGGCGATCTCCACCATCTGCTGCTGGCCGGTACCCAGCTTGCCGCATTCCATTTTAACATCAATTTCGGGATGGCCCAGCGTGGTCAGGGCCTGCTTGGCTTCCTCGTACATTCTGGGGTAGTCCAGAAGGCCGTTTTTCTTGACGGCGCGTCCCATGAAAACGTTATCCGTGACAGACAGCTGCTTGACGATGTTCAGCTCCTGGTACACGCAGGCAATGCCCGCCTCGCGGGACTGGACGGGGTTGTGGAAGACGACCTTCTGGCCGTCCACGTAGATCTCCCCCTCCTCAGGAGTGTGAACGCCGGTGAGCACCTTAATCAAGGTGGACTTGCCGGCGCCATTTTCGCCGATCAGGCCGTGGATCTCTCCCGGCCGGATGCCAATAGACATATTTTTCAATGCGACGACACCAGGAAAACGTTTGGTAATGTTCTTCAACTCGACAACATACTCGCTCATGGGATTACCTCGTTTCTGTTTCCTGATTTCAGCGGTCCCCGCCGCCCGCGGGGAGGTGCGGAACGGGAATATGGCGGCAGGACCACTGCCGCCATATTCCATTCATTCAGATGTGAGATCTGAGGGGCACAGGCTGATCAGCCCTGCATGGCAGCCAGGCTATCCAGGTACTCCTGGCCGTTCTCAGCGGTGACCACGGTGACGGGAGCGTTGATGACCTCTTCCACGGTCTCGCCCTTGATGGCCTTCAGCGCGGCCTCCACGGCCTGGTAGCCCATCTCATAGGGCTGCTGGGCAACGGTGGCCTTCACCATCTCGCCGGCCAGGATCAGATCCACGGCGGAGGCGTTGCCGTCGAAGCCGACGATAATCATGTCGTCCACGCCGGCGGACTTGCAGGCGTTCATGGCGCCGATAGCGGTATCGTCATTGTGGCAGAGCACGATGTCGATCTGGTCGGGATAAGCGTTCAGCAGGTCCTCCATGGTCTTGGTGGCGCCGTCGGTGGTGTTCTGGCCGGACAGAGCGTCCAGAACGGTGACGCCGGCCTCGTCGCAGGCGGCCTGATAGCCCTCGCGGCGCATATTGGAGGTGTTGTCGCCCTCCTGGCCATAGATGATGACGGCGTTGGCGCCCTCACCGGCCTGTTCAGCGGCCCACAGGCCGCCTTCCTTCGCGGCGTCCACGTTGGAGGTGCCCACGAAGCTGGTCTGACCCTCGATGCCCACATTGGTATCGACGGACAGAACGGGGATGCTGCCGATGGCGCTGGCAAGCGCACCGGAAGCGGCGCCGGCGTCATTGGGAGCGACGATGATGGCATCGCAGCCTGCGCCGATCTGCTGCTCAATCATAGAAACCTGCTGCTCGATCTCGCTCTCAGCGCCGGGGCCCACCACGTTGACGGTAACGCCCAGGTCAGCGGCAGCGGCATCGCAGCCGGCCTTCACATAGCCCCAGTACTCGGAGGCCAGGGTCTTCAGGACCACAGCGATCTCCACATCGCTGGCAGTGGCGGTATCGCCGCCGTTCTCCTCGGTAGCAGTGTCATCGGTGCTGGTGTCTTCGTTGGCGGTATCTCCGCCGCCGCAGGCCACCAGAGACAGGGACATCACCAGTGCGAGGAGAAGTGCAAAAAACTTTTTCATCTTACTTCTTTTCTCCTTCTTAATTGGTTTCCTCTCACATTCAGGCAGAAATGGATCTGAACTGCGGGAGTAAGAAGATTTTAACATGGTGTGCTTATACAGTCAACGTGTTAACGTAAAAAACAGCTATTATTACAATTTTGCGGAACTTTTTTGCACAATATGCAGAAAATTTTTTATCAGCTAATCATTTACTTGACAGCGTCGGCTTTTTATCAGGCGCCCGGCGGCGTCCAGTTTGCGCAAATTTTTCGCAAATCTGCCGCACAGCCTCTCTATCCCCCAAAAACCGCTCCCCTGGGTGTCGCCGCAGGCGCGCCCGTCCTACATTATATAATATAAAGAGGTGCGGACATGCCTGTTCCGCACAAAAAACGCCCTCCCGGCTTGGGAGGGCGTTCGGACCATGTATTCTCAGACGGAGATGATTTTCCAGGCGCACCAGAGCAGGAGCAGCGCCATAACGGCGTTGACAAATTTGTAATACCGGCTGTACAGCGGGTACAGCAGCGCGCCCAGCGTGGCCCAGATCAGGTTTCCGGTGGCGGCGCAGGCAGCCATGATGACAGAGAAGCACAGCACGGCTGGCACCGTATACCCATGGGGCAGGATATAACCGGAATAGGCGGCGATCCCCAGCATCAGGATGTGGACGTTCAGGAATTGCAGGAGGAAGCCGTTCACATAGGACAGCGGCTTGCCGGAGGGGCCGTCCTCCTTCTTGGCGCCGGGGCTGCGCATCAGCGTGCGGTAGGCCAGATAGAGGATATAAGCCGCGCCCACATACTTGGCCACGGGGACAATCTGCGGCACCAGCTCTCCCAGCCAGGCACAGCCGAAGCCGCACAGCAGCATAACGGTGATCAATCCCGCCCAGATCCCAAAAATCAGCGGCCAGCACTTCCGGATGCCGTACCGGCTGGTGCTGCTGAACAGCAGAATGTTGTTGGGCCCCGGGGAAAAGGTGGTTGCACAGGCATACGCCGCCAGTTGTAAATAGACTGCTGTCATGGGAACTGCCCCTTTCTCTTTATCAGATACTGTCCCGCCGCGGCGTCAGCTGAAGACGCCGGCCTTGCACAGCTCGATGAACTGCTTGGCCACCCGGGCGCTGCGTCCGCCGGAGCGGACCGCGAATGCCTCACTGCGGACCGCCAGCTGTCTGGGGTCCAGCTCCACCCCGTACTGCTTGGCCAGCTCCTCCACAATGTGGAGATACCGCTCCCGGTCGGGGCTGCCGAAGGTGATGGTCAGCCCAAACCGGGCGGACAGGCTCATCAGCTCCTGGCGGGTGTCGCTCTCGTGGATGTCGTCGCCCTCCCGGTCGGTGAGGGTCTCCTTAATCAGGTGGCGGCGGTTGCTGGTGGCGTAGACGGCGATGTTGCCGGCCCGGCCGCCCACGCTGCCCTCCAGGATCGCCTTGAGGGCGGCGAAGTTGTCGTCATTGGCGGTGAAGCTCAGATCATCGATGAAGAGGATGAACTTCAGCGGATTGGACGCCAGGGCGTCCATCAGGTCCGGGATCTGATAGAGCTGGTTCTTCTTGACCTCCACCAGCCGCAGCCCCTGGTCCGCGAAGGCGTTGGCGATGGCCTTGATGGCGCTGGACTTGCCGGTGCCCGCGTCACCATACAGCAGCACGTTGTTGGCGGGCTTTCCCTCCAGCAGGGCCCGGGTGTTGGCGATGACCTTCTCCCGCTCCCGCTCATAGCCAGGCAGCTCCTCCAGCCTCTGGGGATCCGGGTGCTTCACCGGCGCCAGTTGCCCCTCCTCCACCGTGAACACGTGGTACCGGGCGAAGATGCCGTAGCCCTTCACCCCCACCTCCTCCATCCGGCGGAGGTATTCCCGGGTGATATCGGTGGGAGACACGACCCAGCCCACCAGAAATTCCGGAGGCTCCCGCAGACCCGCCGTCAGGTCCTCCAGCTGCAGCTGGGAGAGCTGGTCGAAGAAGGCCAGCTCCCGCCGCAGGCTTTCCTGAAGGACGGAGCTCCTGCCCACCGCCTGCCCCCGGATGCAGACGTTCTCGCTCTCCAGCACCGTCTCCCGCAGATAGCAGGACCAGCTGTCGCTGGACTGGAAGAGGGCGGCTTCAAATCCGGCGCAGGCGGCGGAGAAATCGCCGCTGTCCCCCCGCACCCGGGCGGAGAGCATCTCGCCGCAGGCGGCCACCACCGGGTCCTGCAGCAGCCGGCGGAACACCACAAGGCCCGTCAGCCGCCGGTACATCTCTTGTACGTGCATGTTGCATTCCTCCCGATCTCAGGCCTTCAGCGGAGGACCGCGCCCTCGTCGGCGCTGGTGACCATCCGGGCGTAACGGCCCAGCCAGCCGGTGGTGATGTTGGGGGCAGGCTGGACATAGGCGGCCTTCCGGGCGGCCAGCTCTTCCTCAGATACCTGCAACATGATGGAGGCATTGGGAATGTCGATGGCGATGGCGTCGCCCTCCTGCACCAGGCCGATGGGACCGCCGGAAGCGGCCTCCGGGCTGACGTGGCCGATGGACGCGCCCCGGCTGGCGCCGGAGAACCGGCCGTCGGTGATAAGGGCCACGGTTTTGTCCAGACCCATGCCCGCGAGAGCGGAAGTGGGATTCAGCATCTCCCGCATACCCGGGCCGCCCTTGGGGCCCTCGTAGCGGATCACCACCACGTCGCCGGGGACGATCTTCCCGGCGTAGATGGCGGTGATGGCCTCCTCCTCGGAGTTGAAGACCCGGGCGGGGCCGGTGTGGAGCATCATCTCAGGGGCCACGGCGGAGCGCTTCACCACGCAGCCCTCGGGGGCCAGGTTGCCCTTGAGCACGGCGATGCCGCCGTCGGCGGAGTAGGGGTTCTCGATGGGGCGGATCAGCTCAGGGTTGCGGTTGACCACGCCCTCCAGGTTCTCGGCCAGGGTCTTTCCGGTGCAGGTGAGCACGCTGGTGTCCAGCAGGCCCTTCTTCGTCAGCTCCTTCATGACGGCGTACACGCCGCCCGCGCCCTCCAGATCCTCCATATAGGTATCCCCGGCGGGGGCAAGATGGCACAGGTTGGGGGTTTTGGAGGAGATCTCGTTGGACAGATCCAGATCCAGCTCGATGCCGCACTCGTGGGCGATGGCGGGCAGGTGGAGCATGGTGTTGGTGGAGCAGCCCAGGGCCATGTCCACTGTCTCGGCGTTGTGGAAGGCGGCGGGGGTCATGATGTCCCGGGGGCGGATGTTTTTCGCCACCAGCTCCATGATCTGCATACCGGCATGCTTGGCCAGGCGCAGCCGGGCCGACCACACGGCAGGGATGGTGCCGTTGCCCCGCAGGCCCATACCGATGGCCTCGGTGAGGCAGTTCATGGAGTTGGCGGTATACATGCCGGAGCAAGAGCCGCAGGTGGGGCATGCGTTGTTTTCATAGTCCTCCACGCCAGCCTCGTCCAGCTTGCCCGCCTTATAGGCCCCGACCGCCTCAAACATGTGGCTCAGGCAGGAGCGGCGTCCGTCCTCCAGCCGCCCGGCCAGCATGGGGCCGCCGGAGCAGAAGATGGTGGGGACGTTCACCCGTGCGGCGGCCATGAGCAGGCCGGGCACGTTCTTGTCGCAGTTAGGGATCATCACCAGCCCGTCGAACTGGTGGGCGATGGCCATGGCCTCGGTGGAGTCGGCAATGAGATCCCGGGTGACCAGGGAGTACTTCATGCCGATGTGGCCCATGGCGATGCCGTCGCACACGGCGATGGCGGGGAACTCCACCGGCGTGCCGCCGGCGGCGCGGACGCCCGCCTTGACGGCCTCGGCGATCTTGTCCAGGTTCATGTGGCCGGGGACGATCTCGTTGTAGGAGCACACCACGCCGATGAGGGGGCGCTCCAGCTCCTCCCGGGTGTAGCCCAGGGCATAGAGCAGAGAGCGGTTGGGGGCGGCGGGAGCCCCTTTTTTTACAACATCAGAACGCATAGGGCGGACCTCCTGAAAATCAGAATCTTGTGTCATATACTATAACACCCGGGCAGTCGTGTCAAGGGAAGTCCACATCCCCCCGGAAAAAACAGCGTCCCGCCGCGCCCCTCAGCCCCAACGGGCCAGCGCGGCCCTCGCCAGGCCATAGCCCAGGGCCATGCACCCCGGGAAGGTGGCCAGCCAGGCCACCAGGATGGAGCGGACCACCCGCCGGTCC
>OLRX01002700.1_pt1 | contig 10903 bp, 7 predicted proteins | sample 1672991 | NCBI WGS metagenome assembly OLRX01 (sample SAMEA3136744, study PRJEB25190) | human gut metagenome | biome: human gut; feature: human-associated habitat; material: faeces | place: Austria | collected 2013
GCTCTCCGATCGGGGCGTTGAAATGGAATCACTCGGCAAGAAGGAAGTTGCGAAGTTTGTCAAAGATTCCATTGGCAATATGGATAGTAATATTACAGAAGCCCTGAAACTCCGCCTCCAGCTTGCAAAATCCTCCGTCCGAAAATATCAGGCCATGCAGAACGTCATGTGCTCTGACGGACGTGCCCACGGCATGTTTCAGTTCTACGGTGCTAATCGTTCCGGCAGATGGGCCGGCCGTCTGATCCAGCTGCAGAACCTTCCGCAGAACCACATCCCGGATCTCGCAGAAGCCCGCGCCCTTGTCCGTTCCGGAGATTACGATACCATGAACCTTCTTTACAACGACATCCCGGACACGCTCTCGCAGCTGATCCGCACGGCTTTTATCCCAAAACCGGGATGCAAGTTCATTGTCAGCGATTATTCTGCCATAGAAGCCAGAGTCCTCGCTCATATCGCCGGTGAAAAATGGCGTTCTAAAGTATTTGCTGAAGGAAAAGATATTTACTGCGCTTCTGCCTCTCAGATGTTCGACGTTCCCGTGGAGAAACACGGTATCAACAGTCATCTCCGCCAAAAAGGCAAAATCGCTGAACTTGCCCTCGGATACGGCGGATCCGTCGGTGCCCTGAAATCTATGGGTGCCCTGGATAATGGTCTGCTGGAAGAAGAACTTCAGCCATTAGTCAACGCCTGGCGTCAGGCTAATCCAAGCATCGTACAGTTCTGGTGGGATGTAGATAATGCCGTAAAGACCACTATCCGGCAGCGGATCAAAACAGAAGTCCGCTGCATCCGCTTCTCCTACAAAAGCGGCATGCTCTTCATCACTCTTCCCTCCGGTCGGCAGCTCGCCTATGTAAAACCCCGCATTGGAGAAAACCGTTTCGGCGGAGAATCCGTCACCTATGAAGGAATCGGCGCCACGAAGAAATGGGAAAGGATTGAATATTCTGCGGTGGCGGAGCCACCTAATCTCCTGAGATAGAGCCACAGGATCCGTTATCGGGAGCCAGTCGTCCGATGGCGGGAGCCATGAGTTATATCATGGCTCCCGATAAGATAGCCTAACCCTTGATCGCCCTTTTCCTTTGCCGCATGGAAACATCTCCATCAATCCGCATGGTATAAGCAGATGGTATGATACGATCCAGGATAGAATCGGCAAGGGCACTGCCCCCTAGCCGCTCGTGCCAGCCTTCCGGCATGAACTGGGAACAGAAGATAGTGGATGCACGGCCGCATCGGTATTCCATTAGTTCCAAGAGATCCCTTTGTTCCTGGTCGGAGGTAGGGATCAAAAGAAATTCGTCAAGGATCACAAGGGGGAGATTTTGTAGCTGCTTCATTACTTGATGGTATTTCCCCTGTATCCTCGCAGCCTCCAGTTCGCTGAACAGCTCCGGCAGACGGATGTACCTGGTTTTGTATCCATACTGGCAGGCGTTGACTCCCAGCGCATTGGCGATAAAACTCTTGCCAGACCCTGTAGCCCCGATCAGGATGACATTCAGTCCCTGGCGGATGTAGCCGTTATCTGCCAGGCTTTCCAGAAGATCCCGGTTCAAATGCCGGTCTGGCAAATATTCAATGTTCCCAAGAAAGGCGGATGAGTCAGAAAATTTCGCATTCTTGATCAGCTTTTTGATCTTGTTGTTATGCTGGGAATCGTATTCGGCATCAACCAGGAGCATGAGGCGTTCATGGAAGGACATGGAGCAGTATTGGGCCTCCTGTTCGATCTGCTTCTGGTAAGCCGCCGCAAAAGCAGGCAGCCTCATAGCCTTTAACTTTTTCAATGTATCATTTTTCATGGCTGCCACCTCCGTAGTAAGATGCCCCGCGAACCAGAGCATAGCTTTCATCACAAATGGCCTTAGGGGACCGGGCGGATGGGTCAGCTGCCTTGTCATTGCCGGATTCAAGGATCAGCCGGATATTTTTATACCGTGGGCTGGGGATCCGCTCTAACGCGGCTTTGCAGGCGTATTCCAGCCTGTCCGGGGTATACTTGTCGGCCAGCTTCAGGAGGGATAGGCAGCCCTTATAAGCCTGTTCCTCAATCCGGTAGGAATCAAAGATCCCCTGAACCACCTGGTGAGTCGCCTCGCCAATACCAGCTGCCCACTTAAGGAATCTTGCCTTATCCCATTCGCTGTATAGACGATGGTTGGCGGGCATATGTTCCGGGAGTGTGGAATACTGCCCACGGCGTCCGTAAAGACGTTTATGGCTGCAGATCCGGTTCCCTTTGTAATAAACCTCAATGCTGCTTTTGGTGTACCGGACATCCACTTTTTTACGGACATACTCGTAAGGGACCGAGTAATTCTGGAAATCTATGGAGATGTGGTAGTTCAGCTGAACCGTAGCAGATTTCCATTGGGCGAACTCGTATGGATAGCTGGGAAGCGGCTGCAAAAACGGGAATTCTTCTTCCAGGAACACGGAGCGCCGGCAACCGTCTTTCTTTTGGAAAGGGGCGTCATTGAACCGGTCCAGTTCCTTGCGGATTGCAGCATTCATTGTATGGATGTCAAAAAATTTCCGATTCCGCAGGCGGGCGATGATGTAGGAAGTCAGGTTTCCAACGCTCCCCTCGACCGCGGCTTTGTCGCGGGGTGCTAATACCCGGGCGGGGAGCAGTGCTGTATGATAGTGGTCTGACAGCTCCTGGTAGGAATGGTTGATGACAGGGTCTTCGTATTTCCTGTTACTGAGGATCCCAACCTTTAGATTGTCCGGGGTCAGGATCCTGGTAACGCCGCCAAAAAACTCATACATGGCGATATGCGCGTTGATCCAGTCCTCCTCCTTCATGGTGCGACAGGCCTGTGCATAACAATACATGCTGAAGGGCAGCGTTGCCACAAACAGATAAACCTTACAGCTGTCGCCCGTTACCTTGTCATAAAGCTGCAGCGTGGTCCCAGCCCAGTCAACCATCAGCTTATCGCCGGGTTTATGCTGGATATGCATGGTAAGATTGTTCTGGGCGACATAATCCTGATATAGCTTGCAATACTGGGAATAGCCATACGGAGGCTTGCCGGAATCCCGGCAGGTATCCACATACTCCTGCCATAAAAGTTTCAAAGTTACGCCGCTTTTCAATAACTCCTTATGGATGTAAGGGAAGTCGGGCGTAACCAGCGTAGGGATCAATGCTTCTTCCGGAAAAAGTGCATGATGGATCTCCGCTTCGTCCATAGATTCCAGCGTACCTTTCGGCAGCTGTTGATCCGAGGCTGCATTCACCACCTTGGCAACCGTATTCCTGGATACGCGCAGGGTACTGGCAATGCGCCGCTGGCTATATCCATCTTGGAACATCTGCAAAATTTGTTTCTCTTTGGACATTTGATCGTCCTCCTCTCAAAGTATTACGGATCCATCCGTTAGGATCATTGTATTGCTTTAAGAGGTGGCTCTCAACAGCGGATTGCCCTTTAAATACAGGTGGCTCCATCATTCGGAAGGGGTGGCTCTCTATAGCGGATTGGGTGGCTCCGGAGCCACGGAATATTCAAGGATCGAATCTTACGGTCCGAAATTCGTGGAGAACATCGTTCAGGCAATCTCCCGGGATCTCCTGTGCTTTGCTATGAGGAACCTGTCCTTCTGCCAGATCGTTGGCCACGTCCATGATGAGGTGATCATCGAATGCGGCCCGGAAGTCTCTGTGCAGAGCCTCGGCGACATCATGAGCAGATCTCCGGACTGGATGCCGGGCATCCTAATCCGCGGAGATGGATATCAGTGTGATTTTTATCAAAAAGATAGTTGACGTAAAACACCGCCGGAGCTGCTGCCCTGGCGGTGCTTTCTTCTTATTTCTTTTTTCTCAATTTTGAACGAAGATCCTTTTTTCGCATTTTCGCCTGACTCTTCAACTTTAGATAATAATCATGCATCGCTTCAAACTCACGTTTTAGTGGAAAGTCATCTTCATAAAGCATATTTATTATTTCTGCATTTTCATCACGATATTCGAATACATCGGACATTTTCAATCTATAGGTTGCTCCAACGATATCAGGAAAATCAAAGTGTTCCAGATATTCATCCGATACCTCATTCACTGAATAAAGGTCATCGCATCCACCCTCTTCATATTCTATATTTCCTTCATCATCAACAACATTCTCTTCAAAGTTCGGATCAAAATATACGAACTCATCCACTGTCTCAATATACTTTGATCCATACGGCATTTCAAAAAAATCCATGTTTTCCTTAAGATTGTTCGTCTTTGCGATAAAGGAATAGATATATGATGCTGGCTTAATTACCGATGGTTCGATGACATCCCCTTCATCCCACATAAATACAGGATAAATCTTCAACAAAAATTCCTTATAGCATTGTTTATAAGCATCCTCCGACTCTTCTTCTGTCTCGCCGGCAGGTGTGAACAATTCTTGTAAAAACTTCAGAAACACATTGTTTTCCACCGGTTTCGGTTTCATGTCATATAGCATTGCAAAAGTTTTATCCGTTTCTTTGACATCCATATCATCAAAGAACATGGCGATATCCCATAAACTGCTTTCTTCCTGCCGGCAAAAATATCTGGCGCAGAAATATTCCTGGAATGACCTATGTAGGAAATGGTACTTCTGACCCTCTTCATACATCAAGCATACCGAGTCTGTGACATCGTCCATGAAATCTTTCCATGTAAACTCCGGTTCATCCTCTGCAACTGCCTCAAGATCTGAAAAAAACTCTTTACATTCCTCTGGTGACAGGTCAAAATTGCCATCTTGATATGACAAAAAGCAAAACTCATCAAAATATTCTGCGAACCGGTCCTGCGATAGATTGGATTTATACTCACGGCGGTATCCTAGCTTATTGGCATCATGCTCTGTAAACAATGTGTCATATGCTCGACTATAGAACTTATGCATCTTGACAGGAATATTAGCATGAGATTTATATGTCAAAAGCATAATTGTCAATAGCAAGGGATTCTCAGCGAATTCTTTATGTTCATCAAAAAGCTTCTCTTCCAGTTCCTTTGTAAATCGTTTTTTCAATGGTTCTTCCTGCCCCATATTCAATTTATTAAGAAGGGTTACACTCTGTTCCTTCGTAAACGGAAGCAAATTCATCTTTGAGAAACGACCAAACTTTACATAATTTGTATAAGGACGACTTGACAGAATAAAAATATTATTACCGTATCCATTTATCAGCTTTTCAAGCTGCTTTTCAAAAGTTGGTTTATACACAGATTTAATCTCATCAAGACCATCCAACAAAAGAAGGCATCTACCTGATTCAAGCACTTCGTTCAACTGATAAACTGTTCTTCTTGGTACACGTGAATATGAACGCTCATTGCCCCCAAATGAATTATATGTTTCTAATATGAAATCAAACAGCGTTCTATAGTCCGTTGTATAGTCTTTCAACGGAATAAAAATCGGAAGGAGTTTATATTTTTCATAATTCCTAATTGCATCCAAAAGCAGGTGCCTCATCATCATGGATTTACCAAGACCACCCGTCCCTGAAAGAATAATATAATTTGTTCGCGCTGTGATAGATTCTACTGTTGCATTGTGTAAGACAACCTTATCAGAACCTGAATCTAGCACTCCACCAAATAATGAATACTGATATGATTTCGGTGCTTCAATATCATTAGCCAAATATATAGAATCAAATTCCCTTGGTTCTTGGCGAAACAACAGCGTTTTTACTTCTCTATAGGCTCTTTCCAAATTTATGAGATACGGCCTAAATGCATCATTGGCCAGTGCAAGAGTTTCTCCCGATAATGTGCGAGTTGGAATATCCTCATCCTGGTTAGCTTTTTCCTGTTTCCCTATCTCCGAAACGGCACCAAGAGCGGTAGTCATTAATTCAGAAAGTGTGGCATCTTCGGGTATTTTTCTTCGCGGGGATAGCAAATCCTTAATCAAAACTTTATATTCAAAAATTTGAGAGTTTCCTATACCTCCGCGTCTTGCTCTGATTGCTCCTGATTCTACGTTATTGTTTGATATTCTTTCTATTGTTGCTAAGCCTTCAGCATTCTTAACCGGGTGACTTACAATATAATACCAAGTTCCCAGAATAAGTGGTTGGATTCTTATCTCATCTGCCTCATATAATTCCTGAAGTGTAAACTGACTTCCATCTTCCTTCGCATATATGTTCGTACTCTGGTTGTCGATTGTCTCATCAAAATAAAACAGTTCTACTATAGCCCTTGCAAGCCAGTCTGCATGCTGAATTAAATCCAGATACTTTTCAGCCCACGCCACAACATCTTGTAAAAGTGTCTGATAATCATTCTCAATTTTATCTTTTAGCCTATTCACATATCCTTCATCGGTAAAAGGCATCCATGAGGTAGCCTCTATTTTACAATACTTATACTTTGATGTTTCCTGCCTGATAGTATCAGGATCTCCATAAACATCTATTTTTTGGCCAAGCTTAATTAAATCTACAAAACAAGTAGATTCTCGTATTCCTTCATTGTTCGTACCTCTTCTCTTAGCTTTGTTCGAAATTGCCTGCAATACAACATAAAGAAAAGTACCTCCACATAGACGATGCTTTGGGAAATATCCCATTCGTCTTTCTCTATCTCTAAGCGCCATCTGATTTATCAATTCTCAACCCCTCCGTATTTTCTCAACTTTAATCAACTTAACAACCTTAATCAACTATTTACGCTCAACCCTATCAACATTCTAATAAAGATACCGAAGGGGCGAACCGCCTATTCACCCCTTCACATTTCGGAATGCCGGCCGTTGGCCAGCGGTAGCCGCCATACAAATATCAGAGTAAATAGGAGCAAACATATGAAAAAGGATATTAAACGTAATTCTATCGTGTTCGTAAAGAACCCTTTCCCCGGCTCAGCCGGAAGTCACATCATGCAGGGCGATCATTACGCTGTCGTTTGTCAGAACAACATGGGAAACCGCTATTCTGACAGCGTGATCATCTGCTACATCACATCCAAAGTGAAACGCTTGGATATCAGAACCAATGTGCCGATCCAGTGGTACGCCGGTCTCGATTACAAACCTGCGATGATCAAATGCGGACAGATCATGACGATCGACCGCGATGACATCATCGATGTTGTAGACACATTAAGACCGGAAGACGAAATCCGTTTCAATCTGGGTCTCAAGGTATCCCTTGACCTGAAGGACAATATCTTCTCTTAATCACAGGAGGCATTGACTATGTACAAAATCCGCCCACCCAACACACTGGATCAATGATCCAACCATAACAATACAGCACTTTAAAAATTGAATCTGATTGCTTTGATCTAAGCGCGCATAAGCAGGAGGATGCACATACCGTTTCGGCCAGATCCGCAGGATCCGTCTGAAACGTTGTGACTTGCCTCTTTGTTTGTGTGCCTTTTTTCAGGCCAACGGCAAGGACAGTCTCAGCAGTGTGCATCCTCCGATTTCAGGCAATCGCCGTGAAAAAGGAGATTTTATTATGAATAAGTACACTTCTGAGAAAACCAGCGACAAAAAATATTATGTACTCTTTGAAACCGATGAGGAAGGCATTCGCCAGTACAAAGCTGCCTCCGAACAGGAGCGCATCGGCACTTCTCTCTCCAAGATGCGTATTGAAGGCGAAATGGTTCCGGCTATCAAGCTGGAAGTCGATAAATCCACCTATGACACCTTCAAGAGGGATCAGTGGATGGAAGAATACCGCTACAAACAAGAAAACCGCTGCATCATCGGAGGAGCAGGCGGTAAGTCCAGATTCTGCCCTTGCAGGATCCCAAATCCTGAATACAAGGAAGGCGGCACCGCTCCCAAAACCATTATGAATGACTGCGCTAAGTGTCCGTATTACAGATCCTTCAAATCAGCAAAGGGAAAGGTTTTCTTCTCCACCCTCATCGTCACCGATGACCATGGAAATGAGGCCCCCTTTGATCCCACATCACCGTATCCACTCAATCAGGCGGACAAGTACATGGAACTTTTGTATGGCCTGATCTGCTTTATCAAGGTACAACATCCGAAATACAGTAAATACACGGAATTGGTGGAACTTCTTGGGCATGAGTACACCCTCAAGGAAGCTTCCATCATTCTCGGCAAACCGTATCGGACGCTTTACGGCTGGATCCTTACTCTTCGCCCGATCTTTGACGAATATATGGACACTGTAAGCCGTATCTAAGGTTATGAGATCCATCTGCGGCCTACGCCGCAGATGGATCTTTTCCTTCTAAATAATTTACCTTCTTCCCCATCGCCTTAGTATACTCAATCTCTGGCCGGACACCCTTATATTTTCCTACCATCTTTAACCCCCATTCCCCGTAAGCACAATCAGATGATCTGCTTTCGGTCTAAACAGCTTATCAAACAATACCTGATTTCGCTTCTTGGCATCCTTCACAAGCTTATTATAGGAGATTACTTCTATATACGCACCTCTTGGTGCATTATATCCGAAATACCCTTCTCCATCTGGTGTCTTATTAAGACCTGCATTCTCAGCATCGGTGGCAAGGCTATCCGTAATATCCGCTATTACATAACAATAGAAAGCGGCATTCTGTACATTTCCAAACCCTCTACCATTTGCCTTCTTCACCTTTCCTGCTTTTATATCGGCAACATATCCCAAAACCTGATTGATGGGATTCTTGTCATCGGCAGCAAGATCATTTCTCTGCGGCTTCTTCAATTCAACTATGGTTATAGAGTTTATATCCTCTGTATCCGCAGAATATGAAATTGCCCTGTCAAACACGGCAATATCCATCCTACGTGGAACATCACTTTCCAGAATCGGAAGAGATTTCATGGGCTGATCTGAAGCCAGAAAATGATGATATGCCAGACGATCATCTATCAGCCACAAATTCATCTCATCAAATTGAACATCATCTGATGTAATTTGCATTGGACAGATAATGGAGTGTACCTGTGATTCCTTGTTATATTTACCATCATCGGTAATCTCCAAAGCCTTTTCCAAAAGCTCAATTACAGCTTTCCGACGGACAATATATTCAGCCAGACTTGCCTGACTCAGCTGTGTTACACTGGTACAGTATTCCTTGAACAGTTCCATAAACTGCGGAGTATCTGTTGCGTTATTCTTTTTCTTTTCCTCAATCTCCGACCTCTGCTTTGCAATATCAAATTCCCATTCCTGTTCCTGTTTATACAGTTCCAAATCAAGTTTATCGTCTGTTAAGCCAACAGGAATCTTGTCATAAATCCCGTCACGGTGATTAAGCAAATATCTATATTGCGGTTTTTTATTTCGCACAAAATCATCAATGCGCTTTTGCTTTTCGTCCTTAATCCGTCCAAGATCATCACTCAGATATGCTGTAATATATTCCACAGCTGCGCCGGTCAGATCCTTTTCTCCAATGGAATCCAACATAGGTGCATCAGAAAAGTTAAACTCATATCTATCAGCATTCACTGATTCATCAAGATAATCCCCGGCCATATAACCAACATAATAAAAAGACTGCTCATCAGTCGTAATCTTTTTGTCCAGATTCGGAATATATTTTGCCAGATCATATGACTTTACTTCTCTGTTATTGGCACACAAATGAAGTTCATGCTTATCTGCGCCTTCTGAAACCGTCATATGATAAAGCGAAAAAGATTTTCCTTTAATCGTAATGTCATCCCGGTGAAGTGTATCCTTATAGAGATCCTTGTAATATGAATTCAGAGAGAACGAATCCCCAAGGTTATCCTTCACGATAATGGACGGACAGCCTTCAACAATAAAATACGGCAGGCAATGTTCAATAACCTTTTTAACAAGGCTTTCAAGAGACAGCGCCACCTCATCTCTGTAGTATGGTTGGAATCCTAATAAACGGATTTCTGTCAGCCTGCTGCCATCCTCCGGTGCAGATATTTCTTTCCTATTTTCTTCCGGCTCAATTGTATTTTCTAAAGAGAACGTAAACTCTCTCTGATACCACTTTCCATCCTCTATATATACACTTTTAATTTCAATCTTATTGAACGCCTTAAGCCACAGGAATCGTCCAATTCCCTTACATCCCTTCTGGATCTTATATGTTGTATATGCTTCTAAAAATGACTTATAATTCCGTTCTGTAAATCCTTCCCCGTTGTCCGTCACGATGAACTCTTCAAAGTGATTTAGTTCTTCCTCTCCATCCATTTTTATCTGTCGTTCATTAGGACGGTTAGCAATTACAGTAATATGTGGGTCAGCACAGTCTTTGGTTTCTTCCAAGGACTGTATGGAATTTACAATCGTTTCAAAAAGAGGCCACAGTGCTTTCGATTTTGGAAGACGCATCTGGTTCACTTGACCCTTCAAATTCATTGTAAAATGCATAATCCTCTCCCTCCAAGAGCTTATTACTCAACCCCCAACGCCTTAAACACCGCATCTTCCGCACTCTGATACGGAATTAACTGGAATGCGCTCATCAACTCCGGCGGCACCGTTGCAAAATCTACAAACGATGTCTGCGGAAGCAGCACCTTCTTCGCGCCGGAATCCAGGCACACTTGCAGCGTATCCGCCAGGTTATCCACCTTGATCAGCGTACCGCTGATACTGATCTCACCCAGGATCGCCGTGGAACTCTGCACCGGTCTTCCCAAAGCGATAGAACACAGTGCAATCAGCGTCGGCAGAGCCAGCTTCCCGGTCATACCGATTCCCTGCAGATCCTGATAATTGATAATGTAATCCTTCTGCGTTGTACTGATGGAACCACTGATCCTGTTACCGTTCGCCTTCAGATAATTGAAAGCTGTATTGGAAGATTCTTTCGCGTCACGGTCAGATCCCAGTCCGGTCCGCTCCAGCTTGCCATTGCCCGGAAGCATCTGGCTTTCCAAACGGAATACACCAATCATACCAC
>OLRX01002702.1_pt1 | contig 10901 bp, 10 predicted proteins | sample 1672991 | NCBI WGS metagenome assembly OLRX01 (sample SAMEA3136744, study PRJEB25190) | human gut metagenome | biome: human gut; feature: human-associated habitat; material: faeces | place: Austria | collected 2013
CTTCGGCAGCCGGTGCCGGTGCCGGCGCCGGGGCCTCTTCCGCCTTCTTGCGGGGACGGCCGCGCTTCGGCTTCTCGGGGGTCGCCTCCGGGGCGGCCGCTTCCGTCGTCATCGTCTCTTGGGTATCGCTCATGCGTTCTGCACTTTCTCCCAGTCCTTGAGGAACGACTCAAGGCCGCGGTCGGTCAGCGGATGCTGCACGCATTTCTTCAGAATGCCGAAGGGAACCGTGGCGATGTCGGCCCCCATGAGAGCGGCCTGGGTCACATGGTTGGCGCTGCGGATAGAGGCGGCGATGATCTCGATCTGCTCGCCGTTCACGGTGTCCTCGGAGAAGTCGTAGTTGCCGATGGCGCGCACGACGTCGTCCAGCTGCGCCAGGCCGTCCTCGGAGATGTCGTCGAAGCGGCCCACGAACGGCGAGATGTAGCGGGCGCCGGCGCGAGCGGCCAAAATGGCCTGGGGCACCGTGAAGCACAAGGTCATGTTCACCGGGATGCCCTCGTCGGCCAACGCGCGCGTGGCGGCCAGGCCCTCCACCATGGTGGGGATCTTCACGACGACGTTCGGCGCGATGGCGGCGAGCTCCCGGCCGTCGCGGACGATCTCGTCGCGGGTCATGGCCACTGACTCGGCGGACACCGGGCAATCCGGCCCCACGATGTCGCAGATGCGCTTGATGTGCGCGTGGAAGTCGTCCAGCTTGCCCCCGATGCGCGAGTACAGCGTCGGGTTGGTGGTCACGCCGGCCAAAGCGCCCCAGCTGGCCGCCTCCTCGATCTCCGCGAGATCGGCGGTGTCCAGAAAAAACTTCACCCAGGTCCTCCTTATACAATGGCTATTACAGGTGAAACGCGCGCGACGGCGCGCATGGATTCCGTGATGAGATGCGGGTGTGTTGGATGTGTGCTGTGAGATAAAAGAACTGATCATCATGGTACCGCATGTGTTTCCTTCGTTCAAGCGCAAAGCGGCAGGTATCGTGTAAAAGCGATGGAGGAAGGTCTACGAAACGGTGCGGGCGCGCCTTGCGGACGGCGTGATCCTCAATCTTGCTCGAAACGACCGAGACGCTTCAGCAAAAGATCCATCTCCGTCTCGCGCGTGACGTTTTCCACGAGGCCGACGGCCTTGACGGGCGCGCCCGCCTCGTTCGGCATGGCCAGAAGCGTCACGCGGTTCCACGCACGCGACCCGTCTCCCATGATGGCGCGCACAACCGCCGACGTGCGAGGCGCGCCGGCGTAGAGGTCTCGGTAGATGGCGCGAAAATCCTCGATGGACTCCTCGGCAACCGTCCCCTGCTCGATGAACCCCTCCGGGGCGTTCGCCACGGTCTCGGCCAAGCCGAACGCCTGCTGCAAGAACTCCGAATAGCGAGCGGTCCAGCTCGAACACCACCGTGCCGCTGGCTTCCAAGGTCATCTCGAAGCGCTGCTCGCTCTTGCGCAGCGCCTCCATGTACTCCATGCGCTCCGTGACGTCGGTCACGGAGCCGTACACCGTGGCCGAACCGTTCGTCGTGTTCAAATGGAACAGGCGCATCTTATGCCAATGGCAGCCGTTCGTTCCCATGCGGCGCACGACCACCTCCACCCCGTCGTACAGCCCGCTCTCCTTCAGACAGCGTCCGTACCACTCGCCCATCGCGGCCACGAGGGCGTCCCGATCTTCGTCATGCACGAAAGGAAGCAGGCTGCCGCCCTCCTCGGCGCCGTTCACGCCTTCCCCGAGCGTCGCTATCAAGCGCCGGTACGCTTCGTTGCCCCGAATCAGGCGCAGATCGCCGTCGGCATACGAGTACAGCGCCACCGAGCCGATGATGCTGGAAAGCATGCGGTCGCTGATGGTGTTCTCATGCAGCAGATCCCTGAAATCGAGGATGGGACGGCGCGCATCCTGCAGAGCGCATTGCTCGTGCTGAACTTTCGAACCGTCGGTCAGCAGCGCCTCGAACGCCGCCGCCTCCATCGGGCGCGCGTAGTAGTAGCCCTGCGCGTACGAGCACCCCACGTCCAAAAGGAAGTTCACCTGCTCGCGCGTCTCCACGCCTTCGGCGATGACGGGCAGGTCCAGCCAGCGCGCCATGCGGATGACCGATTCCATGATGTCCTTGCTGCGCCGGTCGTCGCGGTCGAGGAAGCGCATGTCGATCTTCAGCACGTCGACGGCCTTGCCGTCAGCGGTGCAGAAGCAGTAGCCGTACTCGATGTTCATCGAGGCCCCTTGGCAGAATCCGAGAAGATCGGCCAAAGTGCCGGGAGCATCCTCGACGGACACGGCGATGACCGGCGTGAGCGAGGCGCGGAAGCCCGCCTGCCCCAGCACCTCCACCGCGCGTTTCGGTGTGTCACAGAAGATGCGGACGATGCCGAAATCGGCGGTGTCGGCGATGAACAGGGCCTTCATGTTGATGTCGGCGTCGGCCAACGTGCGGCAGGCCGCGGCGAGCCGCCCCTTCTCGTTGGCGAGAAAAACGGTGAGCTGCGAAATCATTACTGGTTCTCCCCTCTCAGGTCGATGACGCGCTTGGCCTTGCCCTCGGAGCGCGCGATGGTCTTGGGCTCCACGAACTTGATGTCGACGGCCACCTGCAAGTTGCTCTTGAGGGCCGCGGCCAGACGGTTGCGCAGGTCCTCCAGGCGGCGCACCTCGTCGATCGGGAAGTCGGGCTCAGTTTCCACCTGCAGCTCCACATGGTCGAGCGGGCCGTTCATGGTGAGGATGATCTGGTACTGGGTGGCGATCTCCGGGAACTCGGTGATGACCTGCTCGATCTGGGACGGGAACACGTTCACGCCGCGGATGATGAGCATGTCGTCGGTGCGGCCCAGAAGACGCCCGATCTTGCGATGGGTGCGCCCGCACGCGCACGGCTCGGCGTTGATGGTGGTGACGTCGCGGGTGCGGTAGCGGATCATCGGCGAGCATTCGCGGGTGAGCGTCGTGATGACGAGCTCGCCCACCTCGCCGTCGGGGAGGACCTCCAGCGTCTCGGGATCGATGATCTCGCAGTAGAACTGGTCCTCGGCGATGTGCAGACCGCCGCGCTCGGCGCATTCCATGGCCACGCCGGGGCCCATGATCTCGGAGAGGCCGTACACATCGCAGTACTGAATGCCCAGCTTGTCGGCGATCTCCTGACGCATGTTCTCCGAGCAGGGCTCGGCGCCGAAGATGCCGCCGGAGATTTGGAACTCGGTGGCCGGGTCGTAGCCCATCTCGATGGCCGTATCGGCGATAAGCAGGGCGTAGGAGGGAGTGCAGGCCAGGATATCAGTCTTGCAGTCCTTGAGCATCTGCACCTGGCGCTTGGTGTTGCCCGACGAGGTGGGGATGACGGTGCAGCCCATGGCCTCGCCGCCGGCATGCGCCCCCAGACCACCCGTGAACAGGCCGTAGCCGTAGGACACCTGGATGGTGGAATTCTCGTCACCGCCCACCATGGCGATGCCGCGGGCGAAGCAGTCGCCCCAGTTCGCGAGGTCGTTGGCGGTATGCCCCACCACCGTCGCCTGGCCCGTAGTGCCCGAGGAGGCGTGGATGCGGGCCACGTCGGCGTTCTCGCGGGCGAACATGCCGAAGGGGTAGTTGTCGCGCATGTCCTGCTTCACCACGAAGGGGAACTTGGCGATGTCCTCGAGGCTCTCAAGGTCGTCGGGGGTCACGCCCGCCGCATCGAAGCGCTCGCGGTACAGCGGCACGTTCTCGTAGGCGTTGCGCAACGACTCCCGCATGCGCTCGAGCTGCAGCTTACGCAGCTCCTCGCGGGGCATCGTCTCAATCTCCGGTTGAAAGTACACTGGCTTCCTCCTTGTCCGTAGCTTCCTTATCGGCATCTTCCCTCTCGCGTGTCGGCGTATTCGGCCCCACGACGGTCACCTCGTCGATGGGAGCGTAGTTGGAGGTGAAATCCTCCTCGTGAAGCACGTTGCCCGCGCGGTCGCGGACGGTGCGGTGCACAGTCACGCTGCGCCCGTCGGCCCCGGCGGTCTTGACATAGCGCGTGCCTTCAGGCTCGCTCTCGTCGACTTTGGTGCGCTTCTTGAAGGGCTCTCCGGTCTCCCAGTCGCCGGTCTGCGTGGAGACCACGTAGCCCGGATCGATACCGTACAGTGTAACGGTTAGGCTGGAATCGGTGTAGCGCGAGCGCATCAAAACATCCGAAGTGCCGTCATTGACCCATGTAAGGTCGAGGTCGGGGTACGCGATGGCAGCGTCGCGGCCCGTGGGGTAGCTGGAGATGTAGAGCGAGTGGTTGCGCCGCTCGGTCACGGGATAGCCCGCCTCGTAGACCGCATTGAACACCGTGGTGGCCACCTGGCAGATACCGCCGCCGATGGCGTCGTCGTACTCGCCGTTGATGATGGCGTGCGCCGCCTGGAAGCCCGCCTCCTCGTTCGCCTCGCCCACCGTGTCGTTGAACGACCACTCCCCTCCGTCGGCCCGGGCGATGGAATTGTTCAGCAAGTCGGCCGCCGTATGGATGTTGTGACGTCGATTGGCCGTAGCGGGGCTGTCGTTGTACTCGGTCGTGAACGAGGAGATCGGGGCGATAAGGCCCATCTCAAGCGCTTCGTCGAAGGTAGTCCGGGACGGAGCCTCGCCCCATTGGATGGCGATGGAAGGGGTGTCGGAGCCGGCCGCCTCACTGCCGAACAGGGCGCTTTGGGCCTGCGCTGCCGCATCGGCGGTATGGGGATAGCGCGAGCCCTCGCGGGCGCTGACCCACACCTCGCCGCCATCGACGTCGAATGACACCGTGGCCGCCGAGGTGTAGCCCGCGTCGCGAATGAGCCCGAGCAGCCCCGAGGCCGCCTCGGTCTCGTCAAGGTAGGGAACCAGGGCGAAGCCCTCCTCCCGTTCTTCCACCCGGGTGCGCACCCACGCGCCCAGATCCGCCGCCCCCAGCGGCCACTCGGTCTGCTCGAAGGAGAAGGTGCAGCCCCGATCGAGGGCCGCCTGGACCTCGTCGGCGACCCGAGCGGCCTCATCGGCGCCGATGCGCACGTCCGCCTCATCGGGCGTCGCCACGATGACGACCTTGCCGGGTGCCTCGCCGAGAAAGCCCTCGGAGAGCTGACGGGCCACCGAGGCGCGGTCGACGGCCTTGCCGCCGTGGCCCTCCGTGACCGACACCGCGCCCGCCTCGATGGCGATGCCGTAATCGAGGCGCGGCTCGCCGGCAGATTCATCGATGGAGGAGCACAGCGCCTCCAAGGCCTCCTCGTCGAAGGAAAGGGCGACGTCGACGGAAACGCCGTTGCGCGCCGCCTCCATACGCTCCGCAAGACCGCCGTCTCGGCCCACGGCGAAGGCGCGGGAGACCAGCTCGCTCACGGAAAGCCTCGCGCCCAGCGTGCCGCTCTCGGCGACCCACACCTGCTTGTTGGCCCGGGCCTCCTCTAAAGAGAGCTGCTCGGCCTGGGCGTCCTGTTCGGCAAGCTTGCTTTCCACATCAAGGGTGTCGCGGGCCTCCTCGCTGGCGAAGATAAGCGCCCGGCCATCGGCAACGCGAGGCTCGTAGAAGGAGCTCACGGCGCGACGGGCCTCCTCCTCGGTCATGCCGGAGACATCCACCGCGCCCACCGACACGCCATCGTAGATGCGGGAGCCGTTGACCGCGCCGTCGATGGCCCAGGCGCCGCCGACGAGCGCTAAAAGCGCCAGCACTGCCGCCAGGGCAATGCGGGGCCCGAGGGAACGGCGCTTGGCGGCAGGACGGCTCGCAATTCCGGCACGGCCCGCACTCGCGCCTCGCGGGGCGCCGGGGTTGTGCGGAGCCTTGGCCTGCGAAACCGTGGCGCGAGAACGATTCGACGGAGATGCGGCACGGCGCGCTGTCGTCGCGCCGCCACCGCGCTTCGCCGTGGCGCCGGCGGCCGCGCCACCGTTGCGCGGGGTTACCGCCTTCGAAGAGCTCTTCGGTCTTGCTGCGGCCCGCGCCGACGGACGAGATGCGGATGAGGAGGGACGAGCAGAGAAAGACTGCGCTGTTGCGGAAGAAGACGATCGAACGGTGCCCTTCGGATGCGAAACGCGGTTCGAAGGCATGACGATGCGCCGCTCGGCCCTCGCCCGCGCACGGCGCTCCTCGCTGCTCGGACGCTCGTCGGAGGGCCTACGCGTCGCCATGGGCGCTCGAACTTTCCGAAGCGGCCTCCTTGCGGTGTCTCAGCTCGGCGGCCAGGGCGCGCGCCGCCGCCACGGTGTAGTAGATAGTGACGCCAAGAGACAGGATGAGCCCCGCGTAGATGAACCAGATGCCCCAGGAGACGGCCTCGCCGTTGAACCCGGGCAACCAGGAGATGTCGCACCAGCCCAAACCGGGGATGAGCGGCGCGTTCAAGAGAAGCCCGGCAAAGCCGATGAACAGAAACGTTGTGGCGAACTTCCCCGGATAGATGACGGGCACGCGGATGCGGTAGCGCGACAAGAGCCACGCCCCCCCGATGAGCAGGTAGGCGTCGCGCAGCACCACGACGACGATGACCCACAAGGGAATGCGGCCGACGAGGAACACGCCGAGGACGCCGGTGATCATGAGGATGCGATCCACCGCCGGATCGAGGATCTGCCCCAGCTTCGACACCGTGTGGGTGCGGCGGGCCAGCTGTCCATCGATGAAGTCGCTGGCGGCAGCAGCGGCAAAGACAAGCGTGGCAGCCAGGTTGAAGCCGGACAGCAGAAGCCACAGGTACACAGGCACGAGGCACAGGCGCACGAAGGAGACGACGTTGGCCGCCGTGAAGATCTCGCTTGTCACCTGCTCGGGGATCCCTTCCCCATCTCGCTGCCCTTCGGCCATGAGGCGTCCTGCTCCTTCCCTACAAAAACCGGACCCTCGTCGAGGGTCCGGCGCACGTGCCGATAACGGCATATTTTAGCAGAGCGGCAAGCCCTTCTCAGACTCACCACGAAACTTAACGAGCGGTTAAGCTTACGATTCCGTCACCGCCGCCTTCGGGTCGGGGACGTGCACCACGCGGCAGGATTTTGCCGTGGCGATGGGCGTGTAGGCGGGATCCATGGTCAGGCAGTGCTTGGGGCAAACGCGCACGCAGGTGCCGCACTGCACGCAACGGAACGGATCGATGGCCCAGGTGCGTTCCTTCTTCTCCACCGCGATGGCGTCGGCCGGGCAGCTCTTGGCGCAGATGCCGCACAGGATGCACGCGCTCGCGTCGTTTTCGATATGGCCCTTGAGCCCCGCCGGGGCCGGTTTCTGCTCGAAGGGGTACAGCACGGTCTCGGGCTTCTTGAACAGAGAGCCGAAGGTCATGCCGCCCAGTTTGAAGCTTCCCATGCTCGCCTACCTTTCCGTGCAGCTGATGCAGGGGTCGATGGTCAGGATGATCATATTGACGTCGGCCAAGTCGCACCCTTTCAGGGCCACGGTCATGCCGGCGAGGTTCTGCGAGGTGGGCGTGCGCATGCGCATGCGCTCCAGGTTCTTCGACCCATTGCCGCGCGCGTAGTAGTAGCACTCGCCGCGGGGCTGCTCCAGCACGTTGGATGCCTGGGCGCCGTCGGCCGGCGCGCCCTTCACCGCCACCTCGATGTCGCCGGCGGGGATCTTCGCGCCGAGCTCCTTGATGATCTCGATGGACTGCAGCACCTCCAAACAGCGCACCTTCACGCGGGCGTAGCAGTCGCCCTCGGTGGCCGTGATGGGTGCGAAGTCCGCCAGATCGCCGTAGGCGCCGCGCCCGAAGGAGCGCACGTCGTAGGGCAGGTTGGAGGCGCGGGCGAAAGGACCCACCATGGAAAGCGCCGCCGCATCCTCGGTGGTGATGTGGCCCACGCCCACGGTGCGGTTCTTCACCGACGTATCGGTGAGCAGCGTGTTCATGATCTGCGTGTACTCGCCCTTGATACCGTCGAGCACCGAGACGATCTCGGCCATCTGGCTCGCGTCGATGTCGCGCACCACACCGCCCACCTTCACCACGGACAGGATGACCCGTCCGCCGGTGGTCTTCTCGAACAGGTCGAGCACGCGCTCGCGCAAACGCCAGCAGTGCATGAACATCGACTCGAAGCCGAAGGCGTCAGCGGCAAGGCCCAGCCACAATAGGTGCGAGTGGATACGGGACAGCTCGTGCCAGATGACGCGCAGATACTCGGCGCGCTTGGGCACCTCCACGCCCATGAGGGACTCGACGGTCTCGGCGTAGCCGAGGGAGTGCCCCATGGCGCAGATGCCGCAGATGCGCTCGGCAATGTAGATGAACTGGTTGTAGTCGCGGGTCTCCACGAGCTTCTCCAGGCCGCGGTGCACGAACCCGATCTGCGGGAGCACGTCCACGACGGTCTCGTCCTGCACCACCAGATCGAGGTGCAAAGGCTCCGGGAGCACCGGGTGCTGGGGCCCGAAGGGAATGACGGTCGCCTTGCTCATGCTATTCTCCCTTCCCTTCTGCGGCCTTTCGGGCCTTGGCTTCCATAGCGGCGCGCACCTTCGCGGCCTTCTCCGGATCCAGGCCCGCTATCTTGGCCTCGATCTCCTCTTCCGTGGGGCCAGCCGGCGCCGGGGCGGCAGCCGCGGCCTTCTTGGCCTTGGCCTCCATGGCCGCACGCACTTTCGCGGCCTTCTCTGGGTCGAGCCCGACGACCTTGGCCTGGATCTCCTCCTCGGTGGGGCCGGTTGGCGCCTCGGCCGGCGCGGCCGCCTTCGCCTCCTTGGCGGCCTTGGCCGCGGCGATCTTCTTCGCCTTCTCGCGCGCCGCCAGCTGCTCGGGGCTCACCACGGTCATGGGGGCCTTCTCCGCCAGCTGGTAGAACATGCCGCCGAAGTCGATGGCAATGTCGCTGATGGCCACGTCGAACAGGTCGTGGATCTCGTTCTCGCAGACGAAGGCCTCCAGGTACAGGTCGGTGATGGAGGGCACCACGTCCGTCTGCTTCACGCCGCTCACGTTGAAGTTGGCGAGATGCCCGTCCTTCATGTAGGAGTAGACGAGATCGATGCCCTCCTCGGTGTTGACGGCGAGGATCTGCACGTAGCGCCAGCCCTCGGCATGGCGCGCGGCCGCCAAGTCGTGCACGCCGGCCAGCGGCAGCTCCTCGAAGGTCTGCTCAAAGGTCGTCATTTCTCACGCTCCCTTCTTGGCAGCGGCCAGGGCCGCCGACTTCTCGTCGAGCTTCGCCACGCCGGCCACCACGGCGTCGATGATCTGCTCCGGGCGCACGGCGCAGCCCGGGGCGTACACATCGACGGGGATGGCCTTGTCCACGCCGCCGATGACGTTGTAGCAGTCGTGGAAGACCCCGCCGGTGCAGGCGCAGATGCCGCAGGCCACGACCACCTTGGGCTCGAGCATCTGGTCGTAGATCTCGCGGACGACGCCGATGTTCTGCTCGTTCACGCTGCCGGTGACGAGGAAGATGTCGGCGTGCTTGGGATTGCCCGTGTTCACCACGCCGAACCGCTCGCCGTCGAAGCCGGGGCACAGCGTCGCTAAGACCTCGATGTCGCAGCCGTTGCAGCTGGAGCCGTCGTAGTGGATGACCCAGGGCGATTTCGATGCGAATGCCATGTGCCTACCTCCTTACAGAAACGCGAGGAACGCGACGTTCACGCCGCCGGCGATAAGGGCCACGAGCCACGCCGACTTGAACATGAACTGCCACTTCACACGCGCGAAGTTGTTGTCGATCCAGATCTCCAGGAAGTACACCAGAAGCACGATGACGACGGCGACCAGAATGGAGACGGGGTTCGCCCACAGGAAGAACATGCCGATCCAGCCGAGGAAGAGCACGTTCTCGCACCAGTGCATGATCTCCACCTTCGCGAGCGTCTTGCCGCTCATCTCGGTGGTGATGCCCTTGACGATCTCCTGATGCGCATGATGCGAGTACGACAGGTCGAACGGCGACTTGCGCAGCTTGATGGTGAGCACGAACAGCAGGCCCAGGAACACGAGCCAGATGCTCGTGACCACGGGCGCGTCGAGGGCGAAGACGCCCGCCGAGTCGAACGTGCCGGCAGCCATGTAGAACGCCACGGCCATGAACAGCACCATGGGTTCGTAGGACATGACCTGCAGCGTCTCGCGGTTCGCGCCGAGCTCCGCGTAGGGGCTGCGCGTGGAGTACGCGGCGATGATGAAGAACAGGCCCGCGAGCGTGATGACGAACACGCTCATGAGCAGGTTGCCGCCCGAGTAGAAGATGCCTCCAGCCAGCAGCGTGAACACGAGCGCGCACGTGATGTAGGTTCCCTCGCTGGAGTTGACGGAGACGTTGTCCTTCTCGATGAGCTTGCGCACATCGTAGTACGGCTGCAGCAGCGGCGGGCCCACGCGGCCCTGCATGCGCGCCGTGATCTTGCGGTCGAGGCCGGCCAGGAGGCAGCCCAGCACCGGTGCCGCGATGGCGAAGGCGAGGGTGCCGATGAGAGCGAAGAGCAGGGACATTTCAGATCACACCCTTTCCTAGAACAGGCCCGGCAGCGTGACAGCCGAGAAACCGAACGCGACGATGATGACGAGGGCGCAGGCCACCGTGCCCACGGGGTTGATGCGCTTCTCCCCGAAGATGCCGTCCAGGTACATGTTGCGGGACGTGGCGGCCGACTCGCCCGACAGCGAGTTGCGGTAGACGCGCGCCTCGTTGTCGGCGCTCACGCCGGCGAGGTACACCTCGGCCTTCTTGGCCTTGCCGCGCCCGAGTCCCGCGAACAGCACGATGGCGATGAGCGCTGCGGCGATGGAGGCGATCCACAGGTTCGTGGAGGCGATGTCCTGGCCGAGCACGCCGAACACGCTGTACACGTAGGGCTCGACGACAAGCTGCGAGATGATGGGCAGGCACACGCAGCCCACGACCACGAGCACGGCCATGATGACGATGGCGGTCCACTCGCTCTTGTGCACGGTCACCTCCACGTTCTCGGG
>OLRX01002719.1_pt1 | contig 10873 bp, 9 predicted proteins | sample 1672991 | NCBI WGS metagenome assembly OLRX01 (sample SAMEA3136744, study PRJEB25190) | human gut metagenome | biome: human gut; feature: human-associated habitat; material: faeces | place: Austria | collected 2013
GCAGAGCCTGTATGAAGTGGCGCAGAAGCTGGGCCTGGGCCAGTATCTGAAGCTGGGCCGGGGCGAGGAGGCTGGCGGTGGCCGGGAGCGGATCTCCATCCTGGCAGACGCCACGGAGGCGGTGTTTGCTGCTGTGTACCTGGACGGGGGGATCGAGGCGGCCTCCGCCCTGATCCACCGCTGCCTGCTGGACGCAGAGAAGGAAGAGGTAGTGGAGGAGCGCCGCCGGGACTACAAGACGGCTCTGCAGGAACTGGTCCAGCGCCAGGCGGATCAGGTGCTCACCTACCACATGACCGGCGAGGCGGGGCCGGACCACGACAAGACCTTCCAGGCGGAGGTGCAGCTCAACGGACTGCCCATCGGCGCCGGTTCCGGCCACAGCAAGAAAGAGGCCGAACAGGCGGCGGCCAAGGCCGCGCTGGAGACGCTGGAGGAGACGTGAACCGCCTTCGGCCGCTGCATACAAATGAGCAGACCGGTCCTGAACGGCCGGTCTGTTTTTTGCTTTTCTCCGGGCTATGCGGAAATATGACTGGAATTTTCAGCCTGGCCGTGATATACTCAAGCATGTATGTGCGATTTTAAATGACTGGGGGATTGAATCCATTGTCTTTGCTGTCATCCATCCTGCTGGGCCTGATCCAGGGCCTGGAGTTCACCGTGCCCGTGGGGCCGGTGGTGCAGGAGGCGCTGCTGGGCCAGAAACTGATCCTGATCTCGGCCGGAGCCAATGTGATCCGGTTTGTGCCGCCGTTAGTGATTGAGAAGGAAGATGTGGACGAGATGATGAAGCGGCTGCGGGCGGCTGTTGAAGCCGTGAGGAAGAATGCGGGGAAGTAGAAAAATAATTATACGGGAATGGAAGGAGGCTTTGATAGAAGCCTCTTTTCTTTTTCTTTAGAATTCTTTCAATAATATTCCATTTTTTCCCCGCCTGCTCTTTTCTCCAGCCTGTTATAATGCGAGACATATGATACCGGACTGTTCTGCACTTTGTGGTCCGGCAATCCTCAAAAACACTAATAAGCCAAGAATCAGGAGGGGAGATTCCTATGGAAGAAAGATATGAAAAGGAAAAAATAAATGAGGAGGAGCTGATTGACCGTCAGATTGAAAAAATTATGTCCACAACGGCGGAAAATAGTTCTGAAGATGGCAAAAAAGGCAGACGAAAGATATTTGGCAAGCTCAAAGGCTGGAGCAGAAAACGGAAAGTTTTGACGGGAGCGGTTCTTCTGGCGGTTTTATTTTTCCTGTCCCGTTTGGCAGCAGGAGGATCTTCCGGCGGTTTTTCAGCCAGCGTAATGGCTCTTGAGAAGAAGCCCGTCCAGGAGAAACTCTCCGTCAGCGGACCGGTGGAGGGTACCGACAGCGTAGATGTGGTTTCCAACATTCACGCGGAGATTATCTCCATGAATGTAAAAGAGGGGGACCAGGTGATAAAGGGCCAGATTCTGGCTACGCTGGATCAGACGGATTTGGAGCGGGAGGTGGAGATTGCCCGAAATGCCTATGAGCTGGCGGCGGCGAACCAGGCAGAACAGAATAAGACTCAGGCCCTGGGATACGAGAAAGCAGTTCAGGATTGTCAGGCAGCCCAGGCCGACTATGACCGGAAGAGCCTGCTGTACGCGAACGGGGACATTTCCCAGGTGGAGATGGAGACGGCGGCCAACGCCCTGGCGGATGCCAGGCGCCACATGGAGGAATATACGGTAGTAAACGGAGTAGGGACGGCGGATCCTTCCTACGAACTGCAGGTAAAGGCCGCGGCCTTTACATTGGAAAAGGCGCAGAAGGAATTGGAGAATACGGAGATAAAAAGCGCCATCGACGGCACAGTGGTCCGGGTTAACTCCAAGGTAGGCCAGTTTGCTGACAAGGTAGAGAATGATAAGCCGATTTTAAGCATCGAGAACCTGGAAGAGCTGGAGATGGAGATTAAAATCAGTGAGTATTCCATCGGAAAGGTGAAGGTGGGGCAGAAGGTACAAATCAGCGCCGATATCCTGAATGGAAAAACGGTGGAAGGGGAGGTTATCAAGATTTCTCCTACCGGAGAGGAAAAAGGCGGCGGCTCCACGGAGCGGGTAATTCCCATTACCATCGGCATCAAAGACAGCTCTTCGGGCCTGATTGCCGGGATTACGGCAAAGGCGGAGATCCTGATCCAGGAAGCAGAGGACGCTTTTGTGGTGCCTATTACGGCCCTGATTGACAATGGGGAAGGTACATATATCGCAACGGCCCAGGAGGGGAAGGTCCGCCGGATTCCGGTTTCCACCGGTGTGGACGGAGATGTGGAAATTCAGGTAATTCCTCAGGAAGGATATGAGCTGACCCAGGGGATGATGGTGATCACCAATCCGAATACGACGCTGACCGACGGCATGGATGTTACGATTATGTCTCAGGAGTAGGAGGAATGGCGAAAATGACAACAGCCGGAACAGGATTTGAAAGAGAAAGAAAAGACAAGGCTGAACCCCTTCTGCGGCTGGAGAATCTGGTAAAAATCTATGATACGGGAGCTTTGAAGGTGATGGGCCTTCACAAGCTGAGCCTGGAAATTTACAGGGGAGAATTTGTAGCGATTATGGGCCATTCCGGCTCCGGAAAGTCCACATTGATGAATATACTGGGGTGTCTGGACCGTCCTACGCTGGGCCATTATTATCTGGATGGTCAGGATACGGCAGGGCTGACGCCGGATCAGCTTTCAGACATCCGAAACCGGAAGATTGGATTTGTGTTTCAGTCCTTTAATCTGATTTCCCGTACGTCTGCCCTGAAAAACGTGGAGCTGCCCATGACTTACGCCAGGGTTCCCAAGGCGAAGCGGAGAGCCAGGGCAAAGGAGCTGCTTGAGCGGGTGGGGCTGGGAGAACGTTTGGATCACATGCCAAATGAAATGTCCGGCGGTCAGCGGCAGAGGGTTGCAATAGCCCGCGCTCTGGCTAACCGGCCCCCGCTGATTCTGGCAGACGAACCCACGGGAAACCTGGATACGGCCTCCTCTGTCGAGATTATGGAACTGTTTCGCCAGCTTCACGAAGAAGGGGCAACGGTGGTGGTGGTAACCCACGAAGAGGACATTGCCGCTTTTGCGGACCGGATTCTGCGATTTGGAGACGGGAAACTGTTAAGCGACAAGATCAACCGGAATCATCCCTGGGATCAGGAAAAGGAGGAAGCACATGCTGATTGAAAATATGCAGATGGCTTTTTTTGCCATCCGGATCAACAAAATGCGGTCCATTCTGACCATGCTTGGGATCATTATCGGAATCGGATCTGTCATTTCCATCGTTTCCATCGGGGACACCATGCGGGCCATGTTTGCTGATCTTTATAAAAATGTAGGTCTGACTCAGGCTTATGTCAGTATCGGTTACTGGGTTGATGATACGCGGCAGGGAGACTATTTTACTCTGGATGAAATGGAACAGGTAAAGGAAGCGTTTTCTGACGAGATCGCATATATCGACAGCAGCGCCTCCGCAAGCGCGAAAGCGGTGTACAAGAGAACCAGCATTGATTTTTCCTATGAGGGAATCGACTGGAATTACCAGGACGTGCAGCCGGTGAATATGGTCTATGGCCGCTATCTCAACGAAGGGGATATTCTGGGGCGAAAGAAAAATGTGGTGATGGATACGGACAGCGCCTTAAAACTCTTCGGCGTGGAGGATGCAGTAGGCAGAACCTTCCGCACTACCCTTTACGGAACTACCGATGATTTTACGGTGGTGGGAGTCTACAGAAAGGAGATTAACGCGTTTCAGGCTATGATGATGGGGCAGTCGAAAAACGGCTCGGCCTTTATTCCCTACACCCTCTTAACATGGCCCAATGATTATTTTTATTCGCTGCATGTATATGCCAGGGAGGGAGTAAACCTAGACGATTTTTTCGGACAGCTTCAGGCATACTGCGCAAAGCTCCACTCCAGGAATCCGAACGATATGTATGTACAGACAGCCGTACAGGAAATGAATATGGTGGATTCCATAATGGGAGGCCTGTCGGCAGCAGTAGGAGGAATTGCGGCAATCTCCCTGGTGGTGGGAGGCATCGGTATTATGAACATTATGCTGGTATCTGTTACGGAGCGTACCAGGGAAATCGGAATCCGAAAGGCCCTGGGCGCCAGAACCAGGGATGTGATGGTTCAGTTTCTTACGGAATCGGCCATATTGTCCGCCTGCGGAGGCCTGATAGGCGTTATACTGGGCGTCAGCCTGGTGGCTGCAGGCGGGACCGCTCTGGGAATGAAAGTGGTGATCCGCCCGCTGATAGTCGTGATTGCGGTAGGCTTTTCCGCAGTTGTGGGAATCTTTTTTGGACTGTACCCCGCATCAAAAGCCGCCAAATCCGACCCCATTGATGCGCTCCGCTACGAATAGAGGACTGCCGAAAATATGTTACTGGCGTAGCATCCGATACCCGACCCCCACGTGAGTTTGAATATATTCCGGGTGGGCCGGGTCTTTTTCGATCTTTTTGCGCAGGGAGGCCATAAATACCCGCAGGGAGGCCACATCCCCCTCCCAGGAGCTTCCCCAGATCTCTTTTGTTATGTAGGCATGGGTCAGCACTTTGCCCGTATTTTTGGCCAGAAGACAAAGCAGTTTATACTCGTAGGGGGTTAAGTGCAGTTCTTTTCCCTCCAGCATGGCGTAACCGGCGGAATAATCGATGGTCAGGGCGCCATTGGTGAAGATATGACTTTCCGGATCCTGGTTTTTTAATACGTTCAGCCGTCTCAAGGTAACCCGGAGCCTGGCCCGAAGCTCGTCAATGGAGAAGGGTTTGGTCAGATAGTCATCGGCTCCGGCGTCCAGGGCTTCGATTTTATCCCGGTCTTCGCTGCGGGCGCTGATGACAATAATGGGCATTTGGGACCAAGTGCGAATTTTTTCAATAACCTGCACGCCATCCAGATCCGGAAGTCCCAAATCCAGCAGGACAATGTCCGGTTTGCCGGAAGCGGCGGACAGAATGGCCTGGGAGCCGTTTTCCGCCAGGGAAAAGGCGTAGCCGTCCATCTCCAGGGCGGTGGAAATCAGATTTTTTATTGCTTTATCATCCTCCACAATCAAAATATGGGCTTTAACCATGAATGTGAACCTCCTCTATAGGTAATGTAAAGGAAAATATACTTCCGTGGGGCAGACGGTCACGCAGAGTGATCTGGCCGCCGTGAGCCTGAACAATGGAGCGGCACAGAGCCAGCCCCAGCCCCATTCCCCTGCGGCTGTCGCCGGAGAGCGACTGGGCTGTGTAAAACATCTCAAACACCTTCTCCTGCTGCTCTTTTGGGATTCCCGGGCCGTCATCCGCAACCTCAATAACGGCGAATTCTCCCTTCCGATACCAGGAAATTGTAATATGGGAACCCTCCGGCGTATATTTTAGAGCGTTATTGACCAGATTGATGATAACCTGGATAATCAGCCGGGAGTCCATACGGGCCATGAGAAAGTCTTCCCGGCCGGCCATCTGGATAATGTGATCTCCCGTATCGCGGCTTACATGGCGAAGGGCTTCCGCCGCTACCTCCTCCACAAGCTCTCCTTCTATGTGAAGCTGCATAGAGCCGCCTTCCATGCGTGTGATGGACAGCAGATTTTCTACCAGCTGAATAAGCCATATAGAATCGTCATAGATGTCCTGGCAAAGCTTCTTTTTTCCCTCCGGAGTAAGAGAGGCGGCCTGGTTTAAAAGAAGGCCCGCATTCCCGGAGATGCTGGTAAGAGGGGTGCGCAGGTCGTGGGAAATGGAGCGCAGCAGGTTGGAGCGCAGCTGCTCCGTCCGGTTTCTGGCTTCCTCCGCCTGCCTTTTTCGGGAAAGATTCTCTTTATCCAGAGCCAGGATGCACTGCCAGAGAATGGACTGGATCAGGCTGGTTTCAAATTCGTCGGGTATTTCCTGTCCCAGACGGATTCCAATGACGCCATAGGAGTCAGAGCCGGATACCGGAAGGTACAGAAAAGAAACATCCGGGAGAAGCCCGGTGGTTGGTCCCGTTTTCCGGTTTTCCAGAAACGCCTTCCGGGCGGCGGCACGCTCCTCCAGGGTATAGGGAGAGGGACCTCTGGCGGCCTCCGGATCCGTGCTGTCCTTAAAAATTTCAGGAGGCAGGAGCCCCTGTTTACCTGGCTGGCAGTAGAGAGTATCCCTTCGCAGAAGCTTATTTAACTGGGCCGCAGTCAGACGCAGCAGATCCGTCAAATCGCTTTCCTTCTGAAGCAGCTGATTGGTCTCCAGCAGAATATGGGTCCGGTAAGCGGTTCGGGAGGCGATATAAAGACGCTCCTTGATTTTAGCTGCGAAGGTACTGGTGAGAAAGGCGGCCAGGAAGGTGACTGCCAGAGTGACCGCTGAGTCCAGACCCACGATTTTAAAGGAAAAGCGAGGAGAGGAAAACAAGTAGTTGTAAATGGCTACACTGGCTATGGAGGCAAAAAGACCGTACTCCCTGCGGGCGGTAACTACGGAGATCAACAGAACGCCCAGTATAAATATCGTAACCGTGTTGGTGCTGGAAAAGCCCAGATAAACCAGGAGCTCTCCCAGCAGGGAGGTCAGAATCAGAATCCATGCCGTCAGGCCCAGATCACTTCGGTTCAGCAGCTTTACCGGACGTCCGGACGGCAGCAGAAAGGACAGGATTCCATGTTTTTTCAACGGTTCAAGCAAAAGACGCACCTCCTTTTCGTTTCAGGCTGTGGACTTCAGTATAGCACAGCCCGGAGAGTTTGTGTAATCTTTATATAATCTTTATACCAAAAACGTTGTTATTATACTTTCTTTATGAGATACATGATAAGGTTAAGGCAGATTTTTACAGACAACATGCAGAACGAGGAGAGGAAAGATCATGAAATTTCTTGAAAAACAATCCCCCTCCAGAATTATTGCCGCCGGTTTCCTGGCGGTTATACTTTTGGGGTCGTGGATTCTAATGCTGCCCTGCTCCGTCCGGCCGGGGGTGGATTTACAGTACATTGATGCCCTGTTTACTTCCACCAGCGCGGTCTGCGTGACGGGCCTGATCGCCGTGGATGTGGGAGATACCTTTACTCCCTTTGGACAGGCGGTGGTGGCGGGCTTAATCCAGATCGGAGGCCTGGGCGTTACTTCCGTCGGCGTGGGCATGATCCTGGCCTTGGGACGGAAGGTGAACTTAAAGGAACGGCTTCTGGTGAAGGAAGCCATGAATGTTGACACCGGCAAGGGCATGGTCAACCTGGTGAAAAACGTGCTGAAGGTAACCCTTTGCTTTGAGGTGGCCGGAGCTGTTTTAAGCTTCATCTGCTTTTCTAAACGGTATGATCCTTTAAAGGCACTGGGAGTCAGCGTCTTCCATTCCATCGCCGCCTTTAATAACTCCGGCTTTGACAATATGGGAAACTTCCAAAATCTAATTCCCTATAAGGACGACGTGCTGTTAAATATGACTACCTGCGGCCTGATTATCTTCGGAGGCTTGGGTTTCCTGGTAATTGTGGATATTTTGAAGAAGCGTTCCTTCAGGAAGCTGGCGTTTCATTCCAAGGCGGTTATTGTGACGACGATTGTGCTGCTGACCTCCGGAACTCTTCTGATCCAGCTGACGGAGGACATTACCTGGATGGGCGCGTTCTTTACCAGCGTATCCGCCAGAACGGCCGGATTTTCCACCTTTTCTCTGGGCGATTTTACAAACGCCGGACTGCTGGCGGTGGCGGTGCTGATGTTTATGGGAGCGTCCCCTGGTTCTACCGGAGGCGGTATCAAGACCAGTACGGTATTTACCCTGTTCCACTTTATTAAGGGCGCGGCTACCAATCAGCCGGCAGGGGCATTCCACTACCGGATCAGCCAGGAGGCATTTTACAAGGCGGCCATCGTAACAACCCTTTCCGCGTGCGTCGTGGCGGTTGGAAGTTTCCTGGTTTGCATCATAGAGCCCCATCTTCCATTTATCGATGTCTTGTTTGAGGTGACGTCGGCGTTCGGCACCGTGGGACTTTCCACCGGAATCACTCCGAACCTGCTGCCTACGGCAAAATTCGTGCTGATTGTTATCATGTATATCGGGCGTCTGGGCGCTCTGACCATTGCGTCCCTGTGGGTATTCAGGCCTGATTCGGCCATTGCCTACCCGGAGGGGAACATTTCCATCGGATGATATTTGTATAGAATGTAACTGTTACGATAGAATGATAGCGGAGGATTTGAAAGATGTTTGGAAATAAGAAAAAAGAAGAGGACTCCATGTCCTATGGAATTATCGGTTTAGGACGGTTTGGAACAGCTCTGGCAACTACTCTGGCTCAGGCGGGCAAGGAGATTATGGTTCTGGACCGGGACGAGGAAAAGGTAAAGCAGATGCGCCTTTTGACGGAACACGCCTATGTGGTGCGCAACCTTCAGAAGGAAACTCTGGAGGAGACGGGAATCCAGAACTGCGATCATGTGATCGTCTGCGTAGGAACTCAGGTGGATGTGAGTATCCTGACCACCCTGAATGTAATTAATCTGGGCGTTCCCCACGTAATCTCCAAGGCCACCAGCGCCGAGCAAGGCCAGATTTTGGAGAAAATCGGGGCAGAGGTGGTGTATCCGGAGCGGGATATGGCGATTCGTCTGGCAAAGCGTCTGATCTCCAAGAGAGTGTTCAATCTTTTTGAGCTGGATGATAAGACGGATATCTCTGAGCTGCCGGTAGGAGGAACCATGGTGGGCAAGACGGTAGAAGGTTCCCAGATCCGAAAGGAGTATGGAATTAATATTATCGCCATCGGCCACAACAAGGCCATTACCACAGATATCAGACCAGATTATGTGCTGACTCAGGGAGATACCCTGGTGGTTATTGGAAACCGGGATAATATTAAGCGTCTGGGTGACGATATGGCGGAGTAAAATCAGATTTTTACCTTGAGAAGGGCGGTCCGGAAGGTACCGCTCTTTTGTTTTATTTTTCGTAAAAAAAATTACGTTTCATTAACCTTTCATTAACTCTATTGACCTTGGAGCGGCTCCATGTCCTAAAGTAGGCGTGTCTCAGGAAAGACAGATTTCCATGAACTGAAAGGAGATTGAAAGGATGAAAGGAAAAATGAAGCGTATTGGTATTCCATTGGCGGCAGCGGCATTTAGCGCAGGCTTGTCTATGGTTTCCTTCGGAGCAACTGGCTGGGTACAGGAAGATGGCGAATGGTGTTATTACAACTCAGACGGAAGTAAAGCAACGGATGAATTTAAGAAGTCCGGAGATAACTGGTTTTATCTGGATTCGGATGGGATCATGCTGAGAAGTTCTATTGTGGAGAAGGATGACAATTACTATTATGTCAATTCCGCAGGGGCAATGGTTTCCAACGAATGGAGAGAAGTGGAGAACGAGGACGGCGGAAGCGATGAGCCGGATACCTGGTGGTATTATCTTCAGTCCAACGGAAAGGCGGTGAAAGCCTCAGACAGCGGAGACAGTGTGAAAACCGTAAATCTGTCCACTAGTACGGGAAGCGCCCGGTTCATATTTGATGAAGAGGGCCATATGCTTACCGGATGGATCGATGAGGATGGAGAGATGCTGACAGATGAGGAGGCATGGAAAGAGGGACTTTATTACTGCGATCCGGAAAACGGCGGCCGTATGGTTCTTAATGGATGGAAATATTTGGAGGCTGAGGACGATGAAAACGATGACCGGGATGGGGACGGATACTGGTTTTATTTTCAGTCTAATGGAAAGAAAGTGAAGGATACGGATCAAAAGACAATTAATGGAAGAAAATACCGTTTCAATGAGTATGGAGCCGCGATATTCGAGTGGTTTGCGGATCCGGCCCTTTCCAGCAGTTCCACAGGGCTTTACTATAATTCTGAGGAGGAATGCTGGCTGTCTACCGGATGGTTTAAGGCGTATCCCGATGAGGATATAGATCCGGAAGGATATGAGGAAGATGAGCTGTACTGGTATTACGCCGATTCCAAGGGAGAACTGGCAGCTTCCGAGATTAAGACGATCAAGGGCCAGAAGTACGCGTTTGACGCATACGGGAAGATGCTCCATGGATTGTATAAAATTACTTTTGAGGAGGATAATAAAACCATAGCTGAGGCAGTGGAAATCGAATCAGAGGATGATCTTCCCGATGAAAATGAGGATGTATTCGTATACTATTTCGGAGATTCACCGAAAGAAGGCGCTATGAAGACGGGAACCTGCACTTTGGAGATTGACGGGGAGAAATATTATTACAAATTCCGCACCTCCAGCAGCAAAAAAGGAGCCGGAGTCAACGGGATTGATGACGGAGTGATTTATATCCAGGGACGCCGCATGGAAGCTGAAGAAGGCACCAAATATGAGCCCTTCGAGTACGATGGAAAAGAGTATCTGATCAATACATCGGGCAAAATCATGAAGAAGAAAACCAATATCCGGGATGCGGACGATGTGTATTATTGTACGGATAAAGACGGAGTAATTATCTACTCAGGAGATGAAAAATATACGTCATAAAATGACAGCAGCCGTTCAGGACGGCGGGAAAACAAAACATGTGCCGTCCTGAAGGGGTTCAATCTACCGCTCCTCAACCACCTGAAAGAGGTAAAATTTTAGATAGTAAGACTCATCTGCCGCCCATAAAATGGGGTGATCCGCCGCCTGGGTCCGGTATTCCACCTGGCGAAGGCGACGGTGAGCTCCTTTGGCGGCTTCGCGGATGGTTTTCGTAAAGAGCTCCGGGGTCATAAAATGGGAGCAGGAACAGGTCGCCAGATATCCGCCGCGCGGCAGCAACTTCATCGCGCGCAGGTTGATCTCCTTATAACCGCGCTGTGCACCGCCAACCGTCCGGCGGCTCTT
>OLRX01002720.1_pt1 | contig 10871 bp, 7 predicted proteins | sample 1672991 | NCBI WGS metagenome assembly OLRX01 (sample SAMEA3136744, study PRJEB25190) | human gut metagenome | biome: human gut; feature: human-associated habitat; material: faeces | place: Austria | collected 2013
GACGTTGAGGTTCGCGATGAATTTCGCGACTGTTCCGCCGCCGCCCTGATCGACCTTGCCGAGTTCACCGATCTGCCACAGAACGTTCGCATCGTCAAACGTGCGGCGGATACGGCCGACAAATTCAGCGTTCGCGTCGCTCGTGCCGCCCTTGCCGCGCGAGCCCGTGTACTTGTTGAACACCAGGCCGCGGCCCAGATACGCGCTGTTCTTCGCCTCGAACGCGGCGGCGTAGGCGGGATCGAAGCCGGCGGACACGTCGGACGACAGCATGCTCGACGCCGCCAGCGCGCGGCGCAGTGGCAGTGGGCCGCCCTCGCCGGCCAGCTCCATGATCTCGGCGACGGTGTTCTCGAAGAACTGCGACGCCATGCCCGTGGCGCCCACGCTGCCGATCTCCTCCTTGTCCACCAGCACGCACATGCCGGTCTTCTCCAGCGCGGCGTCGGCTAGCGCAAGCTGCGCTGCGAGCGACGTGTAAGCGCACACGCGGTCGTCCTGCCCGTAGCCGATGACCATGCTGCGGTCGAACCCGAGATCGCGGGCACGCCCGGCCGGCACGGCCTCGATCTCGGCCGACAGGAAGTCCTCTTCCGCAATGCCGTACTTCTCGGCCAGCAGCTTGAGCGCGAACGCCTTCACCGGCTCTTTCTCGGCCAGCTTCTCGTACACCGGCCTGTCGGCAGCGTCGGCCTCAGTGGCAGCGGGGTCGGCGCCCGCGGCGGCATCTCCGTCATCCGCGCCGTCAGCCTCGTCCTTCTCGATGACCAGCGGGCGGTTCCCTATCAGGATGTCCAGGTCCTCGCCTTCCACGACCTCGCTCGCCTTCTTGCCCATCTGCTTGCCCGCCAGGTGGATGAGCAGGTCGGTCACGCAGAACACGGGGTCGCCCGCGTCCTCGCCCACGTTCACTTCGACCACGGTGCCGTCGGTCTTGGCAATCACGCCGTGCAGCGCAAGCGGCAGCGTGACCCACTGGTAGTTCTTGATGCCGCCGTAATAATGCGTGTCGAACAGCGTGAACCCGTTCGACTCGTACAGCGGGTTCTGCTTGAGGTCGAGACGCGGGCTGTCGATGTGCGCGCCCAGGATGTTGAGCCCCTGCTCCAGCGGCCGCTGCCCGAGGTGCGCCAGGATGAGCGCCTTGCCGTGCGCCTGCGCCCACACCTTGTCGCCGGCTCGCAGCGCGCGGCCCTCGCGTACCGCCTCGTCGAGCGGGCGGTAGCCGCGCTCCTCGGCCAGCGCGATTGCGGCGGCGGCGCATTCGCGCTCCGTCTTGTTGTCCGAGATGAAGTCGATGTACTCGGACGCCAGCTGCTCGAGCGCCTCGAGGTCGGCCTCGTCGTACTTCTTCCATGCCACGTCGTGTTCCATGCTGCTTCCTTTCGCATCGGGTGCGCCGGTTTTCTTCGATCGCGCCTATTATCCGCCAAATGCACCGCCGAAATGCCGATTGCCATCGTTTCTTTGCAGAGGAAAGGCGCCGTCTGTTTCGCGACGTACCAAGCCGCGCCATATGGCGTTTCAAACACAGTTTTCACCGGTTTTTGACATGCCAATCGCCTGACCATCAAACCTGTTCTCTACGAACAGGGAAAACACCTAGCGTTTATATCCCATCACGTGCCACAGAACCGTTTCCAACGGGCTACCGGTATAAAAGCTGTCATTATTGTGCCGAAAGAAGGCAAGGAGCCGCAGGGCGCCTCCTCGGAGCAACCTAAGCCCGCGCCCGTTTCTCCTCGCGCTCCCTCCTCGCGTCACCCTTCCGCACCTGCTTCCTTTCGCCCGCTCTCACCACGCCCGTCCTCTCGCGCTCACCTTCCGCACCTCCTCTTGCCACCCTACCCGCGCTCTTCCTCAGGGTCAAACTGTGAATGTTCCAAGGAGGCGCGGGCGAATTCGATTATCCTCTTGCATCGGATTCTCGTCCGCGGTATGATGCTTATTGAGATTGATTCTCATTAAGAGAAACAATGAGAGCACGAACAGACGAGAAGGAGAATGCACCTATGAAGGTACGCGCCCAGATTCCCACCGCTGACAACTGCAACAACTTCAGCATCGCCACCGGCAGCGAAACCGCCGTCGGCACCACGCTCGACAACCTGAAGGCCGCCATCGGTGGCGAGACCGGCGCCTCCGCCAAGTACGCCGCCTTCGCCAAGGCCGCCAAGGAGCAGGGCTACGACCAGATCGCTCGCCTGTTCGAGGCCACGTCGGCCGCCGAGCAGATTCACATCGGCCTTGAGTACGCCCTCGTGAGCGAGATCGAGCCTGACTTCGAGAAGCCCGCCGCCCCCGACTGCTCTGGCGAGGCCACGGACCTGAACCTCATCTCCGGCGCCTGCGGCGAGATCTACGAGACGTCGGACATGTACCCCGCGTTCATCAAAGTGGCGCAGGAGGAGCAGAACAACGAGGCCGTGCAGGTGTTCACCCGCGCGAAGCTGGCCGAGGCGTACCACGCCGAGCGCTACCTGGACGCGTACAACACCATCGACACGCCCACGGATGACAAATACTACCTCTGCCCCATCTGCGGCTACATCCACAAGGGCGAGAACTTCACCGCCTGCCCCATCTGCCTGGCACCCAAGGCTTCTTTCAAGGAATACTAGGCTTTCGACCTGCCCTTAACGGGATCTCTCCCTCAAAGGCCCGGATGCGCCCTCGGCGTGCCCGGGCCTTCCCTTATGCGAACGAATGTTTCACGTGAAACATTCGGATAAAGAGCGGAAAGGGTCGGAAAAGAGGCACTCCGAAGAGACAAAAACGATCAGCCCGATCAAAACCAGGCGGATCGTTTTTCGTTTCTTCGGAGAAGGATGGGCATAGAACGTGGACGGCAGCCCAGCCTGTCCCGGCGAGCAACCCGGCCTATCCCAGCCGATTCCGTTTCCCGCCCTACAGTCCCAACGCCTTCTTAAGCGCGGACACGCGGCGGCGGGACACGGGGATCTTCTCGTCCACGGCGTTCAGCGTGAGCAGCAGGGTGCCGCCGGACACCGACTCTATCTCCTCCACCATCGACAGGTTCACCAGGTAGCCGCGGTGCACGCGGAAGAACCCGTGGCCGTCCAGGCGCTTCTCCAGCTGGGCCAGGCTCACCGTGGAGAAGTAGCGGTCCGTGTCGGTCTGCAGGTAGGCATAGTCGTCGCGCGCCATGACGAAGCGGATCTTGTCGATACCGATGAGTATCTTCTTCCCGCCCTTCTCGACGGGGATGCGCTCGGACTTCTGGGCAGCCACGTGCAGCGACACGTGCTCGCGCACGCGGGAGATGGCCTGCGACAGGCGCTCCGTCTCCACCGGCTTCACCAGGTAGTCGATGGCGCTGACCTTGAACGCCTCGAGCGCGAACTCGCTGTACGCCGTCACGAACACCACGGCGGGCGGGAACTTCAGATGCTGCAGGGCCTCGGCCAGCTGCAGGCCCGTGGCCTCGGGCATGTTCACGTCCAGGAACATGACGTCGACCGGGTATTCCTTGAGCTTCTCGATAGCCTCGCGCACGCTGGCAGCCTCGGCAACCACCTCGGTCTGCCCCAACTCGTCCAGCAGGAACTTCAGTTCAGAGCGCGCAGGAGCCTCATCATCGACGATCATGGCCTTCAACACGTGAACCTCCTCGCTTCCGAACCCCGACATACTTTTCGCCTCTTTCGGCATCATTATAAATCAAGGCAGGCGGAAACTGCGGAGAAGCCCGAATATACGAATTAACTCGACGGTTTCAAGCGGCGAACGTCATGCAGAACGGGAGGCGGCTCGACGCGAGGCGGCGCGGGGCCGCAGCGAAAACACGGCAGCAGCACGCGCGTCGGCTCCCGCGGGCCCCAAGGCGCCCCCTCCTGCCTTCGCCTAGCCTCTCGGGTCGTCCGTCAGGTAGCGGGCGCGCAAGGTGTCGCGCTTCTCGTCGGTGATGCCCACGGCTTTCTCCACGTAGGCGTCCAACCCGCCGAACTCCCGGTCGATGGCGTCGAGCGCCGCCTGCAGGAAACGCGGGGCGGCCGAATTGATGACCTGGATGCTCTTGTCCAGCTTTCCGGCCAGATGGTAGGTTGCCAGCGCGTCCATGATGTCTTCGGTGCGCGACGCCACGTAGCGGTTCGTGGCCTCGTAGTCCCGCATGATGTCGTCGTGCGAGGCGCCCAGCACGTGCAGCAGCAGCATGGCGGCCAGCCCTGCACGGTCTTTGCCGATGGTGCAGTGCCACAGCACGGCGCCCTCCTGGGTGTCCAGCACGTCGTCGAAGAAGGAGGCGAAGCCGCGCTGGCTGGCCTCGTCCAGCACCATGCGCTCGTAGATGTCCCTCATGATCTGGGCTGGGTCGTCCTGCACGGCGCGCAGCATCTTCAGCGCGCCCTTGATGCCGCCCTCGCGCGTCACGCCGAGGGTGGCCGTGTTCAGCACCGGAGCGTCCTCGAAGCGCACGCCTTCCATGCCGTCCTCGGGGTCGGGCTTCTCGCGGCGCTCCTCCTCGGTGCGCAGGTCGATGACCGTGCGCACGCCGAAGTCGTCGAGCAACACCTCCAGGTCGCGTTCTGTCGCACCGGCGAGCGCGCCCGAACGCAGAAGGCGCGCGTGTTTGACGTAGCGACCGTCGGCCGCGGGGATGCCGCCGATATCGCGCGTGTTCGGCAGCCCCTCCAGCTCGATATGGCCGTCGGATACCTTCTCGAGCCCTTCGGCATCGGCTATGCCGAGCGAGGGGGAGAAATCGTCGGGCACGGTGTCGACCATGGCAGTGCTCCTTCCAAAGACGGAAGCGCCCCGCTCGCCCATCCGGCGGCGGGGCGCTCGCGCAGGCTTCTACTTCAGGTCGAGCTGCATGAGCTTGTCCAACGTGAGCGCGTAGATCTTGAAGGATTGCTTGAGCAGTTCCTCGCTCACGCCCTCGTCGGGACCGTGCATCGTGCCGACCCAATCCGGATTCTTCTCCCACGGCTTCTCGGGGCCAAAGCTCGCCCCGCTCTTGAACTCGCGCGCGTAGGTGCCGCCGCCCATGGTGAACGGCTTGGCGTCCTCTCCCGTGGCCTCGTTGTAGGCGTTCAGCAGCGCCTGGATCACAGGGCTGTCCGGCTTCACCAGGAACGGCTCCATGAGCAGGGTGTTCTCGAACGAACCGCCGATCTCCTCGGCCAGCTGGCGCAGGCGCTCGGTAATCTCGTCCGCCGTGATGGACGTGGGGAAGCGGCTGTCGACCGTCTGCACGAAGCGGTCGTCCTTGAGGGCGATGGTGCCGCCGATAACGGTGAGGGGGCCAAAGTACTCATCGGAGCTCTTGATGCCCACGCCGCTTCCATCCGTGTGGTTGAGCAGCTTCTGGTCCAACTCCAGGAACGCGCGCTCGTCGGCGCCGCACAGGCCGTTCTCCAGCAGGTAGTCCACGATGAGGCCGATGGCGTTGACGCCATCGTCGGGCATTGAGGCGTGCGCGCCCTTGCCGGTGGCCTCGAGCCGCGCCCGGCCGGGGCCGGCCTCGGTCACGACGATGCGGTCGGTGTTCTTCAGCTCGTGGGCATCGGCGTTCACAATGGCGTGGGCCAGGCCCGGCACCGCGTTCGTGGCCGCGCCGCCCTCGAACTCCACGATGACGCGCGCGCACGGCTCGATGGGCTTGCTCATGAGCATGCCGTCGTAGCCGCCCTTCTCGCCGTAGCACACGGGGAACTCCGCATCGGGCGTGAATAGGAAGGCCGGGTCGTCGTAGTGCAGGTGGTAGTAGGCCACGTCGGCCATGCCGGATTCCTCGTTCGCGCCGAACAGGAAGCGCACGGTATAGGGGAACTGCGGCGCCTCGCCCTCGTCCTGCAGGTCCTTCCAGAACTTCATAGCATGCAGGGCCATGACGCTGGGACCCTTGTCGTCCAGCGTGCCGCGGCCCACAAGGTAGCCGTCCTTGCGCGTGACCTCGTAGGGCTCGAAGGTCCAGCCGGGGCCGGCCGGCACCACGTCCATGTGGCCGATGATGCCCAGCTGCGTGTCAGAGGCGCCGGGGAAGTCGGCGAAGCCGATATAGCCCTCGGCATCATGGGTCTTGAAACCCATGCCGCCCGCCAGCTCGAGCGCCGCTTCGAGCGCCTTCTTGGGGCCGGGGCCGAACGGGGCGCCGTCGGCCTTCTTGTCGTCTTCCTGGAAGCTGGGAATGCGCACGAGCGTGGCGATGTCATCCACCATGGCGTCCCAGTTCTTCTCGAGGTATGCGTCGATCTTATTCGTCAGTTCGGTTTGGTCCATTGCGTGTCCGCCTCTCGTTCCGAAGATGCGTTTGCAGGCCGCAGCGGCGCTAGCGCCGTCCGGCGACGTTGCCACCATTATGCGCCAAGCGGCATCGGCGCGCCAGACCGTCATGTATATGTTGACCGTTTGCCGAGCGGGCGCCACAAGGTAGCGGCGAGTGCGCGGCGCGAAGAGCCTTCTTGCGATTTGCGCGCACAATTCGCACCAGTTTGCCCTCGACGGCCTACGGGGCATCCGGTATACTTTCACGGTGCGCCCGAGTGGCGGAATGGCAGACGCGGCGGTCTCAAAAACCGTTGTCCTAGACGTGCGGGTTCAAATCCCGCCTCGGGCACCACTTCGCATATCCGAGAACGATCCCGTCAAGGGATCGTTTTTGCATTGGGGCGCGAAAACGCGGAGAGACGGGCGGGGGTATTCGTCTCGTCACCTGCATCTTGAGCGGAAGCATGCAAGCCAGGATGACAACGAGCAGCGCGCGCCTTGCGCCATGACCCCTCACGCCACCGTGTCGGGCTGGGCGCAGAGGCCGACGAACAGCGGGATGCCCTGACGCGTGCGGATCTCGTACAGGAACGGCCGATCCAAATCGAACTCCAGCTCCTCGATCACCGACGGGTCGGGCAATGCCGACATCTCCATGATGTCCACCTTCGTGTAGGCGCTCGCCTCCACGCCGTTCTCGTCAAGGCCGATGCGGCTTTCCTGCGCCACGCTCGACACGTAGGCGGGAGTGTCGGAAAGATTGGAGAAGTCGGCCTGGTCGCCGAACGCTGCGACGACGCCCAGCCGCTCGAGAGCGGGGATCAAGCCATAGGAGCTGTCGAAGGCGAACTTCGGCACACGGTAGGTGACGAATGCCTCGCCGGTGGACTCGCCCGCGAACGCCTCTTCGAGCAGGGCCCCGTCGGCCAGCAGGTCCTGCACGCTCGCGCCTTCGGCCGGCAGCACGAACGTCATCTCGCTGCCGTCCACGAACCCGAGGCTCGCGCGCGTGTAGGCTTCGGTCTGGCGGATCTCCTGCGGACGATCGAGCCGCTGCACCATGAAGGCCGCCTGCACGTCGCCGCCCTCGGCCGCGAACGTGCCGGGCACGGTGGCCTCCGCATCGAAGGCCTTGGCCCACTCGCTCTTGAAGTACACGGTATCGATCAACGAGAGCAGCTGGCCCTCCTGGCTTTTGAACGCGGGGTTCAGCGTGCCCTCGGTGTTGTCGGCAATCCACTGCGCCATGGCCTTGTCGGCTGCACCGGTGCCGAAATCGGCCAGGAACAACGAGGCGTAGAACTGGTCGCGCATGGCGTCGACGAACGGCTGCTTGAACTGCGCGTCGGGGCGCATCCACACGGAGTTCGCCAGCCTGACGTCAGAAAGGTGGTCGGTGGCCAGCAGGCGCATCAGGTTGCCGCACTGCTCCGCCGTGGCCGCAGCGTCGGAGGAGCCCAGCGCCGCCGCGATCTCGTCGCGTGTCTCGCTGGCGGCGCCCATCTGCGTCATAGCGAGCGCCAGGTACAGGCTGACCGGCGAGAAGTTACCGTTGGTCTGCGGCTCTTCGCCGAGCACCGCGGATGCGCTGCGGTAGGAGAACGCCGAGAGGCCGTCTGCGAACGACCCGTCCAGCGCGTTCGCGCCCAAGAGCTCGTCCTGCGCTTCGTAGTCGTCGGCCGCCGGCTTCGCGGGGAGCTCTGCGAGCGCAACGGTGGTCACGCCCTCGTAGGAGACCGATTCCGAAGACCGCGGCACATCGCCTGCCTGGGCGCAGGCGACCAGCGCGACGGCAGCGGCCAGCGCGAGCACCGCCGCAAGCACGGCCTTCCGCAGGGGCCTCGCCTTCGCCTGCGCGTGCGATCTTGCCTCATGCAGGCTTGCCTCCGACTGCGCGCGCACCGCACGCACGCTCGGCTTTATCTGCGTGTCTCTTTTCCTCCGCATGCTCCCCGCCTTCCCCAAAGCGCAACGCGCCGGTCGCGTTCGTTCCTTCGCAGGGTAACACGATCCAACGCGCCCGATTGTCGGGAAAAGCTAGAACAGGAAGGCGAGGAACGTCGCGATGCCGCCGGTCACCACCATGATCACCCACACGATGAGCCAGAACAGACAGCCGAACCAAGCGAACAGCTTGCCGCCTTCGCTCCAGCCCCAGCCGTCCTTGCCCATGAACCACGCGGCCAGCACGCCGAACAACCCGCCGAACAATCCCACGCAGAAGTACCCGAACTTGGCCAAACCCGATATCTCGCGCATGGCGGCTCCTTTCGCTTGACGAAAGAGCCAGCATACGCCGAGGCCCTGCGGCCTGGAGCGCGCAGCGCAATCCGTAGCGCGCCCGAGCGCAGGATGATGTAGAGCTGAAACGTCGCGCCATTCGCCCGCAGTCGCGGGCTCGGCATCGAGCGGCGGCGCCCGAGCGCCGGCTTCTCGGCGGTATCTTCGAGCGTCTCTAACTGCGAGATAGACCTCGTAGCTCTCGGTGCGGGCGCAGCGTTACAGCCTGGCACGCAGAAGAAGGTGACATGATGGTGCTTTTCTCTCGCACAGCCGCGAAGCATGAGTTCGTTTGCTAGCGCAACGTCGCGCTTCTCGGACAGCTCCTCTAGCAACGGTTGCATTTTCGTGTCGCGGGGAGCGAAGACCGGCAGAACAACTCTGACCCGATTGGTTGGGGGAGTCAGTCTTGGACTGCGGGATAGTAGCGGGCCCCGCGTCCATGGCCTTCAAGTTGCAGCTTCCCTGCCCCGACAAGGTCCTTAAGGATCTGACTTGCCTTGGAAAGCGACACATGGAGCAATGCCGCCACGTCAGAGCGCTTGAGCGATCCTTGCACTCGCGCGAGCTCCATCACCAGCTCCCGATGACGGACCTCGTCAATGCCCTTCTGGTGAACATAGCCAAGCGCGTTGCCCGTTTCTTTGTAGACGCGCGCAGACAGAAGGTACGAGGTCGCCTTTCCGGAGCCATGCGACTCGATCAGGCCGCGTTCAATGAGATCGCCTAGAACTCGATGCAAACGCCCCTGGTCGATGCGCGTCTCGTCCCGGAGAGCGCCGAACGTCACCTTGCGCTCGTCTCGAACGACGGACAGAACCATGAGGGCGAACACGGTGAAGAGCTTCCCCGATTGTCGCTCTTCCTCGAAGATCATCGTCGTGAAAGCCGCGTCGAAGGGGGCCCGCGGCGTGAAAAGCACCACGTCGTTCGACGTGGAAGCGGAATAATCGGGAAGGGGCCGCCCGAAGCGCAGCGAGCCCTCGTATATCCGATCCACCCCACGCCCCGTTTTCTCGGCGAGGCCGACGCGCTTCAACGCTTCGGCGAGCAGGGGGTTCCGCCCATGCGGGGGAACGGTGAGCAGGTTCTCGTAGGTGATCCCCTCGACGAAACCTCCTGGATTCGAGATGGTCATCCCTTCCGAGTCCATGAGCACGCGCGTCGGCCGCAGTATCGTGTAATCGCGATGCGCGAATGCGTTCACCAGCGCCTCGCGGAACGCCCGTTTGTCATAGTCGGCGATCGATAGGCGGAAGAGCCCCCTGTCTACCTCGCGCGAAGGATTTTGAGCGGAGAAGTATTGCTCGAAGTTCTCGAAAACGGCAAGGAGGGGAAGCGACGTTTCCACGTTCAGCCTGACCTCCGTCCCCTCCAAAACTTGGAAACTGCTTTTTGCCGTGGGAACATGGCGGGTCAAGGCTGTTTCGCGACCCACCAGAAGCAGACCCGCAACCGTGGGGTATGCCTGGTCGTCGAACATGCGGACGAGTCCAAGCGCTAGGAAAAGCTCCTTGTCTTCGAGGTCAAGCAGCGTTTTGTCCGAGTCGGGCAGGCTCCCGATCAACCTGCGCAGACGCTCCACCTCGACAGGGTCGAAATCGTCAATGGTCGCATCCGACACCGCCTCGTTGGAGAAGTCGAGCTTGCCCAGATTTCCGAGCCTCGTTGCGATTTCAAAGGGGTACATGGGAATGTTCTCGGGCGTGCCGTCGACACGCATGACCCTTTTCAAAATGCGGCCGTCCGAGGTGGCTCCCACGACGTTGCCTTTTGGAATAATGATCCTGAGCACATCGACGCCGGAAACAGAACCGAGCTCGGCTTCCACGCGGATGGGAGGCATCGTCTTGTTCGCTAAAAAGGCCGACAGTCCGATAGGGTCGGCATGCTTGGGATTGAGCCCCGTCGGCTTTCCGTCATCTTCGACCCCCAGGTACAGGACCCCTCCCTCGGAGTTGAACATGGCAACCGTTGCATTGACAAGGATGTCTTCGTCTATACCGTGCTTCGCGGCGTTTCCCGAAGTGTCGCTTTTGAATTCGACCGTAAGGCTTTCTTTTAAAGGAATATCCATGCTTGGCTCCCGATCGCGACTTTTAACGAAATAATAGCATGAAAATAGCTATTAATGTCTTTTCTGGCACTTTACAATTTTGACAATAGCAATTATTGGCTATTAATAGCTAGTAAAAAGAGGCCATTCCAATCAAATCCGGGGATTATTACTTGACATCTCACTGCAGTTTCTCGCTTATCACTGCAGTTTTACCGCTTTCGGCACTGCAATTCACAATGACGATTGCGGTGGTGTAAGTGACACCTGCAATGACGAAGTGACGTTTGCAGGGACGGCACAG
>OLRX01002723.1_pt1 | contig 10867 bp, 9 predicted proteins | sample 1672991 | NCBI WGS metagenome assembly OLRX01 (sample SAMEA3136744, study PRJEB25190) | human gut metagenome | biome: human gut; feature: human-associated habitat; material: faeces | place: Austria | collected 2013
GTGACGGCTGCTTTTCCTTTACGCTGATGAAGGGTGATAAGGTCGTCGAGTTGGCTGAAATACTGTCCAATCATCTTTTGCTCATCAAGTGATGGAAGTGAAACGGCTATTTCCATAACCTTGTTTTTTGAAATATTGTATCGTGAGATACCTTGTGCCAACAAAATAATCTTTGCTCTTGTAGACTCAGAGCGTAGCATATACGCAAGATAGTAGCTGTCTATTTTTTCTGAAGGACGAAAGCCGAAGCAAAAGCTGTTAAGATAAGTTTTTCCCCGTTTTTCAAGCAGAATAGAGGACATTCCTACTTCTTCGGGTGTTTCGGACGAAGTGGTAAAAAACACATCTCCAACTTCAACTTCATTTTGCTTAGGGTCGATTTCTATCGGCTCGGTCATTTCTGGATTGCTGATAGGATTTGAAAAGACATTCATATAAGTCACAAATCGAGCCTGTCCGTGACCAAAATCGTCTTTTGTTTTTCCCGATAAGCCTGTGTATGTTTGCCCCATCTCTCCGAGCTTACGCTGTTCCCAAGAGGATGTATAAAAAGGATGGATCAGTTGGACAGTCAGAGAAATTTCCGGGGTTGAATGCAAAAAAGGCTGTCGTTGATGAAGGGTGATAAGGTGGTCAAGGCGAGTTAGCAGCTCACCTATTTTCCTCTGCTCATCTATATATGGTAGAGGTATAGGCATTTGGAAGAACACATCATCTTTAATTGAGAACCTATCTGACCTTGCACCAGAGTCACCATTGAAATTCATAAACGAATGCCAATACGCGCACTTAAAGAAATGCTCCAAATAAGTCGTGTCAACATCGTGCGGACGAAAGACGGTATATAACGGTGACATTACGCCCGTTCTTCCAAGTTTATTGCGGTTTATCGGTCCAACTGGGGCGGAAGTAGAGATACGAGGGTTGTAAACAAAGTCCTCATTTTTTACAATGTAGTACCCATCCAAGCTGCCCAGCTTTGCTATATCGTGGTCAAAGAAATCTCTTTGACTTATAATTCCGAACTCAGCAGAGTTTGTAAATGTTTCTACATATTGTAGTCCGGCATTTTTCTCCGTGACTTTATCTGCAATTTCGGATAGCTTTCGCTGTTCCCAAGCTATTCGGTTGCAGGAGAGTTTGAGTAGGTATGAAAATCAGGAACTAAGTTTGAAATATCGGGATTTATGGTTGATATTTCGGGATTATGTGCTATAATATAAGTTGTGTTTTAGCACTTACTCGCAGGTTGAGAGAAAGGAATGATACGATGGCTGTAAGCTATAAAAAACTTTGGCACATTCTGCTTGATCGAGATATGAAGAAAAGAGATTTGCAGGAAGCTGCTGGACTCACTAAATACGCAATCAATAAGCTCAGTCGTGATGAAAATGTAAGCACTGAAGTGTTGGGAAAAATCTGCTCAGCTTTGAATTGCACGACTGACGACATTATGGAGTTTGTTCCCGACGAGAAGTGAGTCCGTTTTATGGGACACTAATTGTTGTATCATAACAGTGGGGTAGTATGCCCTAAAAAAAGAAAAAGGATGGGTTCACAGGATGAATAAGCAACAGCTTGCTCAGAAAATATGGGCTTCCGCAAACCAAATGCGCTCCAAAATCGAAGCGAATGAATATAAGGATTACATACTTGGCTTTATCTTTTACAAGTATCTATCTGATAAAGAAGTCAAATTCTTGAAGGAAAATGACTATGACGACGAACTTCTGAAAACCGTATCAGAAGAAGATGATGAAACGGTTAAGTGGGTTCAAGAGAATATTGGCTACTTTATTGCCTATAAAGACCTCTTTTCTACTTGGCTCTCGATGGGCAAGGACTTTGATGTTTCAAATGTCCGTGATGCGCTCTCTGCGTTCAGCCGGTTGATTTCCAACACGCACAAAAAGGTGTTTGATAAGGTATTCGACACTTTGCAAACGGGTCTTTCCAAACTTGGCGATAGCTCCGGTTCACAAACAAAAGCAATCAGCGGGCTTCTAACGCTGATAAAGGATATTCCTATGGACGGCAAGCAGGACTACGATGTTCTCGGCTTTATCTACGAATATCTTATCAGTAACTTTGCGGCTAATGCCGGAAAGAAGGCTGGCGAGTTCTACACCCCGCACGAGGTATCTCTGCTGATGTCTGAAATCGTTGCAAGCCACTTGAAGGGCAAAAGCGAAATCAAAATTTACGATCCGACAAGCGGTTCGGGATCGTTGCTTATCAATATCGGTCAGAGCGTTGCCAAATATATGACCGATGACAACAACATCAAATACTTCGCTCAGGAATTGAAGGAGAACACCTACAACCTGACCCGGATGAATTTGGTTATGCGTGGCATCAAACCGGATAATATCGTCACTCGTAACGGCGATACTCTTGAGGAGGATTGGCCGTACTTTGACGAAAATGATCCGGTGAATACCTATAATCCTCTCTATGTGGATGCGGTCGTGTCCAATCCGCCGTATTCGCAGGCTTGGGACCCGTCCAACAAAGAGGGAGATCCTCGTTATGCTCGTTTTGGACTTGCTCCCAAAGGAAAAGCCGACTATGCTTTCCTGCTTCACGATCTGTTCCATATCAAGCCGGACGGCATTATGACAATCGTTCTTCCCCACGGCGTACTGTTCCGTGGCGGTGAGGAAGGTGAAATCAGAAAGAATCTGATAGAGAATAACCATATCGACGCCATTATCGGGCTGCCTGCAAATATCTTCTTCGGGACAGGAATTCCTACCATCATTATGGTGCTGCGTCAAAGGCGTGAGAATACAGATGTCCTTATCATCGATGCATCCAAGGGATTTATCAAAGAGGGTAAGAATAACAAGCTCCGTGCGTCTGACATTAAACGCATTGCAGATACTTTTATCAAGCGTGAAAGCGTTGCGAAGTTTTCACGAGTCGTCAGTCGAGAAGAAATTCGCAGCAATGATTATAACTTGAACATTCCTCGCTATGTTGATTCCTCTGAAGCTGCCGAGCATTGGGATGTCTATGCGTCTATGTTTGGCGGTATCCCGACAGCAGAAATTGACGAGATGAGCGAATTCTGGACGGCGTTCCCTGCGCTGAAAAAGGCGTTGTTTACCGAGAGTGGCATTCCTTATGTGAATGTGTCTACCCCTGATATTAAGAGTGCCATCAAGAGCCACCCTGATGTGGTCGGGTTTGAGAAAACTTTTAACGCCGCCTTTTCCACTTTCCCGGCATTCCTGAAAGAAGAACTTATCGACCGGATGGGAAGCATCGAAATCTCTAAGGCTGAAACCGTTCTGAGTGCTGATATTTTCGAGCGACTGAAAGATATTCCACTTATCGACAAATATGCGGCGTTCCAGCTTCTTGACGACGATTGGACAGGTATTTCCATCGACCTCGAAATGTTGCAAACCGAAGGCTTTGCTGCAACAAAGAAGGTCGATCCGAACCTTGTCATCAAGAAAAAGGACGGTAAAGATCAGGAAGTTCAAGAGGGCTGGGTAGGTCATATTATCCCGTTCGACTTGGTACAGGCGACTTTGCTCTCCGCAGAAACGGACGAGCTTCACGGCTTGGAAAGCCGTTTGGCGGAAATCCCTTCTGAGTATGAGTCTATCCTTGATGAAATGACAGAGGAGGATAAAGAGAGCTGCAACGATGTTCTCACCGAGGAAGGCGATGCTTTCGTTCCGAAAGAAGTATCCAAAAAGATTAAGGAACTGAAGAAAGACCGTTCTCCTGAAAGCGTTGCGCTTCGTACACTCTTAGAAAAGGTAGAGTCTTTGGTCAAGAGCGAGAAAGAAATCAAGGCGGAGATCAAGGCAAAGGGTGCTGCGTTGCAGGCAAAAACAAAGGATACGATTGAAAGTCTGAGCGATGAGCAGGCTTTGGATTTGCTCGAAAAGAAGTGGATTGCTCCTCTCATTGAGAGCATTCACAAACTGCCTGATACCGTAATCGACAGCTTGGTGAGCAAAATTCAAGCCCTTCAGAACAAGTATGCCACAACTTTCTTCGAGGTCGAACAGCAGATCAGCGAAACCGAAGCAACGCTTTCGGGAATGATCGATGACCTTGAGGGTAACGAGTATGATATGCTGGGACTTAATGAGTTGAAGAAATTGCTGGGAGGTAGTGCAGAATGACGAAAAAATCAGATGCTCCCGCAATTCGTTTCAAAGGATTCTCAGACGCTTGGGAACAGCGTAAGTTCTCAGAATTGGTTCAAATAGAACGAGGCGGTTCACCAAGACCAATTGACGATTTCATAACGGATGCACCAAATGGGTTGAACTGGGTTAAGATTGGTGATGCTCCAACACAAGGAAATTACATAACCAAAACCGCTGAGAAAATTCGACCCGAAGGGCTGTCTAAAACGAGAGAAGTTCATCCGGGTGACTTAATTCTTTCCAACTCTATGAGTTTCGGAAAGCCCTATATAATGGGCATTGATGGCTGTATTCACGATGGTTGGTTGCTCATAAGAAATACCTATGGGGTCTTTGACTTAACTTTCCTTTGTCATCTACTTGGTACACCACAAATGCTTAGCCAGTATAGGTCACTTGCTGCTGGTAGCACAGTAAATAATCTTAATAAAGAACTTGTGGGAAACACATATGTAACTATTCCAAGTATAACCGAACAGCGAGTTTTGGGCGCTTACTTGGAGCAACTTGACAACCTTATCACCCTTCATCAGCGTAAGTTTGAAAAGTTAACGAATGTGAAAAAGTCGATGCTCGAAAAGATGTTCCCGCAAAATGGCAGCAGTTACCCCGAAATTCGCTTTAAGGGATTTACTGACCCTTGGGAACAGCGTAAGTTCTCAGATATTACTTTTCCCGCTGGCGAAAAGAATAGGGACAACCTTCCATTAGAGAGCTATTCAATTACCAACGAACACGGGTTTGTACCACAAGATGAGAAGTTCGAGAATGGTGGGACGATGCGAGAAGCAGATAAAAGGATGTATTATATCGTTTCTCCGAACTCATTTGCTTATAACCCGGCAAGAATAAATGTTGGTTCAATCGGATACCAAAATATCGGGAAAAATGTGATAGTTAGCTCTCTATATGAGGTTTTCAAGACCTCCGAAGATGTTGACGATAGGCTCTTATGGCACTGGTTCAAATCACCTGATTTTCAAAAGTTGATTATGCAGTTGCAAGAGGGTGGCGTTCGTCTGTACTTCTATTACGACAAGCTCTGTATGGGAGAAGTATCTCTTCCTTCGCTTGAGGAACAGCGCAAAATCGGAAAGCTGTTTGATACCCTTGACAACCTTATCACCCTTCATCAGCGTAAAGGAAAAGCAGCCGTCACCGGCTGCTCCAATGATGCAAATAACTCAAAAGGTGTTTATTGTAAAGCACGGGATTTCGGATATAAATGTTACAAAAAAGTCAAATCTCAACAGATTCGATGCTTAATTGCAGTGTTCATCTTCTTCGTATAGGTTAATGATTGTTTTTCCGTGCGCTTTTGCATAGTCAAAGGCAAGCCCGGTGCCGCTTTTGGGCTGATAGCTTGTTATTGCTTTTTTCGACTCTCTTCGACTCGCCGGAAGGTATTCGTTATTATAGTAAAAGACGCAAAAGTCACTTGCCCGAATCATAGCTTGATTGCGTTCCACATAAGCAGCTTTCCCGGCAGCAGCAACTCCGTCAGGGCAAATACTGTCCTCATATCCATCTAATAGGAACTGCATCGTATAAGCGTCTGCATCAGGATAATCCGTCCGATAGTGTATTCTGCGAATTTGGGGGGAAACTTCTCTTAGTTCTGAAACCACCTTGTAGCAGAGGGTATTAAACTCGGAATGATCTCCAAACAGAAAGATTGCTACGCCCTGCTCAAGCAGATAGCAAATACTGTCCCGCAATCGACTTGCAAGCTCCTTCTTATGCTTAATTTTCCTATGCCCGATAAAACAACAGGTCATACAAACACCACCAAGAAAAACAGTAGAGCAAATGAGTATATTATTGTTCATCTGCACTAATTATTATATTTTTGCTCTATATATAAGTCAATAGCTTCACATCGAGAACAGAAAGCAAGTGGAGAATAACATATAATTATTATGGATTCGAGGTGGAGCAAATGGGCAAAGAAATTGACTTCAAAAATAGAGATAGATTTATTCAACTGGGAATCACAATTTCAGTTCTTCGTAAAATGCGAGGAATGTCGCAGGAGCAGCTTGCAGCAGAGGCAATGATGAGTCGTTCGCATCTTAGCGCAATCGAAGCACCGAATATCGTCAGACCCTTTTCCGTAGAGGTTCTATTTAATATCGCTGACGCGCTGAAGATTGAGCCGGGTGATTTGCTGAACACCTCAATTATCCCGGATCAAATTCTAAACAAAAAAGAAAAATAGGTGGCTATGGGACAATAAAGCCCATAGCCACCTATTTTAATATTGCGGTACCCCGTATCCGAGGATTTCGTAGTGACCTACGCTGTACTGGTTTACCCGACAGCTATCACCGGAGTTTCCCTCAACGGTATAAACGATACCGTTTTCGACTTTTTGAACAATACCGGTGTGGTCGGATTGTCCGTCCTGCGGACCCGACGACCCCTTGTTATCCCAATCAAAGAAAACAATCATTCCGGGGACAGGCTCGGCAGAACCGTCGATCCACTGTCCTCGTTCTTTGAACCACTGGACGCCGTTCACGCAGCCCGCATATTTCGGCACAACCCCGGTGTCGATATAGCCGCACTGATCGGCGCACCAGCTTACAAAACAAGCACACCATTCCACACGGCTTCCGAAGCCGTACCAAGACCAGTACGGTTCGCCGCCTACATTGCCCACCTGCGAAAGCGCCACGGTAACGATCTGATCGTCACTGTATCGGATACCGTAAAGCACCGCCGCCCAAATGGAATTGTTCTCATCCTTGAGTAGCTCGGCAAGGTATTCCCGCTGTTCTGCGTCAAAGCCGTATAGGTCAGCCATCTCATCCACCGTCAAATGAGAAACGGTAATATAAAGAGTTGTTTTTGTGACTGTCGTTTCCGTCTGAACGATGTTGCCGTTTCCGTCGTCCGTTTCGCTTATTTCCGTTTCCGAGTGGCTTTCACTGCGGGAGGATATGGAGTTCATCTCCCAAAAAATGTCCGAGAGAATCTGCTTCTTGCTCTCGTCCATCGTGGCGACCTCCTGCGGATTATCCTTGTCGGTATTCGTCTTGACTGCATAGACCGCAAGCACATCCTTCCACACGGCTCGACCGCCGCTGATCTCCATATTATCATAGGCTACCGAGTTTTTCTCCGCTTCCATCTTGGCATTGTAATCAGCGTTGATTTCCTGCACGGCAGTCTGCATCGACATTCCCGTGCCGGAATCCTCGCCGGAAAAGAATATCCCGAAAACCGAGCCGCAGATCAGAGCAATCAGGCAAATCACGACAATGACCGCAACGGCAACCCAGCCGCCTGCGGCGATAGCAGCGACCAGTGCTTTTGTCGCCGCTATGATCGCTTTGACTGCGGCAATCGTTGCTTTTACGGCAGCTTTTACACCGGCAACTGTTGCCTTGGCTGCGGCTTTGGCGGCTTGTGCAGCTTTTTGCGATGCTTTCACCGTAGCCTGTGCGGTTTTCTGCGCCGTCTTTGCCGCCTGCTGTGTGGTCTTGATTGCCGTTTTCGTGGTTTTGACCGACCTCTGTGCGGCTTTGGCTGCACCTTTCCCGGCAGTCTTGATGGTTTTCTTACCGGCAGAACCGGCAGACTGTTTGATCGTCTTTTCCGTTTGCTCGACCGCCTTGATGGTCTTATTCCCGGAGATGCGGACAGTCTGCCTTTTCATTGACTCAGCCGCCCGCTTTTCCCGGAACCTCTGAACACCGTCCTTTGCTTTGGACACATTCCGTTTCGTTTCTTCCAGTCCCTTGCGCCCCTGCTTATCAAACTGGTGCGCCGCTTCGTGCGTGATACGGTCAACGCCGCCTTCCACTCGGTCGGAGGCGTACTCCTCGGCATTATGCTCATCCGGGTGCGTTGTGTGTTCTGCCTTTTCCTTCGTCTGCACATAGGCGGAGCGCATACGGTCTGCGGCGATTGCCGCTTTGTCGATCTTCTTGATTGTGCCTTTCACGACATCTCTCGTTTTAATATCAGCCATTGAACCCTCCTTTCCGGGGCGTACCCAAACGCCCCTAAATTAAAAACGAGGGGTAAAGGTATAAACACCTTACCCCTCAAAGTGCGGGAGCTGAAAAGTCTTGATATTGCTGGCTTTTTCAGCGCCTATTTTTCGACTCTGCCCGTTTTCTTCTTGCGTACTCTGCCTGCTGAGCTTTGTAAGCTCTTTGAGCGCACTTCTCGCAATATTTCTTTCGGTTGCCCTTCTTGATGATCGGTGCACCGCAGGACACGCACTTTTCAAAGCGTGTGCCAAGAATATCCGCTTCCAGCAAAGGCTCTGCCGGCAAAACAGCTTTGCGGAAATACTTGCAGAGAAGTGAGTATGAGATGCTCTGCACACAGGCGCAGGGTTCTCCGTCATCCAGCGCAAGGCAGTTGCCGTTGTCATAATTGGCACAAAGGCGCTTAATTAGGGCGTTCGCCCTCTGCCGTTGCTTCGGCGTGAGTCTTGGCAGCATCTGCACCACCGTCCTCCGTTATGTGCTTCGCCACGACCACAAGACGGCTGTTGTTGCGGCTGTACTCACAGGTAGACAGCGTAATGAGCTTATCGCCGTATTCGGCGGTCACGCCGGTATCATAGAAAGACAGTTCCTTGCTCTTGGCAATAAAGTCGTCAAACTTATTGGCGCTCTCTGCGTCTATAAAGCGATAAAACTTGAATGCTTCGGGGCTGTCGGTGTAGACCACCGTGCGGAATACGGCAACGATCTCATACTCCTGCTTATCCGTCAGTGTGTTGAAGGTGATCATCCGATGCTCACTCCAAAAGTCTTTGCTCTTGAATTTTTCAAGGTGGGCAAACATCGAACCGTTGGACATATGGTGTCCATAGATGACAAGATTGTCGGATGGCTCCTGCACATCGCAATCCTCCTGCACATAGGGGCAACCATAGTCGGAGTATTCCTTATCAAAGCCGTGCTTCAGGTAGAAGTTCGGCTCATTCACCGACTGCATCACGGGGTAGTTGATGTTGGTATCTGCAATGCTGATCCAGCCCACCAAATCACCGTTCTGCTGATAAAGCTCTGCAAGCTCCGGCAGAAGCATCTTTTTCTCGGAGTATGGAATCTGCTCCGCCGGTTCCGTTGCAGCATCCGTCTGTGCCGCAGCGTCTACAAGTTCAGCCAGCTCGCCATAAAGCGCAGCTTGCTTATTCGACTCCTTGTAGTGATTGATAATAAAAAAGGTGCTTGTGCCGAGGACGGCTACAAACACCGCAATAAGAATCATACAGATTTTCTTTTTCATTGAATTTCCTTTCCGAAAAGCAAAATGCCCGCCTGTTTCCAAGCGAGCATTTCACGATTCTGTCGTTTAATATTCAGAGCTTAACAGGAAGTCCGCTATGTGCATCGTCTTGATACCCTCGTAGTTTCCTCCTGAGAACTCATCCGTTGTGAGAACATATTTGGGGTAGTTGTCGTGGATCTCCAGCAAACGCTCATACTCCCGTTTTTCCGTTTTCGGAGAACGAAGCTCCTGTGTGACCTGCACATAGAGCTTTTCATTTTGCCGTACTGCAACAAAGTCGATTTCGCCGCTGCCGGACTTGCCGACATTGACGGTATAGCCTCTGCGGCAAAGCTCCAAGTATACGACATTCTCAAGACTGGATGCCACACTGTCAGAGTTGTAGCCAAGGACGCTGTACCGCAAGGCGGTGTCCGCAAGATAGAATTTCTCCTGTGTTTTCAGGATTTCCTTACCCTGCAAATCAAAGCGGGAGCATCGGTGAAGCAAATAGGCTTTCTCCAGCTTCTCCAAGTAGCTGTAAACCGTTTCGTTGTCCAGCGCACGGTGCTCCGCTTTCAGATAATCCGAAATGGATTTTGCCGAGAAGGTGTTGCCCACATTGTTGAAGGTGTATTTGACCACTCGTTCTAACTGGTCGATCTTTCTCACCTGATTGCGCTTGACAATATCCGAGAAGATTGTGGAGTTGTAAATATCCCGCACGATGGTGTAGACCTCGTCCTGAGAGAACTCCTGCAAATGCGTTGCCGGGAAACCGCCCAAGCGCACATAGTTAGCAAGCTCTGCCTTCGGCTCTCCAACCTCGGTATATTGGCTTTTGAACATCAGGTACTCGCCAAAGGACAAGGTGAAGATGCGGAAAGACACATACCGTCCCGTCAGATAGGTCGAGATCTCAGAGGACATCATACGGGAGTTGGAGCCTGTCACATACAGGTCAACATCAAAGTCCGATGCCAGTGAATTGACGACCTTTTCCCAGCCCTTGATTTCTTGCACCTCATCGAGAAACAGATAGGTTTTTCCATCGGGCGAAAGACGCTCTTTAAGTTGTGCGTACATCTGCTTTGCCGTTATATCCTCGTCGGAAAGCCTGTGCTTCCTCAAAACCTATGGTAAAAGTCCAAAATGGTTTTCGCCTATCTTTGTGCAATAGCTGCCTGTGCAGAAAGTTAAATATACAGGGTTTTTTAATGAATTCTTCTTTCTGCCTTCTGCTGTAAGCAATACAATCCAGAAACATCATCTCCTATTTCAAATATTTTGTTGTCGTCTGCCTTTTGGAATTTTCCCACCAGTCCTTTTTCAACAGGCAGGTCATATTCTTCTGACGCTTCAATCACTTCTCCATTCAGTAAATGGATACGATAAATCTGGTAATATTTTTCTTCTTTCTTCATTTCTATCATCCTTTCCTTGTTGATACTTTTAGACAT
>OLRX01002728.1_pt1 | contig 10846 bp, 8 predicted proteins | sample 1672991 | NCBI WGS metagenome assembly OLRX01 (sample SAMEA3136744, study PRJEB25190) | human gut metagenome | biome: human gut; feature: human-associated habitat; material: faeces | place: Austria | collected 2013
ATGGACAGTCTGAAATGTCCTCCTCCTCCTCCTCCTCCTCCTCCTCTGTGGACGCGCAAATTAATTCTCCTGAGTGTCCTGACAAAGTGGACGATCAGAACGGACTTGCAAGTGGGCTCGCCACGGAGGTACGATCTGGCGTCTCTGTGAAGACAGAAGCTGAGGACATGCAAAATGGACAGCCTGATCTTGCTGTCAAAGTGGACGCTCAGGCGTCTCAGCACTCCCCTTCGCAACGAGAAACAACGGGAAAATATTCTGAAACTTCAAGCCTTGAGTCCCTGAGCGCGCCCTCTACGTGGACGCCGATAGTGGACACTCTACATAGACATTCAAAGGCATCTCCGGCTGTTTCCCGTCCCGATGGACGGAAACGTCCTTATCAAGTGGATGTCCAGAATGGACACTCAGAATGTCCTGACAAAAGATCCTCTCACCATGAAGAGCTGCCTGAGCGGAATCCAGAGCTACCGGTGGAAAACAGACAAGAGGCGGGGACTTCCACGGAGCAGGGGACGTCTGCCTCGCGTAAGCATGATCAGAAAGAAGCCGTACCTGTCCAGGCCGCTGCGATGACATTGCGTTCGCCCACATCAGACGCTCTGAATGGCCGCTCACGCCGGACAGCCAAAGTTGACGTGCAGGCAGGGGCCCGGTGCAAACCCAAGAGGGTCGGAGAAGGGCAGATCAGCCTCCTCAGGCCTCTGGCTCCAGTGCATGGGGCCAATCCGACGAAGCTCTTCAAGTGGCTTTACGGGATCGGCAAGAAAGAAACCATCGACCTGACCCTCCCCATCATTGAGGAGACCATCGGTATCGATGCGCGCACCTGCCGTCGGATCATCGCTACATGGGCGGAAACGGGCGTGTGCGAGAAAACGGTCCATCGGCGGGGGATGCGTATCAGGCTTCTTATGGATGAAAAGGAGGCACTCGGCGCGCCGCGTGCCGCTTCCCCTTCCGTGTCGGCTTCTCCGGCGGATGAGCTGGAGAGGGCGCTGCCCGAGCTGTGCCCGAGGCTGATGGAGGTCGGTTTCACCGCCAAGCACCTGCGCCGGATCAAAGAGCTCCTCGCCGTGCAGAACATTGACCCCGGTTCCCTCACGGACGCCCTCCGGTATGCGGAGTACGAGCTGGAACACGGCCAGATGGTGGACAGCAAGGGCCAGCCCGTTTCGCGTCCGGTGGATTGGGTCTTTCGCTGCCTGTCCAAGGACGGGACCTACCGTATCCCCACGGGGTATGTTTCTCCGGCGGAATTACGCCGCCGGGAACGCGAAGAGGCCGTGCGCCGGGAACGCGAGGCATTGGAGGCCGAGCGGAGGCTGCTCGAAGAAGAGGCCGCCCTTGCCCTTGAAAAAGAGGTCGAAGCGATGTTCCGTCAGATGCTCGATGAACCCGACGGCCCGTTTGCCGCACAGATCCTGGAGAAGGTTCCCGCCGTCCTGCGTTCGCGCGGGGGGTTGGAAAACCCGCTGGTGCAGAAGGCCTGCCGGATGCAGATCAGCTATATGCTCCAGGACGCCGTCGGAGCGGGGCAGTAGGGCTATTCTGTGTGTCCATTCTGTGCAGACATTTTGGGCGGATAATGTGCCCGTCCGGGATGCGTGCGGTTGCGCATGGACAGGCAGCCCGTCCGGAAGGCCCGGACAGCGTGTCAGGGCAGGATGTCCGGACATGCTGGACACCCAATCCGTCCGAGGATGTTGTGAGCGGCCTGTGAGGCAGGACAGAATGGCCGCACACGCCGGACAGTCTTATTGGCGATGTCCCGGACACTCTGACAGGAAAAAAAGGCTGTAAAAACAGTGTAGACTCTCGTGAAGGGACAACTTGATCGTCCATTTTGATCGGATAATCTGATCGGACATTCCCTTCGCCTATAGAAAGAGAGAAAGAAAAACTCTTTCTCTCCCCAACGATTCAAGACAGAAGGTGCTGCTGCGAATGGCTTCCAAATCGACCAAAAAAGATCTTGTCCAACACATAGCGAAGGCTCTGGAAGTGAGCCCTGTGGAAGCCGAACGGGTTATGCTCGTGGTTATGCGGTACGTCCGGCGGCAATTGCTTGAAGATACGTCGGTGATCCTGCCGGGCATCGGGACGCTGGCCGTGACGGAAACCGCGGCCCGTCTGGGGCGCAATCCCCACACGGGGCAGCCGGTGCCCATTCCCCCGCGCAAGACGATCAAGCTCAAGGTGTCCAAAGACCTCAAGGAAGCGATGGAGCCTTCCGAAACCGTGCGCACGGGCGGGGCCGATTTTGACGCCCAATAGCTCCGCCGTTCCGGAGCACGCCTGAAGGCGGGGCCTGGCCGGAAGGGGCTTATCCCTCGAAAAGGACGATCCGGTTTCTGCCGGACGTCTTGGCTTCATACAGCGCCTGATCCGCATGGGTCAGCACTTCGCAGATGTCCGCATCTTCCCCGAACGAGCGGTGCGCAATGCCGATGCTGACCGTCAGCTTGCCCGTCCGGGAATCGGGATGGACAAGGTCCAGTGCGGCCACTTCTTCCAAGATGCGCTGTGCCACGGTCATGGCCGAATACTGTCCGGCCCCGGCCAGAATGATGGTGAATTCTTCGCCGCCGTACCGGAATATCCTGTCCGAATCCCGCAGGAGCGCTTTTTGCGTGGCCTGCGCCACGGCTTTCAGGGCGGCGTCCCCGGCCTGATGCCCGAACCGGTCATTGTAGTTCTTGAAGAAGTCGAGGTCGAGCATCAGCAGGGCGAGCGGCGTGCGCGCCGGGATGCGCTCCATCGTTTCCTCAAGCGCCCGGCGGTTGTATACGCCGGTCAGCGCATCCCGGAAGCTGAGGTCAGCATACTGGTCCCGTTCCTGCGCGAGCTGGCCGGAACGGGTGTTCAGTTCGTCCATATGGCGGCTGATGTCGGGCAAAACGTCGAGTACGTCCTGCAATTCCCGGATGCGTACCCGGGGAAGTTCCGAGATGGAGTGCCCGGAACGGATGGTCCGCAGCGCCTGAGAGAGCAGGGACAGGGGGCGGAGGATCTGAAGGTGGATGAGCAGCAGCGTGGCCAGCAGCCCCGCGAGCAACGCGGTCCCCATGATCGGGAACAGTTCCTTGATGCGTGAAACTTCCTCGTTGATGTGGGACATGCTCCGGTAAATCCATTCGGCCTCGTGGGTCGAAACGGCGTCGCTGAGCTCGCGCAGTTTGCCGTCGAGGGTGTTCCAGAGCTGTTTGGCTTCCACGTGCCCTCTCGCGAGCTGCGTCCAATTGGACACGATGCCGTCCCAGTTCGTCCGGAATTCCCCGCAGTCCTTGAGCAGCGTCCGTTCAGGGGGGTCGGCCTGTTCCGCCTTGGCGCACATGTCCATCAGCGGGCGCAGGCTTTCCTCCAGGCCCTGCTTGTTGGCCGTGTTTCTGGAGAAATCCTTGTCCAGGTGCCGCGCACTGTGCCTGAGGGGATAGCTGTATTCCATCCCCGCCCGCATAAGCAGCCGCCCGAGCACGTTCGAAAAAAAGATTTCCGCATGATGGAGCCGATCCTCGGCCAGATAGCTCTGCTGCCTCAGCTCAATGAGACGGAGGAGTTGCGGCCTGATCTCATCCATTTTGCTGGAGAAGTCCACCGACGTCTCCTCAAAGACCGATTCCGCGATCAGCGCCTGGGCGGTGATGCCCGCGTTCCGGCTGATGGTGGGGTCGGACGCGCTGTACACCAGCGCGATGTTGCGGCGCATGTTTTCGACGTTGAGGAGCATCTGCTGCTTGGCAAGGATCTGCGGCAGATGGCTGTTGCTGGTGGAGAGCGCCAGATTTTTGATCCGTTGAAGGTCATTGGTGAAGATAAAAGAGACGAAGGCCAGCAGCGCCAGCAGGGGCACTGAGACGAGCACGGGGAAAAGGTTGATGCCGAGTTGTCGTTTCCGCTTCGGCTCCGCGTTTCGGGAAGGCTTGCAGTACATGAACGCGCTCAATAAATGCTGAAGGGAAAATATTTGCGTACGATGCGGTCGTACTCGCCGTTCAGTTTGATATGGACGATGGCTTCGTTGATCGCCTCGATCAATTCGGAATTGTTTTTCCGGACGCCGATGTGGGCATAGGCGAGGTCTTCGTCGGGCGGGAGGGGATCATCCAGTATGGCGAAAGGCTGGCCGCGCTCGCTCTGGAGGAATTCGTACCCGGACAGACCGTCCACGAGGATGGCGTCCAGCTGTCCGGCGCAGAAGGCGTCGATCAGTTGCCCATAGGTAGGAAAACGGATGATTTCAGCCACGTTGACCCAGTGACTCCGGAGGAAGATCTCCTGCTGCGTATGATCCTGGACGCCAACGCGTTTCCCTTTCAGGCCTTCGGCGCTGACGGCCACGCTGCCCGGAAGCCCCAGATAGATGGAACGGGAGTGGTAGTAGCTGTTGGTGAAATCCATATACGCCAGCCGTTGTTCGTTTTTGGCAAGCCCGGCAACGATCATGTCCAGCTCGCCCCGGCGCATTTTTTCGAGCAGCGTGCCGAAAGCAAGGGGCTCGACCGTGCAGGAACGGCGCATGGCCTTGCACAACGCCTCAGCGATCTCCGGGTCGAATCCGGCCTGCGTGCCCTCGGCGGGAAAGGAGAAGGGCGCATAATCGTCTTCCACGCCGATGCGGAGGATTTCCTCGGCTCCGCTGCGGGGCGGGAACCCCGCGAACAGCAGCGCGAGGAGGAACCCAGCCAGAAGAACGGGCCGGAGTGAAGAAAAAGACGGTATCGTGATTCTCAAGGGAAACTCTCTCGGGGGGCAACCCGCGGCCCCTGCGCCGTTTTCGGCGGGGCTCACGGGACGCTTCAATGTGATGCTCTCGTTTTCAAGGAGGAAAAAGCGTTCCTCAGGCCTTAACGTCGGGAAGTTCCCCAACAACCAAATCGGGAAAACGACGGAGCGGTGGGAACCCCGGAGGAGCCGGGATAAAGCCGTGCGGCGGAACTGGCGGCGGGTAGCGTCAGTTCCCGAAACCGCTCGATACGCGGCGTCGGGACCGGACAGCCGGATGGGGTTGGCCGCTTTTCCTGAGGTGCGGCCTGTCCTTTTCTAAAGGATATTTCGGCCCGTTGCAATCAGTGTTTGGGGAGGAATAACGCTTTATTATGATAAATTGCCCCACTTTATGGCGAAGTGGGGGATGGACGTGAAAGCGGCCCCGGGCCTGAGGAGAACGCCTCCGGATGCCGCGGTTTTCGGAACAAAGGACCGGTGCGGGCAAGATATCTGCACATAATCATATGGAATGGCTATAAAATTGCGGGGAAGGCCCCTTCCCCGCTGGGGATACCACAGCGGCGAATGCCGGGGAGAAGCGGGCGGGGAGAGCGGGCACGGGAGCAATCATGCGGGGGAGAGGCTGGCGTGCTGTATTTTGTTTTTTCTCCGCAATCCTGTGGCGTGTTCCCCGTTTTTTGGGCGATCGGTTCTCCGTTCCGCACGGAGACTCTGTCCGGCATCCGTTTGGGATACGGGGCCGGGCGGAGCCCGCCTGTGCTTGCGCTCCGCCAACAGGCGGGGAGGGCACTATTTTATCACATAATCTTTTAAATTATGTCAATTTTATACCACGGAAAGTAGCTGCGAAATCCTTCCCCCCAATGCCCGGCATATGCGCGATCCGTTGCAACCGAGTGCCGCGCATTCGTAATCAAAAAAAATTATAACACAGTAGAATTATAAAAATAAATCCATCCCCGTTTCTGGACGAGGCGGGATTTGGAGCCAAAGGCGCTCACAAAAGGGGAAAAGGGAGGGGCCGCTGTCTATTCCGCGAAAGACTTCCGGCGCAATCGGAGAAAAGCGTAGCCACCCCTCGTAATGAGAAATACCTGTTTATAAATACATGATAGTCTGTTAGAGATCTACAATTTGTTGGCTTTCAAATCTGTCAGAGGCGAAAAAAAGGACGTTTTCAGGGAAGCCTTACCGCGTTTCCGGCGTGAAAAACCCAAGTTTCCGCAGGAACCCGCTTGCGGCACCCTCCCGGGGCTTCGGGGGGCGCGGCTGCCTGCCTTATACATAAATCCCTTATTTTTCCGGAAGGATAATGTCGAGGTAGGCGATATACAGTTCCTTCACGTCGAGCGGGGCCTTGTCCTTGAACATCCCTTGCCAGAGCAGCCCCTGCATGATCGGCGAGACGAGAAGCTGCGGGAACCGCTGGAGCGCCGGGTGCGGGTGCTCATGCGCGGCGAGGCGCAGGTTCTCCCGGTGCAGCTCGAGGATCGGGGCGACGAGCCCGTGGTAGAACGGCGCGACGAGCTTGGGGTTGTGCAGCCCTTCGGCCCACACCAGCCTGATGATCCGCGCCGTCCTTGAGCAGCCTTGTTCATCCAGCATCGGCCCGCAGAAAAGGAGCAGCTTTTCGCGCAGGGTCGGCGTCTTGTCGTCGAGGATCTCCTTGGCCAGCGCGTGCATGGGCGCGAACGCAGACTCCGCGAGGCCGTTGAACAGCCCCTCCTTATCCCCGAAATGCAGATACAACGTGCCCTTGGCGACCCCGGCCCTCCGGGCGATGTCTTCCATGCGCGCTCCGGCGTACCCCTTTGCGGCGAATTCTTCCAGTGCGGCGTCAAGGATGGCCTCCCGGCGCGCTTCCGTCTTTTTCCGGCATTTCGTTTGTTGTGCCATGCGTCCGCCTACCGGATTTTCTTGTTGATGGGTGTGGACAGCCAGACCAGCCCGGCCAGCCCGATGAAGGCTATGGACGCCAGCCAGAACAGCTCGTTGAACCCGAGCAGGAACCCTTGCCGCGTGATTTCGTTGGCGACCCAGACCTTGGCCTGTTCCGGCGAGAGGCCCATCTGCGTGAGCTGGTTGAGCCCGTGCTGCGCCGCCGGGTTGAACGGGTTGATGGACTCGGTGAGCCGGACGTGGTGCAGGGCTTCCTGCCGTTCCCACATGGTGGTGGCGAGGGACGACCCGATGGAGCCCGCCAGCACGCGGGTGCAGTTGGAGAGGCTGGAGGCGTTGGCGATGTCCTTGGCGTCGAGCCCCGAAATGATGATGCTCGTAAGCGGCATGAAGAACAGGGCCACGCCGATCCCCTGTACGACCTGCGGCCAGAGGACGAAGGCGAAATCGACGTCCGGCGAGAACAGGGTGCGCAGGTAGAAGGCCGCCGAGAAAACCAGAAAGCTCATGGTGACGATGACCCGCATGTCGATGCGCTGCGCGAACCGCCCGATGAGCGGCGAGAGGAAGACCGGGAAAATCCCGATGGGCGCGAGGGAGAGCCCGGCCCACATGGAGGTATAGCCGAGCCGCGTCTGGAGCATCATGGGCATCATGACCACCCCGGCGAAATAAAACAGGAACCCGAGGCTGATGCAGATTGTGCCCACGGTGAAGTTACGGTGCCGGAACAACGAGAGGTCGACCACGGGATGCTCTTCGGTGAGCTCCCACGCCACAAGGAGCACCAGCCCCACGACCGTGAGGACGCCGAGGATCACGATGTAGCCGGAGGCGAACCAGTCCTTGTCCTTGCCCTCGTCGAGCATGAGCTGGAGGCAGCCCACGCCGATGATGAGGAGGATCAGCCCCACGGTGTCGATGGGGTTCTTGGCGGTGGCCGTCTCGCGCCCGGCCATGGGGATGCGCAGCGCGACGAGGCACACGGCCCCCACGGGTACGTTGACGAAAAAGATCCAGTTCCACGTATAGTTGTCGCAGATATACCCGCCGAGGATCGGCCCGAGGATGGGCGCGAGCACGATGGTCATGGACCACAGGGAAAGGGCGATGCCGCGTTTCTCGCGGGGATAGCAGGCCAGCAGGAGGCTTTGGGAAAGCGGGATGAGCGGCCCGGCGGCGGCCCCCTGCAAAATGCGGCAGATGATGAGCATCCCGAGGCTGCTGGATATGCCGCACAGGAACGAGGCCACGACGAACAGGAACGTGGACCAGAAATACAGCCGCACCTCGCCCATGCGCCGGGCGAGCCAGCCGGTGAGCGGGATGGCGATGGCGTTGGCGACCCCGAAGAAGGTGATGACCCACGTCCCCTGCGAAGACGCCACGCCGAGGTTGCCCGCGATGGTAGGCAGGGCGACGTTGGCGATGGTGGAGTCGAGCACGGTCATGGCCGTGACTACCGAAATCCCGATGGTGGCGATGACGAGCATCCCGCCCTGAAGCGGCGGCAGGGGCTGGGCGCGTCCGCTCATGGCTTGCCCTGGACGGGGCAGACGCCGGGCAGGGCGTTGTCCCGGATGATGCCGGAGATGGTCGCCTCGACGGGGGCGAAATCGACGGCGGGGGCCTGCGAGACGAGATCGCCGGGCACGGGTTCGGTGCGGGCCGAGGCGGCGAGGAGCCGCCCCGATGTATCGGACGTGTCGACTTTCACCACGGCGGACAGGCCCACCAGCAGGGGGTGTTCCCTGAGGTCGGCGGGGTCGATTTCAATGCGCACGGGCACGCGCTGGACGATCTTGATCCAGTTGCCGGTGGCGTTTTGGGGCGGCAGGAGGGAGAAGGCGCTGCCCGTCCCGGCGGAGAAGCCGGTCACGCGGCCATGATAGGTGACGTCGCCGCCGTACATGTCCACGCGGATCACGGCGGGCTGGCCGATGCGCATCTTGTGGAGCTGGACTTCCTTGAAATTGGCGTCGATCCACAGGCGGTGCAGGGGGATCACGGTCATGAGCGGGGTGCCGGGCGATACGACTTCGCCAGCCTGCACGCCGCGTTTGGCGATCTGCCCGGCGGCGGGGCTCAGGACGGTGGTGCGCTGGAGCGCGAGCCAGCAGTCGCGCACGTTGGCGGCGGCCTGGCGCACGGCGGGCTGCTCGGCGAGCCCGGTATCCAGCAGCACGGCGGCAAGCGCGTTGCGTTCCTCTTCGGCGGCGGCGAGCGCCACGGCGGCATTCGCGCGGTCGTCGCGGGCGTGCTTCAATTCTTCCGCGCCAATGGCTTTGGCCTTGCCCAGCGCCTCGCGCCGGGTCAGGTTGTCGGCTTTCTGGCGCAGATCCACCCGGCGCATCCGGATGGCGGCCTCGGTTTCCCGGAGCTGAGCCTGAAGGCGGCAGTTGTCGCGCACGGCGGAAGCCAGCGCCACGAGGGAGCGCTCATAGGCAAGGCGGGCGTCCACGGGATCAAGGTGCACGAGCGTCTGCCCGGCGGCGACCATGTCGTTGTCGTCCACATCCACGGCGACGACCTTGCCGCTCACCTGCGGCATGATGCGCAGCACATTGCCGGCGACATAGGCGTCGTCCGTGCTTTCCTCAAAACGCAGAAACAGATACCACCACGCGCCCGCGCCTATCCCCGCGAGCAGGAACAGCAAAAGCAGGAAGCCGACGATCGGGCCCTTGCGGGGGCGTTTGCGCCGCTGCGGAGCCTTGTCGTTGTCCGGGGTCATGGAAAGATTTTCGTCTGTCGTCATGAGAGGCTCCCGCGTGGTGCATGGTTCCCTGAACTGCCACTATTTTCACATGTTATGGGAGAAATTGAACTGACCGGTCAGTTTTATACCACGCCCCGCGCACCGTCAATCGGTTTTTGGCGCGCGGGGCGCCGTGCCGCGGCGGGTCCGCCTGCGCGGACGATGGAGGGGCGTCTTTGTGGCGGGCTGGCGCGGAACGCTCAGGCCAGTTCGGAGTCACGGCTTAGGGCATGTAAGCCGGGGCCTTTCAGGGTGTTCTTGCGCGGCCCTGTGCGCCGCGAGCCGGAGGGTACGTGGAGCCGTGGCGCGTCCCGTCCCGGCATACGGTTAAGGACGGCCTCTCGACATGGGAAACGATGGAAAAAACGCTGCGGGCTGTGAGGCTTGCTCTACGGGGGGCCCGCGCAACCGGGCGGGGGGCCTTCCCGGTCGGTGTGGGGGAGGAACATTTGAGGGCACCGGGGTGCACCGCGTGTGCCTGTCCCGGGCGGGCCCGGCGGCATGGGGCATCCCATGCCCCGGCAAATTGGGATCAGGGCGACCCCGCCGTGGGGACCCCCCCGCGCCCCGGCAAAAGGGGGCTCATCGGCCTTGCGGACGGAGCCGCGCGGCGCTCTCACGGGGAGGCTGTCCGGACCGGGCAGGCCACGAGGATGAGGACGCTGCCGAAGATGAGGGCGATCCCCACGGCGGCGGACAGGGACAACGGTTCATGGAGAAAGAAGATCCCGAGGCAGGCTGCGGAGAGGGGCTCCGCGAGGCTGAGGGTCGAGGCGGTGGCGGCGGGCGTCACCTTGAGCCCGGCGAGGGTGAGGGAAAAGGCGATGGCCGTGGTCACGACCCCGAGATGCAGGGCCACGAGCGCGCCCACGGGCGTCGCCAGCCACGCCGCCGGGTAGATCCAGAAGACGGGCAGCATACACAGCCCGCTCAGGAGGCACAGGACCATCATGACGGATCCGGGCGCGGCGTTCTGGGCCAGCGGCTTGCTGAACACGAAATAGCAGGCGTAGGAGAACCCCGCGAGCAGGGGGAAGGCCATGCCCGCGAAGCTGGCCCCGCCCACGGCGTCGGCGTTGAGCAGGATCAGACCGATCAGGGCGAGCCCGGTGGCGGGATACCATGCCTTGGCGGGCTTTTCGCGCAGGAAGATCAACCCGAGCAGGGCCACGACGATGGGCGAGAAGCCAATGGCGACCACGGTGCCCACGGCGACCCCGGCTTCGAGCACGCCCCGGAAAAAGAAGAATTGGAAGCCGAGCAGGGCGAGGGTGGAAGGCACGACGCAGCGCATGGGCCAGCGCCAGAACCGGGGCAGCTCCCCCTGGAACGCGCACCAGAGGAGCAGGGCCAGGCCGCCGACGAGCATACGCAGCGCGCCGATGACGTAGGGCGTCGCCCCTTCCGGGGACAGGGCCTGGACGGTCCCCGTGGTGCTGAAACACAGGGCTCCCAGAA
>OLRX01002739.1_pt1 | contig 10802 bp, 7 predicted proteins | sample 1672991 | NCBI WGS metagenome assembly OLRX01 (sample SAMEA3136744, study PRJEB25190) | human gut metagenome | biome: human gut; feature: human-associated habitat; material: faeces | place: Austria | collected 2013
CCGCAGCCGCCGGAGCGGTGCTTAAGCCGTTAGGCGGGAATTGTGCGGTGTTGCCATAAACATCATAAACAGGTTTTTATTATATCATAAACTTTTTGCCCGGCGCATACAATTTGCTTTGAATTTGAACAAAGGGGGCAAACTGTATGAGAAACCAAAACCGCATTACCCCGGCGCAGGCCCGGCAGCTGATGCAGCAGCGGGCCATTTTGTGGGATGTGCGCACCCCGGCGGAGTATGCCGCGGGGCATATCCCCAGTGCGCGCAATGTTCCGTTGGACCGGCTGGAAGAGGAGCTGCCGAACCTGCCGTCCAACGGCCACCCGGTCATTGTCTGCTGCCGCAGCGGGCAGCGCAGCGCCATAGCGGCGGAGCTGCTGGCCCAGGCGGGGCAGCAGGTGTACGACCTTGGCTCTATCAACTGCTGGGATGGCCCGCTGACACGGTAATAAGGAGAAGCCCATGAAGCGCTGGTACAACCGAAAGCCCGAAACGATGCAGGATTGGCTGCTGCTGTTTGCGGTGGCTGCCGCGCTGCTGGCTGCGGTGTGGTATCTGCCCGCCATCGCGGCTGCGTTGCGGGTGCTGCTGGGGCTGGCAACGCCCTTTGCGGGCGGTTTGGCGCTGGCCTATGTGTTGGATATCCCTGCCCGCTGGTTTGCCATCCACCTGTTCGGAGGACGGCGCGGGCCGGGTATCCTGCTGGCGTATCTGGCACTTTTTGGCACAGTTGCGGCACTGGTGGGGCTGGTTGTACCGCAGCTGGTACAAAGCGTGGGCAGCTTTGCCGCGGCTCTGCCCGGCTACCTGGAAAACGCGCAGGCGTTGCTGGAGCTGGTGCAGGCAAACTATGGGGTGGATACCACCAGCCTGAGTGAACTGCTGCTGAATTCCGGCAGCAGCGTGGAAAGCTTCCTTTCCGGCCTGGCCCCGCAGTTGGCCCAGGCGGCCATGGGGGCGGCGGGGCAGGTGTTGAATGGTTTTCTGGCGTTGGCGGCCTCGGTGTACCTGCTGTGCGGCAAGGCGGAACTGCTGCATACTGCCCGCCTGGCCCTGCGCACTGCGCTGCCGCCGCGCACCGCGGGTAACGTGCTGGGCGTGTTTGCCATGGCCAACAAAACGTTCAGCGGCTACATTGGCGGACAGCTGGTGGATGCTGTATTGGTTGGCGGCGAAACGTTTGTGTTAATGCTTTTGTTCGGCATCCCGTATGCGCCGCTGATCAGCGTGGTGGTGGCCGTTACCAACATTGTGCCCATGCTGGGGCCTTATCTGGGGGCGGTGCCGGGGACAGCGCTGCTGCTGTTCAGCGGCCGGCCGGTGCATGCGCTGGAATTTTTGGTCATTGTTCTGGTGGTGCAGCAGGTGGACGGAAACTTTATTGCGCCGCGCATTCTGGGCAGCGCCACGGGCATTTCCGGCCTGTGGGTGCTGGCGGCTATTGTGGTGGGCGGCGGACTGTTCGGCATTCCGGGCATGGTCATCGGGGTGCCGGTACTGGGGGTGGCGGCCAACCTTGCCAAAGCGGCCCTGCCCAGGGAACCGGATGGGGAAAAAACAAAACCGGGCGGGGAAACATAGCGCGGAACCAGTGCAACATATTTCACCACACTGTTTGCATAATGTTAAGATTTTTCCCCTTGAAAAGCCGCCGTTAGATGTTACAATTAAACTGTAAGAGTTTGTGCCGCCGGTGGCGGTCAAGTAGGGGCAGAACAGTTTTTGCAGGCTGGCAGAGCCCCTTATGTCAGGAGAATGTGTATGAATGAGCAGAACGACCATATTTGGATGCACAAAAAACCGGAAACGGTTTTTGACTGGCTGGCGATCATTGCCATCAGCATTGCGCTGTACCTGATGCTGGGGCACCTGAATGTGTTTGCCGGCGGCATTGCCAAGTTCTTGGATGTTGTGGCCCCTTTTGCCAGCGGCATTGTGATCGCCTATGTGCTGGACTGTATTGTGCGCCCGGTGCAGCGGTATGTGATGAAAGAGAACCCCAAGCTGCGCTGGCTTTCGATCCTGATTGCCTATATTGTTGCGGCGCTGATTATTACGCTGTTGGTTTCCATGGTGGTGCCGCAGGTCGTTTCCAGCATTACCATGTTGTTCACCAACCTGCCGCTGTACATATCCAATGTGCAGAACCTGCTGGATATGCTGCAAAACCGTTATGGCCTTGATTTGAGCCGGGCAACCGAAATGCTGGATAATTACGAAAGCATGATGAACAGCCTGACTGAAGTGCTCAAATCCTCGGCACCGCAGATCATGGCGTATGTTTCCGGTGTGGCATCCAACGTGGTGGATATTTTTACTGCACTGGCTTCCAGCGTGTACATGCTGGCCGAAAAAGACAAGCTGCTGCGCCAGCTGCGCACCATGGTGCACGCATTTTTCCCGCCGTATATTGCAGATACCGTGCTGGAAACCTGCAGCTTTGCCAACAACAATTTTGAAGGCTTTTTTGGCGGCAAGATCATTGATTCCGCTATTATCGGTGTGCTGACCTTTGTGTGCTGCAATATTTTTGGCATTGAGTTTGCCCCGCTGATCGCGGTCGTGGTTGGCATTACCAACATCATCCCGGTGTTTGGCCCCTTCATCGGCGCAATCCCCTGTTTGCTGATTCTGGTGTTCGTCAACCCGTTTGATGCTCTCAAGTTCCTGATTCTGATTATTGCCATCCAGCAGGTGGACGGCAATATCATCGGCCCCAAAATTTTGGGCAAGTCCATCGGCGTATCGGCCCTGTGGGTGCTGGTGGCCATCGTGATCGGCGGCGACTTGCTGGGGGTTGTGGGCATGGTCGTCGGCGTGCCTACTTTTGCCACATGCTATGGCCTGCTGCGCCAGTTTACCGCCTGGTGCCTGGAGCGCCGCGGCATTGATGCCGAAGGAAACCCGCGGGCGAAGCAGGCAGAACCCGCACAGCCGTTAAATGAAAACCAAGTTCAGCCCCGGAACGAAACCGAAAATCAGCCCGCTGCCGTGCAGCATTAAGGCAATACCGCATAATTCTAAGTGCCGATACGGCGAGCGAGGTGCGGCAGATGCCAAGCCAAAAGCGCAGATAATACTGGATGCTGCAAAGGTGAGCGCCGCCAGTGGCGGAAACAGCGAACCGAAGCAGGGGCAGCGGTCGCAGAGTGCGAGGGGCTTTTGCCCCCGAAGCACGATGCGGGTACCGCAACCCGACATTATCGAGCATTTTGGCAACCCAGATGCCGTGCCGCAGCTGCCGGAGCGGTGCTTAAGCCACAAGGCGGGAATTGTGCGGTGTTGCCTTAAACCATAAATAAACAGCAGCCCCGCCGGAACGCACCCCCGGCGGGGCTGCTGCTTTGCTGCGCGGCAGGGAGCAAAACAGTGAAAAAAGTTCTTGACAACCTTTGTGGATGGTGCTATTCTTTAGCTGTTAAAAGCATTGATCGGGAAAAGTACCATCCAATAGCTGCACAGAGAGCCGGGCCATGAGCTGAAAGCCCGGACAGGGAAGGGATGCGAAAGAACACCCGTTAGCTGCAAACCCAAAGCGGGCATTCCCCGCAAGTAAGGGCGCCGCACCGCCGCGCGTTAAAACGGCAGCGTTTCAAAGGTGAACGTGTACGGAAAAAGTGACCGTATGCCATTATTCGGGCTGCGGTAATTTAGGTGGCACCGCGGATCAAGACAGCGATTCGTCCTAATACAAGGACGAAGTGGGCTGTCTTTTTTTGTTACCATTTCGCAGGGAAGAAATACTGGTGTAAATGGAAAAAGGAGTGTTACCAAATGTGCTGTGTATTAGGGTATGCCGGACATGATCTGTCCAAAGAAAAATTTACCGAATTGTTGATGCGTACTGCTTCCCGCGGGCCGGATGACCAGCGTGTGGCAGAAACTGAGTTTGGCCTGCTGGGCTTTGGCCGTTTGGCCATTATGGGTCTGACCCCGGAAGGCATGCAGCCCTTCTTCCGCGGCAACGACTGTGTTGTCTGCAACGGCGAACTGTATGGCTTCCGCCCGGTCAAAAAAGAGCTGGAAGCTGATGGCTACACCTTTGAGTCGGATTCTGACTGCGAGATCATCCTGCCGCTGTATTACAAGTACGGCCTGGATATGTTCAATCATCTGGATGCCGAGTTCGCCATGATTTTGTACGACAGCCGCAAAAAATGGCTGATCGCTGCGCGTGACCCCATCGGTATCCGCCCACTGTTCTATGGTTATAGCGAATCCGGCCACATCGCCTTTGCTTCCGAGGCCAAGAACCTGATCGGCCTGTGTAAAAAGATCTATCCGTTCCCCATCGGCAGCTATTACTGCAACGGCAAGTTCGTGCGCTACTGCGATATTGCCGATACCCCCGCTTACAACACCGATGATATGGACACCACCCTGACCAAGATCCGCGAAAAGCTGGTGGCCGGTGTGGATAAGCGGTTGGACGCCGACACTCCGGTGGGCTTCCTGCTTTCCGGAGGCCTGGATTCCAGCCTGGTGTGTGCCATTGCCGCCAAAAAGCTGGGCAAGCCCATACGCACCTTTGCCATTGGCATGAGCGAGGACGCCATTGACCTGAAGTACGCCAAGCAGGTGGCGGATTACCTGCACGCCGACCACACCGAGGTCATCATCAACAAGGAAATTGTGCTGAATGCGCTGGAAGAAGTTATCGCCATGCTGGGCACCTGGGATATCACCACCATCCGCGCTTCGGTTGGCATGTATCTGGTGTGCAAGTACATCCATGAGCACACCGATATCCGTGTGCTGCTGACCGGCGAAATTTCGGATGAGCTGTTCGGTTACAAGTACACTGACTTCGCCCCCTCCGCCCACGAGTTCCAGGCAGAAAGCCAGAAGCGCATCCGTGAGCTGTTCATGTACGATGTGCTGCGCGCAGACCGTTCCATCAGCGTCAACAGCCTGGAAGCCCGCGTGCCGTTCGGTGATCTGGATTTTGTCAAATATGTCATGTCCATTGACCCGGCCCGCAAGATGAACATTTACAACAAGGGCAAGTACCTGCTGCGCAAAGCCTTTGAGGGCGACTGGCTGCCGGAAAGCATCCTTTGGCGTGAAAAGGCAGCGTTCTCGGACGCCGTGGGACATTCCATGGTGGATGACATCAAGGAGTATGCTGAGAGCTATTACACCGACCGTGAGTTTGCCGAAAAGAGCGGCAAGTATGCCTACTGCCGCCCCTTTACCAAGGAAAGCCTGCTCTACCGTGAAATTTTTGAAAAGTATTACCCCGGCCAGGCAGAGATGATCGTGGATTACTGGATGCCCAACAAGGCATGGCCCAACTGCGCCGTCAACGATCCCAGCGCCCGCGTGCTGAAAAACTACGGCGATTCCGGTAAATAATTTTACGAGGGCTTTGGGTTCCTTCTTTGAAAAGAAGGAACTGAAGAAACTTTAATAATATAGATTAAAGGCACCCCCGCTGTGGATGCACAACTCCGCGGCGGGGGTGCGTTCTATACGCTGCCACTTGCCCCAAATCGGGGGATAGGCTATAATGAAGGAACCAAACAAAAGGAGCATTTTTGCATGAACATCCGTCCCGCGCAGCCGGGTGATTTGCCCGCGCTGCTTGAAATATTTGCCCATGCCCGCGCTTTTATGGCACAGACCGGCAACCCCACCCAGTGGCCCGCTACCTACCCCGGCGCAGAGCTGATGCAGCAGCAGATCGCCCGCGGCGTCTGCTATGTTCTGGAGGGTAATGCCCGCCCGGAGGCAACGTTCTGTTACATTCCCGGCCCGGAACCGACTTATGCCGAAATCTATGATGGTGGCTGGCCGGATGATGCTCCCTATGCCACCATCCACCGCATGGCATCGGCCGGGCGGGTGCATGGGGCGGCGGCAATCTGCTTTGCCTGGTGCGCGGCCCGCGGCCTGCCCCTGCGCGCCGATACCCACGCGGACAACAAAGTAATGCAGCACCTGCTGGAGAAAAATGGCTTTGTGCGCTGCGGCAATATTACACTGGCGGATGGAACTTCCCGCATTGCCTACCATTGCACTGTGCCGCCGCGCGGGGGCAAACAGCAAACTGCTGCCCAGGCCGCCGCAGCGCTGGCCCAGGCAGCCAAAGCTCTGCCCAAACCAGCCGACGGCCCGCTGCTGGTTGCATTGGATGGCCGCTGCGCCGCGGGCAAAACCACCATTGCCGCCCAGATGGCCCGGCAATACGGCTGGGGTGTGGTGCACTTGGATGACTTCTTTTTGCAGCCGATCCAGCGCACCCCCCAGCGCATGGCGGAGCCCGGCGGCAACCTGGACCGCGAACGCCTGATTGCCGAGGTGCTGGAACCCCTGCGCGCCGGGCAGCAGGGGAGCTACCGCCTGTTTGACTGCCGCACGATGGCGCTTGCCTCCGGCACTGTACCGCTGCCCCAGACGCCGATCATTTTGTTGGAAGGTTCCTACTCCTGCCACCCGGACCTGTGGAATTACTGCGCCTTGCACGCCTTTGTGAATGTGGAGCCTGCCGAGCAGCTACGCCGCCTTGCCGCGCGCGCCCCGGAAAAGCTGGAAGATTTCAAAACCAGATGGATCCCCAAAGAGGAAACCTATTTTGCACATTTCCAGATCCCGGAACGGTGCGAAGTGAAGGTATAATTACGGCACGTTTTGTAAGACCCTGCCGGCCTATAAAATGCTGCCAGGGGGGATGCCCTTATCCCGCCACGAAAAATCATAAATGGTTTGCTGTGCACCTAAAAAATATTTGCAGGGGACGATGCTTGCATCGCCCCGGAGTGTTTGTCCGGTGAGGAACATTTGAAAGAATGCGTTGCTTATTTTGGGCGGGGGCATACACATCCCAATATAATATAATAAAACCAAAAATCCCGGCACGATTTTCATTCCAAAATCATGCCGGGATCTTTATTATTCTATGCGAAGCCGATTAAAGTTTTTCGCCGAAGCCTTTTTTCAAAAAGGCTGGAAAGGCAAACTTAAAATCAACCCTTGCTCTTTTTGCTGGTGGCCTTCATGCGCAGGTCGTGGTCCAGGATGCGCTTGCGGATGCGCAGGTTCTCCGGAGTAACTTCCAGCAGCTCGTCCGGTGCCAGGAATTCCAGGCAGCCTTCCAGGCTGAACTTGGTCACGGGGATCAGGCGCAGAGCATCGTCACTGCCGGATGCACGGGTGTTGGTCAGGTGCTTGGTCTTGCACACGTTGACGGTGATGTCCTCACCGGTCGGGGTGTAGCCAACAACTTCGCCCTCGTAAACCTTTTCACCTGCGGTCACAATCAGGGTGCCGCGCTGCTGGGCGTTGAACAGACCGTAAGTGACGGCATCGCCGGTATCAAAGCTGATCAGGGAGCCGCTGGAACGGGTGGCAATGGGGCCGCACCATTCTTCGTAACCATCAAAAATGGTGTTCATGATGCCTTCGCCGTGGGTGTCGGTCAGGAACTGGCTGCGGTAGCCAAACAGGCCGCGGCTGGGCATACGGAACTCCAGACGGGAACGGTTGTTCATCATCTGCATGTTCATCAGGATGGCCTTGCGGGCGCCCAGAGCGGTCATAACGTTGCCCTGATAGGTTTCCGGCACGTCAATCACAACGCGCTCCATGGGCTCCATGGTCTTGCCGTTCTCCTCATGGGTCAGAACATGCGGGGGGCTGACCTGCAGCTCGTAACCTTCGCGGCGCATGGTCTCAATCAGGATGGACAGGTGCATTTCGCCACGGCCCATTACGCGGAAGGAATCGTTGGTGGCGGAATCTTCCACACGCAGGGCAACGTCCTTCAGCAGCTCGCGCTGCAGGCGGTCACGGATCTGGCGGCTGGTGACGTACTTGCCTTCCTTGCCGGCAAACGGGGAATCGTTGACGGAGAAGGTCATCTCAACGGTAGGATCGTTGATCTTAACAAAGGGCAGCGGCTCAACCTTGCTGGGGTCGCACACGGTGTTGCCGATGGAAATATCGGGCAGACCGGCAAAGGCAACAATATCACCGGCAGCGGCCTGCTCAATGGGCTCGCGGCCGTTTGCCTTAAAGTCAAACAGCTTGGTGATGCGGCCGGTCATGTGCAGGTCGGGGTTGTGCCAGTCGCAAACCTGAACAGCCTGGCCAACCTTGATGATACCGTTCTGCACGCGGCCAACGCCCATGCGGCCCACAAAGTCGTTGTAGTCTACGCTGGAAACCAGCATCTGCATCGGGGCTTCGGGTTCACCCTCCGGCGGGGTAACGTACTTCAGGATGGTATCAAACAGCGGCTTCAGGTCGGTGCCGTTTTCGGGGTGGGTCCAATCATAGCTGGCGGTGCCGTTACGGCCGGAGCAGAACACCATCGGGCTGTCCAGCTGCTCGTCGGTAGCGCCCAGGTCCATCAGCAGCTCCAGGATCTCGTCAATAACTTCCTTAATGCGGGCGTCGGGACGGTCGATCTTGTTGACGGCAATGACCAGGGACAGATTTTGCTGCAAAGCTTTCTGCAGAACAAAACGGGTCTGGGGCATGCAGCCTTCGGCTGCGTCAACCAGTAGCAGAACGCCGTTGACCATTTTCAGCACGCGTTCTACCTCGCCGCCAAAGTCGGCGTGGCCCGGGGTGTCAACAATGTTGATCTTGACGCCGTTATAGACGCAGGAGCAGTTCTTTGCCAGGATGGTGATGCCGCGTTCACGCTCGATGGCGCCGGAGTCCATCACGCGCTCAGCAACCTGCTGATTGGAGCGGAATGCGCCGGACTGCTTCAGCATCTGATCCACGAGGGTGGTCTTGCCATGGTCAACGTGGGCGATAATGGCAATATTGCGAAGATTTTCTTGGATCATAACCTACGATACCTCTTTATACTTTCAAAATCTGGGGTTTGGTGCACGAACATAGGTTGCGGCAGGGGCTAACATCCCAACTGCAGCACACTTATACTATATTGTACGGCACCATGATGAAATTGTCAAGAATCGTAAATTGTTTTTTCTTATGGTATAATTAAAAATAATCGTGGGGAATTGCGCGGTTTTCTGGTTATTCTACCAACAACATGGTTTGCGGTAAATAACCAAAAAGAGGGGAAAGGCCGCTGCATATACCCCTTGAATTGATTGGGAAAGGGAAGAACTATGCCAAAGACACGCCGTAAGGTCAACATCATTGGTCACCGCAACCCGGATACAGACTCTATCTGCTCTGCGCTGGCCTATACCTACCTGAAAAACCAGCTGGGGGATGCTGTGTACGAAGCCCGCCGTGCCGGGCAGATCAACCGCGAAACCGCCTTTGTGCTCAAGCATTTTGGGGTGGAGCCGCCGCGCCTGTGTACCGATGTCAGCCCCCAGGTGAAGGATATCGACATCCGCGAGCAGCCCGGCATTGATAAGGAAATGAGCATCCGCGCCGCATGGAGCATGATGCGCGACACCGAGATCGATACCTTGTGCGCCATTGACGAGGATAAAGAACTGCTGGGCCTGATCACCGTTAAGGACATTGCCAATGCCAATATGGACCTATTTGATACTGAGGTTCTGGCAAAATCCAAGACGAGCTACAAAAACGTGCTCAGCACCCTGGAAGGCGAAATGCTGCTGGGCGACCCCGATGCCTGCATTACCTCCGGCCGCATTTTTATTGGCACCAGCCCGGAAATTATGGATGGTGCCGTGAACCCCGGCGATATTGTGCTGGTGTCCAACCGGTACGAAGTGCAGATGTGCGCCATTGACTGTGGCGCCGGTGCCATTGTTGTCTGCTGCGGCTCTGCTGTGCCGCGTACCATTTTGGCCCGCGCACAGGAAAAAGGATGCATTGTCATTACCACCCCGTTTGATACGTACGCCGCCGCCCGCCTGATTTCCACCGCTGCCCCGGTGCGCCACTTTATGCGCAGCAAGAACCTGTTGGAATTCAGCGTGAATACTGCAGTGGAAGACGCCCGCAAGGTCATGGCCAATGTGCGCCACCGCTATTTCCCCATCCTGGATGCCAATGGCAAATATTGCGGTGTCATCAGCCGCCGTAATTTGTTGAACGTGCACCGCAAGCAGGTCATTATGGTGGACCACAACGAGCGCGGTCAGGCTGTGGATGGTCTGGAGCAGGCGGAGATTCTGGAGATCATCGACCATCACCGTCTTGGTGCACTGGAAACTGCCGGGCCGGTGTATTTCCGCAACGAGCCGGTTGGCTGCACCGCTACTATCATCAGCCGCATGTATGAAGAGCACGGTGTAGAGATCCCACCCCAGATTGCAGGCCTGCTGCTTTCCGCTATTCTGTCGGACACGCTGATGTTCCGTTCGCCTACCTCCACGCCGCTTGACCAGCACATTGCCGAAAAGCTGGCCAGGATCGCGGGCGAGGAGATCCCCACCTATGCGGAGCAGATGTTTGAAGCCGGCGCCGACCTGACGGGCCGCACGGCGGACGATGTGTTCTTCTCTGACTTTAAGGTATTCAGCCGCGGCGATGCCAAGTTCGGCGTTGGCCAGGCTATTTACATGACCTCCAACTCCCGCTCGGCAGCAGAAGCGCTCATCACGCCATTTTTGCCGGAAGCACTGGCCCAGGCCGGTGTGCCCATGGTGTTCTTTATGTGCACCGATATGCGTGCCCAGGCCACAGACCTGCTGTTCTGCGGCCAGCAGGCGGAAGAAATTGTGCGCAGCGCATTCCATGTGGAAACCAAGGACGGCAAAGCTGTGCTGCCCGGGGTTGTCAGCCGCAAAAAGCAGCTGATCCCCCCGCTGATGGCGGCATTGCAGGCACTGCAAGCGTAAGTTAGGAGTTAGGGCAACACCGCACAATTCCCGCCTTGCGGCTTAAGCACCGCTCCG
>OLRX01002740.1_pt1 | contig 10799 bp, 7 predicted proteins | sample 1672991 | NCBI WGS metagenome assembly OLRX01 (sample SAMEA3136744, study PRJEB25190) | human gut metagenome | biome: human gut; feature: human-associated habitat; material: faeces | place: Austria | collected 2013
GCATCTACATGCCAACCTGGAGATTGTGTATGTAACAGAAGGAACATTGGAATTGGGGGTTGGGCAAGATTTCTTTCATATGGAAAAAGGAGATTTTGCAATCGTATTTCCAAATATGATACATCATTATCAGGTGTTTTCAAATGACAGCAGTAAAGCATTTTATCTATATCCGCCACTTTCGTATGCGGGGCAGTTTGTGGGCAAACTTCAAAAATATTGTCCAGAGAATCCAGTTATTAAAAAAGAATGTGTACATGATGATATTTTGAATGCGATTCGTTGTTTATATCGTGAGCATACAAGAAACACTATTGTGGAGCAGTGTTATGTTCAAATCATTATGGCCAGAAGTTTGCCATGCTTCCAGTTGATTGAAAAGGATAGTTTTAGTAGTGGGGATATTATTTATCGGACGGTATCTTATGTGGCGGCACATTTTAAAGAAGAAATTACATTGGATATGATGGCAAGAGATTTAGGAGTCAGTAAATACGTTTTATCCCGAGTATTCTCGGCAACATTTCATAAAAATTATAATCAATACTTAAATGAGCAAAGGATGAATTATGTAATCTCACTATTGGAGTGTTCAGACGAACCCATTACCGATATTTGCCTGGATGCAGGATTCCAGAGTCAGCGGACGTTTAATAGGGTGTTCCAAGAAATGTATAAAATGAGTCCGAGAGAATACAGAAATTATTTTAGAGAAAAAAATATTACACATGAATATTTCGAAGGTTAGACATAGGGTGGACAACTTAAGATCAGGCCGTACAAGCCTGATCTTAAGTATCCTGCTGAAGTTGTTTGCGAAATTCTGAAGGCGACAATCCGCTTTGCTTCTTGAAAACCCGACTAAAGTAAAAAGGATCATCGTATCCAAGAATTTGGGCAATTTCTGAAACATTGTAATTAGTTGTTTCAAGAAGAGTTTGTGCATTGGAAATCCGTAAGGATTGAATATATTGGGTCGGAGTTGCTTCTGTATATTCTTTGAAATTCCTGATAAACCAGCTGATGCTCATATGATGTTCAGTGGCGTATTCTTCAATACTGATTGCTTTAGTATAGTTCTCATGAAAATATCGAACTGCAGAATCCATTTCTTCCATAAGCAGACGGTTTTTACCTTTGGGTTTGTGGCTGTCTAACCGATGCAACATAATCAGAAGATGTTTTAAGTAATTGACAAGAAGTTCTTCATAATCCTCTTTACATAACTTCAATTCTTGGATCATTTGTAAAAAAATATGCTTATATTCCAAAGAAGTACCGGTATGAATTACATGTGCCTCATCCGGAATACCGTATTTTCTTAGAATATTTTTTACGTTATTACCGGTAAAGTGAACCCAATACACTTCCGTATGGTCAGTTCCATAGTAGTAATAGCGTTGCTCTTCTTTAGGGCGATAGATGACCATATTACCTGCATTAACGATTTCTTCAATACCGTTAAAGTAGAAATGGGCTTTGCCGGAAGCAATGTAGAGGATTTGATAGTCAATTCTGCCACGGGGACGGTTGGTAGGAAGTTTTGGTTTTGTAATCAGACGATAGGTACCGCAACTAGTAACAAACAGAGCGTATTTTTTGTCTTTGAAGTCAAGTACCTTATTATGCCAATAAGCAGAATCTATATACATAACAAAGCCCCCTTAGAGAATGAATTTGTCCATAATTATGAAAATTATAAGTAAATTATATCATTTTGTGCATGGTTTGTCCAATCTTATTCATGTTAATAGAATGTGCTACTGTATATAATTATAGAAAAAGAGAAAACAAGGAAATGCAAAAAAAACTATAAATTCAAGAAGGAGGTAGTTTAAATGCATTCATTAGTGAAATCCCGGGAAGAATCGGACCGCTTCCAGTTATTAAACGGAGAGTGGGGGGGTCCGGTATTATGAGAGTATTTATGACTTGCAGGAAAAATTCTATGAGAAAGATTTCGATGCAAGCCAATTTGACCAAGTGAAGGTTCCGGGCGTGTGGCAGTTTTATGGTTACGCTTCCCATCAGTATACAAATATCCGATATCCATTTCCATTTGACCCACCGTATGTACCACAGGATAATCCATGTGGAACATATATATATGATTTTGAATACAAGATAAGTGAGTTGGCGCCAAAAGCATACCTGTTATTTGAAGGTGTAGATTCATGCTTTTATGTGTGGATCAATGGAGAGTATGTTGGATATAGCCAGGTTTCCCATTCTACAAGCGAGTTTGATGTGACGGATGTTTTGGAAGAAGGAAAAAACCGTATTGCAGTGCTGGTTCTGAAATGGTGTGATTGAAGTTACTTAGAAGACCAGGATAAGTTCCGTATGAGCGGCATTTTCAACGATGTATATTTGCTGAATCGTCCTAACCAGTGTATTTATGATTAATTATATTACGACGACGCATACAGACAAAAAGCAAAAAATCTGTATACGATTGTATTTGAAACGGAAAAAGAGGTCATCACAGACCGGGTGGGTATTCGTGAAATTCATATTGAGAATCGTGTAGTTTACTTCAATGGAAAACGATGAAGCAGCATAAAATGCTTCCGTCTATACGCAGGAAGAACTGACGGTTTTATGCCTGGATTATGCACAAAACGGCATTGGATCAAACAGTTGCGGACCGGAACTGGCAGAGCAGTACAGATTAGACAGCAAAGAGTTTGTATTTGGAATCAGGCTAATACCGTACAAAAATTGATGATTTATAAGAAAAATGGGAGAAAAAAGATGGAAGAAAAGAAATACTTAAAATGGTATAACAAAGTCGGATATGGTTCCGGAGATATTGCGGGAAATGTGGTATATGCATTCCTTTCCACCTTCGTAATGCTCTATCTGACCAATACTGTTGGATTGAACCCGGGTATTGTAGGAACATTGATTGCAGTATCAAAACTGTTTGATGGAGTGACCGATATTTTCTTCGGCTCTATGATTGATAAGACAAAAACAAAAATGGGAAAAGCAAAACCCTGGATGCTGTATGGTTATATCGGCTGTGCAGTTACTTTGATCGGTGTATTTGCAATTCCGGAAAGTCTTGGACAGACAGCGCAGTATGCATGGTTCTTTATTGCATATTCCCTGTTAAATGCAGTATTCTATACAGCAAATAACATTGCATATTCAGCTCTTACAGCTCTGATTACCAAGAACAGCAAAGAACGTGTAGAAATGGGATCTTACCGTTTTATCTTTGCATTTTCTACCAGCCTTTTGATCCAGTCTGTTACTATCAAGTTTGTTGAGATTATGGGAGGGGGAGCTGCTGGATGGAGAACTGTAGCAATCATTTATGCCATCATTGGACTTATTATAAATACAGTTTCTGCATTATCTGTAAAAGAGCTTCCAGAAGAAGTCTTAAACGAAGATGCGTCCAGCGCAGTAGATGAAAAATACAGCCTTATTGAAGCTGCAAAACTGTTATTTTCCAACAGATTTTATATTATGATCTGCGTAACCTACATTCTGCAGCAGATTTATTCCGCAATGCTCAGTATGGGTATTTATTACATGATGTATGTATTGAAAAACGAGGATCTGTTCCCGGTATTTTCCTGGGCAATCAATATCCCGTTAATCATTGCGCTGGTTATTACACCATCTTTAGTAGCAAAATGGAAAGGGTTATATAAGCTGAATCTGGTTGGATATACCATTGGAACCATTGGACGTGCCCTTGTAGTAGTTGCTGCTTATATGGGAAGCGTACCGCTTATGATTGCCTTTACAGCCGTTGCTGCATTTGGTATGGGACCATGGCAGGGTGATATGAATGCGGTGATTGCTAACTGTTCAGAGTATACTTATCTGACAAAGCATAAACGTGTAGACGGAACCATGTATTCCTGTACTTCCCTTGGTGTGAAACTTGGAGGAGGACTTGGAACTGCGATTACAGGCTGGCTTCTGGAATTCAGCCACTTTAACAGTTCACTTGCTGTACAGCCGGATTCCTGCCTTAGCATGCTTCATACTATGTATCTGTGGATTCCAGTTGTGATTTGTGTAATCATTACTTTTATTATGTCACAGATGAATGTAGAAAAGGCAAATGAAGAATTAAAGAACAGTAAAATGCTGGAAACAAAATAAGCATTAAGATAACGAAATATAGCAATGGGATGTAACAATAAAAATGTCTAGAGGATGATCATGAACTATAGCGGCTTAAAAGAAGACAAAAGATTAATTGAAGCAGTACCGACCGCAAGACAGATTGCATATGAAAGCATGGAATTTTTCTGTTTCATTCATTTTACAGTAAATACCTTTACCGGAAGAGAATGGGGCGATGGAACAGAGCCGGAATCTATTTTTAATCCGACAGAGCTGGATGCAAAACAGTGGGCGAAAACAGCCGCAGAGGGCGGTATGAAGGGACTGATCCTCACTTGCAAACATCACGACGGATTCTGCCTGTGGCCATCAAAATACACCAAACACAGTATCAAAAACTCTCCATATAAAAATGGAAAGGGTGATATTGTAAGAGAAACAATGGAGGCTTGCAGAGAATATGGCCTGAAGTTTGGTGTTTATCTTTCTCCTTGGGACAGAAACAATGAATCCTATGGAAAAGGAAAAGAGTATGATGACTATTATGTGAATCAGCTTACAGAGCTTCTGACAGAGTATGGTGATATTTTTGTAGTATGGTTGGACGGTGCCTGTGGGGAAGGCGCAAACGGAAAGGTACAGAAATATGACTGGCAAAGATACTACCAGGTAGTTCGCAAGCTGCAGCCAAATGCTGTGATCTCTATTTCTGGTCCTGATATCCGTTGGTGTGGAAATGAAGCTGGTGAGGTACGCCCAAGTGAATGGAGCGTGGTAGCAGCAGATATGAAAGATCCGACTCTGACCGCAGAGTTAAGCCAGCAGGAGGATAATGAAGAGTTCCGTGAAAGACCATTGGATGAAACACAGTCTGATCTGGGAAGCAGGGAACGCCTTGTGAAGGAAGAACGACTTGCCTGGTATCCGGCTGAGACAGATGTCTCCATCAGACCGGGCTGGTTCTATCACGAAGAAGAGGATGATAAGGTACGTTCTTTTGAGAATCTGAAGGATATTTACTTAAAATCAGTTGGTGGAAATACTACACTTCTGTTAAACATCCCTCCGATGAAAAACGGAAAGATCCATCCAACGGATATTCAGAACCTGAAGCAGTTAGGTGACTTTATCAAAGAAAGCTTTTCCAATAATTTAGTGGAAGAAGCTGGTATTACAACCATTCCACCACTTGACTGTCGGGAGATGTCCCCAGAAGTTCTTAGAACCGATGATTATGAGACTTATTTCCTGAATGAGGCTGGAACCAATAAACTGGTTATCAAGATCAAATGGATTGAAAGAAAAAAACTACATTATCTTGTTCTGAAAGAAGCAATTCCGCTTAGCCAGAGAGTTGAGGCATTTAATGTCTGCTATGAAGAAAACGGCAGCATAAAAAAATGCTATGAAGGAACAACTATCGGATATAAGAGAATCGTCGATTTGAAGGGAATCCATACAGATAGTCTGGCAATCGTAATTGAAGATTCCAGAGTTGCACCTGCGATGGCATTTGTGGGAGTATATTAAAATAGAAGAATAAGAAGTACATATGACTAGGGGAGAGCGTATGTAGAATATTAGTAATAAAAATAAATCAATTAAAAGCCCAGGCAGTTTTTGAACCTGGGCTTTCGTATACAGATCATTTCTTTTCTGGTTCAGTCATCTGATTCTCTTCATTTTGCCGCAGTTGTTTCCGAAACTGTGACGGCGAAGCGCCAAACTGTTTCCGGAAAAAGCGGCTGAAATATAATGGATTTTCATATCCAACCAGATTGGAAATTTCTGTAACATTGTAGTTTGTGGTTTCCAACAGAGATTTCGCATTTGAAAGACGCAGGTTCTGTATGTACTGGGCGGGTGTTGTATTCGTATATTGTTTGAAGTTCTGGATAAACCAGCTAACACTAATATTTTTCGAAGCTGCATATTTTTCAATATTAATCTGTTTATTGTAATGCATTCGGAAATAATCAACTGCCTGCGCCATGTCATCCATGATCATCGGATTCTTCTTGTGTGGTTTTACAAGAATCTGGCGGTGAAGAAGGATTAAAAGCTGCATAAAGTAATACACAAGAAGCTCTTCATAGTCATCTTTCCGCAGCTGCAGTTCTTCAATCATGTTCATGTACAGATGCTTGTATTCCATGGAGACCCCGGAATAAATCACATGAACGCCATCTACAATGCCGTATTTGCGGAGGATATTTTTGACGTTATTCCCAGTAAAATGAACCCAGTACACTTCCGGGTGGTCGGCACCATAATAGTAGTAGCGCTGTTCTTCTTTTGGACGGTACAAAACCATGTTTCCAGCAGAAACAATTTCCTCTTTTCCATCAAAATAGAAATGTGCTTTTCCAGAAGCAACGTAAAGAAGCTGGTAATCAAGCCGACCTCGCGGCCGGTGCGTTGGCAGCTTCTTTATTGTGTACAGACGGTAAGTACCGCAGCTCCCTATAAAAATAGGATGTTTTTTATCTTTAAAATCCAAGCGTGTCTGGTGCCAGTAAGCGGAGTTTGTGTACAATATAAATTACCTCCTTGTAAATATGCACAATTTTTGTCGGAACAGATTGTGCATATTTCAAAATTAATAAAAAAGTGTATATTTTTGTGTCTTTACTTGTTAAATTATATCATTTTGTGCATGTTTTGTCGAACAGAGTTTATGTAAATTTTTTAAAAAACAGGTATAATCATATCAGATGTTAAAACAGAAAAATATATAATATTGGAGGAGCAAATATGATCGTACCAAAACACTACGAAAATCTGAATGTGTTACATGAAAACACCATGCCCCATCGAGCATACTACATGCCTGCATCAAAGGATATGGGATCTCTTGTACATGACAGAGAGAAATCTGACCGTATGGAGCTTTTAAATGGAAACTGGAAATTCCAGTTCTATAAGAGCATTTATGATCTTCAGGAAAAATTTTACGAAGCAGGTTATGACACTAAGGGCTTCGACGAAATTCCAGTTCCGGGAATCTGGCAGAACTATGGCTATGACAGCCATCAGTATACCAATGTCCGTTACCCAATTCCGCTTGATCCGCCATATGTACCACAGGAGAATCCTTGCGGAGCGTACGTACACCAGTTTGAATATAAGAAAGATTCCAAAGCACCAAAAGCATACTTGAATTTTGAGGGTGTAGATTCCTGCTTCTATGTATGGATCAATGGTGTCTATGTAGGCTACAGCCAGGTGGCTCATGCAACCAGTGAATTTGACGTGACCGATCATCTGAAAGAAGGAACAAACACTTTAGCGGTACTTGTCCTGAAATGGTGTGATGGAACTTATCTGGAAGATCAGGATAAATTTCGAATGAGTGGAATCTTCCGGGATGTGTATTTTGTGAACCGCCCGGAAAATGTGGTCTATGACTACTTTACAACTACCGAAATCCAGGAGGAACAGGCAGTGATGTATATCTGTTAAAGCGACCAGAAAGTGTACTGTATGATTATTTTACCACTACATCTATAGGGGAAAATGGTGCAGAAATTGAAATTTGTGCGAATTTTCTTGGGGAGAGCAATGCAGCAGAAAATACTAAAATTGTAATCCGGAATCATGAGGGAAATACGGTGGCTACAGGTACATTTAAGAAATGTGACAATGAAAATTTTGCTTACGAAGCGGTATTAGATATCACAAACCCTGTACTCTGGAATCCGGAACAGCCATATCTGTATCAGGTGCTTTTCCTTTCCGAGAATGAGGTGATCATAGACCGTATCGGTATCCGTGAAATCCACTGTGAGGGAAGCGTAATCTATATTAATGATGTAAAAGCAAAATTTAAAGGTGTAAACCGTCATGACTCCGATCCGATAACCGGTTCCGCAGTAAATATGGAGCAGATAAAAAAAGATCTGATCATGATGAAACAGCACAACTTTAATGCAGTCCGAAGCAGCCATTACCCGAATTCTCCTTATTTCTATCAGCTTTGTGATGAGTATGGCTTATTTGTGATCGCAGAAGCTGATAATGAGAGCCATGGAACCCAGACACAGTACTTGAAAAATTCAGAGTGGGAAAATGTAGTTGAGCAGTGGAATAAAAGAATTGCAAATAACCCGGATTTCATTCCTGCAACCATGGATCGTACCAGACTTTGTGTGGAAAGAGAAAAAAACCGCCCATGTATTGTAATGTGGTCTATGGGTAATGAATGTGGATATGGATGTACCTTTGAGGAATCCCTAAAATGGACCAAAGAATTTGACCCAACCCGTCTTACGACTTATGAGAGTGCATTCTATCAGAGTACAGACCGTGAGTATGACTATTCCAATATTGATGTAGTTGGAAGAATGTACCCAGCTTTTTCTGAGATTGATGAATACATGGAAAAGAATCCGGATAAACCTCTTCTTCTGGTAGAATATTGCCACGCCATGGGAAATGGACCTGGAGACCTGGAGGATTACTTTGAATTGATCCAGAAGTACGACAGTCTTTGTGGAGGTTTCGTATGGGAGTGGTGTGATCATGCTATTTACAAAGGCCAGGCTGAAAATGGCAAGGGAATCTATTATTATGGAGGAGATCATGGCGAAGAAATTCACGATGGAAACTTCTGTATGGATGGACTGGTTTATCCTGACAGAACACCACATACTGGGTTAAAAGAATACAAAAATATATATAGACCGGCAAGGGTTCTTCACTATGATCAGGAAACTGGAGATATGGTTCTTCATAACTATATGAATTATGTTGATCTTAAAGATTATATTTATCTTATATATGAGGTGAGCGTTGACGGAGAAGTTGACTGTGTAGGACAAATTGAATTAGATGAAAGTATACCAGCTCATGAAGAAAAAACAATCAAACTTCCTGTTTCAATACCAGATAGTGGAAAATGTTACCTAAAAGTATCTTATTGTTTGAAAAATAATACTCAGATTTTACATTCGGATGAGTCTCTTGGATTTGATGAAATCCTTTTAAAGAACATAGATGGAAGAAATCAGAAAGCCATTGAACTTCTTGCTGAAATGGTTACTGATAATAGCTTTACTGTGGAAGAGTGTGACAGATACTTTACAATTCATGTAGGGCAGGAAAATACTTATCGCTTCAACCGACTGACAGGATTATTTGAAAGCATTACTGTAAAGGGAAAAGGACTTCTGACTCGTCCTATGGAATTAAATATCTGGAGAGCACCAACTGACAACGACCGGAAAATCAAATTAGAATGGATGAATGCTCATTATGACCAGAGCTATGCAAGAGCATATGAAACTTCCTGCATTACCAAAAATGGGAAACTACACATCTTAGGAACGTTAAGTGTTTCTGCACCTACCGTACAAAAAATTCTTGATGTGAAGTCAGAATGGATTATTACTTCGGATGGCGCAATCCAGGTAAAAATGGATGTAAAGAGGGATTTGGAATTTCCAATGCTTCCGAGATTTGGAATCCGTTTATTCCTTAACAGAGATTTTGACAACGTAGAATATTACGGAATAGGACCTGAGGAAAGTTACGTAGATAAGAGAAGAGCCGGCAGTCATGGAAAATATGATGCTAATGTACTTGAAATGCATGAAGATTACCTGCGTCCACAGGAAAATGGAAGTCATACCGACTGTGACTACCTTATCTTAAAAGGAAAGGAAAATACTTTTGCAGCAGCAGGAGAAAGGACATTTTCCTTTAACGTATCACCATATACTCAAGAGGAACTGACAGCAAAAAGACATAGCTATGAATTACAGCCTTGTGGAAGTACGGTCGTGTGCCTGGATTATGTCCAAAACGGAATTGGTTCTAACAGTTGCGGGCCTGAGTTGTCAGAACAGTACCGCCTTGATGCAGAACAGTTCAATTTTGAAATTAAAATGATAATTAAATAATACAGAATAAAGAAGCTGCCAGCTTAAACGGAGCAGGCTATGGCAGCCATTTCCCAGAAGGGAATCCGAATGACTATTACTGTACTTGCTTCTCTGCCAATCTTCGCGCTATATCCATTCATGCAGAAGTATTTCTCAAAAGGAATTATGGTGGGTGCTGTAAAAGGCTGACTTTAATAATCCCTGGCATTCGATCATTATGACAGATGCCGGGGATTTGTGTATTACAAACTAAAAAAGTATGCTGCATATAAAATATTGACCAGATAGTTGCTGTAAAAATTTATCCATAAAAAATTCTGTAACAACAGAGTATGAATTGGAGTGCAAATTCCGGCTCATCTGAGCACGATATCCGTAAGCGCTTAGATCTTGGGTAGCTTTACTGTCTACGTTTTTAAACTCATAATGATAGTAAATAGATTTTTACTACACTCCGCTTGATAGGAGATAGAAATTTACTACATTTGGAGGTTTCATTATGAGTAAGAAACGTGCTCCAGGGCGTTCCCTGGACGAATGGATGGAACTGGTAATCGAATGCAGACAAAGTGGCCTGACAGATGCTGCATGGTGTAATGAGCATGGGATATCTCCCAGCTGTTTTTACAATGCAGTTACCCGTCTCCGCAAAAAAGCCTGTCAGATACCGGATCCAGCCCCCAAAGCCAGCACTCTTGACCTTACATCCCATAAACAGGATGTAGTCCAGATTGCTATAGAACCGGAGTCTTCTCCGGCAGGACTGATCCCAGATAATGGAAACAGACCTATGCACCTTGACAATTCACATACGATTGAAATCGAAGC
>OLRX01002749.1_pt1 | contig 10769 bp, 14 predicted proteins | sample 1672991 | NCBI WGS metagenome assembly OLRX01 (sample SAMEA3136744, study PRJEB25190) | human gut metagenome | biome: human gut; feature: human-associated habitat; material: faeces | place: Austria | collected 2013
ACTTCTATCATGAAATTCAAAATATGGTAGATGAAAAAATGAAATCCATTACATTACAGGATATTATTGATCGGTATTATTTTAAAATCAGGAAAGTTAAAAACCTTTAACTAATCAAGAATAGCAAGAATAGCAAGCACTGCCTGTGTCATGACACAGGCGAAATTCCCCACACTTTCCTACCATCTTTGCTACAATTTGCCTTGGGTAGTTACACCCAAAATTGAATCAAACACGAAACAGACTGTTGTAAAAACCGAACATTTTACAGCAGTTTTTTTGTACCCATTTTTAGAAAGGACGTGACTCAATGGCAAACAGAAACCGCACCAATCCGGTACAATTTTATCTCAGCGATGATGAGCAGTACATTCTCACTACCAAATTCAAAGCATCCGGCATGAAAAGCATGTCAGCCTTTTTACGCAAGGCATGTACTTGAGCAGGCAGGGATAACTATAACTACCACAAAGGTATGAATGGAATCATTCAGAAATTGAAATGTCTATTTATGAAAAGGTTGGGGCAGATAATCCGGAAATGATTGAATCAAAATATCAGGAAATTCAGGAGTTATATCCACAAGTTGGTTTCTTTCTTGGGCAACAGCTATCAAACTTTTTAACAAAACATACATAATTTTACGGCGGATATAATTGCCCGCCGTAAAATTTCTTTTTCCCACTTTTGGAAGAAAGTAATTATTTCAGTTTTCCATCTTACATACGAGAACTTCGACACTACTCGAAAGGATTCTAGCAAAAACATTACAGCTTTAATTGCTGAAATTCAACGACAAATATCTAGTCGCGTTTCTGACCCCAGTATAGAACATTATCTAAATACTTATGGGTATCTTCCATTGTGGGTTTTAAACAATATTCTTACACTGGGAACTATCAGTAAATTTTATAGCCTAATGAAACAAAATGAACGTCAGACTATTTCTAAGATTTTTCGTTTATCAGATAATGAATTGGAGAGCATTTTAACTTACGTTTCTTCTGTTAGAAATTTTAACGCACATGGTAACCGATTATTTTGTTATAGAAGCAAGCGTCCACTTTGTAACACCCGACTTCATTCACAGATGGGTATTGAGAGAAATCTAAGTGGTGAATATATATGTGGAAAACGAGACTTATTTTCTTATTGACTCATTTCTTTGTCAATCCTATAATTAATACAAAAAATCCTCTAAGACAATAGGTGTTTCACTATCTCTTAGAGGATATTTCTTTAATTTAAATGGTATCTGGTAATATTTTTCCAATTTTTCGGGAAACCCATTTTATTCAATAATTCAACTTCACTTATATGCTCTACTTCTCTGTTTACTCGGTCAATCTCTTTTATGAGCTTTCTTTTAAATTCCAGAAAATCTTTTCCAGGTAATAGATATCTAAAAGCAATCACCACAGCAAACAAATCTTGTTTTCCTTTTTCGTACTGATTACCGCTCTGTGGTAATGAAAGTTTTTTATGAAGCGGTGTATCCGCAATAGCATCTACTGTTCTGTATGTAAACAGTCGTTCCCCATGGGCACATACATTCCTATACTTAGTGAGAACAGATAGAAACTGTTCCATCTGATGCTGATTCAAAGGTTCAAAGTTTTTTGATACTTTTGATTTTAAGGACTGCGGAAACACTCGGAACATTTTTGATAAGTTTCCAAACGTAAGTACATTTGCCAAAACCCATAATGGAATTTCACCATATGTCTTGCGGTAATAGTTGATATATGTATAATCTGTGGTCGTTGTTGCTCGTTTCAAGGTCGCTATCAACTTTACGATTGTTGCATGATTTCTTTTTGTATTATTATAATTATTAGCGTCCAGGTACTGCTTCTGCTCTGCTCCATACATTTCAGTAAAATAGTATGACATCAAAGAACGCATCTGTCGCTCAATCTGCAGTAAATATTTAAAGAACAACTCTCTAAGCTCTGCATCAAACTTATACAGACTGACTATTTCTTCAAAACTTGTTCCTGCTTTATATTTTTTTGTGTTTGATATTCTAAAAAGATGTTTATATCCTCCCATAAGAGGAAAATATCCTATTTGGCGTAACATCTCTTCCGCATATTCTCTGTCTTTTATTTTTATTCCCTTTTCATCACTGATCCAGGAAACCTGGTCACTAAAAGAAGAGAATTTTTTCGGTGTCTGCATCTCATTTCTCCTTAAAACAAAAGAGGGAGAGACCCGCAGGCTCTCCCCCGCCTGTAGGCTTCGCAAGTTTCTACAGAACGATCACTGAGCTTAGTATACGTCATTTTAAATGTCCTGTCAATATGCCAAAACATTCTCTATCATATCAGCTCAAAATTATTCTATGCTATTTTTCTCCAAATTATCATTCTTTTTTATCAGCTTTTAAAATTTATTTGATTTAAAAATACATGAAAAAAGCGACAGTCTGATTTACATTTTGTATTTCAGAAAACTGCCGCTTCTTTTTCTTCTTTATTCTGTTTTTCTTCCTCCAACTCCCGGAAGATTTCTTCGCCGTACTTATCAATCATTCGTACCAAAAAATCAATACACCGCTCAAATTCAATATTCTGTTGCATAAGCTCCTCCCGTTATTGTTTTGATCTGAGCTTATTTTACAGAACCTGCCGGAAAACCACATTGAATAGAAATTGATTGTAAATTGACACAATCACTTTAAAAATATCCTCATTCCCTTGGATCAAATGTATGTTCGTGTTATGATAGATATACTCAATTTTTACTTCTTTCCATATCTGCGAAAACTTTTATAAATAAAAGGCAGTAAGGCTATTGCCATCACTGTATACATTACCATTACAAGCGGAATTTGTCGAAATACACAATTCCCAATCTGATAAATAAGTGGGACTTTTACACTTGCCTGTACATTTGTCAAAATTGTTGGTATCAAATTGAAAAGCGTTGTATACCCAGAAAGTGCCCTTCCTATAAATGGCAATAAGCAATATAAAAAGAACGGAATGCAAACAGCGACACTAATTGTATGCATTTTAGCCGCTACTAACATAGACACTGAAGCCGCCAGCATACTGGCTATAAATCCACATACAACTGTCAACAAATAGTATTGACCATATGACATAATGTAAATACTATATGCCTGATACATTTGATAAGGTGTATTCATACCACTGGTTCCCATAATTCCAAAACAAATCACACTAAGTAATATAATTCCCATACAATAAATCATAACTGTCGTAGCTATTCCTGCCAGTATTTTTGTTTTAACAGCTTTTGTACGTCCATACTTTGTAGAGAAAAATACTGCATCTGCTTTTGTCTGAAAATCATCTGCAAATATTCCAGAACAAATAAAACCAACTATGATTGCCAGAATAATGGAATACGTTTCTACATACATAATCATAGTATCCCACGAACTATAAGATTCGTATTCTACTGGTAATTTTATTTCATTATATTTCTTTTCCAAGTATTTTTTCTGAACAGAAGTCTTTCCATATTCTTCTGCCATCTTTTCCATATTTTTATGATAAGTGTCATAGAACTCTTGTATATTTTCTTCTGTAATTTGATTTAGAACACTTTCATCATATTCTGCATCCGGTGTTAATACCGATATTATAAAACCCCTAATATCATCTATCGGTTGTAATGTCGTTCCATAAATCGCATTTTCTTCTGAGGATTGTGTCATCGCATTTTTATTTTGTTCTATAACCTTTCCAAGTTCATCTTCTGTCAATGTACCTTTCCATGCTCGTCTGTTATCTGTAAGTTTTCTTGTTGCCATAATTCCAGTACTAGCATTTCCATTCTCATCCACATAGCGATTACTTGTAACTGCAAATCCGCTAAAAATGACAGCAAGTATCAATGCCAATCCGATTGCAAATACATTAATTTTCTTTGAAAAAATTCGTTTTAATTCTAATTTAAGCATCTTGTTTTTCCTCCGATTTTTCTCCAAAATAAAATAGAAATGCATCTTCCAGATTTTTTTCTACAGCCACAGCATCTTCTGTTGGCTTTTCTATTGAAATAATTCTAAGCTCTGCTCCGGTTTTTGTTGTTTTTATATTTCCAACCAAATATTCATTCATATATTTGTCTATCATACTTCTCGAAACATTACATTGCCATACCTTTTCTTTCATAGAAGATACTAAATCTTCCGCAGTACCTGCATAAAAAAGTTCTCCATCTTTCATTAACATAATGTTATTCGCAATGTACTCAATATCCGATACAATATGTGTAGACAAGAGCACCAAACGTTCTTCCGACAATTCACTAATTAAATTACGAAAACGTATTCTTTCATTCGGGTCTAATCCAGCGGTAGGTTCGTCCAGGACAAGAATTTGCGGATCGTTTAACATCGCCTGTGCTATTCCTACACGTCTAACCATTCCTCCAGACAAATTCTTCATTTTTCTTTTACTGAATTTTTCCATTCCTACTTGATTTAATAATTGCTTCACTTTATTTCTGGCAAACGGCATTTTTAACCCTTTTATAGAAGAAATGTACATCATGTAATCATATACGGTCAAATCTGGATAATATCCAAAATCCTGTGGTAAATATCCCAGAACTTCTCGGTATTCACCTCCTAGTTTCCATATATCTTTACCATTCCATAATATTTGTCCTTCTGATGGTTGAACAATCGTACAAAGCATACGCATTAATGTGGTCTTTCCTGCTCCATTTACTCCAAGCAGTCCATAAATTCCTTTTTCCATAACACAATTCACTTTATTAACAGCATTTACTTCTCCGTATTGTTTTGTTATATTTTTAAATTCTAATTTCATACGTGTAATCCTCCAAAATTTTTTCATCAAATACCAATGACTTCTGAACACAAAAAATAAAATATACAAAAGTCAATATCAGCATAGCCACCCATACCGGAGTTACAATTTTCTGATAAATAACATCATTTGCAACAATCATCATCCATAAACCAACCCATACCAGACAAGAAAGCACTGCTATATATTCTGATTTTTCCCATCTGCTGTACAATACACGAAAACATATACAACATGAAACATTTACTGGAAGCAAAAAATTAACCACCAAATCACTTAACGAGAGTATTGTTGTTTGATATGTAATTGCCAAAAACACCATAACGATCACCAGATCCACTACTCCAAACATCAACATTCTTGCTGTACAAATCTGACGCAGTGTGTAATAAGACGCCTGCTCAATTTCAATCGCACCATTTCTTCTGTTTTTCCAAATTTCCGGGACAATCAGAACCACAAATATTGTGGCAGATATTCCCATAATCCTCATCATATCTTTTATGTCTGACGTATAATTACTCAACCATATCCATAGACACATAAGAATACAACCTTGTAAAATCCACCATCTTTTTTTTATGAATTTTGTCTGCTCATACAAAAATTCAAAATAAGATGTTCTATGCGATTGTTTCGATAAAATTGACTCTGACAAAATATTCTGACATGCTTTTACTGTTCTGTTTTCTGCTTCAATCCTTACATATTTTTTTTCAATCTCCTCTTTATATTCCTTTATTTGTTGCTTATATTTCATCATAGTTTTTCACCTCCAACTCTTTCATCAAAAGTTCTTTTGCTCTTCCAATTCGATATTTTACAAGCGAAAGTTTTATGTGAAGTAATTCTGCAATTTCTCTTTGTTTCAATTCTTGAAAAAAATATAAAACTGCCGTTTCTCTAATTTCTTCCGGTAACTTTCTCACTGCCTGTTCAATAGTTAATCGGACTCCTAGCTCTTCTACATGATTTTTACTACTGTCCTCTGATTTTAGCAGTTCCTCTGATGGAATATCTTTTTTCTTTTTGTAATAATTTTTAACGATATTTCCAGCAATTGTATAAAGATAATTCTTAACTTTTCCATATTCTTTATATCTATATAAATTGGAAAAGAAACGTGTAAATACTTCTTGTGTCAAATCCTCTGCCTCATAGGGATCATAGATATGTAGCAAACAATATTGATATATACTTGAGTAATATTTTTTGACCAATTTTTCACACGCATCTTCATCTCCTGCTCTTGCTAGATGTACTAACAAAGAATCAGTTTTGTATTCCATTCGCAAATTTGCCTCCCTTTGTTTTCTAAATAATATAACAATCCTACTGTAGAAAAAGTTAGTATTTTAATAAAAATAGCCCGGATTTCTCCGAGCATAAGAAAAGCACCAACCATTTTTGATTGATGCCTTCCTCGTTGTTTTATAATGATTAGTCAAAGTCGTATGGATTGCTATAGCACATCCAATCTAAATCCGCATTTAATCCAATTTCAGCATACAATTTAGCTTGGCACTTTACCTCACGAACAGCTTTATACTTTTTTGATACCCTCTTGGTCTTTTTATCATTTGCTATTCTGGCTTTATACGCTTTGTTATTTGGATTATTTTGATTAGAGTAATCATTAAGTTGTTGTTGGGTATGTGTCTTCGATGACACACCACTCTTCTTTGCCATGAACCTTTCTCCTTTCTCCTTGACTCCATTTACATGATTACGCACAAGATAGCGGACACTTCGTCACCTTCTAAGCTGAATCCATCAAGAAATGGATTATCCCTGCATTTAACCAAGTTTCAAGGGCGGAGAATAATTTTTGCAAGAATACTACAAAAATCATTTAGCTAATTATAACATTTACTATTATCCAATTCAATCTATATTAAAATTTATCGGAGTCCTCCTATGTTACAATGCTACTACTTCTTTGCATTCTCTTCCAGTTCCAGCATGTACTTATCAAAGTCAGACATGAACAATCTGTCCTGAATCACACGGTATTTTTCAAATTCAGTTTCAGCTTTTGCTTTGGCAATCTCTGCTGTAATTTTGCCTTCATCCTGAAGAACCTCTCTGTCATCTGCCATCAAGAATAAATCCAGTCGCTTTGACCAAGTGGTTACTCCCATATGTGGCTTATCTGCATCTGCTCGCTCGTAAATCAACTCCGCTGCCGTATGTCCGTGAACTGCATAATACATCTTGTTTTGAATCTTTGCAAAGAACTGCTTTGTTGTTTTTGCACATCATACAATGTGGCCATCATCTTTTGTGTCATCCATATATTCTCATCTTCATAGCGCATCTCAATACTGTCCTGCTGGTCGCCGATAGAGGCAACATAAGTCAGGTATTCTGCAGCACTGGAACGGATGGTTATTTCGTCTTTTTTCTTTTTCAAATAGGGGTTCTCCTTTATAAATTGAAATGCGTTTTTGCTATTGTATTTAGCTGCTCTACTATTTCTGTAAATGGTAAATTCAAATCCAGAGTCCTGACCGTGATCTGGTTACCACTCATCTGATATACATTGTTCGGATATATTTCTTCATCAGTCTTCGCATACAAAAGCATTCCTGAAACTGTATGGTCTTTCTCCCTCAATTCGTATTCCTTATTCTTCACATAAGTAAAAATCTGATAAAGATTAGCCGAGTGAAGTGTATGCTTGTTAAACTGTACCTGCATACTATGCTCATAGTACTTTGCATCAATGATAAGAACTCTATCATCGCGCTGGAGCATTGATGAGAAGCTGATGGAACTCCAGCAGAAGCTTGTTAAAAAGGCCAACAACAAAGAAGCCTATGATGAAATTGCCAACCAGATATTTACACTCAGAGAAAAACGCCAACAAGCCTCAATGGATACGGTGCAGCGAAATGAACAGCTGCAGCGCAGACTTACAGGATTTCATCAAAGACCAGCCTTCCGAGCTTACTACCTTTGATGAAGCACTCGTAAAACGTTGGCTGAAGCAAATCACAATCTAGGACGACCATTGCACTGTTGAATTAAAATCCGGGCTTAAAGTCGATGTAGAAAGATAAGCATAAACGAAAAGGCTCCTCACCACTGGAACTTAATCCGGTGATGGGAAGTCTTTATTTCGTTTGAATATTAATTTTTATCCCAGCGATTTGCATCTGTCCAGCGGAAGTTAGGGTCTTTATTCCTTCTTGGGTCATTCTCCCATTCCTCAGCTACTCTTTTACTAATTTCCTTATCAAGGCGCTTCATCTTAGGTGTTTTTTCACCTGTTCCACCATTAAAACCATTTTTAATCCAATCCTGTCTCTCTGCTTCATAAGCATCTGATAATTCTTCATGTGAAGCTCCTTCAACCCATTTTTCAAATCCACTCTTAAATAGATTACCAAAAAATCCCATCTTTATTCCTCATTTTCAAACGAGTTTATAGTGCTGCTTGTGGGAAAATAATAAATCTTTCCATCCTTTGAAATCAGCTGTACATCTTCTCCATACAATTCTGACATATCAGCTTTATGTAATGCCTCATGACCTGATGACTGTTCCGCTATCATACTTGCAGTTTTCTTCTCTATGGAGCGGAAATTCAAATCATCATTAAACAGCCCCGGAATAAAATGTACTACGCCATCAAAACCAGTTCTCTTTCTACAAATTTCATCTGTTTCAATACCCAAGCGCTTTGTGGTTCCTTCATGTCAAGCAGTAAGGCGTCCCTGAGTTTCATTAACTTGATTTGTATATGTTGGCAGTAGCGCTATGCACTGTTCTCTGGATACTGCACCAAGATGCAATGTGTATCTTAAATCCGAAATCTTATATAAAACATCTAACAAAGACTTCTGGTACATAAACCAGTTCTGAGCATTTTCTAGCGCTTTCTCGTACTCTTCATAATCCAGCTCATTCTTCTTCGCAAATCCAGCTAATGTAAGATTTGCCTGTCCTAAAAGCTGTGTGCATTCTTCCTCTAAGCTATCAAGCTGTGATATCTTAGAAAGACGAAGTTCTTCATTTTCCAAAATCTCTGCTTGGAAATCAGCAATCTTCTTAACATGGGCTACCAAAGAGAACACTCTGCTTCGATATTCGTTGTCCTGAAAATCCTGTATCTGAGAAATTCCATCACTAATCACACCAAGTTCTGCATTAATCTGTGTCATGTAATACTGACCAACAACCATTGATGCTACACCCATTGCTGCAGCTACGGTATTTGCTACTGCTGCTGTTCTTTTTTGTGCTTCAACAGCTACAAGATTTGCATGACCTCTGATTCCATCAGCGCCATGATAAATACCACGAACTGCGCCTTCCATAGCCTTTGAATCTGTAAGTTTTGTTCCAACAGGAATGATTGCTCTATATAAGACCTCACCATTCGCAGCCTTAACAGCCTGCGCAGCATTGTTCACTGCATTACCAGCTTGCGCTAATCCCGGAACCAGATTATTGACATGGGCCAGCACCTTGCTGTCAGTAATTTCAACTAATCTGCTTTCATCTCCGATTGACTCCACTGGCAACATCTCCATCTGAATTACCAATTCATCTGTTTGATGCATTTCTGCAAGAGCACCATTCCACTTAACCAACGCTGTGTTAGATGCATCTCTTGGCTCAGATGACATAGCCTCCTTCTTCTGTGATTTTGTGTACAGGATTATTCCAGCAGCTATTGCCACTATAATAATCCCTATTATTACGTACTCCATTTTTATAAACCTCCTATCGTTTCTATAATAGGCTTTGTAATTTTCGCGAGCTATTCTTCTGTCTGTTTAACTTTGAATTGAATTTCAAGGTATGTATTTAGCAATTCTTCAGTCTTTACAATATCTGTAATATCACTTATATCTCCAATATCAACCGATAAATGGTCATCTACAAAATCGTGTACCAAAAATCTATACTCTTGCTGATATGAGTATTTCTCACGTTTCCAAAAAGCTATTCTCGAATTATCCTTCTGAACCTGTTTCAAGTGCTCAAGATTGTTAAATCCATGATATTGCACATAGTCTCGAGTAAATCCATATCCAGCTTTCAATAATCCATCCTTCACTCTTTTTACAAATTCATTACCATTTTTCACAACTAGCACAGCATCTCCAAAATTAGGCATACGCTCTAATTGTTCTTCTGTAAACTGGTAACGAACAGTTAATATATTTCCTTCCAAATGCTCCTCTACATGATTACGATAATCAAACATAAACATACAGAAAACAGGACATTCTAAATAACCAAGATTCATTGATGCTTCTGGAGCATCAAACTGAGCAATAAATTTGTTTGTATCAACAGAATACATGTTAATCTTTATGTCTTGTAATACCATTTGACCATCATATTTATCGCCAACATCCTCATCATCCGTTGTCTTTTCTAGGTCTACATAGTATTTTAAGTTTTTCATATACAACTGGCCTGCTTGAAGTTTTTTTAGATTCTCCTCTGAACCAAACTTCATCAACATAGACCATCCATCTTTAACAGTCTTTTCTTTCATCCCAAATGCCTCCATAACATCTAATCCACTGCCTACCATACAGCCGACAGTCGAGTTGCCGGATTAGACGACATCTAAATCACTCACTCAAATTGAGTTTGCATCCTAGATAACATCTATCCTAGCGCCACAACTTTTGACATCTAATCCACTGTCTAAACCCTACGACTGATTTTTCAGTAGATATGTTTTCATAAAAACAAACCGAGCTCTTCCGGGAAATAGTCAGTACCCGAAAAAGCCTGGAAATAAGCCATTTTCTGGCTCTTATTTATCTTTTCTTGACATCAATACAACAATCTCAACGGTACTTTCATTGTCCCAACAAAATTCCTGTGTCTCTCTGTCTCCAAAATACACCGGAAAACGGAACTTTATGTGCTTCAGGAATCTGCCATCTGGCTGCTCCTGCTCATAAATATCCACCTGTTCTACAAAACTGT
>OLRX01002751.1_pt1 | contig 10768 bp, 7 predicted proteins | sample 1672991 | NCBI WGS metagenome assembly OLRX01 (sample SAMEA3136744, study PRJEB25190) | human gut metagenome | biome: human gut; feature: human-associated habitat; material: faeces | place: Austria | collected 2013
CGATTTACTGAGGATGAGTAGCAACAGTCTGAAACGAAGAAAACTTCGGACGTTTTTGACAGTGCTGGGTGTTGTCATTGGTACTGCATCTATCGTAGTCATGATCTCGCTGGGGCTTGGACTTCAGGAATCGATGTATCAGGAAATTGAGCAATCCGGAGGTGTTACAAGTCTGACAGTGACAGGAAAAGGTTCTTCCCAGATGGGCGGTTTCTATATGGGGGATACCAACAACGAAGAGGAAGCGACCAAATATACAACAGATGATGTGATCGAACAGATTAAAAAGCTGGATCATGTGGCAGACGTGCAGCCGGTTTTGTCAATTGATGCACTTTTAAAGAAAAACGGATATATCGGATACTGTCCTCTGACAGGTATGACAGAGGAAGGGCTGAAAGATCTGAACATCAAGCTGGCACCGGGCGGAAGCCTTCCGAAAGCAGGCAGTGCGGAACTGGATCTGGTTATCGGAAATAATGTCATTACAAACTTTTCAGAAGAATCAACAGGAAAGATGTATTGGGAGACAGGAGTGCTTCCGGATATAGATCTGGCTCATGATTCATTGTTTTTGATCCTGGATCAGGAGGCATATTATTCGAGTCAGTCGCCATCTACGGGAGCAACAGCACCGGAGAGCGGTGGAGACGGCAAGACACAGCAGAGTACAAAGCCGCCGAAAAAGTATGTCGTGCGTGCAAGCGGAATGGTAGAAGGGGATGTGGATACATATAATGCAAATTCCTACTCGGTGTATTGTAACCTCGAGACATTGAAAAGTATGCTGAAAAAGGAGTTCAGCGGCAGAGCGATTCCGGGACAGCCGACTACAAAATCCGGAAAACCATATAAGGATTTTGTATATTCCTCACTGAAAGTCAAGGCAGATGACATTGACAATGTAGACGCACTGTCCACAGAAATCCGAAATATGGGATTCCAGGTGACTACAAATGTGGAGTATATGGACAGCATGAAAAAACAGTTTGCAATGGTGCAGGCGGTTCTTGGTGGAATCGGTGCCGTGTCACTGTTTGTAGCGGCGATCGGAATTGCCAATACAATGATGATGTCCATTTATGAGAGAACAAAAGAAATCGGTGTGATCAAGGTATTGGGATGCAGCCTGCGCAATATCAAGCAGATGTTTCTGTTAGAGGCAGCGTTTATCGGATTTATCGGCGGACTGGTCGGAAATATCTTAAGTTTTTTGATCTCTTTTGTGATCAATGCGATCGTGGCCAGCAGCGGGGCAATGGGAGTGGAAGGAAATATTTCCTATATTCCGATCTGGCTGGCAGCGGCATCCATGATTTTTGCAGTATTTGTGGGGATGGCGGCAGGATATTTCCCGGCACTTCGGGCAATGCGGCTGAGCCCATTAGCAGCAATCCATAACGAATAAAGGAAAAGTATCTATAATAAAAAGTCTGTCCACAGAAAGCGGAATACTTTCTGCGGGCAGACTTTTTTGTGAGAAAAATTGATTGTATGAAAGTGGTTTGGTACTATTTAAAAACCAGTGGTTTAGTGTTATACTAAAACTCTGTAAGGCTGATAATTACGGTGGAATTTCTATTTTATAAATTTGCAAAAAGGAGAAAAACAATGTTTCGATTATGGGCAAAAGAATTTAAAGACAACCGGATGCTGCGGGACATGGTGATCTGTGACGATTCGGATGAGACACGCACACATAAAATTTTCAATGCGCTGGAGGAAATCTGCTATGAGTTTGATCTCAGCAAGCCGATCTGGTTGGATGTGACGATCGCAGAATTTAAGAAGCATGCAAAGGCAAGATTTTATCAGGATAATTTTGTGGATTCCATTGATTTTGATTATCTGGAGATCCAGATCATTGAGGAGTAGCATATGAATAAGAATACATTCAGCAATCGGGTAACATGGTACAATTTTATACTTTGTATTTTTGTGGTGTGGATTCATGCACAGAACACGGATCTGTTTACAGAAGTGGTGATGATAGAGGGAAAGCCGTTGTTTAACCAGATTGAGCAGACGATGGTTTCGGATATCGCAGTGGGCGGTGTGGCAGGATTTTTTCTGTGTTCCGGATATCTGTTTTACAGAAATTATTCCTGGGGGAAAGTGCTGGAAAAATACAAGACGCGGTTTGTGGGATTGTTGATTCCGTATGTGATCTGGACACTGCTTTACTATTTCATTCATGTAGGGGTGTCCTATATCACACCTTTGCGGGCTGTGTTCAATGAACCACCGATCACAGTAACCTGGAAGGGGATCGTGGATGCGGTACTCAATTACAGATACTGCGCATTTTTATGGTTTTTACAGTTTCTGATCCTGCTTGTGGTGCTCTCCCCTCTGATTTATCTGCTGATCAGCAATAAATATATGGGGATCGTGGCGATCGTTCTGGTGCTTGTTATTGACAGTACCGGCATCTGTGGAGATCTGGCATTCGGAAGTGTACAGGCGCAGGCATTTTGCAACTGGCTGTTTATTTATATGACCGGGGGATATATCGGAATTCATGGAAGTGGTGCAGTAGAAAGTAAAAACACAAGCTGGCTGCTGCTTTTGGCGAGCGTGATCCTTGCAGTTCTGGCGTATTATTTTTTCAAACATTCGCCGAGTATGTTCACCAATCTGATGTATCTTCTGTTGTTTGCGGCTGCCTTGTGGTGCGTTGTCTGCAAGCTGCCGCTTCCGATGGCGGCAAACTGGCAGAAGCATACATTTATTGTATACATGACGCATTTTCTGATCGTGCGTGGGATGAACGTGTTGGTGAGTAAGTATCTTTCCGCATCTATGTGGCCGGGAATCCTTTTGTTTTTCCTGCTTCCGGTGCTTTGCTTTGCGCTGACATCACTGTTTTGGCGGATTTGTGGAAAAGGCCAGTCCTTCGTGTGGAAAATGTTGTCCGGAAACCGATAGAGTGTGGAAAACTGATTACTTATGCCGGTAATAAAATACAGCGACCTGTGTTCTGTCACGCAGATCCAGTTTATCGAGGATGGAACTCAGGTAATTCCGGACGGTTCCTTCACTGAGAAACAGGCGAGAAGCAATTTCTTTGTTACTGAGACCGTCAGCGATCAGGCGTATGATCTCAAGCTCCCGTTCGCTGATGTCGTAGTCTTCCAGGTGGAATGCCAGACCGGTTTGAAGAAGCTCGGGAATCTTGGAAATGATTTCATTTCCGAAAACAGTCTGTCCGGAGTGAACCGCGTGCAGTGCCGGGATGAGGCTTTCGTAATCCTGTTTGAGGAGATAGCCTTTCGCACCAAGTTTTAATACCCTTACAATATACTCATCATCAGAGAACGTGGTGAGAAGAAGAATTTTGGCATCGGGAAATTCTTTTAATATCTCAGCGGATGCGTCAAGTCCGCTGAGTTCTTTCATTCTGATGTCCATAAGAAGTACATCAGGTCTGTATGTTCTGAATAATCTTACTGCGTCTTTTCCGTCCGTGCCTGTGGCGGAAACGGTAATGTCACCGCTGGCTTCCAGAATGGTTTTCAGTGCGCCGGAGACAACAATATCATCATCAACAATTACAATATTCATAACCTTAATACTCCTGTTCTTTTGGGATAGTGATAAAAAGGCGGAAGCCTTTTTGTATTGTGATCTGCAGGTTTCCGTTCAGGATTTTGAGCCGGTCGTTCATATTGGAAAGACCGATCCCTCTGCTTGAGAATAATGCTTCCCGGTTGTTTTCTGAGAGGGAAAGCCCTTCTTCCAGGGTGCCATTGTCTTCGATACAAAGCTGATACAGTGCAGGGTGTTCCCGCATGGTGATCTGTACCAGAGTGGCATTGCTGTGCCTGGCCACGTTGGAAAGCGCTTCTTTTATAATGCTGATAAAACAATATTTAATTTCCCTCGGAACTTCAAAGCCCATGTCATAATGCAGAGTTACGGGACAGAATGTAAAATCTGAGGTCAGGCTTTCGGCTGCTTCTTTCAGATTCAGTGACTCGTCATGAAGGTCATGGACGCTGGAGCGGATGCTCGTCATTGCCTGATTCAGAGAATGGTCCAGATTATCCAGAACCGGCGAAAGTGTATCGGAAGCATTGATGGCCTTGGCGGCGCCTGTTATCAGGATGGAGCGGGAGAGCAGATGTCCCACATTGTCATGAATTTCTCTGGCAATCCGGTTTCGCTCTTTCAGTGTGGCCGCATAAATTTCGTAATCCTGTTTTTCCGCAAGCATCCTGTTTTTTTCTTCCAGAAGGAGATTTTTTTCGGTACTGTCGTCTCTTAGTTTCATGAGACTTTGTTCCAGACATTCTGCGGCTTCTGTGCGGTTTTGCAGACAAAAAGCCAGGAGAAACAAGAAGATTCCCCAGAAGGAAAAAAGAGGAATTTGTTTTCCTTCTGACCAGATGCCGTAAAAGTAAAGAACGCTGCATACAAGAGCCGGAACATGATATTGATCCAGAAGGAGTACATAAAATACTGCGGGGAAAAACAGAAACAGCTCCGGGATCAGAAAAGCGGCCGCTATAAAAGCGGTACACAGAACCAGGTGAAGCCTTTTTGACTGTGCAAAATAACTGGTACAGCACAAACACAGGCACAGGAGAAAGGCGCATACAAAAAAATAATCCAGTTTTCTGAAAAAAAGGAAAAAGAAGCCGGACAATATGAATAATCCAGTATTTTCAAGATGGCGCATCGTACAATTCCTCCCGGTAAACAGATTTATCTTTGGATATCCTCAGTATAATACAAAATCAGGATCCGGGCAAAGGAAAAGGCAAAAGGAAAGACGGAAAGTGACATTTGTCATGTGGGGAAATGACAGCGTTCACTACCGGATGGAAAGCGGGCAGTTTATAATTTGGGTATCAGCTGTAGGAAAAGAACAGCGTTCGATCAAACAAGGAGGAGACATATATGGGTGGAACAGAGCGTTTTCAGGAAAATGGAATCATACAGATAGAAAATCTTGTAAAAAGATACGGTTCTTTTGTTGCCCTGGATCATTTGAATCTGAATGTTCGGGAAGGGGAAATTTTCGGACTTCTGGGACCAAACGGATCGGGTAAAACAACGGTGATCAACTGTATGCTGGCACTTTTGAAATATGATAAAGGCAGTATACGGATATTCGGTCAGGAGATGGCACCGGATCATTATGAGGTGAAAAAGCAGATAGGGATCATACTTCAGAATGTGGCGGTTTTTGATGAACTGACAGTATATGAGAATATTGATTATTTCTGCGGACTTTATGTAAAAGAGAAAGAAAAAAGAAAAAGTCTTGTAAAAGAGGCGATTGCTTTTGTAGGGCTGGAGGACTACCAAAAGACAAGACCAAAGAAGCTCTCCGGCGGACTCTTAAGAAGGCTGAATATTGCCTGTGGCATTGCACACAAGCCCAGATTGATTATTCTGGATGAACCTACAGTGGCTGTGGATCCGCAGAGCAGAAACCGGATTCTGGAAGGAATTCAGGAGCTGAACAGACAGGGAGCAACCATTGTTTATACCTCTCATTATATGGAAGAGGTGGAGCAGATCTGCAGCAGGATTGCGATCATGGATCATGGAAGGAGTATTGCTGTTGGCACCAAAGAACAGCTTACCGGGATGATCAAAACAGGGGAAAAGGTGACGATCGAGGCGGTCGTACTAAGTGAGGAGCAGCTTGCAGGAATCAGAGAGCTGCCGCATGTATTCGCTGTTGATTATCAAAATGACATTCTTACTGTACAGTGTACAAAAGCCAGACATAACCTTGTGCGGATCCTTCACTGTCTGGAGGAGCAGGGGACTGCTTTTGGAAGAGTCTACTCAGAGCTGCCGACTCTGAATGATGTATTTCTTGAGATTACAGGAAAGCAGCTTCGCGATTAGAGGGGGGAGAGAGATGTTTCATTTGATAAAATACAGTGTGATCAGAAAAGTAAAGAATTTCAGTATGTTATTTTGGCCCTGCATGTTTCCGCTGATTCTCGGAACGCTGTTTTATTTTGCATTCGGGAACATTTCAGAGTCAGATTTTGAAACTGTTCAGGCTGCTTTTGTGGAAGAGAATCCGGGAGATTCAGTATTTCCGTCATTCCTGGAAGAAGTCAGCAAAGAAGAAACTTTGATCCATGTGGAAACAATGACAGAAAAAGAAGCGTTGCAGAAGCTTGAGGATCAGAAAATCTCCGGAATTTTTTATGGAACAGAAACGCCTTATCTGAAGGTGGGAAAAAACGGACTTGCTCAGAGTATTATGCAAAGTCTTCTGGAGAGCTATCTAAATGGAAAGGATACGCTGGAAACAGTGGCAGATGTACATCCTGAAAATATGAAAAAGGCGGTTGCCGCGATGTCGGACTATCAGGAACTGGTAGAGAATGTTTCCGCAGGCGGCAGAACGACCAACGGGAACATGGGATTCTTTTATGCGCTGGCTGCGATGGCGTGCATGTACGGCTGTTTTATCGGTCTTGGTTCTGCGATGTGGCTGCAGGCAAACCTGAGTACTTTGGCTGCGAGACAATGTGTATCTCCGGTACACAGACTGAAGATGATACTTACGGAGCTGATCTCTTCTTTTATACTTCATTTTTTAAATGTGGTGATTTTAATTGTTTACTGCAAATATGTACTTCAGATGGAATTTCAGGGAAGTATGGGAAAAATGCTGCTGATTGTGGCGGCAGGCTGTGTAATCGGAGTGAGTATGGGAATTCTGGTGTGCAGTATCGGCAAGTTCAGCGAGGGGATCAAGGTTGGAATCATGCTTGGGATTTCTATGACAACCAGTGTGCTGGCTGGTCTTGTGAATGTACAGATAAAACATGCCGTTGACCGTGCATTGCCCCTTGTAAACAAACTGAATCCGGCGGCAGTAATCTCAGATGCTTTTTACTGTATTAATGTGTATGACGATCCGGTACGGTTCAGAAATGACATTCTTACACTATTTATCATGTGCGCAGTAATTCTTGCAGTTTCATTTGTGGTTGTCAGGAGGGAACGTTATGACAGTATTTAAAGGATACATGAAGATTATCGGTCAGAACAGAATGTTGATACTGCTATATGTTGCTATTTTTTTCGGATGTACGCTTCTGTTTCAGTCCACAGCGGGAAAGTCAGAAACAAGTTATCAGGCGGAAAAGCTGAATATTGGAATTGTCGATGAGGATGGAGGAAGTCTTGCAGAGTCTCTGACAGAGTATCTTGGAAATCTGCATCATCTGATTCCTGTAGAAAATGACGTTTCTGAGATACAGGAAAAGCTGTATTACAGAGAAGTGTATTATGTGGTCAGAATTCCGGAGAATTTTTATGAGAAATGTATCAAGGGAGACGAAAAACTTTCTGTGACAAAAATTCCGGATACATATTCGGGCAGTTATGTGGATCAGCAGATCAACAGCTTTCTGAATAATGCCAGAACGTATCAGGCAGCAGGATTTACGGAGGCGGAAGCAGCGAGTGCTCTTGAGAGGACACAAAGCGTGAAGGTAACCTTTTTAAAGGATGGGAAAAACACAGAAGATGCTCCGTATGTATATTATTTTCGGTATATGCCGTATCTGTTTCTGGCATTATCTGGATTTGTGATGGGTAATATTCTGATTGTTTTTCATAATCCAGATCTGAAAAAAAGGATGGCGGCATCTCCTGTTTCCGGAAGAAGACAAAGTCTGGAGGGGATTTTGTGCATGAGCCTGGCAGGGATTGCGCTGTGGATCTTTGTAATTGTAATTGCGATTGTATTTTTTGGAAAAGATTTTTATACATCAGGAAATTTTGCATATTACCTGTTGAATTCGGTATTCATGCTTTTCGTAGCGATTGCGCTGGCATATCTGATGGGAACAATTGCACCGAACAGAGACGCGTTGACCGGAATTGCGAATATCATTTCTCTGGGAATGTGCTTTCTGGGAGGTGCGTTTGTGCCTCTTGAGTTCATGGGAAATGATGTAAAAGCTGTGAGTCAGTTCCTTCCGGTATACTGGTATGAGAAAGCAAATGATATTCTTGCTGATTTCGGACATCTGACAGCTTCTGCAAAAGGACAGTTCTTGCAGGCGATTATGATACAGCTTGTTTTCGCAGCAGCATTTGTCTGCCTGGTACTGGTGGTTGAAAAATATAAAAGAGTGGATTCATAGCAGGATGCGGACTGTGACTGTGGTGGAGCGACTGCGGGAAGTGGAGAATTAGGAAAAAACCAACTTGACAAACAGGAATTGTCAGTGTAAAATGCAAAACATATCAGACAAAGGCGTCTTTTACGTATATTTTTACGTGAAGGGGGCCTTTTTTTGTTGTGATAAGAGAATCTGATTACAGGAGGGGCTTGATTATGTGTTCAATTATAGGATATTGCGGTATTTGCGATGATCTGGATGAGTTTCAGAAAGGATTTGATAAAACGATTTCCAGAGGACCGGATGACAGCAGGATTGTAGATACCGGAAATGGTCTGCTTGGATTCCACAGACTTGCGATCATGGGGCTTACGGCATCCGGGATGCAGCCGTTTTCACTGGGTGGCAGTTATGTGGTATGCAATGGAGAGATTTTCGGATTTGAGCGTTTGAGAGAAAGCCTTTCCGACAGATATACGTTTCAGAGTGATTCGGACTGCGAAGTGCTTCTGCCGCTCTATGAGACATATGGCACAGAAATGTTTCGTATGCTGGATGCGGAGTTTGCCTGCATCATCTATGACGGAAAAACACAGGAATATATTGCGGCAAGAGATCCGATCGGTATCCGCCCGCTCTATTATGGATATGATAAGAAGGGAATCATCGTATTTGCAAGTGAAGCCAAAAATCTGATCGGGCTGTGTGAAAAAATCCGTCCGTTTCCGCCGGGGCATTATTATAAAGACGGAGAATTTGTCTGCTACTGCGATATTACAAAGGTGGATGAGATCTGTCAGGATGATCTGGAGCAGGTGTGTGCCAATATTCGGGAGAAACTGGTGACCGGGATCGAAAAGCGGCTGGTGGCAGATGCGAAAGTCGGATTTCTTCTCTCCGGAGGGCTGGATTCGTCGCTTGTGTGCGCAGTGGCAGCGAGAAAGAGTAAAACTCCGATCCGTACATTTGCAATTGGGATGCAAAAAGATGCCATCGATTTGAAATACGCAAAAGAGGTGGCAGATTACATCGGAAGTGAGCATACAGAAGTAATCATTACAAAAGAGGATGTGCTCTCGGCACTGGAGGATGTGATCGGACTTTTGGGAACGTTCGATATTACAACGATCCGTGCCAGCATAGGGATGTATCTTGTCTGCAAAGCCATTCATGAGCAGACGGATATCCGGGTTCTTCTGACCGGAGAAATTTCAGATGAACTGTTTGGATACAAATATACGGATTTTGCACCGTCGGCGCAGGCATTTCAGAAAGAATCAGAAAAGCGGGTCAGAGAGCTGCATATGTACGATGTCCTTCGGGCAGACCGGTGTATTTCCGTAAATTCTCTGGAAGCCAGAGTGCCATTTGGAGATCTGGACTTTGTCCGGTATGTGATGGCAATCGATCCGGAGAAAAAGCAGAATGTGTATCGGAAAGGAAAATATTTGCTCCGCCATGCGTTTGAGAAAGGGGACTATCTGCCGGAACATATTCTCTGGAGAGAAAAGGCAGCATTTTCGGATGCGGTGGGACATTCTATGGTAGACGACCTGAAAGAGTACGCTGATACCTGCTACACAGAGGAAGCGTTTGAAAAGGAACGTCAAAAATATACTTATGCACAGCCGTTTACAAAAGAGTCTCTTTTGTATCGGGAGATTTTTGAAAAATATTATCCGGGACAGGCGGAAATGATCGCAGGCTTCTGGATGCCGAATCAGGAGTGGGAGGGCTGTGATGTGACAGATCCATCTGCACGCGTACTGGCGAACTATGGCGCCAGCGGAGAGTAAAAGGTGTGAACAGAAAAATAAACAGAGAGGAATAGGATAGAATGAAAAATTACATGGAACAAGAGACAAAAAGTCTGTATCGGGAACAATTTGAGCATGATAACTGTGGAATCGGCGCGGTAGTAAACAGCAAAGGGATCAAAAGTCACAAAACCGTGGAAAACGCGCTGAAGATTGTAGAAAACCTGGAACACAGAGCGGGAAAGGATGCCGAAGGGAAAACCGGAGATGGTGTCGGAATTCTGCTTCAGATCTCTCATAAGTTTTTTCAGAAGGTCTGTAAAGAGCTGGGGATCAGCCTGGGAGAAGAAAGAGAGTACGGGATCGCGCAGTTTTTCTTCCCGCAGGAAGAATTACAGCGCAATCAGGCAAAGAAGATGTTTGAGATCATTGTAGAAAAAGAAGGGCTGGAACTTCTTGGATTTCGTGAGGTTCCGGTGCATCCGGAGGTGCTGGGAGAAAAGGCAAGAAGTTGTATGCCGCACATTGTTCAGGCATTCATCAAAAAGCCGGAGCATGTGGAGAAAGGACTGGAGTTCGAGAGGAAGCTTTATATTGCCCGCCGGGTGTTTGAGCAGAGTAATGACAACACCTATGTGGTATCCATGTCCAGCAGAACGATCGTATACAAAGGAATGTTTTTAGTGGGACAGCTTCGGACATTTTTTGCGGATCTTCAGGATCCGGATTATGAGTCTGCGATCGCACTGGTACATTCCCGTTTCAGTACGAATACAAATCCAAGCTGGGAGAGAGCGCATCCGAACCGTTTTATGGTACACAATGGAGAGATCAATACGATCCGCGGAAATGCAGACAAGATGCTGGCAAGAGAGGAAACTATGGAATCCGGGGCCTTGA
>OLRX01002753.1_pt1 | contig 10760 bp, 8 predicted proteins | sample 1672991 | NCBI WGS metagenome assembly OLRX01 (sample SAMEA3136744, study PRJEB25190) | human gut metagenome | biome: human gut; feature: human-associated habitat; material: faeces | place: Austria | collected 2013
CGGACAACCGGAAGGGATGTGACGGCCAGCCTGGAAGGAAACAGGATACTCCTCACCTCCAGGGGACTGTGCGCCCATTCCTGTACGCCCTTTAACGGTAAGAATGCCATTGTAGCCATCCTGATGTTTTTGGACGGGCTGGGCATTGATGGCTCCATGGGGGCCTTCCTGCGGTTTTTTGCTGAAAAGATAGGGATGACCACGGACGGAAGCCTTCTTGGCATGAAACGGGAGGACGAGTGCGGCAGGCTTACCTTCAGCCTTTCAAAAATGGATGTGCATGAGGACAGACTGGAATGGGTGGTCAATATCCGTTATCCCTATACCTATAAGGACCAGGTGACGGCGGACTTTACGGCCCAGGTTGCTCCGGCAGGTATGGTGATGGATAAGGTGGATGCCCATAACACATACAGGTTCCCCATGGACCACCCCATGATCCGGACCCTGCGGGGCGTATATGAGGAGCTGACAGGAAAGGATTCAACCCCTGGCCATGAGGGCGGGACCTATGCGCAGGTGGTGCCGGGCATCGTGCCCTTTGGATCCATTTTTCCGGGGACCCCGGATCTGTGCCACAGGCCGGACGAATGCATTGACATTGATGAATATATCCTGGACGCAAAGCTTTTTGGAAATGCTATGTATGCTTTGACCAGGAATTAGGCAGGAGGCGCCAAGCGCCAGATATAAGGGAGGAATTGGACCGGTGATAGAAGTAAAGGACCTGGTAAAACAGTATGGGAGCTTCCGGGCAGTGGACCACTTAAGCTTCGCAGTGGAAAAAGGACAGATATACGGCTTTTTGGGGCCGAACGGCGCGGGCAAGTCCACTACCATGAATATAATTACCGGCTATCTGTCCGCTACGGAAGGAACCGTGCTCATTGACGGACATGATATTTTTCTGGAGCCCGAGGAGGCCAAACGTCATATCGGGTACCTGCCCGAGATTCCTCCTCTGTATCCGGATATGAATCCCCGGGAGTATCTGAAATTTGCAGGGGAGCTGAAAGGCGTCCCAAGAAAAAAACTGCCTGGGGAAGTGGAGCGGGTGATGGGACTGACCGGCATCACCCATATGGGCCTGCGCCTTATTAAGAACCTGTCCAAAGGGTACAGGCAGAGGGTAGGATTTGCCTGCGCCCTGTTAGGGGACCCGGATGTGATTATCCTGGACGAGCCCACGGTGGGACTGGACCCGGAAGAGCGCATTCACTTTCGCAACTTTTTCTCCCGGACGGCACAGGACAAAATTGTCCTCTTATCCACCCACATCATCGAGGATGTGCAGTCGGTGTGCTCCCGCCTGCTGGTGCTCCACCAGGGGCGGCTGCGCTTCGACGGCACGCCGGAGGAGCTTATCCGGGCGGCAGAGGGCCACGTGGGCACCTTTGAGGCGCGGGCGGGGGGCCGGGAGGACGGCCTGCACATCACCGCCCGGGTGAACACCGCCCGGGGCGTGGCCTGCCGGGCGGTGGCGGAGACGCTGCCCCCCTATGTCCGGCCCGCCGAGCCCACCCTGGAGGACGCCTACCTCTATCTCATCTCCGGGGAGGGCGAGGCATGAACGTCTGGATTCTCTCGGTGCGGGAGCTGGCGCGGCTGCTGCGGGGCCGGCTCACCTGGCTGGCCGCCGCCCTCACCGTCCTGTCCCCCCTGGCGGGGCTGACGGTGTACCGGTCCGCCTCGGCCGACACGATGCAGTCCCTCTATGTGGCCAATCCCGCCCTGGCCGGGGGCGTGCTGGGCGGGCTGTTCTTTGCCCTGCTCACCCTCTGCGACTGCGCCCGTACCTCCCGCTGCCGGGTGGAGGTGCTCTGCGACGCGGCGGTGTCTCCCCTGACCGCTGCCCTGGCAAGGCTGATGGCCCTGCTAGGGACGGCGGCGCTGACCCTGGCCCTCACCCTTCTGACCTGGCTGCCCTGGACGGCCCATACCGTGGGCGCCGTCTTTGACGGCGGGGATTATCTGCTGGCCTACCTCATTCTCATGGGCCTGGCACTCCCCCTGTGTATCCTGCTGGCCGGGGCAGCGTGGCAGTTCACCCGCCGCTTTGACCTGTCCCTGGTGCTGGTGGCCGCTCTGGCGGCCCTGAGCCTCACCATCTGGCGGGACAACTGGCAGCTCTGCTGGCTCAACCCCTGCGTCTGGGCCCTGTCCGACGATTTCTCCAACTTCCGCATCCTCCGCTCCGCCGCCTACATGCGCCTGACCTGGCTGCTGGGCCTGGCGGGGCTGTGGGCCCTGTCCTACCTGTGCATCCGGCGGTACGGCCGGGGCCCCCTGGGCTCTCTGGCCCGCACGGCCCGGCGGGTATACCGCCCCCTGCTGGCCGCGGCCCTGCTGCTCTGCTGCGGCTGGAGCTGTGCCGCTCAGCCCTTCATCGACCACAGCAACCCGGATCTCAGCGCCATGACCTTCCTGACGATGGAACCGCTGGAGGGGGTGGCCTGCCTGCGCCGCTCCGTCCAGGTCACGCCGGACACAAGGCGGGGCACGGTGGAGGGTACGGCCTCCTACCAGCTCCAGAATACCACGGGGCAGGAGCAGACGGTGGCCCTCGGCGTCACCCCCGGCTACACCATCTCCAACGTCCGGGCCAACGGGGTGGAGGTCCCCTTCTCGGTGAGCGATTACCAGGAGTACAACGAGGCCAAACTGGAGGTCGCCATCCCGGCCGAGGAGCAGGTGGAGCTGACCCTGGAGTACGGCGGCTTCCCCCAGGAGAGCATGCCCACCATGCAAGGGAGCAAGGAGCTCAGCGGCGAATACCTCTGTCTGGAGAACGCGGCCCTCTCTCCCCGCCTGATGAACGTGATGCCAGGCGAAGACGGCTATCCCGCCACAATTGAGATCACCCTGCCCGTCGCCATGACGGTCATCCCCTTCGGCGCCAGCGAGGCGGAGGTGGTGGCCGAACATGGGGACGGCACCAAGACCTGGCGCTATGAGACCAACCGTGCCGGCGGCATCCTCTATGCCGGCGACTACGTTCGTGAGGAGATCCAGGCCGGGGGGCTCACCATCGACTTCTACTACGGCCGCAAGCACCAGGCCGTCATGGAGGCCGCCGGCGCGGCGGAGGCCGTCCGGGCGGTGGTGGACTACTGCGCCGGGCACTACGGCCCTCTGTCCTTCGGCGGCGGGGAGCGCCTCAAGCTGATCCAGAGCCGGGTGGCCGGCGGCGGCTACGCCGGGGACGGGGCCAGCCTGCTGGACGAGGCCGACTTCACCGCCCACAACCTGGGCGACGCAGACAAGGGCGGCGGGGCCGCCGAGGTGATGATCCACGAGCTGGTCCACCAGTGGTGGGGCCTGGGCAACATGTTCGACACCGCCGGCCCCGACAGCCCCTGGTCGGCGGAGGGCCTGACGTGCTACACCACCTACCGCATCGTGAAGGAGCTCTACGGCGGGGACTACGCCAGGGAGCACTATGTGGACCAGTGGCGCGGGGAGGTGGAGGACTACTACCTCAACTTCTACGTCCGCCGCCCGGAGTACCTGGAGGCCCTGCCCGAGGCGGAGCGGCTGGCCATCTCCAACTCCCTGTCCGGCATGCGCCGGTACAGCGAGATGCCGCTGAAGATTTTGAAAGCGGAGGAGCTGGTGGGGGGCGAGGCGGCCATGGATGAGATCCTGCACGGCCTCTTCAACCGGGAGCTGGATCCCATGTACCCCTATCTGACCTACCAGGAATTTTTGGACGCCTGCGGGCTGACGGAGGAGGACTTGACCCTTGATTAAGATATTTCGCTGCGAGTGCCGGCGGCTGCTGTGCAACAAGTTTTTCATCGGCCTGCTGGCGGTGCTGCTGTTCTATGCCGGACAGGTGTTCTACGCCGTAGCCCTCCCCGGCGTGGCCCATACGGCCCCTTTTTCGCCCTGGAGCTTCGGGGCCTACCTGGGGCGGCTGCTGCCCCTTGTGTGGGTGGGGGCCCTGTTCTTCCTCACCTTTTTCACGTCGGCCCGGGAGCGGCGGGCGGCGGTGCTCACCGCCGCCACCCCCGCCGACCCCCGGCGGTACGCCCTGGCCCGCTGCGCTGCCGCCCTGGTGGGGGTGGCTCTGCTCTGCCTGGAGGCGCTGGCCCTGGCCGCCCTGCTCTATGCCCGCCTGTTCGGCTGGACGGACTGGGGCTCCCTGGCCCTGCCCGCCCTGGTGATCCTGGCGCCCCCTCTGGTGTTCGCCCTGGGCAGCGGCTGGCTGCTGGGCCGCCTGCGGCCCTGGCTGCTCTATGTGTGGATGCTCCTCCCCTTTGCCCTGGCGGCCCTGCCTCTGCCGGAGGCCCTGGGGCTGTGGAACGGCGGCCTGTGCACGTCCTATCCCCTGACTCTGGGGATGCTGGACCCGGCTTTCTCCCTCCCGGCGGCGGCCTGGGCCGTCCAAGGGCTGCTTCTGGCTGCCGGGGTGCTCCTTTTGCTGGTGGCGGGAAAGGGGAAAAAGGTGTATAATCAGTGACAGACCGTATACCATAAGCACATAGGTTCCAGAAGGAGGCGTAACAGATGGATTCTAACGAGAGCCGGGCGCGGGCGCTGCTGGGCGACCTGTCCGCCGGGTGCAGCGCGGTGGCGTGGGAGACGGCGGACGGCGGACACCTGTGGGGGCGCAACTTCGATTTCAACCGCATTGCGGCGGACAGCAAGGTGACCTTTGTACCACGGGGACAGGTGTTCTACGCCTGCGGTACCGAGCTGGAGGGCAATCTGGAGCCGTCCACCCGCTGTACGGCGGCCTACGCTGCGGTGGGCATCGGCTCCCTGGTGCTGCGTTCCACCCCGGCCCTGTATGAGGGCCTCAACGAGAAGGGACTGATGGGCGGCCAGCTCTACTACCGCACGTTTGCCCACTTTGCCCCGGAGGCGCGGCCCGGCACCCTGCCCCTCCAGCCGCCCTTCCTGGTGACCTGGTGCCTGGCCACCTGTGCCTCGGTGGAGGAGGTGGCCCGCGCACTGGAGGAGCGGGTGTCGCTGGTGGCCATCCCCATGCTGGGGACCGTGCCGCCCATCCACTGGATGTTTTCCGACCGCACCGGGGAGAGCATCGTGGTGGAGTCCGACCGGGACGGGCTGCACATCTACCGGAACACGGTTGGAGTGATGACCAACAGCCCCGGCTACCCGTGGCACCGTACCAATCTGTTGAACTATCCCCAACTCCGGCCCCTGGATTACGGAGAGCTGGCCTGGGGCGGGGAGCGGCTGGAGCCCTGCTTTTCCGGCAGCGGGGCGGCCGGCCTGCCCGGGGACTGGTCGTCCCCCTCCCGCTTCGTGCGGCTGGCCTTCCTCCGGGAGCACGCGGTCAAGGGCGGGGACGAAGCGGAGGGGGTGTCCCTTCTGTTCCGCCTGCTCCACAGCGCCGCCTTTCCTCTGGGTGCGGTGGAGCTCACCGGGCCGGGGGAGATCACCCCCCACGACCGGGGCGTGGTGCCCTATGACTACACGGTGTATTCCTCCGTCCTCTGCGCCGAGTCCATGTGCTTCTACTGGCTCACTTACCGGAACAGCCGGGTGCGCTATGTGGAGCTCTCACGCCTGCTGAAGGGAGACCGCCCCCTCCAGTTCGCGCTGGGGGAGGAGCCGGAGTTCTGCGACGTGACCGGTGAAGGCGTATAACACTCCAACAGGGCGCACCACGAAAAAATGCAAAAGCTCAGGTGCATGAAGTGTTTGCGCATGCGGGCCGTCCCGTAATCGCATGGCCGTGCCGCGGTAAGCGGCGCATGGCCAACTTTGCTATGCTTATGAATAGCAAAAAGTACCCCCTGCCGCATGCGGCAGGGGGTACTTTTTTATCAAACGCGCTCCGGGTCCCCGGCAATGGGCTGGAAGTATTTTGTCCGGTACTCCTGAAAGAGGTCGTCAAACTCCTGGTTGAAACCGCCGTGATGCAGCTCGTGCATATAGGCGTGGGAGTCGATGCGCACCTTGTCGTCGGGCGAGGAGGTCTGGCGCAGGATGTGCAGAGCCACGTTGGAACAGTGGTCGGACATGCGCTCCAGATTGATCAGCAGCTCCAGGAACTGGGTGCCCAGCTCGATGGTGCACTCACCGGCCTTAAGGCGCTCCACATGGCGGTTTTTCAGGGTGGCGGCGATCAGATCTACAACCTCCTCCAGCGGCTCCACCTGGACAGCCAGGGTGCGCTGGCGGCTCTGGTAGCAGGCTACCGTCTTGTCCAGCGTCTCTCCCACCGCCGCGGTGAGCCTCTCAAGCTCGGCCCGGGCCTGGGGGGAGAAGGTAATGTTCCGGTCGTGGAGGACGACCGCACTCTCCGAGACGTTGACGGCGTAATCGCCGATGCGCTCAAAGTCGGACAGGGTGTGCAGCAGCTCGGACACCCGGGTGCTCTCCTCGGCGGTCAGCGCCCGGTCGGTGAGCTTGACCAGATAGTTGTCCAGCAGACCCTCCAGCTTGTCCAGCGCCACCTCGGTTTCGTTGAGCCGCTCCAGCTTCTTGGCGTCAAATTTCCAGATGAGCTCCACAGCCAGCCGGTAGTTGTCCCGGGCGAACTCGCTCATCTGCACCACCGCATCGTGGGCCCGCTCCAGCGCCAGGGAGGGGGAGGACAGGAAACGGTCGTCCAGCACGGACAGCTCCCGCTCCTCCGCGTCGCCGGGCACCACCGCCTTGACCAGCTTGACGAGCTGGCGGTGGAAGGGAAGAAGCAGGGCAGTACAGGCGATGTTGAACGCCAGGTGGAGGTTGGCGATAGAGCCCATGTCCATGGTGTTTTCCCAGAACGGAAAGCGAAACAGGGCGTTGCCCGCGTACAGAACCACCAGAAAAAAGACCGAGCCGATGATGTTGAAAAAGAGGTGAATCATGGCGGTCCGCTTGGCATTTTTGGAAGCGCCCACCGACGAGATGAGCGCGGTGATGCAGGTGCCGATGTTCTGGCCCATAATCAGCGGCATGGCGATGTTGAAGGAAACCACGCCGGTGGTGCTGATGGCCTGGAGTATGCCCATAGAGGCGGAGGAGCTCTGGAGCAGGGCGGTGACCGCCGCTCCCACGGCTACGCCCAGAAGGGGATTGGAGAAGGCGGTAAACACCGACTGGAACTCCGGAAGATTCTTCAGCGGCTCCACGGCGGAGGACATGGTGTTCATGCCGATGAACAGCAGGCCCAGGCCCAGCACGATCTGGCCCACAATGCGCTTGTGCCCGCCCTTGATGAACATGTAGAAGATGATGCCCACAACCGCCAGAATGGGCCCCAGGAAGGAGGGCTGCAGGAACATCATCACGATGTTGTCCGCGTCGATATCGCCCAGGCGCAGCAACTGCGCGGTGACGGTGGTGCCGATATTGGCGCCCATGATGATGCCCACCGTCTGCTCCAGCTTCATGATGCCCGCGTTGACGAAACCGACGCACATGACGGTGGTGGCGGCGGAGCTCTGGATCAGCCCGGTGACGACGGCCCCCAGAAGGACCCCTTTGAATACGTTGCTGGTAAGACGCTCCAGGATATGCTCCAGCCGGCCGCTGGAGAGCTTCTCCAGGCCGTCCGTCATGGTGGACATACCAAACAGGAACGTGGCGATGGCGCCAAACATGGCGACTATATTCGCAATATCCACAATGCTCCCCCAAATCTGACTCCGCGGTCAAATTTTCGAAAAATTTTGCTCATTTCCGACCACGATAAATTATAGCCTTCTGGCAGCGGTTCGTAAATATAGAGGGAGCGATTTTTAAAAATTTAGCAGTTCCACTAAAAGCAATGGGGGAAAAACCGTCAATTTCGTTCACGTTCCGCAGGGGAAGCCCGCATGGAACAGGATCGTTGACATAGGGACAGACGCGGGCGGAATAGAGTGGAACTATGGAGGTGTGACAAATGTTCACTGCGTGGATTTTGCTGATGCTCAACAGCCTGTTCTTCACCCTGCGCCTCTCCGGTGGGGGAAGCGGCTCCTTCCCCCGTCCGCTGAAAGCGGAGGAGGAGCGGATGTACCTGGAGCGGATGGCGCAGGGTGATCTGGAGGCCCGGAACATCCTCATCGAGCACAACCTGCGCCTGGTGGCGCACATCATGAAAAAGTACTATACGCCCAACGGGGATCAGGACGATCTGATCTCCATCGGCACCATCGGACTGATCAAGGGGATCAGCACCTTCAAGCCGGACAAGAACGTGCGCCTGGCCACCTATGCCTCCCGCTGTATCGAAAACGAGATCCTGATGCACTTCCGCGCCCAGCGGAAGCTGCAGGGGGAGGTCTCCCTGTCGGATTCCATTGACGGGGATGGGGACGGCAACTCCCTGTCGCTGATGGACACCATCAGCGTGGACGACAATATGCTGGAGGAGCTGGATGCCCGTGACTCCTGCGCCAAGGTGCGCCGGTGCGTCAAGCGATGCCTGGACGAGCGGGAGGCCATGATCATCACCCTCCGGTATGGCCTGAATGCCCGCCCGCCCCTGACCCAGCGGGAGATCGCGGCCCAGTGCGGCATCTCCCGCTCCTATGTATCGCGCCGGAGCTAATGTAAGTGAACCCGGAAAGCCTTGTGGGACAAGGTTTTCCGGGATTACAAAAAATTACAAATAGCGTCAAGAATCGCCGCAGTTATTGTAAATGGCGAAATCGACAAAAAGATAAGCGGCTATTCATCAAAAATCACGAATGCAGTTGACAACAATAATAGTTTTGTTATAATGGAATTAAATTAAAATAATTACATATAATTTAAAGAGAGGGGTGGCTATAGTGGATGTGGATTATCGCAAATTATGTGTGGATCTGTTTGGAACGGATGACGTAAATGAATTAACAAAAATTGCTCGGACATGCAAAGAAAGGAATCCCCGAAATGCAGGCCGAAAGAAGAAATTCACTTCGGGAGATGCGAAAACGATCCGCCGCTTGATTGAAGATGGAATGACAGTAAACGAAGTGGCGGAGCGATTCCAAACCTCCCGGCAGGTAATTGGGAAGTATCTCAATAAAAAACCGGCGGAAGGCTATACATTGCGCATGACTTATATGTATCAACAGCATCCCTGCACAATTATTGATGTGGATTTTCTGAATCAAAGAGTCATGGTTCAGAATAAAACGAAGGACATGCTTCACCGCGCGTTCGGCATCATTGAAAATCCTACCTGGAATGACTTTGAGATGTTTTTGAAGGATCGCTGTTTTCCTGCTACTCGCGGCAATGCCAAGAAAATATTGAAGGAGCTTCAGCTAACATCTTATGATCCTTTGCAGATTATAGAAAAAACGAGGGGGCGGACAGCTGAGGATGATATGTGGCTGAAGTTCAATTATTATCCGGTGGAAGGAGCGGCCTATGGACATCATCAATCTTGATGCGGTTGAGCAGGAACCGATCCAAGGATACACTTCGAAGGGCGACCAGCCGAAGTGGCAGATGAATGGCAAGTGGTACAAAGCTGACCACATGGGTTATGAAGCGCTGGCTGAAGTCTTGGTATCACAGTTGCTGAAACAGTCCAATGTGCCCAACTTTGTAGAATATAAGCCTGTGCTGATTCAATATCAGGGAAAGGAAATTCCTGGTTGTGCCAGCAAAAACTTTCGGAGAAAAGATGAGATGTTGGTGCCATTTGAGCGGCTACACCGTGCCTATAAAGGTCGAGGCCTGGCAGCAGCGCTTGGCGAGATAAACGAACCGCAGGAACGGATTCGCTATACGGTGGACTTCATTGAGCAAACCACTGGCCTAACCGATATTGGAGCGTATCTGACACTGCTGCTGGAATTGGACGCCTTCTTTCTCAACGAGGACCGGCATACCAACAATCTGGCTGTTATCCGAAATGAGAAGACGAAGGAATTTCGCCTCTGTCCGATTTTTGATAATGGCTTGGCCCTGTTGTCAGACATCAATGATTATCCTTTGGACAAGGATGTTTATGATTACATCAGGCGCGTTCAGGCCAAGCCCTTTGATTTGGATTTCGATGTGCAGGTCGAAGCTGCTGAGGAGTTATACGGAATGCAGTTAAAACTCTCCTTTTCCAGAAAGGAGATATCCAAGGAATTGAAATTCGTGACAGAGTTGTATGGCGAGAAGATTTACCGAAGAGTAGAGCAAGTGCTGTTTGAGCAAATGCGGAAATATCAAATATACTTTTAACATTGGTCGCTACTATTTAGCGCATTTGATAGCTGAGATAGAATTGGTGCCAGATTTTGCAATGGTATCGCGCCAGAGCTAATGTAAGAAAACCCGGAAAGCCTTGTGGAACAAGGCTTTCCGGGTTTTCTAAAAACTACAAATAGCGTCAAGAATCACCACGGTTATTGTAAATGGCAAAGTCGACAAAAAGATAAGCGGCCATTTATCTGTTCTGCCATCAATAAAATGTGAATCCCCTATTCTGAAAACCGGGCGGAAGAAGGGCGGCTTACTCCCTCACCCCGAGGTTCAGATCCCTAGCTGCCGGGTTGTCGAGCAGCTGCCCATCCTCTGTAAAGCGGGAGCCGTGGCAGGGACAGTCCCAGGTGTGCTCCTGCGCATTCCACTTCAGTGCACAGCCCATGTGGGGGCAGCGTCTCGAGGTGGGTGTCAGCAGGTTGACCACCGCCTCCATCCCATTGGCGGCCAGCTGGCGATGGAGAATACTCCGGGAAGGGGAGAACACTTCGCTGTAGGGACTCTCCCTGCCCTGAACCAGGTCGCACAGGAGCATGGCGGACACCATGGAGGAGGTCATCCCCCACTTGTTGAAGCCGGTGGCGACGTACAGGTCAGTCGTGGAGGCGGAGTAGGGGCCG
>OLRX01002758.1_pt1 | contig 10744 bp, 7 predicted proteins | sample 1672991 | NCBI WGS metagenome assembly OLRX01 (sample SAMEA3136744, study PRJEB25190) | human gut metagenome | biome: human gut; feature: human-associated habitat; material: faeces | place: Austria | collected 2013
GCAGGATTTCCTGTTCTTCATTTCCTGCTCCCCCGATCGCAAGTCTCTCATTTTCTTCACTCGGATCCGCCAGAAATGTAAGAAACCGCTCTTTCTTTTTCTGCTCTTTCCTTACGTTCCAGATTACCGCATACAAAAAAATGATTGCAAGACAACTGACTTCCAGTCCGGCCAGAACTTTGAACTGCTCCATCCCCGACAGCCACAGAAAGAATAGCGATACCAGTTCTGTACACGTAAGGATCACAAACCATATTTTTTCTTCTTTGATCTCGCTCCAGATTCGTCTGATATATTCCATATTACTGCTCTCTCTTCCACCGATATCCTCTGCCACGGATTGTTTCTATCCGATTCTCCAGACCAAGCGCCTTTAATGTCTTTTTCAGCCTTGTCACATTGACTTGAAGCGCATTTTCATCAATATATTCGGTTGTTCCCCACAATACCTTTGAAATGCACTCTTTTTTCACCTCTGTTCCTGCATATTCCAAAAGAATTTTTAAAATCTTCCCCTGATTTTCCGGAATATGACAGGCATCCTTCCCCTGACAGACCGTATAGGTTCTGGTATCAAAAAGAAAATCGTCTCCATCCAGTAAATGTGCATTCCCCATTGCCCGTTTCAGAAGATTTTCTGTCCTTGCCAGCAGACGGTCTTTATGACATGGCTTCGTCAGATATTCGTCAGCTCCCAGCTCCAGTGCTTTCAACTCATCCTGCATTTTATCCCTGGAGGTCAGCACAAGAATAGGAAGGCTGCCTTTCTTTCGTATTTCTTTACAAAGTGCAAATCCACTGATTCCCGGAAGTCCCAGATCCAGCACTAACAAATCCGGATGCTCTGCCTCACAGACAGCACCGGTTTCTGGAAAATCCGTTACACAGCATACCTCATAGCCTGCCTTATGATAAATATTTTCCAGTTCTTCCCGAAGGAATTCATCGTCTTCTACGATCATGATTTTTTGCATGCCTGTCTTCTACTCCTGCCGTTTTCTCTGAATAAATTTCAAAATCCTGCGATTGCTTGTCTTTATGACTCCTATTATATAAGCTGTTTCTATCAGACACAAGAAAAGAAACACACTTCCTGCCATCTGCCAGAAAACTTTTACTTCCTGCACCTGTCCAATCAGCCGGAACAATGTCCAGACCCCAAACACACTACTGAAAAATGCAACGCTCAATACCAGTCCATAGTGCCACCAGATCTGAACTTTCGCACAATGACAGAGCTCTTTGTAGTTACTTCCCAGTGTAAGCAGAACGCTGTAGCGTGCCCCGGTCTTCTCCTGCTGAATTAAAAACTGAACTCCAATGAGCGTATTTGCGATAATCAAAAAAATCACCGCCAGATAGATCGTCGTATATCCCAATGCCACCTGATAAAACATATGCCGCCCGGCTGTTCCCAGATAACTTTCATAATGCAGATTGGTTGTTTTTAGACGGTCATTGACAGACATCACTGCTTTGAGCAATCCTTCCTCCTTTACCAGAACCGGATCAAGAATCCCGTTCCAGTAAGAATAGCTTCCGTCTGCTACAAAGACATCAAAAACCTTATCCGGTACAATAAAACCATACATAATCGTCAACATCCGGTCTGCCACCAGATTGTCATTGCATACTCTTGGAATGATTTCATAATCGGTCTCTTCTATCTGCACAAAAACTTTCTCTTTCAGAAGTTTCTCTACGCTCTTTGCAGTCTCATCCGACAAATATGTGGGGTGCCCGTAAATTGCCATCTGATGTTCCTTTAAGTTCAAAGGTTTCATTCCTTTTGAACGCAAAATCTCATTGTACCCTGATTCTGCGATCAAAAACGGGGATTCTTCCCAAGAATATGGATTCAATCTGTTTTTCAGACACTCATGTAATTCCTCACAGTCATATGCATATACTTTTCGCTCCTCCATACCTTCCGTAAAATCCAGATCTGTCCAAAGTAATCCGTTTCGTACTTCAAACAGATTTGAAAAATATTGGTCTACTTTCTGAGATGACAGCACTTCTTCTAACGTTTCTTTTTTCTCGTCAAATGTAAAATCGATCCCTGCCGTATCCTGTTGTCCCAGTTGCCCGCTCATCCCGACTCCATAGGCACAACATATGATCGCAAACAGAATCAGAAGGGAAGAAATTGCCAACGAAACTGATTTTAAAAATACAGCTTCCTGCAGCTGACGGCATGTAAATGTCCAGAGCTTTTTCCCCGGAAGTTTTCTGCATATCCTGTCAAACAGATATGCCAGGCCCTGAAAGAAAAAGAATGTACCGAGTACTCCACAAAAACATAAAATTGCAGTCATACGAAACATTCGTTTTATCCCAAGTTCCGAACTCAGTATCCCGCATCCGATCCCATAGGCTGCTGCCAGAAGAATGATTCCCATCATCAGCTTCACACACGTTTTTATGGGCGAAAATGCACGCTGTTTTTCCTTCTGTTCACGGGATAACAATTCATAAACCTCTTTTTTCCAAAGCTTCATGCAAAGCACAAACCGGGCAAGCATTTTAATTCCGCAAATCCCAATGACTGTCCACAATGCAGCCGAACCGGAAAATGTAAACTGATGACGCAGAATTCCAAATCCTGCAAGCTTCGCCGTAATCAGGCTTGTAAGTTCCGAGATCAGCAGAGCCCCCGGGATCCCGATCACAAGAGCATACACAATATTTCGCAGATCTTCCAGAAAAAGCATTTGAAACAGACTTCTTTTCTTCATGCCAAGCATCAAATAGGTTCCAAACTCATGACTTCGCCGTTCCATCTGATACTTATCCGTAAAATATACCAGGAAATAAAGCAGGCACAGAGATACCACATATAAAATCGGAATCAGCATCAGCAGCTTGTTTACAGCATCTCTCTCCATCTCTTTCAGAAAGATCATCACATCCTGATGATCCAGCGCAAGGATAATATAAAATGCCGCCACCGTCAGAATCATCGTAACAAAATACAGCGTGTTTTCCTGCCGGTTTCGTTTACTGTTTCGTCTGATCAGTTCAGAGAACATAATTGCTTCCTCCTCCCAACTGCGCCATCACGGACAAAATGCGCTCATAAAATTCCCGGTTTGTCTCCTCCCCGACTCGCTTCCGTAATTCATGAAATACTTTTCCATCCTGAATAAACAAAATTCTGGAACAAAAACTCGCAGCCTGTGCGTCATGTGTCACCATCAGAACCGCAGCCTCATCCTCTCGATTCACTCCGGAAAGTTGTTCCATCAGACTTCGTGCACTTCGGCTGTCAAGCGCACCGGTCGGCTCATCTGCCAGTACGATCTGCGGATGCAAAAGAAGCGCTCTTAATGCGGCTACCCTCTGCTTCTGTCCTCCGGACATCTGATTCGGAAACTTTTCCAGCACCTCCTCGATCTCAAAATATTCCGCCAGCTTCTGCATCCTTTTTCTGCTTTCCTTTTCCGGCATTTTGTGAATCTGTGCCGGCAAAAGAATATTTTCTCCACCCGTCAGATTATCCAGCAATTCAAACTGCTGAAACAGATACCCGATCTGTCTTCCCCGATACGCTGCCAGCTGAGCATCCGTATACATTCCGATATCCTGTCCTTTCAGAAGAATCCTCCCCCTTGTAGGTCTTAAAACCGAAGCAATACAATTTAACAGCGTCGTTTTTCCCGAACCGCTGCTTCCCATAATTCCGAGGAATTCTCCCTGATATACTTGAAACGAAATTCCTCTGAGTGCCTCTGCTGCATTTTCCTTTTCCCCATATGTTTTGTACAACGATTCTATTTCCAAAATAATACGGCTCATAATATCCCTCCCTTTCGTGATAAGAATATTATAAGCCGTATCGTGGATGAAAAACACTTACACTTTTTGTAAGAAAACTCCATCCTCTTTATGGTCTGCTATTCACAGTAAATTTTTATGAAAGCTCCAGTTTTCCGGTATATAACTGGTAATACGTTCCTTTCATTTTGATCAGATCCGCATGATCTCCACGCTCGATGATCTTTCCGTGTTCCAGAACAATAATCGCATCACTGTTGCGGATCGTAGAAAGTCTGTGCGCGATAACAAATACTGTACGTCCCTTCATCAGGTTATCCATACCCTTCTGCACAATACTCTCCGTACGGGTATCAATGCTGGAAGTTGCTTCATCCAGAATCAGTACCGGCGGATTTGCAACTGCTGCTCTCGCAATGGAAAGAAGCTGTCTCTGTCCCTGTGAAAGCTCTTCTCCATCACCGCTTAACATAGTATCGTATCCCTTCGGAAGCATTTTGATAAACTGATCTGCATGAGCCAGTTTTGCAGCCTCATATACTTCCTCATCAGTAGCATCCAGTTTTCCATAACGGATATTATCCATAATGGTTCCTGTAAACAAATGGGTATCCTGCAGTACAATTCCGAGGGAACGTCTCAGATCATCCTTTTTAATCTTTGTAATATTGATTCCGTCATACCGGATCTTTCCTTCCTGAATATCGTAAAAGCGATTGATCAGGTTCGTGATGGTTGTTTTTCCTGCTCCGGTAGAACCGACAAATGCCAGCTTCTGTCCCGGTTTTGCAAACAGACTGATATCTTTTAAGATCACTTTATCTTCGTTGTATCCAAATGTCACATCTTCAAAACGCACATCTCCGGTCAGTTCTGTATAAGACACACTTCCGTCAGCCGAATGTGGATGCTTCCAGGCCCACATTCCTGTTCTTTCTTTGCATTCGATAATATTGCCGTTCTCGTCTTTTTTCGCATTGACCAGTGTTACGTATCCCTCGTCTTTTTCCGATTCTTCATCGATCAGAGCAAAAATACGCTCTGCTCCGGCAAGTGCCATAACAATGGAGTTAAACTGCTGCGCCACCTGCATAAACGGCTGTGTAAAGCTCTTTGTAAACTGCAGATAAGATGCCATAACTCCCAGAGTGATCCCTCCGATTCCCATAATAGAAAGGAATCCTCCAAGTACAGAGACCAGTACAAACTGCAGGTTTCCGATGTTTCCGATTACCGGTCCCATCATATTTGCAAAGGTATTTGCCTGTGCAGCACTTTCAAAGAGCGCCTCGTTGAGTTTGTCAAATTCTTCTTCTGACTTTCTTTCGTGGTTGAACACTTTTACTACGCGCTGTCCGTTCATTCTCTCTTCCACAAATCCAGTCACATCTGCCAGAGATTTCTGCTGACGAACAAAATATTTTCCACTGTTTCCACCGATCTTTTTTGTTACGAAGATCATAAGACCAATGATCAGAACTGCTAAAATTGTAAGCAGCGGACTTAAGATCAGCATTGAAATAAAGGTTACGATAATCGTAAAAAAGGACATCAGTGCCTGTGGGATCGACTGACTGATCATCTGTCTGAGCGTATCTGTATCATTCGTGTAAAGACTCATGATAGAACCATTCGTATTCTGGTCAAAATAACGGATTGGAAGAGTCTGCATGTGTTGAAACATATCATCCCTTACTTTTTTAAGGACACCCTGACCAATGTAGACCATCAGGCGTGTATAAGTAAACGTAGCAATGACTCCCATCAGGAAAATGCTTCCAAGCACCGCAAGTGCCCGATATAGTTCTGCAAAATTCGGATCTTTCTGTCCGATCAGAGGACTGATAAAATCATCGATTAAAAACTTGAGGGACAATGATACCGAAATTGATGCGATCGAACTTAATAAAATACAGATAAATACGATCACAAACCGAACCTTGTACGTTCCTGTCACATATTTTAAAAGCCGCTTTGCGGTCTGTAAATTTTCTTGTTTTCCGTTTTGTTTCTTATTCATTCTCTTCACCTCCCCGAACCTGAGATTCATATACTTCTCTGTAGATTTCATTTGTCGCAAGCAATTCTTCGGATGTGCCGACTCCCATGATCTTTCCTTCATCCAGTACAATGATCTGGTCTGCATTTTCTATAGAAGAAACTCGCTGCGCAATGATGATCTTTGTAGTATCCGGAATCTCTTCCCGGAATGCTTTTCGAATCAGCGCATCTGTCTTTGTATCTACCGCACTTGTGGAGTCATCCAGAATCAGGATCTTCGGTTTTTTCAGAAGTGCCCGTGCAATACACAGACGCTGCTTCTGTCCGCCGGAAACATTGTTTCCGCCCTGTACGATCATCGTATGATAACCTGCCGGAAATTCTTTTATGAAGCCATCTGCCTGTGCAAGTTTGCAGACTCTCTGAACCTCTTCCTCACTGGCATGTTCATTTCCCCAACGGATATTATCGTAGATCGTTCCTGTAAAGAGAACGTTTTTTTGCAATACCATAGATACCTGATCGCGCAGTGCCTCCAGATTATACTCTCTGACATCCAGTCCGCCGACTTTTACAGTTCCTTTTGTCACGTCATAAAGTCTCGGGATCAGCTGTACCAATGTTGATTTCGCACTTCCGGTTCCTCCGATGATCCCGATCGTCTGTCCGGATTTAATATGAAGATTGACATCTTTTAACGAAAGATTTCCGCCTTCTCCCGCATAACTGAAATCTACATGCTCAAACCGGATCTCTCCGTCTGCCACTTCTGTAACCGCATTCTTTTTGTCCTGCATCTCCGGAACTTCCGCCAGAACTTCCGTAATACGGTCTGTAGACGCTTCTGCGATCATGATCATAACAAATACGAATGTAACCATCATCAGAGCCATCATGATCTGGAACGCATACACGATCACACTGGTCATTTCTCCGATTTCCATCGCACCGAATACAATTTCTCTTCCTCCGATCGCTACCATCAGAAGCATCGCCGTATAGATCGTAAACTGCATAACCGGTGAGTTCCATGCAACGATCTTTTCTGCTTTTGTAAATAATGTATAGACATATTTTGAAATTCCATGGAATTTTTCAATTTCGTGATCTTCCCGTACAAAGGCTTTTACCACGCGGGATGCATTGACATTTTCCTGTACGGAATTATTCAGAATATCATACTCATCAAATACTTTAATAAAATGCGGATGCGCTTTCTTTGCAATAAAGATCAGTGTTCCTCCAAGCAGTGGTATGATGATCAGGAACAGTAAAGCAATTTTCTTATTGAGCAAAAGTGTCATGATCCAGGATAAAACAATCATGATCGGAGCTCTCGCCAGCAGACGAATGCTCATCATATACGCCATCTGTACGTTAGTAATATCTGTTGTCATACGTGTTACAAGACCGGATGTGGAAAACCGGTCAATATTTTTAAATGAAAATTCCTGAACTTTATAAAAAATATCATGTCTCAGGTTTTTGGCATATCCTGCACCTGCTATTGCTGCCATTTTTCCTGCTATAATACCGAAATACAGAGCCAGCATTGCCATAATGACCAGAATCAATCCCCGCCGTACGATATAGCTCAAATTTCCCTGCATGATTCCAACATCAATGATCTTCGCCATCTCCATCGGAATCAGAACTTCCATTAAAACTTCCAGGATTACGAAAAATGGAGCCAACACAGACTGCTTTTTGTATTCCCGGACTGATTTTAAAAGTGTTTTATTCATCGTTCTCGTCTTCCTCCTTATTTTCTGTTTTGTTTTCTGCAAGATTTTGAATCATCTGCACAAGCACCTTTCTGCAGATCTTTACATCTTCCTGATCTATTCCTTGTATCAGCCGCTTTTCGGTATCTCTGATGTGCTCCAGAATCTCAGGTCTGAGTGCTTCTGCTTTTGGGGTCGGTACAATACGTTTTAATCTGGCATCCTTTTTCGAACTTTCCCGGGAAATAAATCCATTTTTTTCCATGAGCTGCAAAATCCCTGTGGCTGTGGACTTCCGGATTCGAAACTCTTCTTCTATATCTTTCTGATATACTTCCCTGTGCATCGTTTCCAAAAGAATATGCTTTAACACATGCTTCTGCATGGTGGTCAGGCCATCATCTCCCACTGCTTCAGACGCATTTCTGCGCTTCATCTGATTGGAAAGAATGTGAATCAGCCTGCCGGTATTGATGTACCTTTCCTTATCTTCTATATCCTGCATAATTCCATCCCTCTCTCTTTATATAGTTAGTTCCCTAACTTTCAACCATTATACGGAGGATATTTTTTATTGTCAAGAAGTTTTTTCAGATCATTGAAATTCTAAAACTTATTTTGTCTCGTCTGAATACTGCGTGATCGAAGCAGGCAGTGCGGTACGGAAAATAACAGAAATATAATCGATCGTCTGCTGCCTGTCATGCTCTTCTTTGTTCACGATCCATTCCAGTAATGTTCCCGCAATTGCCTCTGTATAAAAGAATCTTTTTAAGTCCTTTGTAACCTTACCAACATCAATGTGGCAGAGCGTATCCGTGAACTCTCAACCATTAAGGTTCTCGGATTCTACGACAAAGAAGTAACACTCTATATTTACCGGGAAACAATACTCCTTTCCCTGCTCGGTATTTTAGCAGGATTTGGAGTCGGTGATCTGCTTTACCAGTACATACTGGCAGTTGTTCCACCGGATGAAGTGATGTTTAACCCCGCTCTTTGTGCAAAAGCATTTGTGATTCCTGCCATTTTGATCTCAGTCATTACATTTGTTTTAGGATATATGATGAATCGAAAACTCAAATACTTAGATATGCTCAGCGCATTAAAATCTGTAGAATAGCAAAAAGTTTAAAAGTCAAGGGACTGACACAATGCAGCTCCTTGACTTATTTCATCTGTACTTGCTATCTTTCTCTTAATTTCCACATTCAATACTGATTGCATTGAATTTTTCCAAAATATCTTCTACTTTCAATTCCTGTTTTTCTTTTGCTGACAAGTCCATCACTGCCTCTCCCTGATGCATCATCAGAAGACGATTTCCATATTCTACTGCATAGCGGAGATTATGTGTCACCATGATCGTTGTCAGGTTTTTCTGCTTCACGATCTTATCTGTCAGTTCCATGATCAGATCTGCCGTCTTTGGATCCAGCGCCGCTGTGTGCTCATCCAGAATCAGAAAATCGATCGGAGTCATGGTTGACATCAGAAGCGCCATCGCCTGACGCTGTCCACCGGAGAGAGAACCGACTTTCACGTTCAGCTTATTTTCCAGTCCCAGGTTCAACTGGCTTAACAACTCCTGATAATAAGACTTTCTGTTTTTATTGATGCCTTTTCCCAATCCGTAAAAATTACCTTTATTATCGGCAAGAGACATGTTTTCCAGAATCGTCATCGATGGGCAGGTACCAAGCGCCGGATTCTGATACACTCTTCCGATCTTCCGGTTTCTTTTATACTCTTTCATGTGGGAAATATCTTCTCCCTGCATCAGAATCTGTCCTGCTTCTACCGGAATGCTTCCGCACAGGATATTGAGCATGGAAGTCTTTCCGGAACCGTTGCTTCCTACCACAGAAACAAAATCTCCCTGTTCTACTGTCAGATTAAAATCTTCAAACAGACACATTTCATTGACTGTTCCTGGATTATAATATTTATGAATATGTTTTAACTCAAGCATTTGTCTTCACCTTCTTTTTCCGTTCCATTCCAATGAGTAAGATCGCGAGGAATAATACCGCTGTGATCAGCTTCATATCCTGTGGTTCAAAAAACTTCAAAGCAACTGCCACGCAGGCTTTGTAAACGACAGAACCGATCAGGACTGCTGTGGTTGCTTTCAAAAATGTCAAATTCTTAAACAGGCTGGTTCCGATGATCACGCTTGCCAGCCCGATCACGATAGCTCCTGTACCACTGGAAATCTCAAATACTCTCTGCTCCTGACAGAAAATTCCGCCTGCCATAGCAACCATTCCGTTGGCGATCGCCAGTCCTAAAATCTTTACATTTCCCTGATCCTTTGCAAGTGAAGTTACAAGATTTGCATTATCTCCCACAGCTCTCAGAAGAAATCCGGATTTTGTCTGCAGATACAGATCCAGAATTATTTTCACGATCACTGCAAGAATAAATACTACTACAAGAACTTTATATTTCGCTGCTCCGCCTGCAAAAATTCCATTCATCGTCTGATTATCGAAAATATTCTCTTCACCGAATATCGGAACATTCGCTTTGCCTGCAATTCTAAGGTTGATCGTCCAAAGTGCCGTCATCATAATGATACCGGAGAGGAGATCTCTGACTTTTCCCTTGACGTGGATCAGTCCTGTACAGACTCCCGCCGCTGCCCCTGCCAAAAATGATACCGGTATGGTCAGGTACGGATTCACCCCATGAGTGATCATTGTCGCTGTAACAGCTGCACCCAAAGGAAAACTTCCATCCACTGTCAAATCTGGAAAATCCAGAATTTTATATGTGATATAAACCCCGAGAGCAAGGATCCCATAAATCAGTCCCTGTTCTAAAATTGTTACAAAAATATCCATCTCAATGCCTCTCCGTTTCTAATTCTTACTTTGAAATGCTGTCAAATGTCTCTGCTACACTTTCAAGCAGTGTCTCATCCACTGTTACTCCCAGATCCTCTGCTACTTTTGTATTGATATAAAGTCCCGGTTCAGAAATCGTCTCATAGTTCATCTCCGATGCTTTTTTCTCTCCTTTTAAAATGTCTGCTGCCATCTTTCCTGTCTGTTTTCCAAGAGCTACATAATCCAGCCCCTCCGCTGCCAGACATCCAAGTTTCACCTGTTCGATCTCGCTTCCGAATACCGGGATTTTCTTTTCATTTGCTTTATCCAAAATCGTTGCCAGAGAATTTACAACTGTGTTGTCTGTCAGGTTGGTCAGACAATCCACTTCTGTCAGAATCTCTTCTGTTG
>OLRX01002761.1_pt1 | contig 10741 bp, 10 predicted proteins | sample 1672991 | NCBI WGS metagenome assembly OLRX01 (sample SAMEA3136744, study PRJEB25190) | human gut metagenome | biome: human gut; feature: human-associated habitat; material: faeces | place: Austria | collected 2013
AGATGGAAATTTAGACAAGTGAAAGGGGCGGATAATTATTGTGGATTATACTAGCATTCCACGTCTTTACTGGCTGATCTGTGCTGCAAGACCAAATACGCCAAATGCCATTTCCATGGCAACTGCATTCCACTCTTCTTCACTGGCTGCAAATATATCAAAAGTCTCTCCCTCTAACGGCTCTATATCTCCCTCTAATGGACGTAAATAACCTTCGCCGGAGAATACAGCACTGTACTGGCCATTTAAGGAAGTAAATTCTGCACTGTCAATGGTTCCATGAAGAGATTTTCCTTTTTCCAGCTCATCCACTGTACTATCCACGTTCATGGTAAATAAATTGTCTTCTCCGTCACTGATAGTAATGCGGTTATTTTCTTTTCCCGTTTCACTTTCATAGGTGCTGGAAATTTCGCCGTTCAGATCAATAATACCTTCTTCAAATACAGAAAAAGTCAGGGAATCTTCTAAATTCTTTCCATCGTAAGTTCCCACACGGTCAGCCCGGATGGTCACATTGTCCTCATTTGCAGTAAGGCCGATGGTAGTCACAAAATTCTGCAGTCTGTAAGCGCCGCCTTTTACTTCTGCGTGGAAGTCGATCTTCACCTGTTTTACACCTTCATCCCCTGCAAAGCTTTCTGTATTCACAAAGGTCACTGCATCCATGGCTGCTAAACGGCCGCTTTTATCTACATATACAGTCATCTGCACATCTGTAAGTGCTTTATCCACATACTGGATCATGGTTTCCACATTTTCCTTTGTTTCTTCATATGTCTGTTCCTGAAGCTCCTTTACAGACGGGATATCGCTTTCTATATCATTTCCAAGAAGCTGGCTCAATTTTACAGTTGTCTCCAGCTGTTTTAAAAAGGCACTTTTAAGTTCTTCATCCTGAAGGAAGAAATCCGCAGATGTACGTAAAAAGTCTACCATGGAATCTTTACTGATATTAACTGTATAGCCCTTGCAGGTCTCATTTTTCCCATCAACTGTATAAGTGCCCTTTTCTGCTTTTTCTACTGTCATGGCTGCTTTGAAATTATCCTGTGCTTCACAGCCTTCTTTATAGCGGTCCCATAAGGCTTTTACATCAAAAGCGCCTGCTCCTTTATCTTCACTGCTGTTTTGTTCTGCCTGGGCTATGAGCTCTTTTATGTAATCATCCAGTGCAGCAACGTCTATGCCGCGCTCCTCTAACATAGGGCCAAAGAACGGTGAATCTGTAAGCTGCTGGCCCAGATCCTTATTCAGATCCGCTGTAAACACATAACTGGATATCTCCGGCATGGACAGCATAACCTTTTTATCCCCATAATAGCCATTTACATTTGCAAGATCCATCCCATTGTAAATAGCTGCCAGATTAATGCTGGAATGCAGATTTTCAATATCTGTTTTTCCTGCGATCCGCAGTCCGCTTCCTGCATATGCATTAATGGTTTCATCAGAACAGCTGTCTAATTTCAGTGTCAGGCCATATTCCCCATTTTTACTGGTATTTTCCAAAAGCTCTTTTACCCCAAACAATTCTTCCTGTGGGTTGGTCTGCCCTTCTGCATAAACAGACTTAAAAGCGTCAATGACCACATCTTTTGGATCTTTAGCTGTGGATTTTACATAAAATGCACCTCCTACAGCTACCGCTGCCACTGCTGCTCCTGCTAATATGATCTTTTGTGTTTTTTTCATACGCTTACTTTCTCCTCACATTGTTTTCAATATTCTCCCGGAATCTTTTGTACCTGATGTACTCCCAGAGTCTTTCCTGTACTTGTCTTTGCGGTCGATTTTCCGCCAGTTACACCCAAATTTCAGAGGCGGACGCACTGCGGACATTTTACTCTACTGCTGATTGAGAAAGGTTTTTATCAGTTCCTCTGCCGTCAGTCCTAAAGGTACTTCTTTTAAATTGCTTTGGCTTAATACATATAATTTGCTGCACACTGCCAGTTCTTCCATCTCATGAGATGTTAATAGTACGGCTCCGCCTTCTCTTACATAATCTTTTAAATACCGGCGGATCATCTCCTTACATTCCAGATCCAGCGCAGCTCCCGGTTCATCCATGATCAGGTATCTGCTTCCTAAAGCCAGGGAACAGGCAATACTCAGCCTTTTTTTCATACCTCCTGATAACTGCCCTGCTGTCTTTTTTAACATCTGTGAAATGCCTAAAATGACAGCCGGACCATCTGCCAGGTCTTTTTCCATCTTTTTCCTGTCTCCCTTATACCATAAAAGGAGATTATCCCTTACAGACAGTTCTTCCACCAGTGGATTTTCCTGGGGTACATAGGCAACAGGATGATCCTTAAAAAATGGCTTTCCGTCTACAAGGATGCTTCCTTTTTTCCCTTTTCTTGCTCCTGCAAGAATGGACAATAACGTAGTCTTTCCACAGCCATTTGCCCCAACGATCCCCACACATTCTCCTGGTGAAAGGTCAATATCCACATTTTCCAGTATCTTCTGTCTGCCGTAAGACATGCAGATCCCTCTGGCACAAAGCATCGGTCTGTTCTCCCTTTCGTTTTTTCCCGCATTGTAACGGGAGTGTAGTTTTAAGTGTATCATAGTTCTATAGGAAAAGATATAAATTTTTTCTTACTATACAGGTGTATACTATGCAGACGCATGGCAAAATAAAAAAACAAGCAGTGCAAAGCATTTTTCACTGCCTTGCACCGCTTGTTTTTATTTTGGACTTTTCAGACAAATTCAGTTTTCACGCACTCCTCCGGCTGCTAGTGCAGACAGAAGCTTACATTCCCAGTACTTCTTCCCACTTTTCTTCGATGACCGGAATACCTTCTTCTTTGTTCTGCTTGATGTTTAACAGCTCCAGTTCGCCTGGATAGTAAACTTCTCCGCCTTCTTTTACAGGAATGGAACTCTTTACATCTGCTACGATGTTATTTACGATCTCATCAGTCAGTTCTACGCTGTTGCCCTTTGATGGGTCGATAGCGATCATGATCTGGGTCAGACCTACTTCATCGCCGAAGGTGCCGATCTTCTGTACGGAATTTCCGTTAGAAAGTACAGTTGCGATCAGGTCAAGAGCAATTGAAATACCGCTGCCTTTCCAGTAACCCATTGGAAGTACACGCCAGGTCTTTTCGATTTCCCCTGGATCAGTGGTCAGATTGCCATTGGTATCATAACCGCCAGGTACCGGCAGCTGCTGTCCCTTTAAACGGCAGTCTTCCAGCTTTCCATAAGAGAACTGGGATACGGCACAGTCAATGACTACATGCTCTCCATTACTTCTTGGTACTGCAAAGATCAGTGGATTATTACCGATCTTACGATCCATACCACCCCATGCAGGCATGTTTGGGCAGGTATTGGACCAGCAGATACCGATACAGCCCTGGTCTGCTGCCTGCCAGCCATAGCTGCCGCCGCGCATCCAGTGATTGTTATTTCCCAGTGCAACGATACCCATACCAAATTCCTTTGCCAGCTCTACTGCACGGTCCATTGCCAGTTTTGCATTTAAAGGCCCAAAACCACGATGTCCGTCCCAACGTTCAAAAGCACCAAATCCCATGATCTTTTCAGCCTTTACCTTTGGATCGATCTCGCCCTTCTTTAAATACTCTACGACTCTTGGGAAACGGTTTAATCCATGAGAATATACACCAGCCATAGAATTCTGTGCAAACAGCTCTGCAGAAGCCTTTGCATCCTTTGGCTCAAAACCGTACTTGGTTAATACTCTCTCAAACTCATTTACCATTACTTCATAAGGAACTCTTTTCATGATCACTTTCTCCTTTATCTTTCATCTTTTATACTTTTTTAATTGCTTTTTTTGCAATCGATTTCAATGATGTTAAAAGAAAATGGTTCTATTGAAAGAACCTTTTCTCTTTGCATCCACACATCTGCAAAGAAACTTTCCGATGAAGAAATCTTTCCGGCAAATGTTATGTGGTCTCTCTTTCTTTAATATCTGTCAGAAGCATCACTTTATGGGACACTTCTTTTTTATCAAGGGCATCCAGAATAGCCCTTGAAGCATTCTGACTGACTTCCACCAGCTTGTTATCCAGACTGCTAAGCTTTGGTGTAACGATCTCACCGTACATAGTATTATCCACGCCCATGATCGCAAGCTCTTCCGGAATACGTTTTCCCATTTTTTTTGCTGCTTCCAGACCGCCTATTGCCAACAGGTCTGTGGTATAGATGATTCCGTCTGTTTCAGGTCTTTCTGTAAGGATATGTTCTGTAAGCTTTGCACCTGCAGCCCTCACATCACGGGGATTGGTAAATTCTTTGTTTACCGCCGTATATAAGAGGATATCTTTCTTAGCGATCCCCTGCTCTGTCATGGCTCTTATATAGCCTTTTTGCTTGTTCCGGTTGGAAGGTGTATCAGAATCCACTGCCATCACCAGATGCTTCTTTCCTTTATTGAGCATCAGTTCGGCACAGTCCTTTACTCCCCGCTCTTCATCAATAAGGACACCATAAACATTTGGCAGATCCAGATAGCCGTTTACAATGGCTACAGGAATATCCGACAGGTGTTCTTCAATGCTTTTTTTCACGGCTTCTGTTTCAAACATAGAACCCATGAGAATGGCACCATCTACTCTCCGCTGTTCCAGGATGCGGATGTAATCCGCCTTTTTCTCATCCTTCCGCCCGGTACTCAGAGTAATACAGGTATAACCTAAAGCAGTCATCTCCTGTTCGATCACATAGGCCGATTCTGTATGATGCTCAATACGCAGATCCTCGATCAGGATACCGATGATCTTAGAAGACTGCATCACCAGACCTCTGGCTGCTTCATTGGGAATATAATGATTTTCATTTAATAATTTTTGTACCCTTTTACGCGTCTGGGCGTTGATCCCGGGCTTATTATTAATGACCCTGGAAACGGTACTGGCAGATACACCTGCCTGCTTTGCGATGTCGTAGATCGTCATATTTCTCTCCTGTTTCTCTGATGACTTTATCATACGCCTTTTTATATAGTCTTGTCAAGTGCTTTTGCAATCGATTTCAGTTTTTGTTGCAATAAATTGCATAGTCTTGTTTTCATGGATATGGAAACAAGACTATGCAATGGCCAAACTGTAATATTCTGTTTTCCTGATATCAGGGGCAAAAGGTCGGAAAGGGGCTGTCGCACTAACGTGCGGCAGCTCATTTTATATATCCAACACAAAACGCCGAGCTTCGAAAAGCCCGGCGTTCGTGGTATAATCAGTTTATGCGACTAAACAAAATAATACAGAGGGATTATACCTCATTTTCGCTGGATTATCAAATCAAACTTCCGCTGGATTTAGAGATTTCTATTCCATCTGATGATCCAGTTCGTCTGGTAAGTGCCTTTGTGGAGGAAATGGACCTTTCTGAACTATATAAAACTTATGGCAGGATCAGAAAAAATCAGGCAACGCCGCGTCAGATGCTGAAACTCGTTATCTATGCAGCAATGAATCGAATCTACTCAAGTCGAGATATCCGAAAAGCATGTAAACGGGATATCAACTTTATGTATCTCCTTGAAGGAATGCCTGCTCCTGATCATGCAACGATTGCGCGTTTTATCTCCCTACATTTTTCTGCCTGCGCAAAGGTTCTGCTTGCCCAAATGTCAGATCTGCTCTATCTTCTTGGTGAGATTTCGGGAAAGACCATTTTTATTGATGGCACCAAGATTGAATCGGCAGCCAATAAATATACATTTGTATGGAAACGGGTTATTACGAAAAATCAGGCCCGGTTATACACAAAACTAACTTCTTTTGTGGCTGAATGCGAAGAACTCTATGGAATCAGGACCGTATACCATGACCAGATATCCATCCACACATTAAAACGGTTAAAAAAGCAGTTGTGCCGCGTCAAAGTACAGGAGGGAATTGTGTTCGTGCATGGAATTGGACGTAGAAAAACACAGTTGCAGAAATCCCTGGAACAGCTGGATCAATATCTGGAGAAACTAAAGGAATATACGAAAAAACTGTATACGCTTGGAGATAGAAACAGTTATTCCAAAACAGACCCGGATGCGACCTTCATGAGAATGAAAGAAGATGCGATGCTGAATGGACAGTTAAAACCTGCTTATAACATCCAGCACGGAGTGGACTCTGAATACATCACATGGATTAATATTAGCCCGCGTCCAACCGATACATGCACCCTGATCCCTTTTTTGAAAGATATGGAGAGTCACTTAGGATTTAAATATTCAGAAATCGTTGCAGATGCCGGATATGAAAGTGAAAAAAACTATCTTTTCATTGAGGGAAACGGACAGACCGCCTATATAAAGCCGCAGAACTATGAGATTTCGAAAACCCGAAAATACAAAAAAGACATCAGCAGAAGAGAAAACATGGAGTATCACGCAGACAGAGACAGCTATATCTGTCGGAATGGAAGGGAACTGACTGTTACAAATGAACGCAGAAGTAAAACAGCCAGCGGATATGTCAGTGTAAAAACTTATTACAGAAGTCCAGACTGTACCGGCTGTCCTTATAAAACGGAATGTATCAAGGGAAACAACTGCAAAACACCTATGGAAAAACGTAATAAAGTGCTGATGGTCTCGAAGACGATGAGTCAAAAACGTGCAGAAGATCTGGAACAGATCACAAGTGAGTATGGAACGATGCTCCGTATGAATCGCAGTATTCAGGCCGAAGGTTCATTTGCTGATGTAAAGGAAGACATGAATTTTCGAAGATATCTGTACCGCGGAAAAGTAAATGCACTGGCAGAGAGCATCCTTTTGGCGATGGGACGAAATATCAATAAGCTTCATTGCAAGATTCAGACCGGAAGAACGGGGAGTCATCTTTTTTCATTAAAGACAGCATAGATTTTAATGGTTGAAAACAAAACAGTTTGAAATCAGGCATGCCGAAAGGGATGTCTGGGAATGAACTGTGTTTATAAGGGACGGGGGCGAAATCACAACCGATTTCGCCCCCATTTGGGCATAAAGCAGGGCTGCCGCCCAGCAAAAAATATTTGCTAGTGCGACAGCCCCTTGTTTATTTTGCAGGAGGTGTACGCATGGTAAAGATAAACGGCGAATTCTTGGACATTGCAGGAAAGACGATTTCTGAATATCTCGCATCAACGGCCTACGATCCTAAGCGGATCGCAGTAGAGCGAAATGGCGAGATCGTATTCAAATCCCAATACGCCGAAACTGTTCTGGGCGATGGCGATCGCATTGAGATCGTCAGCTTTGTGGGAGGTGGTTGATTTGATACTAACAAAAAAGGCGTGGCAGAACGCTCTTGTGCAGCGGCATGGTCGTGAGCGACAGGATAGGTTTTCTGCTGCTACGGTTGCGATCTGCGGCTTAGGAGGACTTGGCTCTAATATCGCCATCGCACTGGCTCGCGCAGGTATTGGGAAACTGATTCTCATCGACTTTGACAGCGTAGACATCACCAATCTGCATCGCCAACAGTACAAGTTTTCGCAAATCGCTATGCAAAAAACAGAAGCACTTGCGGAAAATCTGCATGAGATCAATCCGTATGTAGAACTGAAACTCCATACTGTCCGCATTACGGAAGAAAACGCCGTGCCGCTTTTACAAGATGCAGACATCATCTGTGAAGCCTTTGATAATGCAGAAGCAAAAGCGATGTTGACTGACCTTGTGCTGGAACAATTGCCGGAGAAATATCTTGTAGCCGCTTCCGGAATGGCTGGATTTGATAGCCCCAACAGCATCCAGACCCGGCAAATCACAAAACGGTTTTATCTCTGCGGTGATGGTATCAGCGATGTGGCAAATGAAGTGGGCTTGGTATCATCCAGAGTGATGATTTGTGCCGCCCATCAAGCACATACGGTTTTAAGAATTTTATTGAACGAAAGAAGGAATGTAAAATGAATAATGATAAGCTGATTATTGGTGGACACGAGTTTAATTCCCGCTTTATTTTGGGGTCTGGCAAATATTCCATGAAACTCATCGAAGCGGCGGTTAAGGATGCTGGTGCAGAAATTATTACCCTTGCGGTGCGCCGTGCCAACACAAAAGAACAGGAAAGTATTCTTGATTACATTCCCAAAGGCGTGACACTGCTGCCCAACACCAGTGGTGCAAGAACCGCTGATGAAGCTGTCCGTATCGCCCATCTTGCAAGAGAGCTGGGATGCGGCAACTTTGTGAAAATCGAAATTATGCGTAACTCCAAATACCTGCTGCCTGACAATCAAGAAACCATTTGTGCAACGGAGATCCTTGCCAAAGAGGGAGTTGTGGTCATGCCTTATATGTACCCCGACTTGAACACCGCCCGTGATCTTGTCAATGCCGGTGCTGCCAGCGTGATTCCCCTCGCTTCTCCTATTGGCTCTAACAAGGGTTTGGCAACCAAGGAGTTTATCCAGATATTGATTGATGAAATCGATCTGCCTATCATCGTCGATGCGGGTATCGGCAAACCCAGCCAAGCCTGTGAGGGAATGGAAATGGGTGCAGCGGCGATTATGGCGAACACCGCCCTTGCAACAGCTGGTGATTTGCCTATTATGGCTTCGGCTTTCAAAAATGCAATTGAAGCCGGACGCAAAGCATACCTTTCCGGTCTTGGCAGAGTGCTAACCCGTGGCGCATCCGCTTCCGACCCTCTGACCGGATTTTTACGTGATTAACGAGGTGCAACAATGGAAAATCAATTTTTTGTAGACTCGGAATTTCTGTCCCCGAAAGCTCTTGCGAAAAAACACAAATTAGAAACAGACCCATCCTCCCGGAAAAATCACATGGAGTATATGCCGGGTATGGAGATCATCGAGTCCGATGTCTGCGGTAAAGTCATGGAGCAAATGAAAACCTATGACGCAAGCCGGTACACAGTAAAAGATGTAAAGACGGCTCTGGAACACGAAACTTGCTCCATTGAGGATTTCAAAGCCCTCCTCTCTCCTGCGGCAGAGCCGTTCCTGGAGCGGATGGCAGAGCGGGCAAGGTTGGAAACCAGCAAGCATTTCGGCAATACTGTCTATCTTTTCACGCCGCTGTATATCGCCAACTACTGCGAAAATTACTGTGTGTATTGCGGCTTCAACTGCTATAACCATATCAACCGCATGAAGCTGAATATGGAGCAGATCGAAAAGGAAATGAAGGTCATTGCTGACTCAGGCATGGAGGAAATCTTAATTCTCACAGGAGAGAGCCGTGGACAGAGTTCGGTTGAATATATTGGAGAGGCTTGTAAGCTGGCACGAAAGTATTTCCGTATGGTTGGGCTGGAAATCTACCCGGTCAACACCGACGAGTACAAGTATCTCCACAAGTGCGGTGCGAACTATGTAACGGTATTCCAAGAAACCTATGATACGGAAAAGTATGAACAGCTTCATCTCATGGGGCATAAGCGTGTCTGGCCCTATCGCTTCGATGCACAGGAACGGGCACTGCGTGGCGGTATGCGTGGGGTTGCGTTCTCGGCTCTGCTGGGGCTTTCTGATTTCCGAAAGGATGCTCTTGCCAGCGCACTTCATGTGCACTACCTGCAGAGAAAATACCCCCATGCAGAAATGTCCCTGTCCTGTCCGAGACTCAGACCCATCATCAACAACGATAAGATCAATCCTTTGGATGTTCACGAAAAGCAGCTTTGCCAGATCATCTGCTCCTATCGGATCTTCCTGCCCTTTGTGGGTATCACGGTTTCCTCTCGTGAAAGTGCGGCTTTCCACAATGGTATCGTGAAAATCGCCGCCACCAAGGTATCTGCCGGTGTTTCCACTGGTATTGGCGACCATGACACCAAGTATAACGGAAAAGAAGCAGACGAACAGCAAGGTGACGAGCAGTTTGAGATCAACGATAACCGCAGTCTGGACAAAATGTATCAAGACATTGCCAATGAAGGCTTGCAGCCGGTTTTGAACGACTATATCTATGTATGAGGAAAAGAAAATGAGAAAATTTGATCCAAGTTTATATTTTATCACCGACAGTACAGGTTTCACCGAAGAAGAATTTCTGTACCGGGTAGACCAGGCGTTACAGGGCGGGGTGACCCTTGTGCAGCTTCGGGAAAAGGACAAGTCCACCCGTGAATATATGGAGCTCGCCAAAAAGGTGCATATCTTGACAAAAAAGCACAATGTCTCCCTTATTATTGACGACCGGGTGGATGTTGCCCTCGCTATTGATGCCGAGGGCGTTCATGTGGGCGCAAGCGATATGCCCGTTGCAACCGCCAAAACCGTCCCGTGGGCAAAAGAAGCCTACGAACAGGGCGCTGACTACTTGGGCGTGGGAGCCATCTATCCCACCACCACGAAGGTCAAGACGGTGCTGACTTCCACCGATACCCTCCGGGATATTTGTAATGCTGTTCCCATTCCTGCAAATGCCATCGGCGGTCTAAACAAGGATAACATCGACATTTTAGCAGGTATTCCCATTTCCGGCATTTGCGTGGTTTCTGCCATTATGAAAGCGGACGATTCGAAACAGGCAGCCGAACAACTCAAAGCCAGAGCGAAAGAATTGGGCTTATGCTAAGAGGACGCCAATTTCCGAAAATGCGGAGCAGGGAATTCTGGCACTTATTTATAGCTGGAAATGGAATGGATCGACAAACTGAGAGAATTTCAAGTTTTGTGTAAACAGAAAAAACTGATATAAGATATGACATTAGTTACTAAGGGGCAGAGAGTATGAGAAAATCTCTGTAAATAAGATTCTTCTATGATAATTAAGAGCGAT
>OLRX01002762.1_pt1 | contig 10741 bp, 12 predicted proteins | sample 1672991 | NCBI WGS metagenome assembly OLRX01 (sample SAMEA3136744, study PRJEB25190) | human gut metagenome | biome: human gut; feature: human-associated habitat; material: faeces | place: Austria | collected 2013
ATTGTATTGTTTGCTTTTGACGGCGGGTACAACCCATGGCGGCAATTTTGGCATCCCTTCCCCATAGGTGAATGGGAAACGGGAATGTAAAATCAGGCTCCACAGAGAAACGCCCGCATACCCGTTAAAAGCAGATTGCGGAAAGACGCCCGTCTAGCTCACGTGGGGGACGGGATGGTCATCGCGGCGGAACAGCAGGCTGACGCACCAAAGGGCGCACAGAGCGATCACCACATAGATGATTCGGCTGATAATGCCGGCCTGTCCACCACCGATCCAGGCCACGAGGTCAAATTGGAAAAGGCCAACCAGGCCCCAGTTGATGCCGCCGATGATGTCCCTGGAAGCCAGCAGCATTCCTGCGATCACCAGTTCCTTCACGCCATTGGCGTTGGCTCCCGGCGTATTGAATACCACGATTCCTTGTTCCGCGCATTTTTCAAGGGGAATATTATTCACCCCCGCGCCTGCCCTTCCGATCGCCTTTAATTCAGGACCAAACTCCATGCATGTTCGCGCTTCTTACAAGGATGGCATCCGCGCTCTTTGGACCGCCAGCCGGCGCATAATCTTCCGTAAACTGTTTCATACCCACTTCGGATATTTGATTTAAGCAATAATATTTATACATAACTATGCATTCTCCTCTTCAAACTTCTTCATAAATGCCACCAGTGCCTCTACGCCTTCCATCGGCATCGCATTGTAAATGCTGGCCCTCATGCCGCCCACCGAGCGGTGTCCTTTCAGGCTCTCGAATCCGGCCGCCTTGGCTTCCTTTACAAACTTCGCATCCAGCTCGCTGCTTCCTGTAACGAAAGGCACGTTCATGATCGAACGGTCCTTTGGCTCCACAGTGCCTTTAAACAGCCTGCTCTGATCCAGATAGTCATACAGGATCTTCGCCTTCGTTTCATTGCGCTCTTTCATTGCCGCAAGGCCGCCCTGCCTTTTCAGCCATTTGAATACCTTGCCGCAGATATAGATTCCATACGCCGGCGGCGTATTGTAAAGAGACTTGGCATCTGCATGGGTCTTATACTGGAGCATGGTAGGCGTCCCCGGAAGCACATCCTCGGTAATCAGATCCTCTCGGATGATCACGATCACGGTTCCGGCGGGACCGATGTTCTTCTGCACGCCTCCGCATATCAGGCCATATCGGGTCACATCCATAGGCTCTGACAGGAAACAGGATGATACATCGGCAACCAGGGTCTTTCCCTTGGTATTCGGAAGTTCCTTGTATTTGGTGCCATAGATGGTATTATTCTCACATATGTACACATAGTCTGCATCTTCTGAAATGGGAAGGTCAGAGCAATCCGGGATATAGGAGAATGTCTTATCCTCTGAGGATGCCACGATATTGACCTTTCCGTATTTTTTTGCTTCGGCGGCTGCCTTCTTGGCCCACTGTCCGGTAACGATGTAGTCTGCCACCTTGTTCTTCATCAGGTTCATAGGAACCATGGCGAACTGCTGGGACTCCCCTCCTTGCAGGAATAATACCTTATAGTTGTCAGGTATGCCCATCAGTTCCCGAAGATCCGCCTCTGCTGTATCAATAATTTCCTGGAACGACTGCGAGCGGTGACTCATTTCCATAACGGACATTCCGGTCCCGTTGTAATCTAGCATTTCTTCTGCTGCCTCTTTTAATACTTCCTCCGGTAATACTGCCGGTCCTGCTGAAAAATTGTACACTCTGCTCATTGTTGTTCCTCCATTTCCCATGTTCTGTTATTTCTGTTTTTTCAGGTCCTTTTCATCGAATGCTTCGTTGATCGGCGCGCCTGGGGCTACCATGGGCCATACTTTGTCATCGCTGTCCACCTGGCAGTCAATGACGACCGGCCTGTTAAGAGTCAGGGCCTTTTCGAATGCTTCTTTGAATTCTTCCTGGGTGGTTGCACGGATTCCTTTTGCCCCCATAGCCTCCGCAAGCTTCACGAAGTCCACGGCGTCATTCAGAACCGTCGCCGAGTAACGCTTTCCGTAGAACAGATCCTGCCACTGGCGCACCATTCCAAGCACGTGGTTGTTAATGACTACCTGGATGATTGGAATACTGTGGCGCACGGCGGTGGCGATCTCGTTCATATTCATACGAAAACATCCGTCACCTGCTATATTGACAACTGTCCGATCCGGCAGTCCCGTCTTGGCACCGATGGAGGCTCCCAGGCCGTATCCCATGGTTCCCAGGCCGCCGGACGTCAGTAATGTCCTTGGCTTTGTAAATTTATAGAACTGGGCTGCCCACATCTGATGCTGGCCGACTTCGGTCACGATGACGGCATCCCCCTTGGTCTGTCTATAGATTTCCTCAACCACATATGGGCCGGTCAGTACGTCCGGATGATAGGATAATGGATATCTCTTCTTGTAATCCATGATCTTCTCTACCCATTCCGCATGATCTTGCTGCTCCAGCCTCTCGTTGAGGATACCCAGCACGGTCTTGATATCGCCCACTACGCCGTCGGTGATCAGTACATTCTTGTTCATCTCCGCAGCATCGATATCAAACTGCAGGATCTTGGCGTTCTTGGCAAACTTTCTGGCATTCCCTGTCACGCGGTCGCTGAATCTGGCTCCGATGACGATCAGCAGGTCGCACTCGCTGACGCCATAGTTAGCCGTCTTCGTGCCGTGCATTCCCAGCATGCCTGTATATAACGGATCGGTGCCCGGAAATGCGCCTTTGCCCATGAGGGAATCCGTAACCGGGGCATCCACCTTCTTGGCAAATGTATAGAGTTCTTCGCTGGCGCCTGAGAGTACCGCGCCTCCTCCTACAAAGATATATGGCTTTTTTGCTTTTATTATGATTTTTAATGCCGTCTGAATATCGTCTTCGAAGATGTCTCTGGAAGGATCGACAGGCTTGATAGACTCTTTCTTATATTCTGCCTTGTTCGCCGTCACATCCTTGGGGATATCGATCAGCACCGGGCCGGGACGGTCTTTCTTCGCGATCACGAAAGCCTTTCTTATGGTCTCCGCCAGATCTTTTACATCCTTGACGATAAAGTTATGCTTCGTGATCGGCATCGTTATACCTGCAATATCAATCTCCTGGAAACTGTCTTTTCCAAGAAGCGACACGCCTACATTACAGGTAATCGCTACGATCGGAATAGAATCCATGTAAGCCGTCGCGATTCCCGTAACCAGATTCGTCGCTCCCGGGCCGCTGGTGGCGAAGCAGACGCCTACCTTTCCCGTTGCCCTGGCATATCCGTCAGCGGCATGGGCGGCTCCCTGCTCATGGGAGGTCAGAATATGGGTGATCTCATCGCTATGTTTATATAATTCATCATAAACATTCAAAATAGCCCCGCCAGGATAGCCAAACACGGTATCCACGCCCTGCTCTTTCAAACATTCAATTACTATCTCTGATCCTGTTAATTGCATACCTTTTGTTCTCCTATTCTATCTTAATTCTTCGGTATTTCCAGGATAGCTCCTCTGTTTCCTGAAGTTACCATGGAGGCGTATCTTGCCAGATATCCTGTGGTTACCTTCGGCTTTCTAGGCTGCCATGCCTGCTTTCTCTTCGCCATCTCTTCCTCGGATATATCCAGTTCCAACTTCAGGTTTGGGATATCAATCTTAATCATGTCTCCTTCTTCCACCAGTCCGATCGGGCCTCCCACTGCCGCTTCCGGCGATACATGGCCGATGGATGCGCCTCTGGAGGCTCCGCTGAAGCGTCCGTCCGTGATCAGCGCCACGCTGGATCCAAGTCCCATGCCTGCGATGGCAGAAGTGGGATTCAGCATCTCCGGCATGCCCGGACCGCCTTTCGGGCCCACATAGCGGATAACTACCACGTCTCCCGCCACGATCTTGCCGCCTTTGATCGCTTCGATTGCGGCCTCTTCGCAGTCAAATACTCTTGCCGGGCCAACATGCACCAGCATCTCTTCTACGACCGCAGAGCGTTTTACCACGCTGCCATCCGGCGCCAGATTGCCTTTGAGTACCGCAAGTCCTCCCGTCTGGCTGTATGGATTGTCAATGGGTCGAATTACCTGCGGATCCTTATTCACCGCGTCTTTGATGTTCTCACCCACCGTCTTGCCGGTAACCGTCAGGCAGTCGGTATGGAGGAGCCCTTTCTTATTCAGTTCCGCCATCACCGCATATACGCCGCCGGCTTCATCCAGGTCTTCTATGTAGGTAGGCCCTGCCGGTGCCAGGTGGCAGAGGTTCGGGGTCTTTTCGCTGATTCCATTCGCAAAGTCAATCTCAAAATCCATGCCAATCTCATGGGCGATTGCCGGAAGATGCAGCATGCTGTTGGTAGAGCAGCCCAGGGCCATATCCACCGTCAGCGCGTTGAGGATGGCATCCTCTGTCATAATGTCTCTTGGGCGGATATTCTTCTCCCACAGTTCCATGACCTTCATGCCTGCCTGCTTCGCAAGTCGGATCCTTGCAGAGTAGACTGCCGGAATGGTTCCGTTTCCGCCAAGTCCCATGCCAAGTACTTCCGTCAGACAGTTCATACTGTTGGCTGTGTACATGCCGGAACAGGATCCGCAGGTAGGACAGGTCTTATTCTCGAATTCCAGAAGATCATCGTCCGTGATCAGGCCCGCCGCGTTGGCTCCAACTGCCTCAAACATGCTGGAAAGGCTGGTCTTCTTTCCCTTGACATGGCCTGCCAGCATAGGGCCGCCGCTTACGAATATGGTAGGTACATTGATTCTGGCTGCCGCCATCAAAAGTCCCGGCACATTCTTGTCACAGTTGGGAACCATGACCAGAGCGTCGAACTGGTGGGCCAGAGCCATGGCTTCCGTGGAATCCGCAATCAGGTCTCTGGTTACCAGAGAATATTTCATGCCGATATGTCCCATGGCGATCCCGTCGCATACGGCGATGGCCGGAAATACGATCGGCGTTCCGCCTGCCATGGCAACTCCCTGCTTGACCGCATTTACAATCTTATCCAGGTTCATATGTCCCGGCACGATCTCATTATAAGAACTGACGATTCCAACCAGCGGCCGCTCCATCTCCTCCGGCGTCAGGCCCAGGGCGTTCAACAATGAACGGTGGGGCGCCTGCTGCTTTCCCTTTGTAACTGTATCGCTTTTCATCCTACTACCTCCTGAATCTTTCTCTATCTGTCTATATCTTATGCTATCCTTGCTTCCTCTTGTCTTTGTACCTGTTATATGCGCTCCGCGATCAGGCTTCCCATTTCCGCGGTTCCTACCTGGGTCTTGCCCTCTGACATGATATCAATGGTACGGCAGCCTTCTTTTAAGACTTTGTTAACTGCCTCCTCGATCGCATCTGCTTCCTGGTCCAGATCGAAACTGAACCGCAGCATCATTGCCGCGGACAGAATAGTGGCGATTGGATTGGCAATGCCCTTGCCGGCAATGTCCGGGGCTGAGCCGCCACTTGGCTCATAGAGTCCGAACTTGGTCTCATTCAGGCTCGCGCTTGCCAGCATCCCAATGGAGCCGGTGACCATGCTGGCTTCATCCGACAGGATATCGCCGAACATATTCTCCGTCAGTACCACGTCAAACTGCTTCGGATCCTTCACCAGCTGCATTGCGCAATTATCTACCAGCATGTGTTCCAGCGCAACCTCCGGATAATCCTTAGCCACTTCTTCCACGACCTTTCTCCAGAGCCTGGAGGAATCCAGCACGTTTGCCTTATCTACGCTTGTCACCTTCCTGCCGCGCTTCATGGCAATATCGAACGCCCGCTTTGCGATCCGGCGAATCTCATTCTCATTATATGTAAGGGAGTCAAAGGCAGTCAGGACGCCGTCGATCTCTTCTGTCCTGCGCTCTCCGAAATACAGCCCGCCGGTCAGTTCCCGCATAATCATCAGGTCAAAGCCGCCCTCGGTAATCTCTTCCTTTAGCGGGCATGCGTCCTTCAGTTCATCATACAGGATGGCTGGCCTTAAGTTGGCGAAAAGGTTCAGTTCCTTACGAATCTTTAAAAGTCCTGCCTCCGGCCTTTTGGACGGTTCCAGCCGATACCAGGGTGAAGTCTTTGCATCTCCTCCGATGGAGCCCATCAGCACTGCGTCGCATGCTTTTGCCTGCTTCACCGTCTCGTCAGTCAGCGGAATCCCATGTACGTCTATGGAGGCCCCGCCCCGCAAAAGCTGGGTATACTTGTAGGCGTGGCCGTATTTCTCTGCAGTTTTATCCAGAACCTTCATTGCTTCCGTCACAATCTCCGGCCCGATTCCATCCCCTTTTATCACTCCAATATTCAGGTTCATATTCATTTTCCTTCCTCTGTTAAAAAAATCTATAGAACATATAATATCCTATTTTAATGGTTGTTTCAAGACTTTAATCAACTAAATCGTCATCTGTCTGTTTTTTTAGGTTCCCGGGGCCAAATCCGAGAGGCAGCAATTCTGCCAGCATATGCGCCTGATAATCGCCTTCGTCCTTCGCCAAAATAATCGTGAATTCGCCGGGCTCACAGAATTCCATCATGACCTGGCGGCACACGCCGCAGGGCGGGCAGTAGTCATGATTCCCCTGCGCATCCTCGTTCACGATGCAGATGGCGGCAAAGTCTTTCTCCCCCTCGCTTACCGCCTTGAAGATCGCAGTCCGCTCCGCGCAGTTTCCCGGGCTTAACGCCGCATTTTCGATATTGCAGCCAGTATAGATCTTCCCGCTCTTGGTAAGGAGGGCTGCTGCCACCTTGAATTTAGAATAAGGAGCATAGGCATATTCCAGTACTCCAAATGCCCGGCGGATCAGTTCCTCTCTCATGCTTTCCTGTAACTTCATTCCCTAAGTCCCTCTTTCTTTGCAATCTTGACAATCCGGCTGGTCCCCAGGCGGGAGGCTCCAAGCCTTAGGAATTTCTCGGCATCCGCAATGGAACTGATCCCCCCCGCCGCCTTAATCTGAACGCCTTCTCCTACATGGCGCGCAAACAATCTCACGTCCTCAAACGTCGCGCCTCCGCTTCCAAATCCCGTAGAGGTCTTGATAAAGTCCACACCAGCCTCGGTCACGGCCTCGCACATCCGTATCTTCTCCTCTTCCTTAAGGAAGCAGGCCTCGATAATTACCTTCAATATCCGGCTGCCGGCCGCCTCTTTGACGGATCGGATCTCCTGCGTGATCCGGCCATACTCCCGGTCCTTGACCCACCCCATATTGATGACCATATCCACCTCGTCCGCGCCGTCCTTTACCGCCTCTGCGGTCTCAAATACTTTGGCAGCCGTGGTATTGTATCCATTGGGAAAGCCGATGACCGTGCACACTGTCATGCGTTCCTTTACATATGCCTTTGCCTGCTTAACATAAGATGGGGGAATGCATACCGATGCGGTCCCATAGGCGATGGCGTCGTCGCACAGCGTCTTGATCTCTTCCCACGTAGCCGTCTGTGACAGCAATGTATGATCCACATGTCTTAATATCTCCTGTATCTCCATATCATCCAACACTCCTTTTCCTTGTACTGTTATAATTCCAGCGCGATCTCCATCATCTGTCCGAATCCTGACTGCCGTTCGCTGGCGCTTATGCTCTCCTGCCGGAACAGATGGTTTGAGATGGTCAGCATGCATAACGCCTTCTTCCCTGCCCGGGCCGCGTTCATATAGAGGGCCGCCGCTTCCATCTCCACAGCCATCACGCCCATTTTCCTCCATTTCGCATTTACTTCATCGTCATCATTGTAAAAAATATCAGAGGACAGGATATTTCCCACCTTCACGTTGACTCCTTGGATCCTTGCGGTATTCACCGCCTTCTCAAGCAGCCTGTAATCTGCGATCGGCGCAAATGTGCCGGGCAGCTGGTACTGTGCGGCATAATTGGAATCCGTGCAGGCTCCCATGCCGATCACCACGTCCTTCAACTGGATATCGTCCCTTAACGCGCCGGCAGAGCCAATCCGTATGATTGCCTCCACCTCATACCTATGATAAAGTTCATACGTATAGATTCCGATGGACGGCATCCCCATGCCGCCCCCCATAACTGAGATTTCCCGGCCTTTATAAGTTCCTGTATATCCCAGCATGTTCCGCACCGTATTAAAGCACCTGGCATCTTCCAGATAAGTATCTGCGATGTATTTCGCCCGAAGCGGGTCTCCCGGCATCAGTACCGTGCTGGCTATCTCTCCTTTTTCTGCTGCATTATGTGGTGTTCCCATATATCCTTCCTCCTTAATCCTGCTTCTTATCTTCTCTGATCAGCGTCTTAAGCGCCTCGATCGCCGTGCGGATAGGTGCCTCCACGTCATGTGCCACTGGATTGGGGAGGTTCTTCTTCGCCCGCTCCTGATTGGCCATCACCAAAAGCACCGTGCCGACCCTGACTCTCAGACAGCTGCCCACGATATATAGGGCGGCCGACTCCATCTCTGATGCCAGGCATCCGCATTTGACCCAGGCATCCCATTTATTCTTCAACTCATAGCCCACTGGCTTGGTTTCCGGCGAATGCTGCCCATAGAAAGCGTCTTTGCACTGCACCACGCCTACGTGGTAATCCTGCCCCTGCTTCTTTGCTGCCTGGATCAAGGCATTGGTCACCTGGATGTCCGCAACTGCCGGATATTCGATGGGGGCATACTCTTTGCTCGTTCCCTCCATCCGGATTGCCCCGGAGGCGATCACCACGTCCCCACTCTTTACATCCAGAGCCATGCCGCCGCTAGTGCCTACCCGGATAAATGTATCCGCTCCGACTCTTGCAAGTTCTTCCATGGCGATGGACGCGGACGGCCCTCCGATGCCGGTGGAAGTTGCGCTTACCTTTTCCCCTTCCAGATAGCCGGTATAGGTCACATATTCCCTGCTGTCAGCTATGAGCCTGGGTTCCTCAAAGTGTTCCGCGATCTTTGCGCAGCGTTTCGGATCTCCCGGTAGGATCACGTATCTTCCCACTTCTCCTTGCGCTACCTGGATATGATACTGCCTGTCCTTATCTTCAGAGTAATTAATCATAGGCTTTTCACTCTCTTTCTATGTTCTTATTTATGCAGACTTGCTGCCTATATCATACCATTATGCCGCTGATTCCACCAGTCATTCATCAAAACTGGTAGTTTTTCCTCCCAGTTTCGCTTATAATAGATAGTAGATACGAATGGAACTTTGGAAGCGATCATATCCGGCAAGAATCAGGAGGTGCCTGCATGGCTTTTACAATGAATATTCAACTGATCTATTTTCTGCGTCTTTTGGGGGCAGCCCTTTGCGGCGCCATGATCGGCTATGAGCGGGAAAGCCATATGAAGATGGCCGGCATCCGTACTCATGCTATCGTGGCTCTGGCCTCCTCCTTAATGATGCTCATATCCAAATATGGATTCTACGACATACTCTTTATGGAGCATATCGGGCTTGACCCCTCCCGTATTGCTGCCGGAGTGGTTACTGCCGTCGGCTTTCTGGGGGCCGGCGTCATCTTCACCCGCCACATGAATGTAATGGGCATCACCACTGCTGCCGGAATCTGGGCAACGGTAGGCATCGGCATGGCGTTCGGCGCAGGCATGTATATCTTAAGCGCCGCTTCCACCCTGCTCATCCTCCTGTTTCAACTTCTGTTCCATACCCGATTCCTCCACCCCAGAAGTTCATCCATCGAGCAGATCACCATCCTGGTAGACGGATCCGAGGACATCAAGGTCCTATTAACTGACATCTTTGCCACTAAGAAGATAAAAATCTCCAATATTACTGCCAAGCGTGTGGACGCAGCAACATTGGAGATCCGGCTGTATGTACGCTTCCCTGAAGCCTACGATATCTATGATATATTTCAATTACTAAAGGAGTATCCGCAGATCAAGTCCATCGACATCTGACCTTACTGCTCCTTCAGGATCTTGGCGGTGATCCCGGCACATACCGGAATCACAAGAATACAGCCTATGGCGCTGATCACGATGCAGGCAAAGTCCTGGAGGAATGCCTTGGCATTCAGCATGGACACCAAGGAATAATGGTACTGCCTCAAGTACAATATCAGCATCAGCGCCTCCCCTATATAGGCAAAATACAGCGTATTCAGCGTGGTCGCCATCACATCCTTGCCCATGGCAATTCCAGACTCAAACAGTTCCTTCGTCCCCAGATCAGGGTTGTTGTCATACACCTCATAGATGGAGGAGGAAATGGCAACCGCCGAATCCATCACCGCTCCCAGTAGCCCGATGATAATCATGGATATGCATACCATCCGCATATCCACATGGATATTAAAGGAATAGTACAGACTCAGATCACTCTTCATATCAATCTCATTCAATCCGCCAATGTGCATCTTCCCCCCAATCCAGAAAACGAATACCAGAAGTGCCAGCATGACCGCCCCTACGGATAAAAGTGCGGAGATGGACTTCTTCCCGGTTCCGTTCTGATAGAGGATGGTGATGCAGTTGACTGCCACGCTTCCTGCCACCGTCACGAGGATTGGATGGATCCGGGCTGCCATCGCCACCACGGCCGCCAGAAATACCAGCATATTTCCAACCAGGGTTATCAGAGATACCGCGCCTCTGTCTCCCCCTACAATCAACAGAAGGAGGAAGAATACAGCCGCCAGAATATAGATCATGTCTTTTTCCTCCCTATCTTCAGTATTATGGAGGACAATGCGATGCTGACTGGGATTGCCAGCACGATTCCGATGCCTCCGATCAGAAATCTGCTGATTTCAAAAGGTATCTGCAGGCGAACGATCGTCAGCAAGCTTAC
>OLRX01002765.1_pt1 | contig 10736 bp, 10 predicted proteins | sample 1672991 | NCBI WGS metagenome assembly OLRX01 (sample SAMEA3136744, study PRJEB25190) | human gut metagenome | biome: human gut; feature: human-associated habitat; material: faeces | place: Austria | collected 2013
GAGGTTATCGCCCTGATCGGTGCCAACGGGGCCGGAAAGACGACCATTCTTCACACCATTTCCGGACTGATCGCTCCAAAGAAAGGAAGTATCACTTTTGAAGGACAGGAGATCACAAAGATCCCGGCTCACAAGATCGTAGAAAACGGACTGGCACAGGTACCGGAGGGCCGCCGTGTATTCCCGTCCTTAAGTGTCCTGCAGAACCTGAAGCTGGGTGCTTATACAAGAAAAGATAAAAAAGAGATTGATGATACACTGAAGATGATCTATGAGCGTTTTCCGCGTCTGGAAGAACGTAAGAACCAGCCGGCAGGAACTCTCTCCGGAGGTGAGCAGCAGATGCTTGCCATGGGACGTGCCCTCATGTCCAAGCCACGGATCATCCTCATGGATGAGCCATCCATGGGTCTCTCCCCGATCTTCGTAAACGAGATTTTCGATATTATCAAACAGGTCAGCGCCAGCGGAACCACTGTTCTTCTGGTAGAGCAGAACGCAAAGAAAGCTCTGGAGATCGCTGACAGAGCGTATGTGCTGGAGACGGGGACGATTTCATTGAGCGGTGACGCCAAAGAACTGATGAACAATGATTCCGTAAAAAAAGCTTATCTTGGCGAGTAATCCGTCTGGAAGTAATTCGCTTGGAGATAATTCGCCTGCACGGCAATCCGCCCTGGAAGGCAGAATGTATAAAATAGGAGACAATCTATGAAAAGCTTTGTTATTACCATAGCCAGAGGGTACGGCAGCGGCGGCAAGACCGTAGCCAAAGCCCTCGCAAAGCAGCTGGGGATAAAATATTACGACAGGGATTTGATACGCATAGCCTCGGAAGACAGCGGAATCAACGAAGCCCTTTTCAATCTGGCCGACGAGACGCGCCGCGGCAATCCTTTCAAAAAATATAACGCGCAGAAAGCTGTCTCACCTGACAGCAACGAGTTCATCTCGAGGGAAAATCTCTTCAATCTGCAGGCCAAGATCATAAAAGAGCTTCATGAAAAAGGCGAGCCATGTATAATCGTCGGCAGATGCGCGCATCATGTGCTTAAAGACGAGAAAAATGTGGTAAAAGTATTCATACATGCCGATATGGCCCATTGCATAGAGCGCGTAAAGGAGCATGACGGCTTGGACGATGAAGAGGCGAGACGGCTCATAGAAAAAACCGACAAGGCCAGGGCCCAGTACCACAAGTATTTCACCAACAGGGAGTGGAACGACGCCAGAAGTTACGACCTTTGTCTCAATACCAGCCTTATGAGCATTGAGCAATGCATCAAGATAATATTGGAATATCTTAAGATTATGGAGGACTTCGCCTGATTTTCGGGCGAAGCCTTTTATGGAAAAGAACTTATTTGCAAGGAAAAGAATTTATCAGCAAGGGAAATAATTTATGAGCAATGAAAACTTTTTTACAAAGAATGGAAGGGGAATAGCCCTCTGCCTGGTTATCGCCGTTCCGTCATGGATACTGGGAAAACTGGCGCCTGTCATAGGCGGCCCCGTGATAGCCATACTGCTTGGAATGATAGTGACTTTATTTTTCAAGGAAAAGAAATCCTTTGAGCCAGGCATAAAATTCACCTCAAAGAAGATACTGCAGTGGGCTGTCGTGCTCCTGGGGTTCGGTCTGGATCTGACCGTGGTTCTCGATACGGGCAAGCAGTCGCTTCCTATCATAATATGCACCATAGCCGTTTCGCTGATAATAGCTTTCCTGCTTCACAAAGCGATGAAGATCCCGTCAAACATATCTACTCTCGTGGGAGTAGGTTCTTCTATATGCGGAGGTTCGGCCATAGCGGCCACGGCTCCTGTAATAGACGCGGACGACGAGGAAGTGGCGCAGGCCATATCGGTCATTTTTTTCTACAACGTTCTGGCCGCAGTCATCTTCCCTGTGATGGGCAGCTTCATAGGTTTTGACACGGGCTCCGGAGAAGCTTTCGGGATTTTCGCGGGAACGGCCGTAAACGACACTTCGTCCGTAACTGCTGCTGCCTCAACCTGGGACAGCATGTGGGGCCTGGGAACTGCCACCCTCGATAAGGCCGTGACCGTAAAGCTGACCAGAACACTTGCCATAATACCCATAACTCTGGTGCTGGCTCTGATGAAGGGCAGAAAGGCTAAAGCGGCAGGCGGAGCTGCAAACGGCGTGTCCGGAGAGGCGGCCGGGGAGACGACAGGGGAGACGACCGGAGGCGGCAAGGTGAGCCTTAAAAAGATATTTCCGTTCTTCATACTGTATTTCATAGCAGCTTCGCTGATAACCACGGTGACAGTCATGGCCGGCGCTGACGCCTCTGTTTTCGCTCCCGTAAAAGACTTGAGCAAATTCTTCATAATTCTCGCAATGGCTGCCATAGGTCTCAACACAGACATAGTCAAGCTGGTGAAGACCGGCGGAAAGCCGCTGGCGCTGGGAGCCTGCTGCTGGCTCGGCATAACAGGGACAAGCCTTGTCATTCAGCATCTGATGGGATTGTGGTAAACCTAAACAATGGGCTTGTGGTAAACCTAAACAATGGGCTTGTGGTAAACCTAAACGTTGCTAAACCATGGCTTTTATTGTATACTTCAGTTTAGGAGGGAATCAATTATGAGACAGATAGTATTGGGAAAAACAGGCATAACAACTCCTCAGAACGCTTTCGGAGCGCTGCCGGTTCAGAGATGCGACGATGAGATGGCGGTAAATATCCTGCGTAAAGCTTACGAGGGAGGAATGACGTTTTTTGACACCGCCCGCGCTTATACCGACAGCGAGAAAAAGATAGGCATGGCCCTTTCCGATGTAAGAAAAAATATATTTATAGCGACAAAGACAGGGGCAAAAGATAAAGAAGAGATGAAACGCCATCTGGAGACGTCTCTTGAAAATCTAAAGACCGATTACGTGGACCTTTATCAGTTCCATCTGGCTCCCAGGTGCTTCGCCCCCGGAGACGGAAGCGGCATGTATGAGCTGATGGAGGATTTCAAGCGTCAGGGAATGATTAAAAACATAGGCATAACCTGCCATAAGATAGGCGTAGCCGAGGAATGTGTGGAATCAGGGCTTTACGCCACGATGCAGTTCCCTTTCAGCTATCTTTCCGGTGAAAGAGAAAAGAAGCTGGTCGCCATGTGCAAGGAAAAAGAGATGGGCTTCATAGCCATGAAAGCTCTGGCCGGAGGGCTTATCAGCAACTTTAAAGCAGCCTATGCTTTCATAGCTCAGTTTGACAACGTACTCCCGATTTGGGGAATACAGAGGGAAAGCGAGCTCATGCAGTGGCTTTCATGTATGGAAGACACGCCGGTCATGGACGAAGAAGCCGCCGGAATAATTGAGGCCGACAGAAAGGAACTGGATGGAGATTTCTGCCGCGGATGCGGATACTGCATGCCGTGCCCTCAGGGGATAACCATAAATCAATGCGCCAGAATGTCGCTGATGGTGCGCCGTTCGCCTGCCGCCGATTTCCTCGGCGAAAAATGGCAGGAAGAAATGGGCAAGATTGAAAACTGCGTCAACTGCGGTCAGTGTATGACGAAATGTCCGTACGAGCTGAAAATTCCTCAGCTGCTGCGGAAGAATTACGAGGACTACAAGAGGATACTGGCCGGTGAAATAAAAGTTACTTCTTAATATTATGTGAGTGTAAAGGAGAGGGAAAGTTGAAGAATCTACTCAGCAAATGGAACAAGATGAGCCTCGTCAAGCAGATAATCATAGGTCTGGTTATCGGCATAATCCTGGCTCTGACGCTGCCGGAGCAGCTTTCAGGCATAACTATTTTAGGCGACCTTTTCGTAGGCGCGCTGAAAGCAGTCGCTCCCGTACTGGTATTATTCCTGGTAATGTCCGCCATATCTCAGCATAAAGCCGGACAGAAGACCAACATGAAATCTATAATTGCGTTATACTTGTTAGGTACATTTCTGGCGGGAACGGCCGCTGTAATAGCCAGCTTTATATTTAAGCTGGAACTGGTTCTGCCGGCAGGTTCTGAGGATATGACTCCTCCGGGAGGAATAGGAGAAGTATTGAGCACTCTCGTCTTCAATATAGTATCCAACCCTGTGGACGCGCTGCTCAATGCCAATTACATAGGAATCCTGGCATGGGCGATCGTACTCGGCATTGCGCTCCGACATGCTTCGGACGCCACGAAAACCATACTCGCTGACATTGCAGAAGCTGTTTCCAAAGCGGTAAGATGGGTCATAAGGCTGGCTCCTCTGGGCGTAATGGGTCTCGTATTCAATTCCATCGCTACCAGCGGACTTTCGACTCTGCTGGGTTACGGCAAGCTGATACTGCTCCTCGTAGGAACTATGCTGTTCGTGGCGCTGATCGTCAATCCGATACTCGTATACGTCAATACGAGGCAGAATCCGTATCCGCTGGTATTCAAATGTCTCAAGGACAGCGGAATAACGGCGTTCTTTACGAGAAGCTCGGCAGCCAACATACCTGTAAACATGAAGCTCTGCGAGGAACTCAAGCTGGACAAGGACACATATTCCATATCCATTCCTTTAGGCGCGACCATAAACATGGGCGGTGCGGCTGTCACCATTTCCATCTTGACTCTCGCCGCAGCAAACACGCTGGGAGTTTCTGTAGACCTGGGAATGGCAATAATACTCTGCGTGATTTCAGCCATAAGCGCGTGCGGAGCGTCGGGAGTGGCTGGAGGTTCGCTGCTGCTTATACCGCTGGCATGCTCGCTCTTTGGCATTTCCAACGATTTGGCTATGCAGGTTGTAGGCGTAGGATTCATCATCGGTGTGATTCAGGATTCCTGCGAGACGGCGCTCAATTCGTCGACCGACGTATTGTTTACTGCGGCGGCTGACATAGGGGCCAAGAGGAAGAACAAAAATAAATAGTGTTTTAATCAAAGCAGGAGCGTTTCCGGGAAGGAATGCTCCCGCTTTTTGCAGAGTATAGAGTACCAGCAGCCCCATATCCAAATTTACTGAAAACGCGGAAAATGGATACGGTTTTTACGATATTGGATACCACAGTATCCAATATCGGTGTTTTTTCGGAAAATGGATACGATTTTCTGAAATTTGGATACGCTTCCGCTTCGTCAATACGAGCAGGAGTAGAGCGTTTCCGAGAGGAAACGCTCCTTATTTTTGACTGGAAAATGACGCGGTTCCGAGCAGAAATTGCTTTCTATTCGCCCGTTTTTCCTTGACAAGGATTTTGAAATATTGGTATAATAAAAGCACAGTGAACAGCTTTTTGTGACTGACGGAAAATGCGGATAACCGCAAGGAAGCAGAAAGCTTAGAACGCCGGCCGTCTGGGTGTATTTGTTCCTTGCAAAGGGACGAATATACCCTTTTTTTGTTGGCGAACGCCTGCGAGGCTGCCGCCAGGGCTGACGAACCTTAATCCGAGGCAGACCGGCGCTGGCGGAGAGGGCAGCGAAAACAAAGCCGTTCACATAAGAGGAACCGGACATACGGACGATTTTGGGAGGACCGATATGAAAAAAATTGGAATTGTGATGGGCTCTGACAGCGATTTACCGATAGCTGAAAAAGCTGTGGCTACGCTCAAAGAATTGGGAGTACCGTTTGAAGTACACGTTTATTCTGCGCACAGGACGCCGGAGGCTGCGGCGAAATTTTCTGCCGAGGCGAGAGAAAAGGGCTTCGGCGTCATCATAGCCTTCGCCGGCAAGGCGGCTCACCTGGCCGGAGCGCTGGCGGCCAACACTTGCCTGCCTGTGATAGGCGTACCTGTTAAATCTTCAAATTTAGACGGCATTGACGCTTTACTGTCGACCGTTCAGATGCCATCGGGGATACCTGTAGCTACGGTTGCCATAGACGGCGCAGTCAATGCCGCTTTGCTTTCATGCCAGATGCTGGCCATAGAAGACGCCGACCTGGCTGAGAGACTCAGAGCCAAGAGAGAGTCGGACGCGGCGAAGGTCCTGGAAAAAAACGCGGCGATTTCCGCGAAATTTTAGACAAAAGCCGGAGAACGGCAGAAAACAACCAAGATAAATTTTAATTTACATAAGGAGACATAAGACAATGGAAAAGAAACTCGTTTACACCGGAAAGACTAAGAACGTATTTGAACTCGACAACGGAAACTACCTTTTGAAGTTTAAAGACGACTGCACAGGAAAAGACGGCGTGTTCGACCCGGGCGAAAACTCGGTGGGCCTCACCATCGAGGGCATCGGCCGCGAAAACCTGAAAACCTCCATCCACTTTTTTGAGCTGCTGAAAAAGGCCGGCGTGAAAACGCACTATGTAAGCGCCAACGTGCAGGACGCCACCATGGAGGTGCTGCCCGCCAAGGTGTTCGGCCACGGCCTGGAGGTGATCTGCCGCCTGGTGGCCACCGGCAGCTTCATCCGCCGCTATGGCGATTATATCAAGGACGGCACACCCCTGCCCGGCGGCTATGTGGAGTGCACGTTCAAAAACGACGCCCTGGGCGACCCCCTTGTTACCGCCGAGGGGCTGGAGGCGCTGGGCGTGATGACCATGGCGCAGTTCGAAGATATGAAAAAGCAGACGCTGGCCATCACCAAGGTGGTGGCGGACGATTTGGCCGCCAAGGGCATGCAGCTTTACGACATCAAGTTCGAGTTTGGCTACAACGGCGATGAAGTTATCCTTATTGACGAGATTGCCTCCGGCAATATGCGCGTGTATAAAGACGGCAAAATTGTAGAGCCCATGCAGCTGACAAAGCTGATTCTGGGTGAATAAAAAGCAGCGCCCGTGCGCTGCGCATATGGGCAGAAAGGGCCGCCGGAACAGCCGGCGGCTCTGTTTTTTTTGCGGCGGCCTGCGCGCCATTTTCGAGGATACCGAGCAGAAGGCGGCCTGAGAGCATGCTGTATTAACTGTGTGCGCAGGCGGCCCGGCTTAGAGGCAGGGCCGGGTGTGCAGCTTTTCCCGCAGGATAGAGAGCTTATGTGCACAGCGGCGCGGTTTCCCTTTTCTGTCGTATCAGCCAGCTTTGAGGCCCCGGAAGCGTCCGGCCTCTAGGGGCCTTTTTGTGCTGCAAATGACTCTGCTCTCCGGGCCTGTGCTGCCGCCCGGCGGGCCTGTCTCGCTGTACTGGACGTGCAGCGGCGTTAATCTCCGCACACTGGGAAGGCGTCTGCGGTCTTGCAAAATGAAATGCCCGCATGCAGCAGGCAGATATTCTTTCGAATGAAGGCGCTGCTTTATGAAACAAGGCGTCTGCCGCTGCAATCAAGCCTGATATACCAGAGGCGGGCGGCGGAGAATCACCCCGGCCGCGGCGTGTGCCCCCATTTCCGGCGGTACAGTATAGCTTTGCTCTTTGTTTCTTGCTTCCGAATACACGGATGCAGAAGATACGAAAAACGCCCCATGGCGGGCCTGACGGCTGCCATGGGGCTGATTGTGTCAAGATAGCGGGCGCATGAGGCAGAAGGCAGGTTTCCCTGCTGCCCCGTGCCATGCCCTGCTGCCTGTGCTTTCCGGCGAAGGGGTCAGGGGTCTTACAGCCCGGCCTCCGGCACCTCTCTATCGGGAATATGTGCGCTGACCGTGCCGTAATGCAAAAAAGAAGGCCCCGCAGCCGAAGCCAAAACAGGGTGCCCTCTGTTTTGTAAATGAAGACAAGGGGAAGGGCCAGCGGTTCCAAAACGTTTTTGCCATACGAAGAAAAAAGATCTGCGCGAAGCGAGGCGCCAGCAAAACGATAGAAGGAAAAAGAAATCAATATCGGCAGGGGATAAGCAAAAAGCGCCCTGCGGCTGCTTGAACAGCGGCAAGGCGCTTTATGCAGGCGGAAGCATTGTGCAAGCCGGAGGCTCGGCCGGCACCGGGCCTCAAGGAAAGCTGTGCAAACTGCCGGCACGTCCGATGGCCATGGTGCAAATTTATTCCGCTTGCTCTTGTTCCAGCTTTTCCAGACGCTTTTTCAGGGCCGCCAGCTCGGCGTGCACCACGTCGGGGTAATCGCGCTGGTTCAGCACTTCGCTTTCGTGCACCACTTTATTGCCGTTGATGCGCACCACGCTGGCTGGGATGCCGATGGCGGTGGCGTTGGCGGGAATATCGGTGAGCACCACGCTGTTTGCGCCGATGCGGCTGTTTTCACCAATGGTGATGGGCCCCAACACCTTGCAGCCTGTGCCGATAAGCACATTGTCGCACACCGTGGGGTGGCGTTTGCCCTCATCCTTGCCGGTGCCGCCCAGGGTGACGCCGTGATAGATGGTGACGTTGTTGCCTATCTCTGCCGTTTCGCCCACCACAATGCCTGCACCGTGGTCAATGAAAAGCCCTTCACCTATGGTGGCACCGGGGTGTATCTCAATACCAGTGAACCCCCGCCCCCACTGGCTGACAGTACGCGCCAGAAAAAAGCGCCGGTGGCCGAACAGCCAGTGGGAAATGCGGTAGAAAATAAGCGCATGGAACCCCGGGTACAGCAGCATCACTTCCGCAAGGCTGCGGGCTGCGGGGTCTTTTTTCAGCATGCTTTTTGCATCTGACAGCAAACTCATGAAAATTCCTTTCCGGCTATGGCGCATACGTCACCGGCCCTGGGCTGGCCCGGCGCCGTTTTTCTTTGTCTGCCGCGCGCGTTTTGCAGCGGGCTTTTCAGGCGGGGCGGGCTGCCCTTCCCCAGCGGGCGCTTCGCCGTGCGCGGCCTGCGGTGCAGGGGTGCCCCCACTGGCCGCCGCCTTTGCGGCAAGGCGCCGTGCGGCGGCCTCTTTCACCAGCGTATAGGCCACGCTGGCCGTGGGCACGCCGAACAGCATGCCCGCAATGCCGTACAGGCTGCCGCCCAGCGTAACGGCAGCCAGCACCCACACCGGCGGCAGGCCAACAGAAGAGCCCACCACACGAGGGTAGATGACATTGCCCTCTATCTGCTGCAAAACCAGCAGGAACACCACGAACCACACAGCTAGGATGGGGTCTACCATCATGATCATGAAGGCGCCCACCACAGTGCCCACCAGCGCGCCCACAATGGGCACCAAGGCCGAGATGCCCACCAGCGCGCCCACCATGGGCGCATAGGGGAAGCGGAACAGCAGCATGCCAAGCCAGCACAGCGTGCCAAGAATGCATGCCTCGATGCACTGCCCTGAGACAAATTTGGCAAACGTGCGCGCCGCCACCTTGCCCACATGGGCCAGTGCGCCGCACATGCGCTGCGGCAGAAAGGCCTGCCCCAGCACAATAAGCTGGTGTTTGAATTTTTCCTTGCCAAGCAGGATATACAAAGCAAAAATGAAGGCGATGATGGTGTTGGTGGTGCCGCCTGCAATGCCCGTCACTACATGTACGGTGCCGCCCAGAATGTTGCCCGCGCCGGTGGTCACATAGCCGAACAGCGTTTTGCCGATACTGTTCCAGTCTATCTGCGCGGAAGACAGCCAGTCCTGCAGGGCGGGGAAGGCGTCGCCGTTCGCCAGAAGCCATGCCTGCGCATTTTTCAGGAAAACAGGCACCTGGTCTGCCAGGACGCCGAAGGCGTTCACCAGCTCCGGCACCACCAGCATCACCACCGCGGTGAGGATGGCCAGAATGAGCACCAGCGAAACCAAAATGCAGGTGGGGCGGCGCAGGGCGTTCAGCGCCTTTTTATCTGTCTGCGGCCAGAACTTCTTCTCCAGCGCCCGCATGGGCACGTTCAGCACAAATGCGATGCAGAAGCCCAGGAAAAACGGGAACATCAGCCTTGCACACAGGCGCACGGCGTCCCACAAAAGGTCCCAATGGTCCAGCGCCCAATAGAACAGAATGGCGCCGAACAAAACAAGCGCCAGTGTGCGCACCGTGCCCTTTTCCAGTTTCAAATCATCTCGCCTCATCTTTCCTGTGCGGCGGCACCGCGCTTTCCGCCAGCGTCATGCGGCGGGCCGTCTGCATATCAATATCACCATTCTAACAGGTTTGCCGCGCCCTTTCAAGCAAAGCGCAGAATCAGCCACACAAGCCCGGCTGCAAGGGGCTGGTGCACCACATAGATAATAAGGGCATGGCGCGCCAGCCATTCCGCCGTACGGCAGCGCGGCACACGGGCAGACCGAGCGGCGCAAGGGCTCCATGCGCTGCCGCCCTACAATGCCGTAGAGAAAGTACCCTGCCCAGAACAGAAACAGCCACGGCATCAGCGGAAAATAATCGCTGGAGGTAAGCCCGCTGTTCATGGGCCAGAAGCCCAGGAAAAGAAGAAATTTTGCGTCATACAGCGCCTGCGGCAGCGGCGCGCCCCAGGGCCATTGGCCGTAGGGGATGGTGTGCGTCAGCCAGAACAGCGCCGCACAGGCGGCAAGGCCCGCCCACGGCGGCACGCGCCGCAGGACAGGCGCCGCCAGCGCGGTAAGAAGCCCCGCAAGGCCCAGAAAGTGCAGGATGCCGAACCAGATGGAAAGCTGCGGTGTGAACACCAGCGTCACGGCCGTGATAAGCAGCCCGGCGCCGAACACAGCCAGCGCCCGGCGGTAGGGCCTGCGGCTGTGCAGCGCCAGCGCGCCTGAAACAAGAATAAAGGCGCTGCAGATGCACCTCTCCCACCAGTGGGCGGGGGCAGAGCGCATAAATGCCTGCACCCCCGCCGCCCCGAACAGAAATGCCGCGTCGTACAGCGCGTGGTCCGCCACCATGTTCACAATGGCGGCGGCCTTTACCCAGTCCAGCAGGGCGATGCGCCCTGCCGCGGGAGGGTGCGGCCTCACAGCCCGGCCTCCGCAAAAATGCGT
>OLRX01002768.1_pt1 | contig 10720 bp, 11 predicted proteins | sample 1672991 | NCBI WGS metagenome assembly OLRX01 (sample SAMEA3136744, study PRJEB25190) | human gut metagenome | biome: human gut; feature: human-associated habitat; material: faeces | place: Austria | collected 2013
GCCGGCTCCATAGCGGAATCGGAAGCCTCTCCCAGCCTGGAGGCCGTACACACGATTCCCACTCCCAGAGGCTTGGTAAGAATCAGGGCGTCCCCTACATGACTTCCGATGTTAGTCCGAATCCGGTCCGGGTGGATTACGCCGGTAACGGACAGGCCGTACTTTACATCCGCATCCGCGATGGAATGGCCGCCGGCCAGAATGCCGCCCGCCTCCCGCACCTTCTCGCTGCCTCCAAGGAGGATTTTCCCCAGCACATTTAAGTCCATGGCCTCCGGAAAACACACGATATTTAAAGCGGTTTTCACTTGCCCTCCCATAGCGTAGATGTCGCTCAATGCGTTGGCTGCGGCGATTTGTCCGAAAACGTAAGGGTCCTCCACCATAGGCGGAAAAAAATCCAGGGTCTGTACAATAGCCAGGTCATCCGTCAGCCGGTATACCGCCGCGTCATCGGAGGCGTCAAAGCCCACTAACAGGTTGGGATCCGGAGTTTTCGGAATCTTCTCCAGCACTCTGGCCAGAATGCCCGGCCCCAGCTTGGCGGTGCAGCCTCCTCCTTTGCAGAATACAATTGGTTCCTCCTTCATCTCCTTCTCCTCCTTTTATAAATCCGCATAAAAGGGCTGCTCTTTTGAGAAGCAGCCCTTTCAGGGATTTTCCATATTTATTCAGCGGTTCTCATAGGTTCTATCTTACCATAGAGGATACGGCTTTTCAAGGTGTAAGCGATTGTAAAACATGACCGTAAAGCAGCAGGGGGCAAAGGGAAAATCCATAAAATCCGGCTTTCTCTTTGCCCCCCTACCATACAGCAGATATTCAAAATTATGATGTAAGCATATTACGCAGTACGGACCGCTTCATTTCCATACGGACCGTTCTTTTGGGGTCTACCACCTGACAGAACTGAAGATTCCCCATGGCGCTGAGCAGCATCCCCGCCTCCTCCAGAGGCATGTTAAGCTGCCTCATCACTACCTGAGTCATATCGTAGACCGCGGAAAATACCGCCTTTTCCAAATCCTCATCTGAGGCGATGGTATAGCAGGCCTCCTCTGTTTCCAGCATAGGGTTGCGGATCGAAACTCCCTTTAGAACTTCCACCTGAACATCCACTTCAGCCGGTATCTCCAGCCCTGTCACCATAATTTCCCCATCGCCCATACATGCATGGACATCTCCCATAGCAAGGAGAGCTCCTTCCTGAAAAACAGGAAGATACAACACGGTCCCTGCCCCGATGCGGGTGTTGTCCATATTTCCCCCGTGACTGCCCGGCTCTCCGCAGGGAATCGCCTCTTCTCCTGCGGGAGCCACTCCGATTACCCCAATCATGGGGCTGCATGGAATCCGGATTCCGGGGGAAAATTCCGCGATTCCATCCCGAACCCGGATGTGCTTCAGCGCATTTTCTTTCACCAGTTCTCCCAGAACCCCATTCCCGGGAATCGCAGCCATGGTTCCAAGCTCCGCCACCCGGATTTCCCGAATCGTAACTTTCAGGACATCTCCCGGCAGAGCTCCTTCAATCCAGACCGGGCCGGTGGCCGGGTTGATTGCATCCCAGTCCAGCCCCTCCAGACGGGCGTCCTCTTCCAAAAGCTGATTGTCAAAACAGTCTCTTGTAACAAACGTCAGCTCCGAGCCGCTTTTGACCTTCCAGCCTGGTCTGTTCTTCCCCCACATTGCATACACCGTCTGTCCTTCTACTCTCATACCTTCACCTCATCTTTTTCTGTCTCCGTTTACAGGGAGCCTATTGCGCAACTGTTATGTTCTTCACATAGAAGTTCCAGAACCAGCTGCCTGTCAGCTGGGATATGCCTCCCGTAATCCGGTCATTGACTCCAAATAACCAGTTCTGATGAGTCCAGATATAATTGGGAACCTCGTCATTGATAATGTCCAGAGCCTGGAACATCAGCTGAGTTCTTTCTGCATCATCGGTGGAGGAAGCCTGAGCCAGCAGCAGCTCGTCTACCTCCGAATTCTGATAGGCGCAGGAATTGGAGCCTCCATCTCCGGCGTTGGTACTCATATAGAGAGGAGTGAGTACGCCGGATGGGTCCGGAAAGTCGGAAGACCACTCGAATATAGCTATATCATAAGGCCTTACTCCATTTTCGTCAATGCCGGAGCCAAACTGAAGAGCCACCACCTCATCATTGGACACCTTTTCAATGGTTGCTTCAATTCCCAGCTGCGCCAGCTGCTGCTGAACGACCAGAGCCACCGAATTGGTTATGGATTTCTGGTCTACGGTTATGGTACAGCTGAATCCATCCGGATACGCGGACTGAGCCAGAAACTCCTTCGCCCGTTCCATATCATAATCATAGTCCTCACAGGTTTCCTGGTATTCCATCCAGGCGTCCTGCTCAAACAGGAACAGGCTTTCCGGCACAGGCATAGAATTGCACAGGGTTCCAAATTCCTTCACTACATTATCCGCCAGGCTCTGATTGTCAATGGCACAGGCAATGGCCCGTCTTACATTAACATCGTCAAAGGGTGCTTTCGCGCAGTTAAAGGAAAGGAATTCCAGTCCCCATGAAGGAATCTGTACCAGGCTTACGCCCTCCGCCTCTTCCAAATCGCTCAGCATATCCACCGGCTGGCTTAAGTTAATATCAATCTGCCCGGAGGTAGAGGCCAGTACTCTTGTAGTGTCTTCCGTAATGATGAGGAAATTGATATTCTTAATCTGAGGTTCTCCGGCCTCCTTATTCCACCAGTTCTCATTATAGGACATCGTAATCTGGTTTCCAACATCCCAGCTTTCATAGACGTAGGGACCTGTTCCCAAGACGCCACCGGCAGCTGTGCCGTAATCGTCCGGATGGGACTCCACATAAGCTTTGGAGTGAATCATACCGGCAGTTGTTGCAAAAGTATGTTTCCAAAGAGCGTCCGGCTGGGTCAACTTTACCGTAAACTGCCAGTCCCCTGTCTGCTCAATGGTGTCCACATTGTCATACATCCAGAGAAGATAAGAGGCCAGTTCCGGGTCCCGGTAGCGGTTGACGGAAATTTTCCGGTAAGAAGGCTCCATCCCCAGCTGTGCTGCCAGGTTCCGGTAAAACTCCATCACGGTGAGGGTGGAGAGGCTGGAATAGATGACCTTATAGAGAGAAGGGTTCAGCCCGCGGGCCCAGTTGCGGATCACGGTTGTCTTCCCCCTGCCCGGAGAACCGGTTAATAGGCCGAAGCCCTTGGTGGAAAGAAGGTAATCCAGGCGGAACCGGGCCTCCTGATATTCGCCTGTCTCAACAATGACCTCCTTCGCGTTTTTGAGGAAGGGGTTGAAGGCAAGGCCGTATCTTGCGGTATAATCCATGATTACTCATCTCCTTTACATAAACGTACTTTATCCCGCTTTACGAGGGCGTTTTCCTGTTTGTTGAGCAAACGTACCGGGGTAAGCGTCCCGTCCGGTTCCACAACGTAGATTTCCTGCAGGTTGGGGGAATAACGCAGCCGGACGCGCTGCCTGGCGAAGCGGCAGTCCACCTCGTATTCCACCTGGTCGATGACGATAACCGAATCGGCGGAAACCCTGCGTTCCACTTCCAGGAGGAAAGACCTTTCCAATTCTTCTCCGGGCAGACGCCGGATCTGTTCCGGTTCGGAAAAGAAACGGTCCTGCGGGGACTTTCCATGGAGGGATGAGTGGGGGGACTGGTTATAGCGCTGCACATAAGAAAAGAGACAGCCGCGGATCTCCTCAAGGGAATGGAAATCCCGCATGTCAAGGCTGGCCATCCACTGGTCCTTCATGGTACGGAACCAGCGCTCGATCTTCGCTTTACTGGTGGGAGTATAGGGCTGGCAGTAGTTCAAGGTGGTCCCAATCCTTGCGGCAAGCAGTTCCATCTGCCTGTTCCGGTAAGATTTCCCATTATCAAAGTTAAGTACCTTAGGACGTCCATACTTTGAGACAGCCGCTTTCATGACCGCCATAAGGTTAACGAAGTTATCCTGGTAAAAGATGTTGATTCCTACAATAAAGCGGCTGGCATCGTCAATGAGGGCGATGAGATAGAGACGGTGTTTTTTGCCGTCTGCGTCCGTAAACTTAGGGCCGAAGCAGGAATCCCCGCACCATACTTCGTTGATATGGGGACGCTCATAGCGGCGCATGTCCCTGTTTTGGGACTGCCTGTTTTCCAGGGCCAGCTGCTTTAGAAAGCGGCAGACGGTTGATTCGGATACCTGTCCATGGGCAATGGCCCCATCCAGGCTCAGCTGCCTGTGGATTGCGGCGGCGGACATACGCGGATAGTTGGATTTGAGATAACGGATCTGTTCCTGGATATCATGGTCCAGCTTACGGCTTTTGCCGGCATCCGCCCTTGCGGCAGGAATCAGGGAATCAAAGCCGTGCTTTTTATAATCCAGGTACCAGCGTTCAATGGTAGACGGAGCGAAATGGTGGTTTCGTCCGTCCGGCCCGGTAAGCCCCTTGGCAGAGACTTCTTCATAATAAGCCTGCATGGAAGGGTAACGGTCATCCAGGCCGGTGACCAGCGGGGCGATCGCGCCGTAGCGCATTAAAGCAATCGCCTGTTGTTGTTCCTGTTTCATCTAAGACCTCCTGCATGTTTTTTTTACAGTCTAACAGCAGGCGGAATGGTTGTCAGGTAAGGTTATGTGGGCAGGCCAAAAAGAAGGTTCGGGGTGGTTTTAATCTGCAGGAACTGGCGGGAAAAGCTCCGGAAACAACGGTGTACCAACCCGGCAAGGGGAAGCAGGCAGATCCCGTGTGCAAGGAGACGCTGCTGCCAGTGTTTGCGGTAGCGGGACAGGATGGCCTTGATGTTGTTCTCATCAATGGAAAGATGGCGATCCAGGAAAGCAGAAAAACCGGTATGCCGTTCCTGGCAGGCCAGGATGGCAACGGCATCGGGGAGAAGGATCTGGGAATAGGGGACGATGCAGGAAAGGAGGATGGCATGGGTAGATCCACAATGGGAGCATTTGACCCTACATACGCGCAGCCGGAACTGGGTGTTACCGACTTTGACGGTACGCAAATAGGCCCCATGCCGGACCAGACAGGAGGAATGGCCGCAGGGACAGGAAAGCTGGTGGAATTGGATGGATTCGATTACTTTATCATAAAAATCTTGAGAAAAGGGGTTGTCAAGTTCGTGTCCAATGGTTATCATAATAGATGTCCGTGCGGCGAAAGCCGCCGGTGGTTATGGGCAGGAACGAAGCTTTGGTCGGTGGGGTTCCTGCCTGTTTTCATGTTACAAAAAGATATGATACCACAAAAACCCCAGGCAGCAAACAAAGTGATGGAAAATACATCAAATTTCTTTGTGCCAGGGGTATTTTTATTTTGACGGAAAAGTTGAAAAGAAGTTGAAGGTAATTTGCTGGATAACACCGCTTTTGAAAAGTCCTGTTTCTTTTTTTCCTCAGCTTCCCGAATCGCCCAGTCGAAATCTGTTTTCTTCACAAAATCCGGAAGACGGATCACGGAAATCCACCGAAATTCTTTTTTTTCATAGTCAATTCCTTCTATGCCATCCTGCTGCCAAAAACCTTCCAGAGGAGGCACCACATAATCAAAATATCCCTGGATTTCGTGACTGCTTTTCTTACTCATCTTAATTGTAAACGCAATTCCATACAAAAGCCCGATCGATTCCTTATATGCCCCGCCTTCTTCATTGGGATTCCCTTTCCCCCGGACCGCGATATAATTCATCTTTGGAATCTCCACAAGCTGCGGTTTTTTACCCGGAAGATAAAATTCTTTGTATTCTTTTTTATAATCAAATGTCATTTGTCGTTCTCCTTCTTTTTCTGGGTTTCTTTGCCTTTGGTTCCGGGAGTTCCGGGTACATTTCTCTGACCATCTCACACAGTTTTCCGCTGTCTTCCAAAATCGTACAGGGAAGCAGCGCCGTCGGAGTATCTGCCCACACCTCCTCCAGACAGTCCGGCATAAATTGCCTGGACGCAGCTGTGTCTTTTACAGCAAATCCATCACCATATATACCGCCGATCAGCTTTTCACGATAATAAAACAGCCAGCCGCCCATCATGGGAATATATCGGATTTCTCCCAACGGAGCCAGCTGTTCTGCCACATAAAGCGCCAGTTCCTTTTGTGCCATAAATCTCCCTCCTTTTGCCTGTTTAACCTCTGTCCTCTTTTCGGTAAATGGATGCAATGCTTTCCGCCGTTTTCAGAAGTTTTTCCCTTACTTCAGCCGGCTCCAGCACCTTGGCCTTTTCCCCAAAAGTCAGCAGCCATCCCATTAGGGAGCTTTCATCGGTATAATCCATCTCAAACAGCAGCTGCCCATCTTTCTGCTCTTTGAAGCAGTGCGGACCAAACTCTTCTACCAGCCGCCATTTTGCATCCCGTTTAAAGAGAACCTTTACCCGGATATTCGCTGGAAAAATTCTCTCATTAGAAAGATCAGGCATGGCTACTTGTCTTGAAACAAATTTTTCCTCCGTCTTTTTCAAATCCTCCATCCGGTTCAGTTTGAACATACGGAAATCTTCTCTTTTCTGACACCATCCCCAGACATACCAGCTGGACCATTTAAAAATCAGATAATAAGGTTCTGCCATTCGGACGCTTTCACCGCCGGGAGCAAAATAGTGAAAAGCAATCTGTCTGCGTTCTTCAATAGCGTCCTGAATCAGAGAAATTTTCGGTGCAAGGGACTCCTTATACCAAGATGACAGATCGATCAGCATAGAATCCCTGCCGCTGACAAAATCCGATGCACCAACCTGTAGCTTTTCCATCAGCTGCACGTAATAACTGCTCCCACTGACACTGTCCAGACTCCGCAGTCCTGTCAGAATCATCTGCATGTCCCTGGAAGTCAGAAGGGTTCTGTCTATCCGATACCCTTCCATGATGCGGATGCCTCCCCCAGCTCCCTGTACCGTACTGACAGGAATCCCAGCTTTGCACAATGTCTCTATATCCCGGTTTATCGTTCTTCTGGAAACCTCAAACTTCTCTGCCAGTTCCGGCGCTGTACACTTCTCCTTCTGAAGAAGAATGGATAAAATACCAATCAGCCTGTCTGTCTTCATTTGCTCCACCTGCCTATATCATAACAGTTCAAACACGACAACTGTATGTCATGTACATTTCAACATTATCAGAAAAACAAAAAAGGCCTGCGTGCATCTTATCCTTAAGACAGCGGCAAGCCTTATCCTTTATTTTATATCCGCATTATATCTAAAACATTCTTCACATTTTACCGGGCATTCCTGCATTTCAAATACACTTGGATTTCTCATAACCCCCACATACGGGATCTGCCTCTCATGACAAATTTCTATAATTTCTTTCCGTTTGCCCGAAGCCATTCTGTTGCCCAGAAATACCTTCGTTATTGGGAAAAAATCAATATTGTAATCAGAAATATTTTCACAGCGAAGCGGCAGCAATAATCTCCATTCGTTTTGATATACCCAGTCAATACTCTTCCTCAACGCACCATGTGAATAGATGTCCCACAGTCCCGCCTCCGTGATTTCCTTATCCTGCAAAGCAGTCAGCCTGTCTGTTATATTTGATCTCGTTTTACAATAAATCATCGGGAAAAGATTTCGATATACACTTTGATATTTTTCTTCATTTGGCAGTATTGTATATTCAACGCAAAATCCCCTGTGGCATTCGGCATAAGCCCCTCCCCACATTAATTGAGAGTATGGTGTTGTTGCGAAACAGGAAACTCTAAAAACATTTTTCAAATAAGACAAATACTGCTCATAGTCCGAAGAAATGATTTTTGCCACAGCATGTCCGAGATCTGCATCTTTCCTTAATTCCATATCCAACTTTAAAAAGAAATGTTCATTTGAAAGTTCTTCCATTTTGGATGTGGGAATTTTGGTGAATGCAGAAGAAAAATTCTGGGTAGATTTAAACGCTGCCATTAATGCCTGGATCAGGCGGTTTCCGATTTCCTGTACTGACCAGATATCCTCTGTTTCAATTTCACATCGTCTACAGTATTCTGACAGTCTCAACTTTTCATATTCCGTCCAGTCCAGATTGATGTCAGAATCATATACGTCATCAAACTGGCTGGGCGCCTGCATAAAAACTGTATTGTTTTTTAATGCCTCAATAGAATAATTACGTTTTTTCCCATCTGTCTCTTCTGCTTTGTTTGAAAAATATTTATACAGCTTCATCGGCATATTCATTTTAGACCTTAAGCTGAATTCTTCATATCCCATATTTTCAATTTCATTAAGTCCCATAAACACACCGTTAACAACACAATATGATGATGCGATTTGCGGAGCAAGCTGCTGTAATGTGCCAAATATTTGATTAATATCCATCAGTATTCCATTCCTTCTTTCATGTTTCTCCATTCTTCTTTCGTCTGGCAGGATATGTGTTCCGTCCGTAAAACGCCCTCTATCGCACAAGGAACATTTTCACTTGTATGATGATAATGAAAACCGCATTTCTCCTGAACTCGTTTTGATTTTTGGTTTCCATCAAAATATCCGCACCATATTTTAGACAGATTCAGATCTTCAAAACCATGTCTCAAAATTTCCCGAACGGCTTCTGGAATCAAGCCTCTTCCCCAATAGGGCACACCGATCCAGTATCCAATCTCACCTTCTGTCTTCGGAAGTCTTATATTACTAGTTTCACCGATCATCAGCCCTATACTTCCAACCGGATGACCGTTTTCTTTCAAAACCACCGCATAAGTCTCGGACGCAGAAAGAACTTCACGGATTATTTCCCGGCTGTTTTCCACACTTGTATGAACAGACCATCCAGCTATAGGCCCCACATCAGGATGACTTGCATATCGGTATAAATCCTCTGCGTCTCTCTCCTCCCATGGACGGAGAAGCAGTCTCTCTGTTTCCAAAATCATATCTTTGCACCTCCCTGTAATTCGCATACCATGATATATTCTTCTTCATTTTCATCCACTATTGCAAATCCGAGTTTTTTATACATCTTTACCGCGTAATTTGCCTTCTGTACGGACAGAGACACTCTTTTGTATCCCTGTACCTTCAGCTGTTCCAGCATCTCCTGCATCATCCGGGAGCCTATCCCCTGACCTCTATATTCCCTGTATAACGAGATAGCAATGGACGGCGTCTCATTATCTACATGGCCATAGTCATCCATAATTCTCGCCCAAACTGCCCCTGCAGCCTTGTCGCCGAAATCGGCAACCAGACAATTATCCCCTCGTCTTGTTCCAAACTCTTCAATATAAAGCTTCAGTTCAGGCAGCTCTAGGATCTCGCTTGCTGGAGACTCTACTCCCTCTGGAACATATATGGCCTCATAAAGGAAATCCTTCAACAATCCAATCTCATCATGACGCAGATTACGGATCACGTACTGCCTCTTATTGTCTTTTTTATCCACTGATTTCTCCGCCCCATCTTTTCATTTTTTAATACTGCAAGAATATTTTCTCAAGTCCTCTCTCATAAATTTATCTGAAGATAAAAATAATCCATATGCTGTATCATACCATGAGATCCAAATTCTTTCTACCGTTCCGTTCACAGAATTCAATATCTGAATCAGAACAGTAATCAACTGTTGACATAGAAAAAATCCCGCATACAGCCAATCTTTTCAGACCAGCCATATGCGGGATTTTCAATCATTCTCTATATTATTAAATTCTCTTCGCATAATCCAGTGAGATCCATCCAGCGCCGGATTTCAGCTTGCCCCAGCGGGAGGCTCCCTGGCCGGAGGCTTCCTCCACAATGGTAAAGACACCTTTCCCCGTATACTTACCGGTCTTCCCGTAATTCGTCCCCGGACCTTTCCGGATGTTCAGGTCTGTGATAGATATCTGTACCAGATAAGAGGAAAATCCGCTCCCCGATCCCTGGCTGCCGTATACCGCCTTCCCGGATTCATCGTATACCGAATACCCCGGATTCTCATCCGCACATTTCTTTGCATTAGCAAGCACTTTGAACGCCCCCTTCTGGGACTTCGCGTCTGCCCAGGACTCCCTGACCCGGTACCATCCGCCCTCTTCCGGTTCCGAAACACCAGAACCGTCCATGACAGCCTTCACTGCCTTGCGGAACCCGTCCATAGTATAGCCCATCCCCAGGCCGTTCCAGAGATGCTCCGGATCCCCGTGGTTGGAAGCGATCCCCCGGCTATGTCCTTCCCGGTGGCTGATGATCACGCCATCTGCGGTCGGGTTCAGATTGTACTGTCTGCACAGATAAGCAAACAGTTCCACTGCCGCCTCATAAGTACGCTTTGCCACCGTCCTTGCTGTTGCAGTATCGGAACAGGTAAAATTCGCCCCGCCTGTGTACTTGATACATGCGGGTTCGCACATCTCCACTCCGATATGGGTGTTGTTGCCGCTCCCCTTGCTGCCGGAACCGCAGTGCCATCCCCTGTGGTTCCAGGGAAGGGTCTGGTATACCGTCCCGTCATTTCCGTCAATAAACCCATGGACGCAGGCACTGTCATAGAACGGGCTGTTCCAGTTCTTGATAAACACTGACGCCTTCGGCTGGGGGCATCCCACCGAATGGAGCATCAGCCCCTTAACCGTGATCTTCCTCCCCGCAGTATAGCAGGGATTTTTCGTTAAAATGCTCTGTACTAACTTCATATCTTCTCCTCCGTTTCTGTTTTGGTAGTGTCAAATACTACCTATTTTTTATGTCAAAATTCTTTAAAAAACCTTGA
>OLRX01002771.1_pt1 | contig 10711 bp, 9 predicted proteins | sample 1672991 | NCBI WGS metagenome assembly OLRX01 (sample SAMEA3136744, study PRJEB25190) | human gut metagenome | biome: human gut; feature: human-associated habitat; material: faeces | place: Austria | collected 2013
CGTCTCTGCGTCCGGGCTTGCGTTGTCAGTGGTCAGGCCGCACCTGTGCAGAAGCGCACCAGAATGGCGGCCGCCTGGGCCCGGGTCGCCCCACCGCCGGGCTTCAGGGCAGCGGGACCGGTCCCGCTGATGAGGCCGCCGGCATAGGCCCACGGCATAGGGGCTGATCTTCTCTGCATCCGCATAGGCGGACAAATCTGCCCTAGCTGACACATCGCGGCCCTGGCTGCGGGCGTAGCGGTAAAGGATGGCGGCCATCTGCTCCCGGGTGATGGTGTCCCCTGGTCCGAAACGCCCGTCTCCATACGGTGGAGGATGGTCACGATCATCCCCCGGGTGGTAGTCACCTCCGGGGAAAATCGTCCGTCGCCGGTGCCGGCCATGAGGCCCGCTTCGGCGGCGTAGCGCACTGCGCTCTCATACCAGGCCCCGGATACCACGTCCACAAAGAAGGGCTCCGCGCCGGGCTTGGTGAAGTATGCCACCACACTGTCGCCGGAGAGCTCGCCCGTCTTGGCGGCGCTCCACTCCGCTGCTCCGGCGTCGGCCTTCACGCTCAGGGTATAGCTGCCGGTTAGTTCGGCGCCGGTGACCTTGATGACGATGACGGGGACGGAGGCACCTCGCTTCATGGTGATGGTAATGGTCCCGTCCTCCCACTTCTGGTCGTACAGGTCGGCACTGATGGTCTTGTCATAGGACACACGGACCTCATGCTACTGGCCTCAACACCCAGGTTGCCCAGCTTGTCTACGGGTACCACGCTATACCTATAGGTCAGGTTGTTGGCCGCGCCCAGATCATCCGTGTAGGTATCCGAGGTGGTAAAGCCGATGGCCTTGCCGTTACGGCGGATCTCATAGCCCAGCAGTTTTTCACTGTCGGCGTGCCTCATGGTCAGAGTCATCCTGGGTTACGGCGTATCACTTTCCACCCGGGGAGAAAGCCGTTCTCTTTATTTTATCCCCCCCGCAGAATTTGAGCTATTCATCTCTTTTCTGGCCCCGCCCCCGCTGTAATCCTTTGCCGCGGCGACGAAGTCCCGGAACAGGGGATGGGCCTTATTCGGCCGGGACTTGAACTCCGGGTGGAACTGGACGGCCAGGAACCAGGGATGATCCGGCAGCTCCACCATCTCCACTAGCTTCCCGTCGGGGGACAGGCCGGACAGGACCAACCCCTTCTCCGTCAGCAGGGAACGGAAGTCGTTGTTAAACTCATAGCGGTGGCGGTGGCGCTCGGAGATATCCTCCGCACCGTAGGCCTGATAGGCTCTGGTGTCATGCGTCGTGATATAACAGGGGTAAGCACCCAGACGCATGGTCCCGCCCTTGTCAGTGATGCCTTGCTGGTCGGGCATCAGGTCAATGACCGGATGGGCGGTGGCTGCCAGTTCACTGGAATGAGCATCGGCCAGACCGGCCACATGGCGGGCGAACTCCACCACCGCCATCTGCATCCCCAGGCAGATGCCGAGATAGGGAACCTGATTCTCGCGGGCCCAACAGACGGCGGAGATCATCCCCTCGATTCCCCGGTTCCCAAAACCGCCGGGCACGATGATCCCAGCGCACCCAGCCAGCAGTTCCGCGGCATTGCTGTCGTTGATGTCCTCGGAGTCCACCCAACGGACATCCACCTGCACCCCGTTTTCGATCCCACCGTGGGTCAGCGCCTCCACCACGGAGATATAGGCGTCGTGGAGGGCCACATATTTCCCCACCAGGGCGATCTCCAGCCGGCCCGCCGGGCGTTTGGCTCGCTCCACCATGGCACGCCACTCCTCCAGGTGTGGCTTACTGAAGGGAAGTCCCAATACCTCGCACACCGCTTTTGCCAACCCGGCCTCCTCCAGCATCAGCGGCACTTCGTAGAGGATGGGGGCGGTCTCGTTGGAGATGACCCGCTCCGGCGGCACATTGCAGAACAGGGCGATCTTGTCCCGCACCTTCTGGGACACCGGCCCGTCGCAGCGGCAGAGGATCACATCCGGCTGGATGCCCAGGCCCAGCAGCTCCTTTACAGAATGCTGGGTGGGCTTGCTCTTGGGCTCCCCGGTGCCGGGAATGGAGACGATGAGGGAGACATGGAGGTAAAGCACATTCTGCCGCCCCACCTCAGCGGACACCTGACGGATGGCCTCCAGGAAGGGCTGGGACTCGATGTCTCCCACCGTGCCGCCGATCTCGGTGATGACCACGTCCACCTCCTCCCGGCGGCCAACCCGGTAGATGCGCTCCTTGATCTCACCGGTGATGTGTGGGATGACCTGGACCGTGCCCCCCAAGAAGGCCCCCTCACGCTCCCGGCTGAGGACGGACCAGTAGACCTTTCCGGAGGTGATGGAGGAGTCCACCGTCAAATCTTCGTCGGTGAACCTCTCGTAATGGCCCAAGTCCAGGTCGGTCTCCGCCCCGTCCTCGGTAACGAACACCTCCCCGTGCTGATAGGGGTTCATAGTGCCCGGGTCAATGTTCAGGTAGGGGTCGAACTTCTGGAGGGCCACCTTCAGCCCCCGGGCCTTCAGTAGCCGTCCCAGAGAGGCCGCCGCTATTCCTTTCCCCAGGCCGGATACCCCCCCGCCGGTGATGAAGATATACTTTGCCATACCGATCCCTCCCTTGGGTAAGTTGGAAGTTCAAATTTTGACGCGTCAGAACCCGCTGGCCCCGTAATTTTTCAGTGCCCGGGCGGAGGGGTCATCCACGTTGCAGCCCTCCCAGGCCCGATTTGGCATCCAGAAGTCCTTGATCATCCGGGCCTGGCCGGGGTAGTACCGCTCGAACAGGTCCCGATAGAGCAGGCTCTCCCGGGTGAAGGGCGGGCGGTACTGGTATTGGGCGCAGCCCCGAGTGAAAGCCAGGTCGCTGTACTGCGCTCTGGCATATTCCTTCAGATCATCCACCATAGAGTGGCCCACCGCGTCGGAGAAGGCCGCCTTCTCCCGCCACAGGATCTCGTCAGGCAGCAGAGCATCGGACTGGAAGGCCCGGCGGAGCAGATACTTGCCCTTGCCGCAGCGGTTGACCTTCAACGCCGGGTCCACCGACATGACATACTCCACAAAGTCCAGGTCCCCGAAGGGCACCCGGGCCTCCATGGACCAGCCGCTGATACACCGATCCGCCCGGAGCACATCGTACATGTAGAGCTCCTCCACCCGCTTTTCCGCCTCAGCCTGGAAGGCAGCGGGAGAGGGGGCAAAGTCGGTGTACTTATAGCCGAAGAGCTCGTCGGAGATCTCCCCGGTGAGGAGCACCCGGATGTCGGTAGTCTCGCGGATGGCCTTGCAGCACAGGTACATGCCTACGCTGGCCCGGATGGTGGTAATGTCCCAGGTGCCCAGGGCGGCCACCACTTTGGGAAGAGCGGCTATCACGTCGTCCCGGGTGATGATCACCTCCGTGTGGTCCGCCCCGATGAACTGCGCCGCCTTCCGAGCGTACTTCAGATCGATGGCGTCGGTGTCCATGCCGATAGCGAAGGTGCGGATAGGCTTTCCAAGCAGCCGGGCGGCGATGGCACACACCAGGCTGGAGTCCAGTCCGCCAGAGAGAAGAAAGCCCAGGGGGGCATCGGCGTCCAGCCGCTTGTCCACCGCGGCGATAAGCTTGTCATGGATGTTCTGGCAGACGGTGTCCATGTCGTCGGACCGGCTGAGGCCGGGACGGGCGGGGTCGGCGTAGCGGACAAACCGTCCCCGGTACCAGTAGTGTCCCGGAGGGAAAGGGAGGATCTGCTCACACAGGCCCACCAGCTGCTTGGCCTCGCTGGCGAAGAGAATGCCGCCGTCAGGATCGCAGCCATAGAAGAGGGGCCGGATGCCAATGGGGTCCCGGGCGGCAACGTATTCGTCCGCCTCCCCATCGTAGAGGATCAGGGCGAACTCCGCGTCCAGCCGGGCAAACATGTCCAGCCCGTACTCCCGGTACATGGGCAGCAGGAGCTCGCAGTCGCTGCCGCTGCGGAAGGTGTAGCCCCTCTGCTCCAGCTCTGCGCGCTGCCTCCGCCAGCCGTAGAGCTCCCCGTTGCACACCACCTGGTCAGGCCCCAGGGCGAAGGGCTGCATCCCACGCTCGTCCAGCCCCATAATGGACAGACGGCGAAAGCCCAGCCAGCCGGAGGCGGTTTCCGCCACCCGGGCCATGTCAGGGCCCCTGGTATAGGCCCGGTCCAGACAGGCCAAGACCTCTTCCCGCCCCCTGGTCTTTTGGGTAAATCCCACGATCACGCACATAGAAAGCACCTCCAAAAATGTTTGCGCAGCCCTCGTCCTCTTGATTAGGACGAATGCTGCGCTCCGCGGTGCCACCTAATTTGCCGCCGGACGGCGGCCCCTTTTCCGGCTCTGACAAGTCGGCGCGATGTAACGGTCGCAGCCCGTTCCCCCTACTGGCGCGGTGCGTTCGGGTTTCCGCTCCGGAGCGTTCTTCCCGCGGCCTCCTGTGCGGGGCTTTCACCATCCCCCGCTCGCTGGGACTGAGTCCCCGCAGTACTCTTCTCCCTCATTGCGTTTAACGGTATTGCCTGAAAAAACGGACAAGGGCGCTGTGGTCCATGCCACAGCGCCCTTGCTGTTATGGGATATTATAGTGACCGCCGCCCCCATTGTCAAGAAAAACTTTCGGCGGGCGTCCCCAATTTCCCTCAGAGGCGGATGGGATAGTTGCCAGTGAAGCATCCGTCGCAAAAGCCGCAGCCAGCGTCCGGGGCGATCTGATGCAGGACCTTCAGCGGCAGAAAGCCTAGGCTGTCCGCGCCGGTGAGGGCGCAAATCTCCTCCGGGGAGCGGTCATGAGCGATCAGGTGCTCACTGTCCGGAATGTCCGTCCCGAAGTAGCAGGGGGTGATGAAGGGCGGTGCGGAGATGCGCAGGTGGACCTGCACGGCGCCGGCCTCCCGCAGCAGGACTACGATCTGGCGGGAGGTGGTGCCCCGGACGATGGAGTCGTCGATCATCACCACCCGCCTCCCCTCCACACAGCTGCGCAGCGCCCCCAACTTAATGCGCACCGCCTGCTCCCGGCTGCGCTGATCCGGGGTAATGAAAGTGCAGCCGATATAGCGGTTTTTGACCAGACCCACTCCATAGGGGAATCCTCGACTCCTCCGCATAACCCATGGCTGCGTCCAGACCGGAATCTGGGATGCCGATGACTACATCCGCCTCCACCGGCCAGGTCTGAGCCAGCAGCCGGCCTGCCCGCCGCCGGGCCTCATAGACGGACTGACCGCAGAGCATGGAGTCCGGCCGGGCGAAATAAATGTGCCTGCCGCCCCTTTGTCAAGAGCTCCCCATACCGGCGGTGCAGATAGCTCATTTATGAAAGTCTATTTTATACTTCCTGCACAAATATGGAGGGCCGTCTGGCTATTTGTCTTAGTGGCGAAGCAAAATTGAGTTGAACTTGCAAAAACATCTTGACATGGAATTGCGGTTCGCGTATAATTTGCCCATAGTTTAGGACAAAGGCGTTCCGAACCAACAGGTCGGCCTGCCTTTGTCCTCTTTTTATTTTAACTTTACTTGAAAGAATGAGAGGAGTGTCCTGCATGTCGTACAGCAAGGAAGACATCATCCGTATGGTAAAAGAAGAGGATGTGGAGTTCATCCGCCTTCAATTCACCGACATTTTCGGTCAGCTCAAGAACGTGGCCATCACCGCATCTCAGATTGAGAAGGCGGTGAATGACCAGGTCATGTTCGACGGCTCCTCCATCGAGGGTTTTGTCCGCATCGACGAGTCGGATCAGTACCTGTACCCCGACCTGGACTCCTTCGCCATCTTCCCCTGGCGGCCCAGCCACGGCAGGGTAGCCCGGCTCATCTGTGACGTCCATGACCCGGACGGAAAACCCTTCGTGGGCGACCCCCGGCACGTCCTCAAGCGGGCTCTGAAAAGGGCGGAGGAGATGGGCTTTGATGCCTTCAACGTAGGTCCAGAGGCGGAATTCTTCCTCTTCCAGACTGATGACGAGGGCAAGCCCACCACCCGTACCAACGACGAGGCGGGCTACTTCGATCTGGGCCCCCTGGACCACGGGGAGGGCACCCGGCGGGAGATCTGCATGGCCCTAGAGCAGATGGGCTTTGAGATCGAGGCCAGCCACCACGAGGTAGCCCAGGGCCAGCACGAGATCGACTTCAAGTACGCCGAGGCCCTCCACGCCGCCGACAACATCATGACCTTTAAGCTGGCGGTCAAGACCCTGGCCCAGCGCAACGGCCTCCACGCCACCTTTATGCCCAAGCCCATCTTCGGCGTGGCCGGCTCCGGTATGCACACCAATATGTCCCTGTTCCGCGACGGCAAAAACGTCTTTTACGACCCCGACGGCCCCCGCGGCCTGTCCAAGGAGGCGTACAGCTTCATCGCCGGACTGCTCCACCATGTGCGGGGTATGGCGGCGGTGACCAACCCCCTGGTCAACTCCTACAAGCGGCTGGTGCCCGGCTACGAGGCCCCCTGCTACCTGGCCTGGTCGGCCTCCAACCGCTCCGCCCTCATCCGCATCCCCGCCAGCCGGGGCCAGGGCACCCGGGTGGAGCTGCGCTCCCCCGACCCCTCCTGCAACCCCTACCTGGCCTTCGCTGTCTGCCTGGCCGCCGGCCTGGACGGCATCGAGAAGGGCATGACGCCCCCGGCGGAGATCACCGAGAACATCTACGCCATGGACGCCGCCGCCCGGAAGGCCCACGGCATCGAGAGTCTGCCCGGCTCCCTGGAGGAGGCCCTCCGCGCCCTGGAGGCCGACCAGTTGATTCTGGACACCCTGGGGGAGCACGTGGCCGCCAACTACCTGACGGGCAAGTGGCGGGAGTGGGACGAGTACCGTACCCGCGTGTCCTCCTGGGAGCGGGAGAAGTACATCATCAACTATTAAGGCCCCGTGGAGACGGTGGTCGTCGCCTTTGAGGGCGAGAAAAACGGCCGGAGACTCAAGGAGCTGCTGGAGAGCTCCGGGACGGCCGCCTGCCTGCTCTGCCGTACCGCGGACCAGGTCAAGCGCCTGGTCCGCCAGCAGCGGCTCACCGCCGTGGTGTGCGGCTATAAGTTCCCGGATGGGACGGCGGAGGAGCTGGCCGGGGAGCTGCCCGGCTTCTGCACGGTGTTGCTGCTGGCCCCCCGCGGCCTGCTGGAGCTGGTGCCGGAGCGACCCGGACTCCTCCGCCTCCCCGCCCCCGCAGGCAGGCGGGAGCTGCTCGCCGCGGTGGAGGAGCTGCTTCGGCTGGGCGAGGAGGCCGGAGCCCTCCTGCCGCCCCGGCGGAGCCGTGAGGAGCGCGAGGTGGTGGAGCGGGCCAAGGAGCGGCTGATGGCGCGGAACGGCATGACCGAGGAGGAGGCCCACCGGGCCCTCCGGCGGCGGAGCATGGACCGCCGCATCCCCCTGGCAGACGCGGCGCGGATGCTCTTGGATGAGGAGCGCCCCGCCCCTTGACAAAGGGGAAAAATTGGCGTAGTATGTCTTCCGACAACTTGATAGCATGGACAGTGCCGCCCTCCGGGGCGGGTAAAAGGGAATCGGGTGCAAATCCCGAACGATCCGGTCACTGTAAGCGGGGAGCCGGCCGCAGACGCCATTGTGGAGACACGAGAAGGCGCGGCCCGGCGGAGAGCCGCAAGTCAGGAAACCTGCTGTCTGTGCAGAAGGATAGGTGTCTTCCGCAGAAAGCAGCCTGTCTGTTTGCCGCCGTGTGGTCCGATTGTGCCCATGGCGATGAGCAGTCCCGCTTTCCGTCGGAAAGCGGGATTTTTCTGTCCACAGCACAAAAAAGGAGGATTATCATGAAAAAGCTCGTACCCCTGACCCTCGCCCTCGCCCTGGGCCTGACGGCCTGCGGCACCGCCGGCCAGAATCCGGCCCCGGCGGCCAGCCCCACCCCTGCGGGGGATGTCCAGAGCGCGGAAACCCCGGCAAACACCGAGGGATTTCCCTTTACCCTGACCACCAAGGACGGCGCGGAGGTCACCTTCACCCACGTGCCCGAGAAGGTCATCGCCGCCAACGGCAACGCGGGCGACCAGCTGATGGCCCTGGGGCTGGGGGATAAGATCATCGCCACCGCCTACACCAACTCCGACATCAACCCCAAGTGGGACGCGGAGTACAAGGCCATCCCCGAGGCGGCGGAGACCTACATCTCCCTGGAGACCGTTTTGAGCCTGGAGCCGGACTTCGTCTACGGCCGCTCCAGCTCGTTTACCGAGAAGTACAACACCGAGCATGACACCCTGACTAAGTACGGCATCATGTCCCTGTCCTCCATTGAGGGCTACACCGTGGGGGCCGATGTGGACGTGGTGTACCAGGACTTCTACAACCTGGGCCGCATCTTCCAGGTGGAGGACAAGGCCGAGGAGATCGTCAGCGGGATGAAGGGCAAGATCACCGCCGCCGAGGAGGCGGTGGCGGGCCAGGAGGCCACCCCGGTGTTCGTCTTTGACATGGCCCAGGAGGAGGGGGCCTATACCTGCGGCAACAACTTCACCTCCAAGCTCATCGAGCACGCGGGCGGCGTCAACATCTTCAACGATCTGGACACCACCTGGGCCACCGTGAGCTGGGAGACGGTGGTGGAGCGGGCCCCCGAGGTGATCGTCATCAACGATTACGGCGACACGACCCTGGAGGAGAAGATCGCCCAGCTCAAGGAGAACCCTGCCTTGGCCACGGTGCCCGCCATCCAGAACGACCGCATTATCTCCGTGACGCTGTGCGAGTCTTTTGCCAGTTCCATGACGGGCGACACGGTGGAGAAGTTCGCCCGGGCCTTCCACCCAGACTGCTTCGCGTAAGAGGGCGGTATGAAGCAGTTTTGCAGGCTGGTGAAGGCCCACACCTTTCTGACCTGTCTGGTGCTGGCAGCGGTGCTCCTGGCATCTATCATCATCGGCATCGGCACCGGGCCGGTGGCCATCCCCTTTGCCGAGGTGTGGCGGGTGATGTTCCACCGGCTGGGCGGCCTGCTGACCGGCTCGGAGCTCCCCCTGGAGGGGGTGCGGGAGAGCACCCAGAACATCGTCTGGTTCCTGCGGGCCCCGCGGGTGCTGCTGGGGGCCCTGGTGGGGGCGGCCCTCACCCTTTCCGGCGTGGGGATGCAGGCATTCACCAAGAATCCGCTGGCCGAGCCCTATGTGCTGGGCATTTCCTCCGGCGCATCACTAGGCGCGGTACTGGCCATGCTGCTGGGGGTGTCCCTGCCTGTGCTGGGCCGCCTGTCGGTGTCCGCCGGCGCCTTTGCCGGGGCTCTGGTGTCCATCCTCCTGGTGTACCTTCTGGCCCGCACCCGAAATGCGGTGACGCCGATCCGGCTGATCCTGGTGGGAGTGGCGGTATCCGCCATGTTCCAGGCATTTACCAACTACATCGTCTATACCGCCCCGGACGACGCCGCCGTCCGGGAGGCCACCTTCTGGATGCTGGGAGGACTGGGCAGCGCGGAGTGGGCCGACGTGCCCCTGCTGGCCGGCCTGGTGCCTCCGGCCCTCCTGCTGATGCTGGCCCTGGCCAAGCCCCTCAACGCCATGATGATGGGGGATAGCTCCGCCGTCACCCTGGGAGTCAACCTGACGGTGGTGCGCAATGTGCTCATCGGCGTCACCGCCCTGCTGACCGCCTCCTCGGTGGCGGTCAGCGGCTGCATCGGCTTTGTGGGGCTGGTCATCCCCCACCTGGTTCGCTCGGTGGTGGGGCCGGATCACCGGAAGCTGGTTCCCCTGGCCGCTCTGTTCGGGGCCATCTTTCTCATCTGGGTAGACGTGGGAGCCCGGATCATCAAGCCGCCGGCGGAGATCCCCGTGGGAATCCTGACGGCGTTCCTGGGCGCGCCCCTGTTTCTGTGGATGATCAAGGTGCGCCGCTATGAATTCCAGTAGGGGGGCCGCGCCATGATAGAGGCAAAACAGGTCCGGTACGGCATCCGCAGCCGGGAGATCCTCCGGGGCGTGGATTTCCGGGTGGAGAAGGGGGAATTCGTCGGGCTCATCGGCCCCAACGGCAGCGGCAAATCCACGTTCCTCAAAAACGTCTACAAGGTGCTCCGCCCCCAGGCGGGGGAGCTGACCCTCATGGGGGACGATCTGCTGGCCATGAGCAACCGGGAGATGGCCCAGCGGCTTGCCGTCATGGTACAGGAGCAGGAGGCCGCCTTCGATTTCACGGTGGAGGAGGTGGTCATGATGGGGCGGCAGGCCCGCAAGCGGCTGCTGGAGACCGACAGCCGGGAGGACCGGGCGCTGGTAGGGGAGATCCTGGCGCGCACCGGGCTGGCCTCCCTGCGGGAGCAGGGGTTCTCCACCCTGTCCGGCGGGGAGAAGCAGAGGGTGCTTATCGCCCGGGCCCTGGCCCAGCAGACGGCGGTGCTGGTGCTGGACGAGCCGACCAACCACCTGGACATCAAGTACCAGCTCCAGCTCATGGAGCTGGTGCGGGGGAGCGGATGTACCGTAGTGGCCGCCATCCACGATCTCAATCTGGCCGCGGCCTACTGCCACCGGCTCTACGCATTGAAGGACGGGGTGATCGTGGGGGAGGGCGCGCCCAAAGAGCTCCTTACCCCCGCTTTTCTGCGGGAGGTGTATGAGGTGGAGGCGGAGGTGGCGCGGGACAGCCGGGGCTGCCTGCGCATCTTTTTTCAGCCCATCCGAAACGAAGGGGAGGAATCGATATGAGAGAAGCCATTCTGGCCGTCAGCTTCGGCACCACGGTG
>OLRX01002774.1_pt1 | contig 10709 bp, 12 predicted proteins | sample 1672991 | NCBI WGS metagenome assembly OLRX01 (sample SAMEA3136744, study PRJEB25190) | human gut metagenome | biome: human gut; feature: human-associated habitat; material: faeces | place: Austria | collected 2013
CCAGCTGATGCGCGCCTCCATATAAGGAGATGTCGGTAAGTTTTACCGATGAGGATGAAGAGGCGATGCTGGAGAAGGGGTATGAGACAGACCAAAGCGAGTTGGGAAACGTATATTACCCAAAGGAGGGAATAGAAATCCCGGATCATATTATCGTAAAGTATGTAGAATATCCCTGGGTCACCTGCTTCGAGGTGGAAGGGATAGAAATCATCAAAGAGGCAATGCAAAAGGATATTGAGGAATAGACAAGCCTGAGAGCAGGCCAAGCGGCTATGTCAAAATGGGTATTAGGAGTTTCCCAAACAAAAGGATATTAAGAAACAACTCATGTTTATCTGTTTGCGAAGAAATAATTGATTATAAATAAGAGATATTGCTTAAATAAGGTGGTATCTCTTTTATAACAAAAACCTGATGTAACGACTTATAAAGTGAAATAAAACGCTATGGAAAAATGACACTTGAAATAGAGTGTCTTTTTTATTGCTGTGAAACAGCATAGTATTTCATTTCTGCTTGTTTGTTATCAACGTTTTATCTCATTGCTTGTCAAGAACTTGTTGAAAAGCAATGCTTTAGCACTCTTTACAAGCTGTGCGATAAGACGTATTTTCAAAATAGCAGAAATTGAATATAGAATAAGACTGAAAAAAGAAAATATTTAGTACTGAAGTATTTTACTTTTATGGTAAGGTGCTTTTTTTATTTATGATACTTCTCATATATCCATATCAAAAGGAGGATTGATAGAAAATGGCACAAATTTATGGATATGTACGAGTTTCAAGCATAGACCAGAATGAAGAACGACAGATTGTTGAATTATCAAAAAGAAACGTACTTTCTAGAAATATTTACATAGATAAACAGTCTGGAAAAAGTTTTGAGCGTCCGCAATATAAAAAACTCATCAAAAAATTAAAACACGGCGATTTACTTTATATTCTAAGTATTGACGTCTAGGCAGAAATTATCTTGAAATACAGGAACAATGGAGAATGCTTACTAAAGAAAAAGGAGTTGATATTTGTGTAATAGATATGCCCTTACTGGACACAAGAAACGGAAAAGATTTGATGGGAACGTTCATTGCTGACCTTGTGTTACAGATATTATCGTTTGTGGCACAAAATGAACGTGAAAATATCAGAAAAAGGCAGGCACAGGGTATTGCTGTCGCAAAGGCAAAAGGCATAAAATTCGGCAGACCAGAAATCACACTCCCGGAAAACTTTGGAGAACTTGTCCATGACTGGGAAAAGAAGAAACTCCCTCTGCCGGAAGTTTTGGAATTATGCAAAATGAGTAAAGCAACATTTTATAGGAAATTAAGAGAATATCGTCTGCTGGAACAAAAATAGTCTGCGATGAACTATCAAAATGTACACTTTTTGAGAAAGATATAGATTAGTTAAAACAGCCAATCGCAATTAAAAAATAATGGCTTCAAAACTGTTCTGAACACTAAAAAATATTGAAATAATTGGAAATTTCGTTTATACTGTATAATGATATAGTGGACTATTAAAAAGTGTACATTTTGATAATGGTAAGAAAAGGAGGGAGGAACAGAAACTTTTTAATCGTTCTCTATAATATTTTGAAAAAGTGAGAGGAGAACAAGAAATGAAAAGAACAAAAAAAGCATTTGTACTCGTTTTATCTTTGTCCATGTTGGCTTCTATAAGTCCACAAACTGTTCTTGCCAGCGGCGGTAATACAGACCGCTATGAAGAAGTCCATGGTACACAGGCTATCGTTCAAGATGCAGAAGTTCATGTATATACTACAAAAAATGGCGGAACAGTGCAACTAACAGATAGCAACAAGATCGGAACGACATTTCCGCAAGGAATTGGTTATAGAGAATACAAGGCAACTCCTGCGGACGGCTGGAGATGGAAAGGCTGGACTTATGAACAGTTATATCGAGGGAATAATTTAGGCAACCGTAGAGACTATGTTTTGGGATGGCGATATTCTTTTTCAAATGATGGCTCTGATTGGAGAAGTCCGTACAATGGCACAGGACAGACTATCTCTGTCAATCGTCTGACTACTACAGGCGAAACGGTAGGAAATAAAATTACATACAATCTTTATGCGAATTTTAATCCTACAATCAACGCTACTGCCGATACAGGCGGAACGATTGAAGATAGTGGCATTACAGAGGTGGAATATGGCACAAACAAGCAATATACCGTTACTGCTGATACAGGAAAAGATATAGCTTCGGTTACAGTGGACGGTAATAGTGTTTTAGCAGAAACAAAGAAAGACTCATTTACCTATACTTTTGAAAATGTAACAGAGCCTCATACGATTCATGCAACTTTCACTGACGAAATCCATACTGTTTCTTATGAATTTGTCAGCGGAACAGCGGGCGAAGCACTTCCAGAAGAGGGAAGTAACTTATGCCCTGGCAGTTCTACATATACCTATGGAACAGAGGTAACTCCAACTCAACCAACCTCAACATCAGTAAAAGTATCTGATGGTGTATGGACATTCAAAGGCTATGATAAGGAAAATCAAACAGTGACAAGCGATGTAAAGTTTACCGGAACATGGACATTTGCAAAAAATGCAGTAACAATCAACCATATTCCAACGATTACAGCAGGGGATAAGACAATTACAGTTGGGGATAGCTTTGACCCTAAGAAAGACGTAACAGCCAGCGATAAGGAAGATGGCAGTCTCACAGATAGGATCGAAGTTATCAACAATACTGTAAATACATCAAAGGTCGGCACTTATACAGTTACTTACAAGGTGACAGATAAGGACGGAGCCTCTGTAACAAAGAGCATTACAGTTACGGTCAAAGAGAAAGACAAAGAAGAACAGACTACTGTTCCGACGAAGCCAGATAACGGTAACAGCACGTCAACAGATACTAAGAAAGATGCCAGTAAGACAGGACAGACCGTAAAGACGGGAGATACATCAAATGTTTTGTTATGGAGTACGATTGCAATACTTTCAATTGCTGGAGTGGTTACAGTTCTGTTTATTAAAAGAAGAAAAAGCCACTCATAAATCGGCTATAAACATTGATACACAATCAAGAAATATAAAATCTGATTTTTGGAGGTTATTAAGAAGAAACCAAATAAATTTATCATTGCTATGGCCGTAAGCACTCTCTGCCTGCCAGCTTTCGCACTCCCTGTTCACGCTATGGATTGGAGAGATGGAGCACAGGCTTCGCAAACATTTACTTATACGGAAACAGCAGAGGGAATTAAGTCTGTTTATGTTCAGGACAAGAACGGTACTGTCAGCACCGAAATTAAACCGAATACGTCTGTAAAGAGTAAAACAGGAACAATCACATGGAGAGATAGTTATGAAAATGTTACTTCTTTCTATGTAGATGTTATGGCTGGTTATGATGTCAAGGTTTTAGTAAATGGACAAGACGGAGAACTATTCGATACTTCCGCAGCTATTGATGTAAAAGTAAATTCTGATTTAGGAAAGGACAATACTTATACGGTAGGAACAAAAGACGGCTATGAAAAAGTGTTCTATTTTTCCAGTGCTGGAAAGGAAGCTTGGGTTAAAAATCCGAACATCTCTTTTGAAACAGAAAAAATTTCCTATTCGTTGACTAACAACGAGGGCGCTGTTTTAGGTACTGCTGCTATTGGCGATGTTCCTACGATTGATGAATCTAAGTTTATGCAGACAGGAAAAACAATTACAGGGTACACGATCAACAATGTATCATGGACAGAAGGAAACCCTATTACAGAACAAATGATTGAAAATGCGTCTGCATATGACGGCAATTTAATGGTAGAAGCCCAATATACAGTCAACTCACATCAGGTTACAATAAATTATTATGATGGTGGTATGGTTAGTGGAAATCCGAGCAAAACAACAACAGTTAACTATGAGTATGCTTTTAAATTAAATAAAGAAAGTTTACAGCTTGAAGAAAATCAGTATATTGCAGGAGCAAATGAAGTTGTTATGCCAGACGAGGATATAACAATCAATATCGTAAGCAGACCAACACAAGTATCCTATAAAGAGTGGGCATTTACCTATGTAGGAAACAACGACCCTCATGTACAGGGAGTTACAGTACAATGGAATAAGGACAAGAGTTCCGATAAATCATTCAGTTTAAATGAAACTGCAACGCTGGCTACACCAGGAACGGCAACAAAATGTATTAAATTCTTTGTGATGATAGACAAAGAATATGAGCCGACAGGAAAACTTTCAGGCGGAAGTGATATAACTTTCAACAAATTGAGTGATTTGGATAACGGAACACTGTATGAAATGGAATTTAAAAGACGTGCAGACCATACAATAGACAAAAATCCAGCTCATGAAACATTTACTATTGAAACAGTGTCATCGGTACAATAATTTTGTCTGACATATTTAACAGATACACCTCTCATAAGGACAGAGCCGAAAGGTTTCTGTCCTTTTCTCTGCCATAAGAGAGAACGGGACATAAGGCAGAGCAGAAAACAACCGATGGAGTGAACAATTCACGGTGGTAGTCGTAAAACATATCGCCACGCCAGCTTGCTGGCAAGGAAAGGAAAATATCCTCAAACGTGATTTTGCAGCGGATGCCATCAATCAGAAGTGGTGTATGGACATCACCTACATCTACGTGCCGAAAGAAGGGTGGACATATCTGGCCTCCGTTATGGATTTGTACAAATGTCAAAAATACAGAAGGGATTATCCTACATTCAGATTTAGGCAGCCAATATACCAGTAACCTATTTGAGGGATATTTGGCTTGAAAGGGAATTCTCCATTCCTTTAGCCGCAAGGGTAATCCCTATGATAATGCCTGTATCGAGCCTTTTCATTCTGTATTAAAGAAAGAGGAAGTCCATTGTCGCGCTTATCAGGATTATAAGGAAGCAAGCAGGGCAATCTTTAAGTACATAGAATCATGGTATAACCGAAAAAGGATTTACAGTGCCATTGATTATATGACTCCACAGCAAAAGGAGGATGAAGAATTAAAAAAGTGGTATAGACTTTCAAATTTTTTTGTCCAAGGTATTGACATAGGTTCAACACCGTACAGTTACTATTCTTGTAGTTTCTACGGACAGTTTGGCAAAAGATATTGGAGCGATTGCAGTATTGGGCAAAGGCAGTACAGCAGGACGAAGAAAAGGTCTTGAATAAAATATAAAAAGCAGGCAATGCGGAGCGAATACGAGGGAACAGGATATGATAGGTGCTGAAAAGTGGATTGAGTTAATCAAGGAGTATTCCGTACCAAAGGAACTGACAGCACCGTTGTTAAATGCAATGATAGAAAAAATCCTTATTCACGAAGCAACAACGAATGAGGATAACGAAAGAATACAGGAAATAGAGATATACTACCGATTTATTGGAAAAGTAGACTGATAATGAGGGGTCATATCTTTAACTAAGGGAAACTGGAGTGGGGATTCCGGATATTGAAAATATAATGGCGATTTCTACTCTGTTTAACATTTCCATAGACGATTTACTTTCAAATGAAAGCGGTTCAAAAAAGCTACCGGAGACAGAGTACTTGTATGAGAGTGTTACGGAGTATGATGTTGATGAATCGAAGCGTTATGATATGAATCTAGGAGGGGCGAAGCAGCTTGTTCTGGTTGGATATGAGGGCGAGAAAATTCAGGTTCGTCTGGGTTCCAATACATTTTCAACGCTTCAGAATGATTTTAAGGTAAAGATTGATGATATCCGGAAACGGATTGATGTAGATGTAAAACGGAAGAATGGTACCACGGAAGCAATGGCAAAGAGTGAAATTGATATTTTCGTGCAGATTCCGGTGCAGTATGTGGATAAGATTGAGTGTGAAGCTCATGCGGAAAGGGTAGAAATCCGTTCCATAGAATGTGAAAATATAGAACTTGGTGTGAAGACAACGAATTTGATTCTAGAAAATGTTGTCGGTTCGGTGGAGGTTGACTGTAATCTTGATATGGAGATTATGTGTGATTCACTGAACGGCGAGATTGCAATTAATCAGGTGTCTGCGACATCTAAAATACATATTCCAGAAAAGGTGGTTTTCCAGGCTGTTGCAAAAGGTATCGGAACAAGCATTTCCTATGAGAAGGCTGGGCAGAGGGCAGAGCGGTTTGATACACCGAAGGCGGACAATGTGATTGAACTAAATGGAATCAAGAGTGAGTTAATTATTTGTATAAAAAATGCGGAAACGTGGTAAAACTGCAAAATAAAAAATGCGGAAATGTCAAAAGAGAGCGGAATCGCTGTATTTTCTCAGGAATCGGGAGACGGAGTTTCCGTGTATAGTACGGCGGGAATTGGACGTTACGGTGTCGATATCTTTGTAGAAGCAAAGAATGGGGAGCAGACCAGGGAGCTTATAGCCCCTGAAATTCTATTACAGTTTCCACTGCCAGTACAACGGTTCCAATTGCACACACAATATATACAATTCCGACTACGATAGAGCTTTTCTTTGCGCGCTTCCATTTTACGGCTGCAAGGTACATGGCGCTTAAGACATCTGCCAGGAAGAAGAGCTGCAGGATACCATGCAGGATGGCCGTTCCGAGGCTGATTTTTCCGGCTTTATAAGTCATGCGGATTACCTGCAGGGCGTAAAATGAGCCCGGAAGGATTGTGAGCCAGAATCCGATGACAGTGAAAAATATCATAACACTCATGATTGGGAGCATAAGTGGTATAATCAGACCTCCGGTCATGAATGTCAGTGCTGCACCTGCGAAAAAATATAGGGTGAACAGCAGAATAAAGTCGTATAGGAAAAACGCAACAAGCCCGTACTTATGTATGAGCATGCGGTTTATAAGAGCAGTGGAATCACCTTCCTCATAGGAAGAAAAAGATTTCCAGATATTTAGGATTCCAAGAATATAAAGCACCATAATGTAAATAATAGCAGGCAGGTTTGAAAGAAAAAATCCTAATTCCGTAGTGAGAGCGGAGGCATCATATGGAATCGCATCGAGTACATGGCTCTGGAATATAAGATTCGGAAGAGCAAGTACCGGAATCAAGGATAGTATAATTACATATGCAATTGCCAGTTTGTCAGCGGACTTTTTCATGAGTATCGGCTCCTTTCGGGAGATTTTTCATTGCTTTCTATATTTGATTATAATTTTTCTGGGGCGGATTGTCCAGAAGATTGAGCTGACCGCTGACAGATAGTTGGCAGTACGCCAGTAGGCATTCATTTTTTTAAGTAATTCCTGAGATAACGGTTGTTTTTCAAGACACATTTTGTTGTCGTCCATATTGTACCTCTTTCTTTCAAATCATATATTTTTTTAACCAGCATTATCATAGAACAGTAAAAATAAGATATAAAATAGTAATTTTGCATTGAAATCATAACATTCTGATATGGATAAGGTTTGCGTATCGAGAAATAGGACTGCAGATCAACATACATTGGGTAAACGCAATGTACACATAGATTATTAATGCATCATAAAAAACTATAGTGTTAGCCAATTAGAACTAGTATAGATAAAATGGATATAGATAGAAACGATATAGATAGAAATAATATGCAAAATATCAATTGGACAACATTGGATTTAAAGTGCAATATATAAGCAGAGTACACTATTTTATAGGGTAAACAAAAACAATGATTTGGAGGAAGAAGAATGAAAAAAAGATTAATCAGTATTTTGTTGTGTGGAGCGCTTGTTTTGTCTATGGCAGCATGCGGTAGCAAAGAAGGGACGAAAAAGGAAGAAGCTAAGACGGAAGAGACAACTAAAGGAAATAGTGGGGAAGCAACTGATAAAAAGTATGGTCTTGATATGGATTCAATCGTAGTGGCAATTTCTTCAGGATATGAACCATTCTGTTTTGACAAGGATAATGAACTTCAGGGATATGATGTTGATATGTGGAAAGAATTTGAAGAAAGAACAGGCATCAAAGTAAAATGGGAACGAGCTGATTTTTCTGGTCTTCTTGGATTACTTGATTCTGGAAAAGCAGATGTGGTAGCTGCTCAGCTTACACCAACACCAGAACGTGAAGAGAAGTATGCTTTTACAGAGCCAGAAACATACTATGGTTCAGTTATTGTCGTTAGCAATGACAATACAGATATCAAGAGTGCAGATGATCTGGCTGGAAAAACTATTGGCGTGGGAGCTGGAAATGAAATGCAGCAAGATATTGAAGCTATGTACCCAAATGGTGAAGTGAAGTTTGAAATCTATCAGTCCGCAACACTTGAAAACATGTTAAAAGATGTTGAAATGGGAAGAATAGATGGTATGTTAGCACAGGATATACAGGCTTACATGGCAATTGAAAAGAGCGGAGTGAAATGTAAAGTTGTAACTCCAGCATTTGAAAGTTCTTGTGGAGCACTTGCTGTTAAGAAAGATAATACAGAATTGTTAGATGGGTTAAATGCATTTATTAAAGAGATTAAAGAAGATGGAACATTAAAAGCTATTTCTGAAAAATGGATTGGTGCAGACGTTTCTGTAGAAAGCAAATAAATTATGGAATATTTAACTCAAGAAGTAATGCCATATGTGGTGAAACTCATTCCATTATTAATTAATGGAATGAAAATTACGATATTTGTATCTATATTGGCATTTGCTATAAGTATTGTTATGGGCGTAATTTTGGCAATAATTCAACATTATCATGTTGCAATCTTAGACCCCATTGCTAAGGTATACATCTCATATTTTAGAGGTACCCCATTATTAATTCAGTTGTTTTTGTTTTTTTATGGATTACCTATGGTAATGGATATTATGGTCAGATGTCCTAAAATATTAGCTCTAATTATATGTTTAGCAATGAATAGTGCTGCATATATGGCTGAAACAATCAGAGGTGCTATTGAAAGCGTTGATAAAGGGCAATATGAAGCTTGCCTTGGATTTGGAATGACGCATACACAGACAATGACGAGAGTTGTGTTGCCGCAAGCAGCGGTTGCAGCAATTCCACCAATTGTAAACTCAGCAATTGATATTATAAAAATGTCATCACTTGGTATGACAATTGGTATTCAAGATGTAATGGGTGAGGCGCAACTTTCAGCAGCGGTTTCTTATAAAACTTTTGAAACTTATATCATAGCAGCGGCATTTTATTGGATATTAGCTTTGATATTAGGAAAGATTCAGAGAATTGTTGAAAGAAAAATTGGTGTAGCATATCAGAAGTAGTCAGGAGATAGAAATGATAGAAATTAAAAATCTATGGAAAACATTTGGTGATAAATCTGTATTGAAAGGTATAGATTTAAAAATTGAAAAAGGAAAAGTGTTTGCTATCATAGGACCTTCTGGAACAGGAAAATCAACACTCCTTAGATGTCTGAATGTTTTGGAACGGGCTGATAAAGGGTCTATTGTATTAGGAGATAAAGAGATTGATTTTACTAAAATGAGTAAAAGCGATATTCAGACTCTTCGCATGCATATGGCAATGGTATTTCAAAATTCAAACTTATACAGAAATAAAACGGCCGTTGAAAATGTTATTGAGCCGTTGATAACTGTAAGAAAAATGAACAAGGGAGAAGCATTACAAATAGCAGATGAACTCCTTGCAAAAGTAGGAATGTCACATAAGAAAAATGCGTATCCTGAAACTTTGTCAGGTGGAGAGAAGCAAAGAGTTGGAATCGCTAGAGCAATGGCTGTGAATGCAGATGTAATCCTTTTGGATGAGCCCACATCTGCATTGGATCCAGAATTGGTAAATGAAGTTTTAGATGTAATTAAAGCTTTGGCAAAACAGCACACAACAATGTTGATTGTTACTCATGAAATGCGATTTGCAAGGGAAGTTGCAGATGAAATTGTATTTATGGAAAATGGTAATATTGTTGAACAAGCTACTCCTGATATATTTTTTACAAATCCTCAGACAGAGCGTGCAAAATCGTTTATACAGGCAAAAGTAGATGACATTTATGATACGGATTTTGATAAAATTATTGAAAGACGTTATATGAATTCTTATAAATGGAAAGACTTAAAGACACTAGATATTGACAAAGATATTTATCCTATGTGGGTCGCAGATATGGAATTTAAGTCATCACCAGCAATTCAGAGACAGATGCAGGAGAGAGTAGAAGCGGGGATTTTCGGATATGAGACATTAACACCGAAGTATTTTAAAGTTATTTCAGAATGGCTTGAAAATAGACATTCTTATAAGGTGGATGCAAGTGAAATACTATTTTGTGCAGATACAATGATTGGCATAAGTACATATATTCAAGCTGCGTCAGAAGTAAGTGATGAAGTTATGCTGTTAACACCTGTTTATGGTAACTTTTTTAGCACTATTACCGGATGTGGAAGAAATGTATTGGAATGTCCATTAATAGAAAAAGAGGGCAGATTTACCATTAGTTTAGAGTTAATGGAAGAAAAAGTTTCTGAAAAGACAAAAATATTATTGTTGTGTAATCCACAAAACCCAACAGGAACAGTTTGGACAAAGGATGAATTAAAAGATATTAGTTTGTTCTGTAAAAAACATGGGATGACTCTTATCTCAGATGAAGTGCATTATGAATTTATATTCAATCAGGCACAGCATACTGTAGCAGCAAGTATTGCAGAGGAAGTTGATGTTATGGCAGCTACAGTAATTTCACCAGGTAAAAGCTTTAATGTCCCGATGCTAAGTGGTGCTTC